>Ga0306921_10008862_pt1 | contig 10641 bp, 9 predicted proteins | sample sta12Cox44000080_FD_203760 | JGI IMG/M metagenome (GOLD analysis project Ga0306921, IMG submission 203760) | Lab enrichment of tropical soil microbial communities from Luquillo Experimental Forest, Puerto Rico - statoxic.12C.oxic.44.000.080 (v2)... | ecosystem: Environmental > Terrestrial > Soil...
GGCGACGGCAACAACATGACGTCCATGCCGATCTGCGAAGCCGACCCCTGGCGCCTGCAATATTTCGAACGCGCCGCCTGTCCGCCGGACGTGAACATTCCGACCGAAGACAGCGACGCCTGGCTTTGGTATCCGGATCATCGCTGGGTCTACGACAAGATCGCGATCGCGTTGAGCCAGGGTCTCGATGCCGGACCACACGGCGTGCCGCCGCCGCGCTTTCCCGTGTTCTCCAAGCCGATCACCAACCTCAAGGGCATGGGGATTGCGAGCCGCGTCCTCTCCTCGCAGGCGGAGTACGAGGCGAGCCTCACGCCCGGGCACATGTGGATGGCGCTCTTGGATGGCCGCCATGTCAGCTCGGACGTGGCGGTAGTCGACGGCGAGCCGCGCTGGTGGCGCCACGTCACCGGAGAGCCCAGCGGGGAAGGCACCTTCGATCATTGGACCGTGCACGCCGCGCGCGATGGCGGCATCGAGGATTATTGCGGCACGTGGATCCGGGCGCATCTCAAGGGCTATACCGGCATCCTCAACACCGAGACCATCGGCGGTCGCATGATCGAGGTGCATCTGCGCATGAGCGACCAATGGCCGGACCTCTATGGCGCCGGCTGGGTCGACGCGCTCGTGCGCCTCTACCGGGAGCGGCGATGGGACTTCGCCGATCACGACCGGCGCGACGGATACAGCGTGGTGTTGTTCGGGCCGCATGGCCCGCGCTATCGCCACCCGCCGGGAGCGCTCGCCGCACAGGTGGGGCAGATGCCAGGCGTTTCGAGCGTGCAGATCACGTTTCACGAAGACAAGGAACCCGAGCGCCACGCCATGCCGCCCGGCGGCTTTCGTCTCGCCATCGTCAACGCATTTGACCTGCACGCCGGCCGCGCCGGCCGCGAGATGCTGCGCACGCATTTCCTCGCCCGCGCGGCGTGATCGTTCTCCTCGTACGCTCTGCGCCTTTGCCCACCCTACCGCCTGTTGCTAAAAGGACGGCGAGACCAAGCGAGGGAGTGACCCCATGAAAATCGTCGGTTTCGAAGCCAATGGCGCGCTGCATCTCGGCGTGGTCGAGGGCGATCAGGTGATCGATCTGCAAGCGGTCGACAAGTCCATACCCGGCGATCTGGGCGAATGTCTGCGCCGCAACAACGGCGACCTGTCGCCGCTCAAGGACGCGGCCAAGCGCGCGCCCGCGGGCGCGCGCCGTCCGCTCAAGGGTCTGACCTACGGATTGCCGGTGGCGGCGCCGGGCAAAGTCCTCTGCCTCGGCCTCAACTATCTCGAACACGTCAAGGAAGGCTCGCAGCGCGACAATATTCCCAAATTCCCGACCATCTTCATGCGCGGCCGCACCTCCCTCGTGCCGCACGGCCAACCGATCATCCGGCCGAAGGCCTCCGAGACGCTCGACTACGAGGCCGAGCTCATCTTCATCGTCGGCAAGCGGGCCAAGCACCTCACGGCTGCCAATGCATATTCGTGCATTGCCGGATATTCCTGCGGCAACGAAGGCTCGGTGCGCGAATATCAACGCAAGACCACGCAATGGGACATGGGCAAGAATTTCGACCGCACCGGCGGTTTCGGCCCGTGGATGGTCACGGCCGACGAGCTGCCGGCCGGCGCCAAAGCCTTGAAAATCCAGACCCGGCTCAACGGGCAGGTCATGCAGTCGGACAATACCGCAAACATGATGTTCCCGGTCGCCGAGACCGTCGCCTATGTCACGCAGGGCATGACGCTCGAGCCGGGCGATATCGTCTTCACCGGCACGCCCTCCGGCGTCGGCCACGCCCGCAAGCCGAACCCGGTGTGGATGAAGCAGGGCGATACCTGCGAGATCGACATCGAGGGCGTCGGCGTGCTCGTAAACCCGATCGAGAACGAGAAGTAGGGGAGACCACCCTCTCCCACACGCAGTGCGTGGCGCGGTCAGAGCAGCGCCCGCGGAGCTCGTCGCAGTGCGCGCCTTGATGCTTTCATAGACAAACCGGAGATTGTCATGGCTACCTTGAACGTTGTCTCGATCTGCGGCTCGCTCCGCAAAGGGTCCTTCAACGCCATGGTGCAGCGGCTGTTGCCGTCGCTCGCCCCCGACGGCATGACCATCAAGCCCGCTCCCTCGTTTGCCGACTTTCCGCTCTATAACGCCGATATCCAGAACTCGACCGGCTTTCCGGCGCCAGTCAACGCGCTCGCCGATGCCATCCGCGCGGCGGACGGAGTGATTTTCTGCACGCCGGAATACAATTTCAGCATTCCCGGCGGCCTCAAGAACGCGATCGACTGGGTGTCGCGGCTGACGAACCAGCCGTTCGCCGGCAAGCCGGTGGCGCTGCAATCGGTTTCGCCCGGACCCGTCGGCGGCGCGCGCGTGCAATACGATCTGCGCAAGTCGATGATGTTTCTCGACGCCTTCACCCTCAACAAGCCGGAGATCTTCATCGGCAACTGCGCGGCGAAATTCGATGAAAAGAGCGGCGAGCTCAAGGACGAAACCACGCGCGGCCTCATCAAGCAGCAGCTCGCGTCGTTTGCGACCTTCATCGCGCGGGTGGCCGCGAAAAGCTGAAAGCGAACCCGTCTCGAAATCTCCCGTCACAACCTTGCCCGGACCCGCCGATCCGGTATCAATTTGAGTTTCGGCATCGCAGCGGCGCGTCGCGCCGCGAGGGGGGTGAATCGTGGCTGACAGGCAACTCGATGTGCTCGTGATCTGCGGCTCGTTGCGCAAGGGCTCCTACAACGCGGCGCTCGCGCGCACCTTGCCGGCGCTGACGCCGGCGGCAATGAAGCTTCGCCCGGCGCCATCGTTCGCGACCTTTCCGATCTACAATTTCGACATCCAGAACGCGAGCGGGTTCCCGGCCGAGGTCAACGCCTGGGCGGACGCCATCCGCAGCGCCGATGGGCTGATCATCGTGTCGCCCGAGTACAATTGGTCGATCCCCGGCGGCCTGAAGAACGCGATCGATTGGGTCTCGCGCATGAAGGAGCAGCCGTTCAAGGACAAGCCGGTGGCGCTGCAGTCGGCTGCCGGCGGCATCCTCGGCGGCTCGCGCATGCAATATCACCTGCGGCAGTCGCTGACCTCGGTCGATGTCATCCTGTTCGGCCGGCCCGAGGTCATCGTCACGTTCGCCGCGCAGAAATTCGACGAGAAGACGCTCGAGCTCAAGGATGAGACGGCCATCGGCATGATCAAGCAGCAGCTCGCGGAGTTCGAGAAATTCATCCGCCGCGTGAGCCCGAAGGAGTAAGGCCATGGCGAGACTGTCCGGCCGCGCCGCGATCGTCACCGGCGGGGCGAAAGGCATCGGCCGACATTACTCGCGCGCGCTCGCCGCCGAGGGCGCACGCGTGATGATCGCCGATATCGCCGACGGCAAGGGACTGGCGCACGAGATCGCCGCCGAGCACGGGGCGAATTCGGTAACCAGCGTCATCGCCGACGTCAGCGACGAAAAATCGGTCAAGGCGCTGGTGGCAGCCACCATCGAGCGCTTCGGCAAGATCGACGTGTTGGTGAACAACGCCGCGCTCTACGCGCCGCTGCAGGAGACGAAGTGCACCGAGATCGACGCGGAGCTGTGGGACAAGGTGATGGCGGTCAATCTGCGCGGGCCGTTTTTGATGGTCAAGCACGTCGCCCCGCATATGATCGCCCAAGGTTACGGCAAGATCATCAATATCGGCTCCGGCACCGCCTTTCGCGGCATCCCTTGGATGCTGCACTACGTCACCAGCAAGGGCGGCATCATGGCGTTCACGCGCGCGCTCGCGCGCGAGCTCGGCGAGCACGGCATCCGCGTCAACACGCTGGCGCCGGGCTTCACCTTGAGCGACACGGTGATGCGCGAGAATCCCGGCCACGTTGAGACCGCCCGCGACCGCGCGATCCAGTCGCGCTCGCTGCGGCGGGACGAGCATCCCCAGGACCTTCTGGGCGCGCTGGTTTTCCTGGCGTCGGCGGAGAGCGATTTCGTCACCGGCCAGACGCTCGCGGTCGACGGCGGCAACGTGAATACCTGATTTTCCGGCCTTCAAACGGGAGATAGTTTCATTATATACTAATTCCCAGTTTCGGATTATTCTAATCTGGATCGCCCAATCGACCGAAGGGAGAGCGCCATGGCGAGCGCGAGCGCAAGCAAGCGAGCCGAGAGTAAGGCCCCGGGCCCCAAGCACAATATCGAGGCCATGCGGCAGGCGTATTACGAACGCATCGCCAAACATGACATGACGCCGCTGTGGAAGGTGATGAAGAACGTCGTCACCAAGGAGCCACTGACGCGCTGCGCGCCGGTGATTTGGCACTACGACGACATCAAGCGCCTGGTGATGGAATCGGGCGCGCTGATCACGGCCGAGGAAGCCGAGCGTCGCGTGCTGATTCTGGAAAATCCGGGCATGCGCGGCGAATCCAAGGCCACCAACACGCTGTTCGCCGGGGTCCAGATGATTCTCCCGGGCGAGGTCGCTCCCGCCCACCGCCATGTCTCTTCGGCCATCCGCTTCGTGCTCGACGGCGAGGGCGCCTATACCGCGGTCGAGGGCGAGAAGGCCTATATGTCGCCCGGCGACTTCGTCATCACCGCCAACTGGGCGCCGCACGACCACGGCAACACCTCCAACAAGCCCATGCTTTGGCTCGACGTGCTCGACTTTCCCCAGGTCAATTTCTTCGAGACCTCGTTCGCCGAGCAGTTCGCCACCGCGACCCAGCCGACCAGCCGGGCGGACGGGGATTCGCTGAGCTTCTACGCGTCGGGTGTGCTTCCCGACGGCGCGCCGGCGGCGCTCAATCGCAGCCCCGTCATCAATTACACCTACGCGCGCACGCGGCCGATCATCGAGCGCATGCTGAAGGCGGGCGACATCGACAAGCGCCATGGCGCGCGCGTGCGCTATGCCAACCCGATCAACGGCGGCCCGGTGCTGCCGACCATGGGCGCGAACCTCGCCCTGTTCCCCAAGGGCTTCAAGGGCGAGAAATACCGCGCGACCGACGGCACCATTTTCGTCTGCGCCGAAGGGCAAGGCGCCACCACGATCGACGGCAAGGCGCTGGAATGGGGCCCGAACGACGTGTTCGTGGTGCCGCCGTGGAAGCATTACTCCCACCGCGCAGCTAAGGAATCGGTGCTGTTCTCGATCTCCGACCGTCCGGCGCAGGAAGCGCTCGGAATCTGGCGCGAGGACACCGGCCCGCATTAACCGTTCGAGCGTCCCGCGGAACTTTTTCGCAATCTTAATGACCGGCGGCAAGCTGGCGCGGCGGGCGTAAGCTTGCCGCGTGCGCGCATGCATGGTCTTGAATATCGCAGCGAACATCGGTCGGCATGATCCCCTTCGTCCATGACCTCCCTGGGCAGCGCGTCGTGTTCGCGCCGGGCGCGGTCGCGCGCGTTGCGGACGAGGCGGCGCGGCTCGGCTTGAATCGCGCGCTGGTGATCGCCACGCCCGGCAGCGGCGCCCGCCTCGGCGGCCGGCTGGTCGAAATTCTCGGGGCGCGGGCGGCGGGGCTGCATGCGCAAGCCTCGCTGCACGTGCCCAAGCCGGTGGCGGAGGCGGGCGTCGCGGCCGCGCGCGGCGCCGATGGCCTCATCGCAGCCGGCGGCGGCGCCGCCATCGGGCTTGCCAAGATCATCGCGCGCGACCTCGGCCTGCCGATCGTCGCCGTGCCGACCACCTATTCCGGATCGGAAGCGACCGCGATCTGGGGACTAAGCGACGGCGAGCGGAAATTCACCGGCAAGGACGCCCGCGTGCTGCCGCGCACGATCGTCTACGACCCGGAGCTCACGCTCGCGCTGCCGGCGGCGGTGAGCGCCGCGAGCGGCATGAACGCGATCGCCCATTGCGTCGAGGGGTTATGGGTTGGCGACCGCACGCCGTTCTTGATGGCGCTTGCGAGCGATGCGGCGCGCCGCTTCGCTGCGCATCTGCCGCGCGTCATCGCCAACGGCGGCGACCGCGAGGCGCGCGGTGAATGTCTCGTCGCCGCCTGGCTTGCCGGCGTGGTGCTCGCCTCGGGCACCGGCCTGCAGCACAAGCTCGCGCACGTGCTCGGCGGCCTCGGCCTGCCGCACGCCGAGAGCCACGCGATCATCCTTCCCCACGTCACCCGCTTCAACCTTGCGGCGGCGCCGGAGGCGCGGGCGCGCCTCGCGGCGGCCCTTGATGGCGATGGCGCGGATCGCCTCGCCGCCATGCTGCGCGGCTTTCCGATCCCGCAGCGCCTGCTCGAAGTCGGATTCGATCGCGCCAAGACCGATTTCGTCGCGCGCGAGGTCGAGGCGATGGCGATCAGCGTGCCGCGCAAGGTATCGGCCGAGGACGTGCACACGCTGCTGGCGGCGGCGTATTAAAGCGCTGGCACGACGGTTGATGAGCGCGGCGGCCGCGGATGCGAACGTTGAGCCGTCCGCGCGTCAGCCCCCTGCTGGCGGCGGCTCGACCTGGAACCCCTCGCCAGCCGCGAGCGCGATCCGGCGCTGCGCCACCGCCTCGGCCCAGCGCGCCGTGCGCAGCAAGCCGCCGAAGGAAAAGAAATGCGGCGCGATCTCGCCGAGATGCTTGTCGGCGCGCGCCTGCGCCAGCGCGCGCACCAAGCCGTCGGGCGCCGACATGGCGAACAGCTGCCGCAGCAGTCCGGCCTGGCGGGCGAGCCCCTGGGCGGAAGCCCGCACGCCGCAGTGCTTGGCGTAGCGCAGCAGCGTCGCGAGATTGGTCGGGCCGGCAAGGCCGACCCGCACCGGATGTTCGACACCGAACTCGCGCAGCCGCGCGATCCATTGCAGGATCGCCTGGGCGTCGAAGCAGAACTGGGTGACGATGTGAACCGCCATGCCGGTCGTCTCCGCCGACTGGATCTTGTCCGCGAGCGAGCGGTCGAGGTCCTGCTGCGATATGCGCGGATGGCCGTCGGGATAGCCGGCGATGGCGATGCCCGTGATGCCGTGACGCTGCAGCGCGCCACCGTCGATCACCTCGATCGCGCTGCGGAAGTCGCCGGCGGGCTCGTCGTGGTCGCCCGCGATGACCAGCACGCGCGTCACGCCCGCCTCGCCCCTGAGGCGGGCGAGAAAATCATCAAGCTCGCGCGCGGTTGCAAAGCCGCGCACGGCGAGGTGCGGCACCGGCTCGAAGCCGGCCTTGCGCAGCCGCGCCGCGGCGTCGATCGCCTCGTGCACGGGTCGCCGCGGCACCGCGCTGACGTAGACGCTGGTGCCGGCTGGAGCGATGTCGGCCAGAGCGGCGACGTCGTCGGCGGACGGCCGCGTCGCTTCGAGCGAGAAGCCAGCCATGAAATCGGCGATCGCTTCGATCGGATCGGCGCGATCCTCGAGCGTGGTCATGACGGAAGCCATGTCATTCACTCGCGCCGGCGCGAGATCACGTAGGATTCGTCGTAGAACCAGAGCGCGCCGTGCTCGCGCAAAACGTCGCGCGTCGTTTCGAGATAACGTCCGTCGGCGACGACCTCGCCGAGCCGGTCGTCCTCGACCTGCGCCACGTAGATCGCCGCGTTCCAGGCCGCAAACAGCGTCGAGGTGCCGATCGACTGGTCCGAAATCTCGCTCGGCAACGTGTGCATGTCGTGGCGGAACAGCGAGCGGTTGTCGGCATAGGCGTTGAAGTTGAGGTCGCGTCCGGCGGGGCCGAGCTCGTGCTTCACCGCCTTCATGATTTGGTGGCGGTCGTGGATGAACGGATTGTCGCCCGGCCAGATGCGCTGGATGATGTCCATGCCCGGATCGTTGCCGTGGGAATGGATGGCGATCAGCCTGCCGCCCGGTCCGAGCGCCTTGGCCAGCGGCGCGATCACGCGCTTGGCCTTGAACTCGAGCGGCGCGCGCGCGCGGTAGGGCTGCGAGGCGATGACGAGGTCGTAGTTGGCGACGGTGCCGCCGGGACGCGGGATGATCGGGTCGAGCAGGAATTTGTGGTCCTCGCGATAGAGCACCAGCACTACCGGCCGCTCGTAGACCGGGTTGCCGGTCTTGGGGCTCACCCCGGCCTTCCAGTTCTGCGACAGGAACGGCACCAGATCGGTGATTTGCTGCTCGAAGCGGTAGGCCGAGTCGCCCGACAGCGGCACTTCGTGCCAGACCATGCTCGAGGCCGCCGACAGCGACTTGACCGCGAGCCAGGGCGCGTCGGCATAGGCGAAGTTGGTCAGCACCAGCACCGTGGCCGGATGCTCGAAGAAGCGGTCGGACATCTTCTGCAACGCCAGGCGGACGTCCTCGAGGCTGATTTCCTTGCCCACCGCGTAGAAGGGCGTGTGCGGAAAGCGGTCGTGCATCGCGCGCAGCACCCGCAGCAGCACGGTGCCGTCGCCGACGCCGGCGTCGAACACGCGCAGCGCCGGCGGGCGCGGATGCACATTGGCGAGCTCAAGCGCGACGCGGCTCGCGATCACCCATTTTTCGCTGCAGGTATTGACGAATAGGAGATACTTCTGCCGGTTGTCGAAGAAGCGGAAGTTGCGCTGGGGATCGCGTTCGCCGGCAGGCGCCGGTGCAGGCGATGGTGGGGCGGCAGGGCGCGGCTCGCGCGCGCGCTCGATGACGGTAGGACGCGCAACCGCGGTCCGGTTGGTCTCCATGAAGCCGCGGATGCGGTCGAGCGTCTCGGTGGTGATGCGGCCGCCGTTGCGCAGTCGCGCGGTGAGCTTGCCGTCGTTGACTGCGCGCCGGCCGAATGTCGATTCCGCCAGTCCGCTGTGCCGGCAATAGTCGGCGATTTCCTGCAGCAGGTCCTGCGCGTTCATGGGCCTAACGCCTCGACGTTTCGCTCCGACCTGCGCGCGCCGCGCTTGGGGGCGGCTTGTAAGGGGCGCAGGAACCGTCCCACAGCGAACCAAGCGCGCCGATGTCCGTCAACCACAAAACGTCCCACCTCACAGGTGGGAAGGTTTATGGGACAAATCCCAACGACGGGAAAAGGCCGATATTCTCTACGCGGAGCCGCAGCCGGTGGGCAGCATCAGGCAAGATATGTAGGATCGTGGGAAATGTCCCACAAGATGGTGGGCGGAACCCAGCCTAGGCCGGGACCGAGGCATCGAGCGCGCGCAGCACGGCGGTGGCGATCGCACCGGTGCCGTCGCGGCCGCCGAATTCGCAGGGCTTGAGGCCCGCGGCAAAGGCGCGGTCGACGGCGGTCTCGATGGCGCGAGCGGCTTGCGCCGCCCCGCCATGGCCGTGACGGTCGGCGAGCCAGTCGAGCATCAGCGCGGCGGAGAGAATCATGGCGGTCGGATTGGCAAGCCCCTTGCCCATGATGTCGGGCGCGGTGCCGTGGCAGGGCTGGAACACCGCGTGCGTGTCGCCGATATCGGCCGAGGGCGCCATGCCCATGCCGCCGATCAGGCCGGCGGTCAGATCCGAGATGATGTCGCCGAACATGTTCTCCATCACCAACACGTCGAAGTCCCACGGCCGGCGCACCAGCATGGCCGAACAGGCGTCGACGTAGAGGCGATCGGTGGCGACGTCGGGATGGCGCGCGGCGCATTCGTCGAACATGGCGCGGAAGAAGGCGTAGGCCTTGAAGGCGTTCGCCTTGTCGACGCAGGTGAGGAGGCCGCGGCGCCCGCGCGCCTTGCGCCGGCGTGCCAGGCGAAACGAGAAATCGAACAGCCGCTGCGAGGTCTTGCGGGTGATCACCAGGGTCTCGCGCGCTTCGGTCTCGGTCACCACGCCCTTGCCCATGGAGGCGAACAGGCCCTCGGTCGATTCGCGGATGACGACGAGATCGATGCCGCGCTCCGCCGCTCCCACGATCGGGCTCGGCACGTTCGGGATCAGCCGGCACGGCCGCACCCCGGCATAGAGGTCGAAGATGAAGCGCAGCTCGACCTGCGGCATGATCTCGGTATTGTCGGGATAGCGGATGTGCGGCAATCCGCAGGCGCCGAGCAGGATGGCGTCGGCCTCCTCGCACAGCTTGATGGTGGACGCCGGCATCGACTTGCCGGTGTCGCGATAATGGCCGGCGCCCGCCGGCGTCTCGGTGAAGCGGAATTTGAGCCCCGGCGTCGCCGCCGCGACCTTGTCGAGGACCGCGAGCGCGGGGGCCATGACCTCCGGCCCGATGCCGTCGCCGGGCAGGACCGCGACGTGGAAGCTGTCGTTGGCGAGCATGCGATGCTCTGGTGGCTGCATTCAGCAGAGCCGGATACTGCCACAGCGCGCGCCGCAAGCTCCACCTCTCCCCGCTTGCGGGGAGAGGTCGCGAGCGAAGCGAGCGGGTGAGGGGGGTTCTCCGCGCATCGCATTGTTGGGGGAGCCCCCTCACCCCGCCCTCTCCCCGCAAGCGGGGAGAGGGAGTGCACCGACTTTGCAGCGCTGAAATCGATCCGACCGCGCAGCGGGCCCAAGCGCGAACGGTGTCGACCGTCGCGAACGCTGCTATAAGATCGCGCCCACGGTTCATCCCTCATGCCTCGCTTCGCCGCCAATCTCGCTTATCTTTTCACCGAGCGCCCGTTGATCGAGCGTTTCGCGGCGGCGGCCGCGACCGGCTTTCGGGCGGTCGAGCTGCAACTCCCTTACGACCACGCGCCGTCGGCCGTGAAGGCCGAGCTCGACCGCCACGGCTTGACCATGCTCGGCATCAACACCGCGC
>Ga0306921_10008863_pt1 | contig 10640 bp, 5 predicted proteins | sample sta12Cox44000080_FD_203760 | JGI IMG/M metagenome (GOLD analysis project Ga0306921, IMG submission 203760) | Lab enrichment of tropical soil microbial communities from Luquillo Experimental Forest, Puerto Rico - statoxic.12C.oxic.44.000.080 (v2)... | ecosystem: Environmental > Terrestrial > Soil...
GCCGACTTTCATGTTCGTGAGCTGCGTCTCGCGATAGTTCGCCTGCACCCACTTGATGTTGCTGACAAACGCGATCACTTGCGTTCCCGGAGAAACCAACTGCCCGGGGCGGACCTGCCTTTCGCCAACACTTCCGTCAGCCGGTGCCTCGATCCTCGTGTAGCCGAGGTTGACTCGCGCAACGGTCAACGCCGCTTCTTTGGCGTGGAGGTCCGCGATGAGCTGAAGCTCCTGTGATTCGAGCACGGCCTTCGACCGCCGCTCGGCTTCAACGGCCAATTCATTGCCACGCAGGAGCGTTTTCGCCTGCTCGAGGTCGGCTTCGCGCGTCGCCAACTGCGCCGCGAACCGCTGCTCGTCGGCGACTACCTGCTCGACTTTCTGCTGTGTGCTAGAGTTCGTGAGCAGCAGGGCCTCTTGCCGCTTGCGCTCCTTCTGTGTGCGAACCACATCGGCCTGCACCGCGTCTATTCCATCCTGTGCCGCCGCGATTTGGGCGTTAGCTTGGTCAACTCCGGCGAGAGCGCGGGCGATGCGTGCGTCTTCGAGTTCCCGCTGACGGCGGTTGTTTTCGATGGCAGCCTTCGCCGCCTCCACCGCCGCCGAAGCCTGCGCCACCTGCGCGGTGTAATCCTCATCTCGAAGTTCGACAAGAAGGTCACCCTTGCGCACCTGCTGGTAATCCGAGACCCTTACATCCTTTACGATTCCGGCGACCTTGGTGCTGAGTGGCGTAAGGTCGCCTCGCACAAACGCGTCGTCGGTACGCTGCTCGATTCGGCCGCCTTCCCAGGCGTTCCAGTTCCGAGTAATTGTCACGACTATCGCAGCCGCCAGGACTAATACCAGTGCGGGGACAGCCAATTTCTGCCACCACGGCTTGCCGAGCGGTACGGGGTCGGGCTGTGGCTGAACTTCGTGGACTGAAGGCAGGGCATGGGTGGGTACTGAAGTTAAGACTGCTTTTTCTTCGTTAGACATAAGGCCTCACTGGTATCTAATTGCCGGAATGCTCTTTCCTTTTAAGGTGCGAGTCTTGTAAGTCATCCGCCGGTCGGACGATGCCAAGGCGCTTCATCTTGTAAAAGAGCGTGGTGCGGTTAACACCAAGTCTCGCGGCGGCTCCTCGAGGCCCGCCCAGTTTCCAGTTGGACCGCAGGCATGCGGTGAGAATTTCCTGACGAATCTTGTCTTCAAGGGTTGTATTTGCCATCTCGGGCTGCAACGCCTCGCAGCTCTCGAGTGGCACCGGTTTAAAAACGCCATCGTTAGAAAGTATCACCCCGCGCGCAATGTAGTTTTGTAGCTCTCGAATGTTCCCAGGCCAGCAGTGGCTAACCAGGGAGCGCATGGTTCCCTCAGGAATGGTTTCGATCGTTTTGTCCATAGACGCGGCGAACTGTTGAACGAAATATTCCACGAGCTCCGGAATATCGGCTTTCCTTTCGCGTAGTGGTGGCAGATAGATCGGAAAAGCATTCAGGCGGTAGTACAGATCTTCACGGAATTCGCGGTCGCGAACCATTTGCTTCAGGTCCTGGTTGGTCGCAGCAACCACGCGAACATCGACTCGCGTGGTGCGCGTGCTGCCTACTGCCTCAAACTCACGCTCTTGAAGAACGCGGAGCAGCTTGGGCTGAAGCTCCAACGGCATGTCTCCTATTTCGTCGAGAAAGAGAGTGCCGCGATCCGCCAGCGCGAAGCGGCCAACATGAGAATTGATGGCGCCTGTGAAGGCGCCACGTTCGTGTCCGAAGAGCTCGCTTTCAAGAAGGCCGGCAGGCATGGCCGCGCAGTTCACTTTCACCAGATTGCGATTGTGGCGCGCGCTGAGCTCGTGAATCGCCCGTGCGATGACTTCCTTGCCAGTGCCGGTCTCTCCGGTAATCAAGACCGTTGTATTGGTACCTGCGACGGCCTCCACTTGGCGGAGAATCGAGCGCAGACTGCTCCGGCGTCCCACGATCGTGTCCAGGAACGAGGATTCCGCGCCTTCCGGTTTGCGCGCCGACCGTCCATCACCACGATATAGAACGGTATTTATCGACACAGTGTCCGGATATGGACCAGGCTGCACGACGGAAGTTGATGCTGTACTCATTTTTTGCTCCTGTTTCTCATCGTTATCCCCTGGGCATTTCCAACATGAGTGGTGGTCTCGCTTTGAACTCGAACTTTCGTAATCATCAGCCCTTCCGAGCCCGGTGCGGATCCGACTGGGCGATAACATCAGAAGTCGGGAGGCGAAACAATTGGACCAAGGTCCCGGTAATACTTTGGGCGATTCGAGCAAACGAGATTCCCGCCACAAGCATTGATCAAGCTCATCGCTAGAATTGCTTTCAGGCCAAGTGCATGCATCGTAGGCTCCCGATCCGGTCACCGCGCTAGCCAGAGCGCATAACGAACCGCGTGAAAAGCCGTAAACGCGTAATGACCCCTTAGAATGCGATACCAACCAAGAACTGAAGGCGTCCTCCTGATTGCGGTCATTTTGGCTTCCTTTCTGAGGAACTCTTTCTGAGCACGCCCGATTGATCGGACATGATGAGGCGATAACACCAGAGCCGCGCAAGAGATGCAATTGGACGATGGTCGGCGAGACTTTGGTCCTGGATCGAGCCAAAGCGGCATTCAGAGTGGCTGAACTTGCCGCATGGCGGATGATTGAGGGAATGATTTGAACAGTTCTTCAGACCACGATAATGTAGATGCCCTCGTTCCCGGAGATTTCTTGCCAATCGGCGGGAGGGTTTTGTGGGGACCTCGCTGGCTGCAGAACCGCTGCTCTCCTTAGCAGTCACCGTTACGTCAGAGCAGCGCGTCGAGTCTGTCTTGCAGAGTATTGTTCGAGGGCTGGCATCACAGCCGGGAGTGGCGTTGGCTCGGATTTGGCTGCTGCCATCCGTCCACCACCCGAGCTTTTACCAGGTTGTGTTGGATCCCCCAGATTGTCTTTGTCTCGTCGCAAGTGCCGGAACGCCCATCAATTCACCAGGAGAAGATTGGTGTTTCCTGCAGGGGCACTTTGCTAGAGTGCGCTTTAACGTCGGAAAAGTTGGTCAAGTGGCAGCAAGCCGGCATCCGATTTTCGTCAAAGACGTCGCCGCTCAAAACGATTGGGTTGTGCGACCAGATTGGGCGAAACGTGAGGAGATTCGCAGTTTTGCGGGTCATCCCCTCATCTTTCGAGACAAACTGCTGGGCGTTGTCGCTGTCTTCAGCCGCGAGCCTCTCGGTCAACAAGAGTTCACTTGGTTAGGTTTGTTTGCGAATCTGGCCGCGGTCGCTATCGCCAACGCTTGTACGGAGGAGGCTCTGCGGTCGAGCGAGCGCAACCTTGTCGCCCTCGTCAATACCATCCCCACGGCGGCATGGACTACTCGCCCGGACGGCTACTGCGACTTCCTCAATCAAGTATGGCACGATTACGCGGGCATGACTGCGGAACGAGCGCAGGGCTGGGGGTGGGCAGAATCAATTCATCCCGAGGACCGTAAGAAGCTTGTCGAAGAGTGGCAATCGTGTCTGGCTTCCGGGACCCCGGTCGATACGGAGGCTCGGATTCGCCGTTTCGACAGTTCCTATCGATGGTTCCTGATCCGCGGCAATCCACTTAAGGATGAAGGGGGCAACATCCTCAAATGGTACGGAACCTGTGTAGATATCGACGATCGCAAGCGAGGGGAGGAAGCCCTACATGCGAGAGAACTCTCCTGGCGGCAGATCGTCGACAACATTCCGGGGCTCGTGGCTACGACGGGTGCGATGGGGGAAGTGGAGTTTCTCAACCGACAAACCCTCGAGTATTTCGGCAAAACCAGTGAAGAGTTGAAGAATTGGGCCCTGATCAATGCCGTTCATCCTGATGACCTTCCTCGCGTAATCGAGGCGCGCAAAGAGTCGATCGAAGCGGGACAGATCTACGAGGTTGAGCACCGTTGTCGACGCGCTGATGGCATTTACCGATGGTTCCAAGTTCGTGGCCTCCCAGTACGAGATGCCGAAAACAAGATAACTGCATGGTATCTCCTTCTCACAGATATCGAGGATCGCAAGCGGGGAGAGGAAGCCCTGCATACGAGAGAATTTGATGCGCGCTCGCTCTTGGACAACACGCCGGGCTTTCTTGGCCGCCTTTCGCCGGATGGCACACCCGAGATCTTCAATCGACCATTTTTGCAGTATCTCGGCAAGACGGTGGAGGAGATAGGGAATTTGAGGGCGGGCGATATTGTTCACCTTGACGATCTTGCTCACACTATCGAAGTTTTTGGCAACGCGATCTCGACGGGCCAGCCATTTGATTTCGAGTATCGCCTCCGTAGGTTCGATGGCGTATACCGCTGGTTTCAGGCCCGCGGGGTCCCCGTGCGCAGCGGCGAGGGGCAAATTCTCCACTGGAATACTCTTGTCACGGACATTGATAACCGCAAAAAGGCGGAAGGGGCTCTGCAGTCGAGCGAGCGCAATTTGAGCCTAATGATCAGCGCCATTCCCACCTTTATCCACGTGTTGAGCACCGATGGATCCGTGTTGAATGTGAATCAAGCCGTATTGGATTACACCGGTCTCAGTCCGGAAGATGTGCGGAAAGAAGATTATCGGGCTCGTATTTTCCACCCGGAGGATGTGGAAAGGCTTCGCGAGGAGCGCCGAGAGGCGCTTACACGTGCCATTCCATTCGAAAATGAGCAGCGTGTGCTAGGCAAGGACGGCAGATATCGATGGTTCCTGATCCGCTACAATCCTCTGCTCGATGAGCAGGGAAGAATCGATCGATGGTATGTGGCCGCGACCGACATCGAGGATCGCAAAAAGGCTGAAGAGGCTCTGCAGTCGAACGAACGCAATTTGAACGTGATGATCAATACCATCCCCGCCTTGATCCACACTGGGCAGCCCGATGGATACCTCGATTACTTCAATAAGCCATGGTTGGAATACCTGGGCGCCACTCTTGACGACGTGACCGGGTGGAAGTGGAGGGCTGTCGTTCATCCCGAAGATGTTGAGGGGATTGTGGCCAAGTGGCGAGCCTGCCTCGCGACCGGAGAAATCTTCGAATACGAAACACGCGTCCGCAACGCCAATGGAGAATACCGCTGGATGTTCCACCGCAAAGTGCCTCTGCGCGATGCTGCCGGTAAAATTCTGAAATGGTACGGATCCAGCATCGACGTTCACGAACAAAAACAAGCCGAACAAAAACTTCGAAAAAGCGAGCGCGATTTGAGCCTAATCATCAACACGATGCCTACATTGGCATGGTCAGCTCGCCCAGACGGCTCTGTCGACTTCCTCAATCAGCGCTGGCTCGATTACACGGGCCTCTCCCCGGAACAAGGGCTGGGGTGGGGATGGATTGCAGCAATTCACCCGGACGACTTGAACCGGCTCGCAGAGTATTGGCGATCAATCATGCAAACCGGAGAACCAGGAGAGATTGAAACACGCTTTCGTCGTGTCGATGGCGAGTATCGGTGGTTTCTATTTCGTGCGAACGCCGTGCGCGACGAATCGGGAAACATCGTCAAATGGTATGGAACAAACACTGACATTGACGATAGGAAGCGGGCGGAGGCGCAGGTCGAGCAAGCCTATCTTCGCCTCGCCGAAGCACAGCGGCTGAGCAAAACGGGCAGCTTTATCACCGATTTGTTGGTGGACGACCACAACTGGTCTGAAGAGGCCTTCCGCATCTTCGAATTCGATCCAGCGGCCAAGATCACGGTGCAGATGATTCGGAGCACTGTCCATCCCGAGGACCTACCCACGTTCGACGCTGTGATCGCGCGCGGGATGACGGGCACGGATGTCGACTTTGTATTTCGGATTGTGACCGCTCGGGGTGCAGTGAAGCACTTGCACGGCCTGGCTCGTGTCCTGGCGCAAAGCGGTGGTCGTCCCTTGTTCATCGGCGCTCTTCAAGATGTGACAGAAAGCAAGCTCGCCGAGGAGGCTTTGGACCGAGCACGTTCTGAGCTTGCTCACGTGGCGCGGATCACGACGCTAAACGCATTGACTGCCTCGATCGCCCATGAGGTCAACCAGCCACTCTCGGGCATCATCACTAACGCCAGTACTTGTCGTCGGATGTTGGATGGCGATCCTCCAAATATCGAGGGCGCACGCGAAACAGCGCGGCGGATCATTAGAGATGGTAACCGCGCCTCGGATGTAATCACGCGATTGCGCGCCCTGTTTAGCAAAAAGGAATTCGCATTGGAGCCGTTGGATCTGAACGAGGCTACACGGGAGGTGATTGCGTTGTCGTTGAGCGATCTTCAGCGGAATCGCGTAGTCCTGCAGTCGGCGCTCGCTGAGGACCTCCCGCCCATCGTTGGCGATCGTGTTCAACTCCAGCAGGTCATCCTCAATCTGCTACGCAACGCATCGGACGCAATGAGTTTCGTCGAAGATCGCCCGAGAGAGCTGCTTATCAAAACGGAACGAGATGAACAAGACCAGGTGCACCTCACCGTGAAAGATGTTGGAGTAGGTTTCACGCCTGAAGCCGCCGCAAAACTCTTTCAAGCTTTCTATACAACGAAAAGAGATGGGATGGGAATCGGGCTTTCTCTCAGCCACTCTATTATCGATGCTCATCATGGCCGCCTCTGGGCCCAGCCAAATGACGGGCCAGGCGCCACCTTTTCGTTTTCCATTCCTTGCCGTTCAGAAAGCGTCGAGGGCGCGGCGGCACAGTGAAAAACGCCTCGCTCGGCTCGCTGAACAAGTCGATAGCTGAGTGCTCTGCCCGCGTCGAAAGCCCGCCAAACTAATCTGAGAAAATCTGCACGTTATGGCGGCACCAAGCGTTTGTGGCCCTCGAATACGACTTACTTCCCTCTTTCACTGACGGAAGCAAGGGCGGTAGGAGCAGCCATAACTTCCCTCCTCGGTGCGGCATTAGCTCAATTTGCTGCGCAATGCACCACAAACCGAGACCAAGGTCCAATGGACACCTCTTCGGCGGCGGAGCACTCTTGCGTAATGAAACCTAAGCACGGAGAGAGCAGCAGTGAGCGGTCGCTTATATCGGTAGTTGACGACGATGAATCTGTTCGAGAGTCGCTACCCGACCTGCTTAACGAGTTTGGCTTCGCGGCGCGAGCTTTTTCGTCAGCGGAGGCCTTTTTGTCATCCGATTGTGTCGATACAACGAGTTGTCTGATCCTCGATGTCATGATGCCAGGAATGACGGGACTTGATCTTCAACAGGAACTGACGCGGCGGGGGCAAGAGATTCCCGTCATCTTTATTACCGGCCGGAAGGACGAGGCTCTCCGCGCGCGCGCTTTCAATCAGGGAGCCGTGAGATTTCTGAACAAACCGTTCAGCGACACGGCTTTACTTGACGCGCTGAATGTGGCGCTTCAAGGGAACTAAAAACGGCGAATGCTCTGGGCACCTTGGGGATATACTATGAGGCTCGCGCGGACAGTCAGCCATGAATTGGGGCTAGCACCGATGCCGCCTCCATCCCCAATGGTATTTGTCGTTGATGATGACATCTCTGTGCGCGAGTCCTTGGAACTGCTGTTCCAGAACGAAGGGTGGCAAGCGAAGACCTTCGAATCCGCACAAGAATTCCTCGATTACCGCCGCGCTCTAATTCCGAGCTGTCTGGTCCTTGACCTCTCTCTTCCCGGTCTCAATGGTCTGGAACTGCAGAAACGAGTGACTGTCGAACGGCCTGAAATTCCGATCATCTTCATCACGGGCCACGGTGACATACCCAAGACCGTGGAAGCGATGAAGTGTGGCGCTGTCGAGTTCCTAACGAAGCCGTTCAACGACGAAATATTGTTGACGGCCGTCCAGCGTGCCCTTGAACGCAGCCGCCTCGTTCTGGCTCACGAGGCGGAGATGCAGGAGCTCCGGGACCGTTACGCGTCACTTACTCCTCGCGAAATGCAGGTCATGGCGTTCGTGGTTTCCGGTCTGTTAAATAAACAGGTCGGTGGCGAGCTCGGCATCAGCGAAAAAACAGTCAAAGCCCACCGTGGCCAGGTGATGCAGAAAATGAAGGCCAACTCGGTCGCAGATCTGGTGAAAATGGCCGAGAAACTCCACCTCAGAGCTTTGCCGTAGAGCCTTCAAAGAGTTTTGGCGAGCCGCGCCGAACCCCATCTTCCTGTTCAACAGGAAGGCGCGGATCGCGAACCCATACGAAAAACAATTGGGGCCATTATGACCGGCAACATTCTAGCGGGCTCGAAATGCCCTTCGTATAGGCCGTTCATATTGTTAGCAGTACTATCGGCCTTATTCCCAGCATGTGCATGGCCGCAAACACAGCTGGCTATTCACCGGCAGGCGCTTCCGGTTTATTTCTCGGGCTGGATGGTCAAGCCCGTTGAGATCCAGCCAATAGTGAGGTATGAGCGACGATTCAAAACGCCCGATTCTGGTGGTGCTCACCACCCATTGGGTCAGCATTCTGGGAGTGGCCCTGGTGGCCACCGCGGCCTGATCCCTGGTTGCCAATCCGTTAGCTATTTTCGGAGGTGATAGGTGGGTTAGGCGTACTTGCGTTGTGTGCGGCAGGCGAAGCAAATCTGTGCCAGATGACACGCAAGGCAGCGACAATCGGCACAGAAAGATAGATGCCCACGATTCCGCCCACCGCGCCTCCAACCATTACGGTAAAGATGGCCAGCAAGGGGTGGATTTCCAATTCATGACCCATCACGCGCGGGGCAATCCAGTAGTCCATAATCACCCGCCACAGGCCGAGCAGCGCCGCCATCCAAATCCAGTGCGAGTGCGTCAGAAGCCCAACGGTAGAGATAGCGATTAAGGCGGTGATCCAGCCTGCAACGGGAATGAATTCCAGCACCCCGGCCATGAGTCCAAGGGCCAGCGCGTGTGGATAGCCTAGGAACACCATGGCCACGGAACAATAGATGAGAGACAGCACAGCAAGGGTGACCTTGGCGCGAATGTAATGGCGCAGCATATCGTTCAGATCGGCGGCTAAAGCCCGCGCGTTCTCGTAGGTTTCTCTGGTCGAAATAAGGTGGATAACTCCGTTGGCGAGTTTGTCGCCGTCACTCAGGAAAAACAAACCAAGGATCGGAATCATTAGGATCCCGCCAAACGCCACAGACACGAACTGTCTTACGGATTCCACCACTCCACGGATCGACTCGCGGCGTTGTTGCAGGAAGGCTTTTGCACGCTGCGATTGGGCCTCATCCCAGCCATTCCGTTGGCCCATCGTGATTGCAATATCGCCGGAATAGACATTTTCCATGACCGCCGGGGATTGCCGTACAAGCCGCCCCACTCGAGGAACGAATTGGGGGTCCAGGATGTGAACGACAGACCCAACAAGAATCAGCAACCCAAGGTATGCTTCGGCAATGTGCGGCCCCCGCAGATTTTTGAAAAACAGGGAATGGCGCTGCAGAAATCTCACGATAGGATTGATCAGATAAGCGAACAAGATCGAGAAGGCGAAAATGACAATGACCGTACGGGCGACATAGACGATGGCCACCGCCACGGCGAAGAGCAGTGTCGTCAGCAGGACGTTCAAGGTGCGGGGGAAAGCCATAATTCTCACTCCGCGATTGCGCTATTCGGTTTGCGATTCGAGTTTCTGCTTAATGGAAACCAGGGCCTTTTCCAGCGAAGACCGCGTCTTATCCACCGCGACTTTCCGTACAATTCCACCTTTTAATCCCGTGAGTCCAGCCTGTTGGGATCCCTTCAAGGTAATCAGGTAAAACCCCGGATGATCCGGGTGTTGTGTATCCTTGATGCACACGGTTAAATCGAGTGCACTTTCGAAGTAGTGGCTTGCGTAAAGCTGCTTCACAGCCACGGCGTAAGCGGGTTTCTCCGGAGATTTACTTTTGTAGATGACCGCTTGCACCATACGAATCGTGGGCTTCAGTCCAAAATTAACTTTCTCCCAGTAGAACTGGGATTCGATGTTGGCGGAATCGGCCTTCGGATAATTCAGCAGGTATTCACGCAATTCGGGCAAGTACACCGGGAGTCCCTTCGAACGGTTGATCAAAGCTGCAAACGTCTCCGCCACAACCGCTGGATGATTCTTGTCCCGATAGGTTCCCAGTGCGACGTTGCCTCCTTGTTGGTAATCCAGAAGAGCTTGCAGGGCCATTTGCTGCGCCAGGTGATTCGCTTGGTCGGCTGCGTTGGGTGCGGACCAATTCACGGAGCGTTGGAACTCTTCCATCGCTTCAGCCGGCAATTGCACCTCGCAGTGGCCCGCTTTGCAATTTTTCAATTGCTTGAAATCTTCGTCGTCGAGGGTGAAGCCCGCGAGATCCGCAAGCTGCGGCGGATCGCTAAACTTGCGGAGCACCAGATAATTCGGCAGCTTGCGTAGCGCGTCGATGTCCGACGCGAATTTGAGGTAGCGTTCGGGAGTGGAATTGATGTACACCGAGCCAAACACAAACACCTGGTCTGCTGTGAGCGAATCCAGGATCTTCGCGACCGCTTTCCCGTCCCGAATTTCACGGATTTGATCGTCATTCAGTCCAACGAACTCGTGAAAAAATTTGGCCGGTTCGACAGGGTTGTCCGCTGCCGGAGTTCCTCCTGTGCTCAACGGGAGGAGAAGTATGCCGAACAGAATTGCGTTGCGAGTTCCTTTACGC
>Ga0306921_10008865_pt1 | contig 10639 bp, 14 predicted proteins | sample sta12Cox44000080_FD_203760 | JGI IMG/M metagenome (GOLD analysis project Ga0306921, IMG submission 203760) | Lab enrichment of tropical soil microbial communities from Luquillo Experimental Forest, Puerto Rico - statoxic.12C.oxic.44.000.080 (v2)... | ecosystem: Environmental > Terrestrial >...
CACACCCGATCACCCGACACTAGAGCCAAATTGCTGAACTTGACGGACACAACTGAGCTATGATCAACTGGCCGGTAATGTTCCGTTACGCAGAGGGCTGGGCTAACGGGTTTTGGGCCGGAGGCGCGATCGCTACGCTGATTGGGATCGCCGGAGCTGCGGCCCTGGTGCTCGCTCGCGCCATTTGACTTCTCGGCCGTAATGTCACAACGGCCTCCATGTGATCGTCTTCCGTCGACAGACCGGCGAGTGGAGCGTGCGCATTGAGGAGCCGGTTGAGGAGCCGGAGACTGGCCAGAATTGGTATCCGGCCGGCGGTACGCTGACCAGAACGAAGCCCGCACCGCCGCCATCCAGGCGCTCCAGCTGATCGTGAGTGAGGATCGGGCCGACCAGGCGGTGAGGTTGTGACGACCTACCGCATCGCTCCGGTCAGCACGAAGTCGACCGCACGGCTCCCGCAGCGCGAGCGACGAGCCTCGCCGCCCAATCCGTCACCGGTCTCAACGCTGTAGCGCGCAGCCAAGCCCGGTCAGAGAGCGCGCCAAGCCGTGCCTCAAGGCGGTTCTGGGCCGCAACCGAGCGATTGCCGACGGGCGAGATAGGCAGCGACCAAGCCCGTCAAGGCCATATTGTGCAACTCGAAAGGTAAGGTCAGCCGGGCCTCGATGACCTCTCGGTTATCAAGCCGCAGCTTTGGTGCAACCGCAGCTCAAAGAAATGTATCCGGTCGCGTCGTCCGTCCCAGTTGGCGCAGGCGACGCCCGCTGGGAGCAGCGCCGCCGCAGTGAGGCCGATTTCCTCCGCCAGCTCACGCCGTGCTGCCTCTTCTGGCGTCTCGCCACGCCGCACGCCGCCACCGGGCAAGTGCCAGCCGGCTCGATACGAGGGACGCACTAGCAAGAGGTCAGGGCCGACATAGACCGCCACTACGACGCCCTGGTGCCTCGGGCACGTCAGTCGCCACCAGATGCGGGCGAGTGGGAAACCAAGGCGGAAAGCTGTCCGCCAGGCAAAGTCGTAAAGCGACGAAAGCCCAGCTCCCCCAAAAGCTGACATGGAGCATGTCTATACATGTTCTCCGGCACCTCAAAAAAGGGCCGGCCAAGTCGCGACAATCGAGCACTGACGCCAATATCGCTGCGATTTTCAGCTCTGGCTCGACCTGATGCTGACGAGCTCGGCACCAGACGATGATCTGCACATGGGCCGCCGCCGTGCTGCCGAGCGTCGCGGGTGGGCCGCGGTAGGGTTTCATCAGCGCTCGCTCCGCTGTCCTGACCGCGCTGAAAGCCAAGCGCGCCCGCGCTGCCGCCGGGCTGCGGACGCTCGGCGGGAGGAGTTTGAGCTTGACGACGTGGCCCCGGTGATCGAGCTGGCGAAGGAACTGATCAGGCGCATCTTGGATAAGGGGCCGCGGCCGCCAGTGGTCCCCCCCCAAGCATCGGCGACAAACCAGGAGGATAATCTGGGCTCGGGACGAGGATCAGCACTGGAAGGCCGCGCCAGCCGCACTCTCTGGTCTGCTCGGGGTGAGCGGAGCTTTAGCGCCATGGCGAAGTTGACACGGCGGTCAGGCACAACTTACCGCTCCTGCGCGTGATCAGCCTCAACGGCGGCTAGACCGCCGACCCCGAGCGCAACAAGGCCGGCCGTGATCTCGGCTATACGCGCTACGACAAGATGGCCAGGCGCCCGGCTGCTACGCTGAATATGTCCAACAACCCAAGGAAATCCGGCCGGTCCTGGAGCGCGCGCCTGGGAGAAGGTCGAGGAGGGCATGGTCGGCTTTGTCGGCGTCAAGACCGACGACCGCGCCCGGGCGACGACCGGGCGCTTCTCCAGCCGCGAAACCTGAGGCGCCGCCCCGCGTCACGGACGGGGCGCATGCGGGCGCCCCTTTTTTTTTGTTTAATGCGCACCGGGTCCTGGTTGATGTAGGATCACCGGCACCGGGGAGGCGCCATGGAGGCTCGACGGCCAGCTCGCGTCGAACGCCGTCTCGCCGCGATCCTCGCGGCCGACGTGGCCGGCTACTCGCGGCTGATGGGAGCGGACGAGGAGGGGACCCTCGCCGCGCTGAAGACGCTTCGCCGCGAGCTGGCCGATCCCAAGATCAAGGAACATCGGGGCCGTATCGTTAAGACCACCGGAGATGGCCTGCTCCTCGAATTCGCCAGTGTCGTTGATGCGGTGCGTTGTGCTGTCGAAGTGCAGCGCGAGATGGAAGAGCGAAACGCCCGGTGTGCCGCCCGAGCGCCGGATCGAGTTCCGCATGGGGATCAATGTAGGCGACGTCATCAGGGACGGACGCGACATCTATGGCGACGGGGTCAATGTTGTCGCCCGGCTCGAAGCCTTGGCCGAACCCGGTGGCATTTGCGTCAGTCGGGTCGTGCGCGACCAGGTGCGGGACAAGCTCGAACTTTCGATCGAGGACATGGGCGAGCAGCAAGTCAAGAACATCGCCCGGCCAGTGCGCGTCCACCGCATCGTGCTCGACGAGAGCCCGCCCGCAGCGCCGCCGCAGGCAACGGAGGGGTCGACAAAATCACCGCTCGCCCTACCAGACAAGCCGTCAATCGCAGTGCTGCCGTTCCAGAATATGAGCGGCGACCCAGAACAGGAATATTTTGCCGACGGCATGGTCGAGGAGATCATCACTGCGCTCAGTCGGATCAAATGGCTCTTCGTGATCGCCCGCAATTCGAGCTTTACGTACAAGGGCCAGCCGGTCGACGTGACGCGGGTCGGCCGCGAATTGGGTGTTCGATATGTTCTAGAAGGCTCGGTGCGTAAGGGCGGAAACCAGGTGCGCATCACTGCGCAGTTGATCGATGCGGCCAATGGCGCGCACCTCTGGGCCGGGTGGTACGACGGCTCGCTGGAGAACGTTTTCGATCTTCAAGACAAGGTTGCCTTGGGCGTGGTTGGCGTCATCGAGCCGACAGTACAAGCAGCCGAATGCGCCGATCTTCCGACCGGCCGACAAATGACATCACCGCCTACGATCTATACCTTCGCGCTATTGTGCCGATGCGTGCGGGGGAACGCGAGAAGGAACTGTACGTCCGGGCGCTTGACCTTCTCCGTGAAGCGATTGAGCGCGATCAGCGTTTTGGACCCGCCCTCGCCGCAGCTGCATTTTGCCACAATGTGCTCCATGTCACTGGCTGGACAAACGATGCCGGCAATGCCCGTCGCGAAGCAATAGAACTCAGCGGCCGCGCGCTAAGGGTGGCTGGTAACGACGCCGAGGTCCTCGGCCAGGCTGGCAGAGTACTTGGCTACTTCGGCGAAGACCTCGTCGGAGCAATCGCACTGATAGATCGTGCCCTTGAATTCAACCCGAATTTCGCGCTGGGTTGGCAATGGAGCGGGTGGTTGAGGCTGTGGGCCGGAGAACCCGACGTCGCGGTTAGCCATTTCGAGACCTCTATGCGCCTCAACCCAATGCAGGGGAGGGCAGATTATTATCTCGGGATAGGAATGGGTCATTTTTTCGCCGCGCGGTTTGAGGACGCCGCGGCGTGCCTGCTTTTGTCACTTCAAGAAGGTCGCGGTTGGGTGCCGACGCATCGATTTCTCGCGTCATGCTACGCACATCTGGGGCGGTTCGACGAAGCCCGCGAGGCCGTTACCCGGCTGCGCACTTTGACGAGCGAGGTGGTGCCGAGTGCCATGCACTGGCGGAACCCGGAGCACCGCGAGCTTTATCCGTCGGGTCTGCGCTTGGCTGCCGGCGAGATCACGCCAACTAGACCTGGCGCCACGCTACGATCCTTGTCGTCACTGGACAAGAGAATTTGAACTGAGCCGCCAGTCGATCCCGATCTTCCCGACCACCAGCTCAATCCGAGACCCTCAGGTATGATCCGAGGCCTTTTTTGGAACGCCATACCATCGTTGGCGAGGCCTACTTCTTCAGCCGCCGGTTCGACGAGGCGGCGCAAATCTGCTGGCGTCGCTCGATCTGGTACCGGGCTTCCCGCGTCCTTACTTCATGCTACGCGCATTTGGGACGGCTCGACGACGCGCGAGAGATCGCCAAGCGGCTGCGCGCGATCACGCATGCCGTGATGGAGCCGGGTACCCGCTATCGGAACCCGGAACTCCGCGAACTGTTCCTATCAGGCCTGCGGTTGGCGGCCAGTGAGGCGAGTTGACACCCATCCGCCGTCTTCGCCGTCCAGCGCCATAGCTACTTTCCAGCGGAAAGTAGCTAGCCGACCTGCCGGAAGGGTGAGCCCTGCCATAGGGATTTAGGGGGTCGGCACCGGACACCTGCCTTGCGTCGCAGACGCGCCGCCGGGGCTGCTCGCCGGCACATGTCGCACTGCGCGAGTTGTGGTAAACTCAAGACGTTCGATCTTCGCCCAGGGGGCCTGCCCTAGCCATGGCCTCGACCCGCCGCCTCGCCGCCATCCTTGCCGCTGATGTGGCCGGTTACTCGCGTCTCATGGGCGCGGACGAAGAGGGGACGCACGCCCGCCTCAAGGCGCATTTCCGGGAACTGGTCGATCCAAAGATCGCCGGCACCGCGGCCGGACTGTGAAGAACACCGGCGACGGTTTGCTCGCGGAATTTCCAAGCGTGGTCGACGCCGTCCGGTGTGCGGTCGAGGTCCAGCGCGGTATGATCGACCGTGAGCCGGACGTGCCCGAAGATCGCCGGATCAAGTTCCGCATCGGGGGTTAATCTTGGCGATGTGATCGTCGAACCCGAGGACATCTTCGGTGATGGCGTCAACATCGCCGCCCGGCTCGAGGGGATCGCCGAGCCCAATGGGATCTGCATCTCCGAGGACGCCTTCCGGCAGGTGCGCGGCAAGATCGAGGCCGAGTTTGCGGATCTCGGCGAGCAGAGCCTGAAGAACATCGCCCGGTCACTGCGCGTTTACCGCGTCGGTTCGTCACCGGCGGCGCCACCGCCAATAAGCGCAGCGGCTGCATTGCCGCTGCCCGACAAGCCGTCAATCGCGGTGCTGCCTTTCGCCAATATGAGTGGTGACCCGGAGCAGGAATATTTCGTCGACGGCATGGCCGAGGAGATCACGACGGCAATCGCGCGGCTGCCGTGGCTCTTCGTCATCGCCCGCAATTCCGCCTTCACCTACAAGGGCGAGCCGGTCGACGTGAAGCACGTGGCGCAGGAGCTGGGCGTGCGCTACGTGCTCGAAGTCAGCGTGCGCAAAGCCGGCAACCGCGTGCGCATCACCGGGCAATTGATCGACACGGCCACTGGCGCTCACATTTGGGCCGACCGCTTTGACGGCACGCTCGACGACATTTTTGCGTTGCAAGATCAGGTTGCTTCCAGCGTCGCCGGCGCGATCGAACCAAGGCTGCGCCAATCCGAGATCGAACGCGCCAGCCGTAAGCCGGCCGCGAACCTCACCGCCTACGACCTATATTTGCGCGCGTCGGCGCAATCCTACCGCCATACCGATGAGGGCTTTGCCGAGGCGGTCGTCCTTGCCCAGCAGGCGTTGGCGATTGATCCGTCCTACGCGCCGGCCGCAGCCATGGTCGGCTGGTGTCGGACGCATCAGCGGGTTTATGGGTGGGGAGCACTGTCGGACGAGGACATCGGCGAAGCCTGCCGCCTGGCACGACAGGTGCTCGAAGCCGAGCGCGATGACGCCGAGACGATTTGGCAAGCTGCCAGGACGCTGTTTTACTTGGCTGGCGAGGCGGCGATGGCGGTGGCGGCTCTCGATCGCGCGCTGGCGCTCGACCCAAACGCGGCTCACGCCTGGCTGGCCAGAGCGAATATCCACGCGCTGCGCAGCCAGCCCGAGGCGGCGATCGAAGCCCTCGAGCGGGCGCGTCGTTTGAGCCCGTTCGATCCGTTGGGTTTTCACTACGCCGTTAATACCGCTATCGCTCATCTCGCCGCGCGACGCTTCGAACAAGCGATCGAATGGGCCGACCGCGCCTTGCACGACCAGCCGCGCTCGGTCGCAGCGATGCGGGTCAAAGTCGCCGCCAATGCCCATCTCGGCCGCCTTGACAAGGCACGCGCCGAACTCAGTCGCATGCTTGCCATCGACCCCAAGCTGACCATCGCCGGATTTCGCAACCAGGCTCACTTTATGGCACCAGAAGTTCTCGAACTCTATGTTACCGGGTTGCGCTTGGCCAGCCTGCCCGAGGAATGACCGCAACCCGCCGTCTCGCTGCGATCTTGGCCGCCGACGTGGCTGGATACTCTCGGATGATGGGCGCCGATGAAGAGGGCACGCACGAGCGGCTCCAAGCCCATCTGCAGGAACTGGTCAATCCGAAGATCGGCGAGCAACGAGGCCGCATTGTGAAGAATACCGGCGACGGTTTCCTTGCCGAGTTCGCGAGTGTGGTCGACGCGGTGCGCTGCGCCGTCGAGTTCCAGCGTGGTATGGCCGAGCGGAACGGCTCGGTCCAGCCGGATAAGCGGATCCACTTCCGGGTGGGTATCAACCTCGGCGACGTGATCGTCGAGGAGCAGGACATCTTTGGCGATGGGGTGAATGTGGCGGCGCGGCTGGAAGCGCTGGCCGAGCCCGGTGAGATCCGCGTCAGTCGCGTCGTTCGCGATCAAGTCCGAGACCGGCTCGATTACACGTTCGAGGACCTCGGCGAGCAACATGTAAAGAACATTGCACGGCCAGTACGGGTCTATGTGTTGCGCGCGGATGCGCTCGCCGACCCACTGGCACTCAGCGCGCCAGTCGCTCCGCCGGCTTCACAGCCCGTTGCGCCGCGCCTGTCGATCGCCATCCTGCCGTTCGCCAATCTGAGCAACGACCCGGAGCAGGGCTACTTCGCGGATGGCATCACCGAGGACCTGACGACCGATCTGTCGCGGCTTGCGGGCATGCTGGTCATCTCGCGCAATACCGCGTTCACCTATCAGGGCAAGCGGGTCGACACCAAGCAGGTCGGCCGCGAGCTTTGTGTGCGCTATGTGCTCGAAGGCAGCGTGCGGCGGTTGGGCAACCAAGTCCGTGTTAACGCTCAACTGATCGATGCCGAAGCCGACGCGCATCTTTGGGCCGAGCGGTTTGACGGCGACACAAGCGATTTGTTGGTCCTGCAAGACGAGATTACGAGCCGGATTGCGGTCGCGCTCAACCTTGAGTTACCTCATGCCGCAGCAGCGCAGCCGATCGAACATCCCGACGCGCTCGATTGCATTCTGCGAGGACGTGCCGCAGCGTGGAAGCCGCCATCGCGTGAGAGGTATGTCGAGGCGATTGGTCATTTCGAGCGCGCCTTAGCCCTAGATCCCTGCTCTGTCGAGGCGCAGAGTTGGTTGGCGGTCGCGCTTACAGCCCGCGTGATCGATAATATGGCCGACACGGCCGCCGCTGATCTTGCACGGGTTGAGGGCTTGGTCGGGCAAGCGTTGGCCGGGTGGTCCCGCAGCCCATTGGCTCAACCTGCTCCGCGCGCAGCGTCGATACGCGGAAGCCATCCTTGAATACGAGGCGGTGCTCGCTTCAGATCGCAACTGGGTATTTGCGTTATTCGCTCTCGGCCACTGCAAGCTCTATACCGGATCGATAGAGGAGACGATCCCGCTCGTAGAGCGCGCCATTCGGCTCAGCCCTCGTGATCCCGGGCTCGGTGCTTGGTATTGGCTGGTTGGTTTCGTGCATTTGTTGCAATCGCGCACGGAGGACGCGATTATTTGGCTCGAAAAGGCGCGCAACCTCGCTCCTGGATTGCCATACCCGCACGTCTGGCTCGCCTCGGCCTACGGCCTCAAGGGATGGACCGAACGCGCCGCTGCCGAAATCGTCGAGGCCCGCAGGTTCAGCCGCGACGATCGCTTTTCAAGCATCGCCCAATTGCGGGTCCTTGGACCCTACAGCGCATTGGCGCCGAAGGTCCGCGCGCTATTCGAAGTCGCCCTCGAAGGTCTGCGCAAAGCCGGAATGCCGGAAGAATGACCGCCACCCGTCGTCTTGCTGCGATCTTGGCGGCCGATGTCGCGGGCTACTCACGGCTCATAGGCGCGGATGAGAGCGGCACTCTCCAAGCGCTCAAGGCGATCCGGGCCGAGCTGATTGATCCGACGATCACCGCGCATAACGGGCGGTTGGTTAAGACGACAGGCGACGGGCTTCTCGTCGAGTTCAGCAGTGTGGTGGATGCGTTGCGCTGCGCGACCGAGGTGCAGGCTGGCATGACTGAGCGCAATGCGACGGCGCCTGCGGACAAGCGCATCGAGTTCCGCATCGGCATTAACATGGGCGACATCGTAGTCGAGGACGGTGACATCTTTGGCGATGGGGTGAACGTTGCTGCTCGACTGGAAGCTTTAGCTGAGCCGGGTGGTATCTGCGTCTCGGCGCGCGTGCAGGAGGACGCCGCGGGCAAACTCGATCTTGGCTTCCAGGACATGGGCCAGCAGCGGCTCAAGAATATCGCCCGTCCAATAAGGGCCTTTATGGTCGCAACCGGTGCAGTATCTGCTACAGCGACAGAGAAGCCCGTTCTACCTCTCCCCGACAAGCCGTCGATCGCCGTTTTGCCCTTCGCCAACATGAGCGGCGATCCGGAGCAGGAATATTTCGCCGATGGCATGGTCGATGAGATTATCACGGCGCTCTCCCGCATCCGCTGGCTCTTCGTGATCGCCGATAATTCGAGCTTTACCTACAAAGGCCAGGCCATCGACGTGAAGCGGGTCGGGCGCGAACTTGGCGTGCGCTATGTGCTCGAAGGCTCGGTGCGAAAAGACGGCCGGCGTGTTCGGATTTCCGCGGTGTTGATCGACGCTACCACTGGCGCTCATTTGTGGGCCGACCGGTTCGACGGCTCGCTGGAAGAGATTTTTGACCTCCAGGATCAGGTTGCGGTCAGCATCGCTGGCATCATCGAGCCGACACTGCAAGCAGCGGAGATCCGCTACTCGTTCGAACGGCCGATGACCGATTTGACGGCGTATGATCTCTACCTGCGTGCTCGCTCGGTCGCTTCGAGCTACGAGCGGGACGGCATCGCCGAAGCCCTTGAGCTGCTCGGGCAAGCGATTGCGCGTGATCCACGCTACGGCCTTGCGCTAGCTACAGCGGCGACTTACCGGGTCGATCTCGAAAATTACGACTGGATCGATGACCGCGAGGGAGAAGAGAACCGCCGGACCGCCATCGATCTCGCCCGACAGGCCCTTCGAACGGGTGCCGACGACCCGGGCGTCCTCGGCCGCGCCGCCGTGGTGCTGGGGTGTTTCGGCGAGGATATCGATGCCGCTCTGGCCTTGATTGATCGGGCACTCGCGCTCAATCCGAGCTTTGCCTTCGGATGGTACTGGAGCGGCTGGGTTCGCGTGTTCGCCGGGCAACTGGAGTTGGCGATCCAGCATTTCGAGACCTCGATGCGTCTCAACCCCCGCAGTCAAAGGGGCTTCCATTTGGCCGGGATTGGCATGGCTCATTTCTTCGCGCTTCGGTTCGGGGATGCCGTGGCGGCACTGCGCGTCTCTCTCGAAGAGGTCTCGACCTTCCCGCCGACCTATCGCACTCTGGCAGCCTGCTACGCGCATATGGGCCGGCTCGACGAAGCCCGTGAGATCATCAAGCGGTTGGCTTCCCTAACCCCTGTAGCTGTGCCGACCGCCAGTCCGCTTCGGAACCCGGAGCACCGCGAGCTCTACCTGTCGGGCCTGCGGCTGGCGATGGGCGAGACAGAATAAGCCCAGACCGTCCACCTCACTGCACCCGTGGCCGTCGGCCGCACCTATCTGAGCAAGCTGGAGGCGAGCTGCCAAGACCCAGAGATTATCGCCAAGGCTTGCGACGGTCCTCGCGGTAGCCGGTCCCGCCATGGATAACACGGCAGATACCGCTCAAGTCATTATTCCCGCAGATTAACCCTCTCGCTTTGTTTTTGACAACCACCAGCGGCTCTCTCACCAGCTTCTTCGTCCGTCGCTGATCAATGGCGGGTTAGGGGCTCAGCGGTCATTAGCTCGCGGGCGGGCTAGCGACATGGTTTCTCTGCCGGGCATAATGACCGGACCGATTCTCGGCGGGGTGCCTCTGGCCGAGGCGGTCAAATACCAGATCTTTGTAATGTTCCGGCAGAGGAATTCGGCTGCCAGCTGATCAATAACCAGCGCAGCCCGCTCGGTTGCGACTGAGCAACTCCATGCTCGGTTGTGGCCCAACAACGCCAGCAGATTAACCCAGAATAGACTGGCTTTGCTCGGCAAGGAGAGCGTGAGTGTGGGTCACCAGCGGCGTCGCGCCGCCGGGTGCAACCAGGAGAACCACCCATGCGCATCTACATCATCGGCAATGACGGGATTACGCTGTGCCGCGAGGCGCCAGCCACAGTCGATGACGGCGAGATTGCCGTGGCGTCGAATGAGGAACTCCACGCCGCGCCGCTTAGCGGCAAGCGGCTCCTGGCAATGTGGAATGCGCTGCCCGGTGTCGAAAAGAGGAGGAAAGTCGGCGATCGCGAGGCGCTGATCGATCAGCTGTGGTCCGGCATTGAAGCGTTGCCGGACCCGGAGCCGCACCCCGATGCAAAGCGCCCCTCCAAGCAGGACGAGGTGATCGCCATGCTGCGGCGATCCGAGGGGGCAACCGTCGATGAGGTGGCAAGCGCCACGGGGTGGCAGCGCCACACCGTGCGCGGCGTCTTTT
>Ga0306921_10008866_pt1 | contig 10639 bp, 14 predicted proteins | sample sta12Cox44000080_FD_203760 | JGI IMG/M metagenome (GOLD analysis project Ga0306921, IMG submission 203760) | Lab enrichment of tropical soil microbial communities from Luquillo Experimental Forest, Puerto Rico - statoxic.12C.oxic.44.000.080 (v2)... | ecosystem: Environmental > Terrestrial >...
TACCGCCGCGATAGTTGACTGACAGCACGATGTAGCCCTCGGCGACGAGGTACTGATTAAATGCGTATATCCAGCTATACGCACGCTTGGGATCGAACCCCAGCAGCATCTGTCTTTGAGGGCCGCCATGGAAGAACAGAATCGCCGGGTGCGGCTTGGAGCTGGTTTCGCGTGGCAGGAACAGTTGCGCGTGCGTTTCCTGGCCATCGTTCGCCATAAAGGTCACGGCCTGGGGCATGACGAGCTTGGAACTCGGGAAGGAGGACGGGATGGCTTCCGGAACGAGCCGCCGCCATTGCCCCCCCGCACTCAACGCGACCGGATGCACCGGTTGGTTGCCGTCGCTCTGCAATGCGAAAAGAGCGCCGTCGGCGCCAATCTGCGGAAAGTCTTCGATGGCGTGGCTCTGGGCGGTGCGCACCGCCGAACCATGCTCGGCATCGACCGTCCAGATATGCATCCTGTCGGTGTCATCCTGAGTGGACGAATAGACCAGGCGCTTGCGGTCCTGGCTGAAGACGACGTGTGTGACCTCGAACTGTCCCACCGTGAGTGCGCGGGCCGTCCCGCCTCGCACGGGGACGGCATATAGATGCAGCCACCCGCTTTTCTCCCAGGGGAACACGAGATCATCATGGTTAGTCCAGGACAGGTTCGTCGCCGAGGGAGTGTCGTTATTCGCCGAGATCGTCGGACGGAATACACTTCCGGGTCCCGCGTCGGCAATCCAGACACGTCGCCCCTGGCCGGTTTTCACGTCCGCCGTCCAGATCGACCACGGCCGTCCGCTGCGTTGAGAGAGGAATGCGGGGGGAGTTTTCTGGGCCAGCACATGAACGAAGGCGATCCGCGCGCCGTCCGGTGAAAACGCGGGCGAGCTGTCGTAGTCAAGACTCGGACTCAGCCAGGCGATCGTTTGGTCAACGAAATCGTAGACACCGATCAGCGAGTGGCTGCCTCGATGGCTCACGAACGCCAGGCGCTTGCCGTCCGGCGCCCAGGTCAGCGAGTCCACTGTTCCCTGATCGATGAGCAATGGCTGCGCGTCGCCATCGCCGCTCGCGGCCACCGTCAGAATCTTTTTCTTGTCGACAAACAGCAGCCGGCTACCATCGGGCGAGAAGCTAGGAGAGTTTCCCGCGCCGACCTTATGCGGCACACCGCCGGCCGTCGCAACCACCCATACTTCCTTGGGCATTGGGCCTTGCGGGGAGTTATTAACGTTGGTCGGAGTCTCCTCCTCAAGACTCTGGCCCCGCGTGAAGGCGATCGACTTCGTATCCGGCGACCAGGCGAGTTCGCCGATATCGAAACCGTCGTCCTCTGTGTACGGTGTGATCTGGCGCGCTTTCGCGCCATGGGAAGGGTCTGCTACCCAGATATTAGTGCAACCCTTAGCGCTGAACACCCACGCCACGGCTGCGCCCTTGGGCGCGGCCAGCATGTCCCACGCAAACGGCGCCTGCATCACATCGTTGAGTGTAAAGGCCGCTGGATGGGCTCCCGCAGCCTGCGCCATGAATAGGCCTGCGGAGGCTGCTGCCACGCTCCAGAGCCGCAACTTTCCCAAACCGCAGTCAATCATGTGTCTTTCCTTGTGACTACTCAGAATCTGGCATTCAATGCAACGATGATGGGGCTGACGCCCTCTCAGAGCAGCCCTTCCTTCCCTGCGCTCTGCATACCACCGACTGCGTTGCCAGGCCCTTGCGATTCATGGACGACGTTTCTGGATTGAAGCGATGTGTGACGGCCTGGCAAAACATATGGTGTTTGTTAGCGGATGTCATCCAGGGTGACCGAATACAACATGGCGCTGATCTTCCAGCCATCGCTCTCGCGAACAACCTGCCACGTCTCCACCCCGTGGTTGCTCTGCTTGCCATCCTTGATGAACCGGTAGTCGAACCAGACCGTACCCACGGTACCATCCGTCTCGATGCGGACGTTGTCAAAGGTCTCCTGGAGCGCCGCTGGGCTAGTTCCCAGGAATTTCGCGAACTCCTCGTAGCTACCGGGATTGATCTGTCTAGATTCGGGATCTTTTGCACGCACAGCGATCAGTGACATCCGATCCAGTACCCGGAACCAGGATCCACCGGAGGGCAGGAACATTCCGCGAATGGCGTCGCCATCTTTCATGAGAATGGCGTGCTTGAAACTCTCCACTAGCTGCTGTAGTTCCGCGCGCGCCGAAGCCCGCGTATCGACCGGAACCCCCGCTGCATGCAAAGACACGGCAAGCGAGATGGAGAACACCAAAGCAGACGGCGTAAGCTTCATGGACAACTCCTCGAATGAAAGTGTTGTGATTCCCGGGCACCTATCGCCGATGAGGTCACGTGTCCATCAGTAGCCAAGCTACGAAGGGGATTCCGACGACGCTCACCGCGGTTGAAACCACGATCGCTGCCGAAACTCTTTCTGCGTCAGCCTGATAACGTTCGGCTACAACATAGTTGCTGCCGGCCGACGGCAGCGAGGCGATAAGGACGCCGGACTGCACCCAGAAGGGTGCAAGTCGTAGCAACCAGGCGAGCGCACACCAGACCAATGCGGGATAGACGATGACCTTCGCAACGGTAACGCTGGTTGCGATGAATGCGGTGGCGCGATTCATACGCTGGAAGGCTAGCGCGCCACCTAATGCGAATAGTGCAGTCGGGGCGGCAGCGGCGCCGAGAAATATCAAAAATCGATCCAGCGCTCTTGGAACCGGCAAGCCGGCCGCTGCAACGCCTGCGCCCAGCACGATCGCTGCCAGCACCGGATTGAGCAGGGCTCCGCGCAAGATGGCAGAGCGGAACCTCTGATGGCCACTGCCAGAAGCACCCATGATGATGCTGCCCACAGAGAGGAGCACCATGACCTCTGCCACAATCGACATGGCGAGAGGACCAGCGCCACGCTCTCCGAAGAAGGCCAACATGATGGGTGGACCGAGGAATCCCAGGTTACTTACGGTTGCCGCGGTGGCATGCGCACCGGCGGCGGAAAGATCCTGTCTGCCGAGAGCGAGAGACATAAGAAGAACCAGCCCAAAAATGACACTGCCCGCCATGAGGTAGCCGCCGTAAAAGGCCACATTGAAAGAGCGTCCGATTGGCTGACTCGCGATGAGCCGAAACACCAGGGCTGGCAATGCGAATCGGAACGAGAACCAACCCAGCGAGCCAAGCAAACTCGTCGATCCCAACTTCACTCGTACGGTCACCCAACCCAGTCCAATTACGGCGAAAATTGGTAGGCTGAGCAGAAGGAATCCGATCATCGGATAGCCGCCGTGCGTTGCTCGATCGCACTAATGACGGCAACCATATCGAGGTCCTTCTTCCCCAATGCGTCGGTCTCGGCGTAAAGGGCATGGCAGATGTCCAGCAGCGGGGATGCCACGCGAGCCGTACGCGCGGCTTCGGTGATTAACGCTGTATTCTCAAGAACATTTAGAATGATCGCTTGGGCCGCGAAATCGCACGCGGCGAGCTTCGCGGCTTTGACTCTCGACACGTCACTCGCCATCGGGCTTGCGTCAAGAACGGTGACGAGCGTCCCGAGATCCACGTCATAACTTCTAGCGAAGTGCATGGCTTCGGCGAGTCCCGTCACCATGCAGATCATGAACAGGTTCACCGCAAACTTCATAATCAATGCGTTGGGAGTCGCCCCACAGTCGACAGTTTTCCGACACATGGGCGCGAGAAGGGGCTGGACGGATGCCACCACGTCCGCGGCTCCAGCAAGCATGGCGACCAGCTGCCCTGCCTCAGCGGGCTTCCGCGAACCGGATACCGGTGCCTCCACGTACTGACCACCATGCGCGCGAATATCTGTCTCGAGCGACATGGAGTAGCACGGCGAGGATGTCGCCATATTGATGATCGTGCGGCGATCGACGCGCGCCTGAATAGTCCCACCTCGTCGTCCGAGTACAGTGTCCGTTGCTTCAGCATCTCTCAGCATGAGGATGACCACCTCACACCGCTGGAAGACATCCTGAAAATCCTCGGCGACGAGGGCGCCGGCTTTCGCCAGGACGGCACTCCTCGCGGGCGAGCGGTTCCAAACCACCAGGGGCGTGCTAGCCCTTAATAGATTCAGGGCCATGGGTTCGCCCATGAGTCCTAGGCCGATAAAGCCGATGGGATACCTAGGTGGTTGCATGCGTAGCGTTTCTCAGTTCGTGCCAGTGACGGAGATGCGCGACGGGGACGTGAGCGCGTTAGGACGCTGTAGGGTATACAGTTGCTAGTCTTTAGAAAATCGCATAGTTTGCAAATGACATTTCGGAGTATCGAAAATGAACACCCTGAACTTCGATATGGATGCGCTTCGAACCATGGTCGTCGGCGTTGATCTTGGCGGCTTCTCTCATGCCGCCGTGCGTCTTAGTCGGTCGCCGTCGGCCGTGAGCATGCAGTTGCGAAAACTCGAGCGTCAGGCGGGGCAACGCTTATTTCGGCGAAGCGGCCGCGGCCTGGTGCTTACGCAGGCTGGTGAGATTCTTCTGCAACACGCTCGTCGTGTTCTGGCGCTCAATGATGAAATGGGGCAAGCGCTCGGGACGATCAACGACGGCGGCACAGTTCGCGTTGGGATTTCACAGGACTTTGCCGATTCTATTCTGCCAAGTCTGTTGCTGCGGTACGCGAGGGTGCGACCGTCCACTCACGTGGAGATAAGAGCGGGCCGGACCTGTGCTTTGGCCGATGAAGTCGCAAATGGACGGGTCGATATGGCTTTAGCTTGGGCCGTTTCTGGTCAAGGGGCAGGAGACAAGATCGCCAAGGCCCCCGCCGCCTGGGTCGGACCAGCGAAGGGGTTCGACCGGCCACCAAAGGATCTTCCAGTGCCGTTGGCTGTATTCGACAGCCCATGTTTTTTCCGAGACATGGGCATAGAGGCACTGTCGCGCACTCACCGCCCGTGGCGGTTAGCAATGACCACACCCAGTCTCGCTGGATTGTGGTGTGGCGTGCGTGCGGGTCTTGGCGTAACGGTGCGAACGGCGCTGTTCCTTCCCAGGGATCTCTCCATCGTGGCCGTCAGCGCGGGCTTGCCGGCGTTGCCGCCGATAGAGATTAAGCTTTATTGCGCGGCTTCGCTGTCTGCAGCGGCGAATGAATTCAGAGATATACTGCTGGAAATCGCAACCCATGAGTTTCGCATTGGCCATGCTCTCGTGTCGAAGCGACCGAGACGACTACGAACGCAGGGAGCCTCGCCGAGTGAGAGAACTGCAAAGCCCGCAACGGTAGCCACATACCCGCAAGATCGATGACGGCTCCCACAAGAGAGAGCACCCAGCTCGTCGCCGAGAAGCATATTACGTCACCATTTTCTCAGGTCGTCCTGCCTCTCACGTCAGCGATTTTCTGTGGGCCCTCGGGTCGAACCGGCGTGTGCGAGTCGAGTGAGTGACCGGGTCCTTGCAGAGGGTCGTTAACGCTGTCCAGTCTTCGACGCCGCTCCTCGACGTGGTCCCGGTGAGTGGCTGCCCCGGCGGAGCTTGGCAGCCAAACACCTGCGCCGCCGGCAAAAAGCTCACAAGTGCAGTGAGTGAGACGGGGTGTAGCCCTCCCCCGTTACCATATTATTTACTGATCTCAGCCGCGTAGAGTGTTTACGCCGTTGATTCTTGAGATCTCAACACGTCTGAGGTGAGCGCACGATGCAGCGCACGCATCGACGGCCCCACGCTTAAGTCGGCGTCAGGATCTCGCCAACCTGGAATGACGATCGTGTCCGCAGCATCCAACATCCTCGCCGCATGCGACACGTCGATGGCAATTCCACCCGTGGCACGAACGCGACGGCTGCCAACCGCCCAGACGATGAAATCGTACTAAGGTATCTGAAGCTCCGGACGCTCCAGGGCGAAGAGCTCGACAGCGCAGCCGAATTCGAAGGTGCAAAGGCCTTCGTAGGCGACTACGGCTACCAGATGATGATTCATGGCCGATTCTTACCGCAAGGTGGCACTTCTGCCACTGCCGCCGTGCCGGCATTCTCGCTAAGCTGCCATCAGTGGTGGCACAGGATGAACGCATGCACTCAGCCGTAACAAGTCCTCCCGCTTCCGATAGCGCGACGGCTCTCTCGCATTTTGAGAAGAAGCTTTCGCTGGAGACCGACTGCTGGGACGTGCACGAGGCGCTCTCGAAGGGGGCGGATTTTGTGCTTCTCGATGTTCGCAGTCCCCTCGCGTACGCAAGCGGGCACCTACCGGGAGCCATCAACCTGCCTCACGGCAAGATCGTTGAGTCCAAGCTGGGAGGCTACCCAAGAGAAACCCTGTTTGTGGTGTATTGTGCCGGGCCGCACTGCAATGGTGCGGATCGTGCGGCCATTCGATTGGCGCGCCTGGGTCGTCCGGTAAAAGTAATGGTCGGCGGTGTTACCGGATGGCGGGACGAAGGGTTCGAGAGCGAGTCACACCCGGCGCAGGCCGCATGCCGATCTTTGTCCGTCGGGTGATCGCTTCCGATCTACCCGCGCTCGTGTCGCTGTGTCGAGCACATCCACGCTATGAGCCAAGCCGCACACTCGACCCTGACCTTGAGGCGCTACTCAAGCGAGCGCTCTTCAATGGCGCTGCGGATTTTAGGCTGCGCATCGGGCTCGAAGATCCACAGGATCTCTGCCGGGATCTGGATCGTGTACTGTGCACCGCTTTCGGGAATTGAGGAAAGCGGTTGTGCGTAGTGACGACGATCCCAATGCGCTGCTCGCCGAGCGGATGCGAGTGTTGGACAGCTTTGCGCGTGCTTGGAGCCGGCGTGATATCGACACACTGATGTCGTTGGTCACCGATGACTGCGTGTACTCAGCGTCCGTCGGCCCCGAACCTGGGCAAACGTTTGTAGGACGTGAAGCAGTGCGGGACGGGTTCCTCGCGCTTCTCGCGTACGATGCAGACGGGAGATCCTGTGCAGGCCTTGCGGTGCTTTTGGGAGATATCGCACTTGCCGAGTGGAGCTACGAGCTCAGAGACGCAGCAGGTCACGTTACGGTCCTTCGAGGCTGCGACATCATAGAATTTTCGGGCGCGCGCATTCGCCGAAAAGACGCGTTCCGCAAGTGCTTCCGAACAGTTCCCTGAAGGGGATCCCAAAGTACAACGCTGGCCAGATAGCGAGCGTGGACATCATTGCGAGTGGCGACTTGCGCAAGGGCGAAACGAAAGCCGCTATCGAGTTCTTCCAGCTTAACCTCCTCGCCTATCCCGACTCCGCTTACGCACACCTTAATCTTGCCGATGCCTATCTGGAGGACGGGCAGAGAGAACTGGCGCGCCAGTATGCCGAAACGGCGCTCGACGTGCTGGACTCGCACAAAGCGCCTTTATTCTCCTGGTCGGATACCGCGGAACGCCGCGCCGAGATCCGCCAGAGCAGACAGGACAAGCTTAGGAAAGTAGCTAAGGAAAGGGAGTGAGGCGATTCCTAGCTTGCATGCCTCCGGCGCAACCGGCCGGCGGCACAAGATGCACGGCCTCCATCAACAGGAGCACGGCAAGTACCTTAGAAATCCGACAAGGGAGATCCGGGCGAGTGAGGATCACGGCTTACGATCACGTCGGCTTGCGAGTGACTAATCGAAGTCGGTCGCTAGACTTCTACGGGACCTTGGGTTTTCGCCTCGACCCCGATCACTCGAGCCAAACCGCGCTCGAGATAGTCAATGACGCAGGCGTCCGGCTGAATCTAGTCTTGAATGGTGAGTCTACGCCTCAACGCGACAACGTGCTGATGGATCGCCCGCAGAAGTGGCCCGGCTACACGCACGCAGCCTTCATCGTCGACAACCTCACGCAGATTCACGCGTGGGCCGCGGAGCGCCAAGTCGCCATCACGGAAGGCCCGGTCGACTGGGGCCGGCGGTTGGCCTGTTTCTTGCGCGATCCAGATTCCAACGTGCTTGAGTTCAACGAACTCAAATCTGAAGCGAGCGGCGGGACGTGCACACTGATCTTGGGACAAAAGAACTATTCGTCCTGGTCGATGCGCGTATGGCTGCTGCTGAAGATGCTCGGTGTGCCGTTTAAAGAGATTACCGTGCCTCTCTATCGGCCCGAGTCGCGCCAGGCGGTGCGAGCGCTGGGCGGGCAGACCGGGCTCGTGCCGGTGCTCATCGACGGCGGCGCGGCCATTTGGGACACTCTCGCGATCTTCGAGCACCTCTATGAGCGGTATCCGGCCGTCTGGCCAAGCGCGCGCTCGGCACGCGCTGGCGCGCGCAGCATCAGCGGGGAGATTCACTCTGCCTTCAGTGCGCTGCGCTCAGCAATGCCGGTCAATACCCGAGCACGCGGACGACGCGCCAGCCAAACACCCGAAATGGAAGCTGACATCCAGCGGGTCATTGCGATCTGCAACGACCGAGGCGGCGGCTCGCCGTGGTTGTTCGGCGATTTCTGCGGCGCCGACATCATGTTTGCACCGATCGCAACACGCTTTCAGACCTATGGCGTCCAACTTGAAGGGCCTCCAAAGGACTACATGGACCGGCTTCTCGCACATCCACTGGTGGTCGAGTGGCTGCGGTTGGGCCAGGCTGAACTCGATGTCATCCCGTCGTTGGAGGTTGGCACATAACATCTGGGCCATTTTCGACGCAGCTCGCGACGCGTCGCGGCGTCAACGCCTCTGTATCGCCCTGTTGCCGATCGGCTCCAGCATCGAAGACATCACTTTCAAGCTACCACTCCGGAAACCCTGCCCCCGTGGGTGATCACCCTTTGCGGGTGCCCTTCAACTGCTCTTGTATGGACCGGGTCTTGTCAGTGATCACATCCCCGGTGTGTGCGGTTGATTTCCGCTCGAACAAGAGAATATGGCATTCCTCCTCCGCGACAGGGTTGTGCCGCGTCCCCTTGGGCACGACGAACATTTCTCCCTCTCGCAGCACGACCGACTCGTGCTCCATTTCGATGCAGAGCTGGCCTCGCAGCACCAGGAACAGTTCGTCCTCGTGCTCGTGACTGTGCCATGTCAAGGTCCCTTTGACCTTTGCGACTTTCACATAGGAGTCGTCTACTTCACCCACAACCCGCGGGGACCAGTACTCTGCAAGGTCAGCGGCAACTTTGCGCAAGGCAACTACGCTTGGCATTTCACGTCTCCTGGTTCGGCAGTCGGTCCAGCAATACCGGATAAGCGTCGAGCTCGCTCAAGTGTAGGTGATTGATGACGCGGTTCTCGACCACGGATTGCATGACCGCCTCGTTGAGCCGAGCAAAGGAGCTTCCCAGGTTTCGCCCTTTCGGCGCATTCGGCCGGCGAGCATCCCCTTTGGCATCGAGTCAACTGCTGCCGCAGGGATCCCGCTCTACCTCACAGCAAAACCTCACAGCGATTCTAGGGCCCTTCCGGTGATGCAGGCCGTTGCAAAGCCCCCGCTACCACACGTATTTCGCGTCGGCTGCCGCCAGCAGAGGCGGGCGCCGGCTGCGGTCAGCGTCGCCCCCGCAGTAGCGTTCGGATGCAGTACAACTCGCAGTGCGCGACGCGCAGGCGTTGCCCGAGCTGCATGCGGCCTGCCCTGCTGCGCGCCTGAACACGGAGCTTCTGCACCCGCGCCGCGAGGAGCTTGGCGCCGTGCCTAGCAGCCGCCCACGAGCGGTATCGCGAATGGCGCAGGCCGCAAACCTTCACTTGCCACCAGCCGGCGCGTTCAACGACCTCGATCTTGATCTGCCTCATCGCCGAGCTCCTCTCAGTACGTCGCAGGCGTCAGTTAGCGCGCTGCGCGGCCCGCTCTATGAGCTTACTCCGAGCGCTGAAAGCGCTGCGCTAAGGACGCTTTGATACTACGTAGTTCATCTGGTGGTTCGATTGGCCACGTTGTGGTTCCGAGACCATGGAGGTCAACCCGGACTGTCCGCCTCGTGTTGGCTATACTTCAGCGCCGTGGCCGGTCTGATTGCCAAGCTGAAAGGTGTCGTTGTCTCCCCGGACGCGCTTCGGCATGCACTAGGCCATGCTTGGGATAGCCTGATGGTTTGGGTGGTCGCGGCGGTTGTCACAGCGGTTGCCACAGCAGTTGTCGGGGGATTGCTGCTGTACTCCAATGCCGGACACAAGGTCGCGAGTACCCCGCCGAGTCCCCCGCGTACCACAGGTGCCACGAGTACGACTCTCGACTTCCCCGGCTACTTCACCATGCTTGATCAGCTGACCGGACAGTTCAACGAGCGGGAAGAGTTTCTGGGGAGCCTGAAGGGTAAGAAGGTTCGATGGCGCGGATACGTATCGTACGTGCGCGATTCCGACCGGTCTCCGCTGCAAATTGTGCTTGCCATCACTCCGACGCCGAGCGACGCCCCCGAATGGCTTTAGTTTATTTCGGCGGAGACATGCGCGTCCGGCTACCGGTGACTGCGTAGGGGCCCTGATTGAAGTCATTGAAGCGGTCAGCCTCATCGCGCTCACGTTGTATCGATAAAGGGGGCGCCCGGGTGCAGGATGCGTGCAGGACTGCGCCCCTGGCCGCGGGCCAATCCAGACTCTTGGGGCCTGTCAGCGGCCCGCGGAGTCTTTGGGTCCAAACTTACCGCTGTAGTAGCGATGACCCTCAGGAGTTTCGCAATCCAAGTCGAGCGTCGCCACCTTATCGGTGGATGGGTCGAACTTTTTCCCTC
>Ga0306921_10008870_pt1 | contig 10636 bp, 9 predicted proteins | sample sta12Cox44000080_FD_203760 | JGI IMG/M metagenome (GOLD analysis project Ga0306921, IMG submission 203760) | Lab enrichment of tropical soil microbial communities from Luquillo Experimental Forest, Puerto Rico - statoxic.12C.oxic.44.000.080 (v2)... | ecosystem: Environmental > Terrestrial > Soil...
GCCCCGAGCGTCAGCGGCAGCTGCCAGCCCGGCGACAGGAAGGTGTTGTCGACGACGACGAGCGCGCCGGCGGCGTGCCCGAGCGTCGCCACCGCCGCGATGTCGGTGATGCGCAGCAGCGGGTTGCTCGGCGTCTCGATCCATACGAGCGCCGCCGGTTGGGCGAGGGCCGCACGCACCGCGGCCTCATCGCCGAAGTCGATGAACTCGACCTGCCGCTCGCCGCGGCGTCGCCAGGCATCGAACAGGCGGTACGTTCCACCGTAGCAGTCGTGCGGCGCAACGATGCGCGCACCGACCGGCACGAGATACCCGGTGAGGGTGATGGCAGCCATGCCGCTCGCAGTGACTACTGCGCCGCTCCCCTGCTCGAGCTCGGCGAGGGCGTTCGCCAGCAGGTCGCGTGTCGGGTTTCCCGAGCGTGTGTAGTCGTACGCGCGTTTCTCGCCGAAGCCACGGAAGGCGAAGGTTGAGGTCAGATGCAGCGGGGGCACCACGCAGCCGGTGGCATCGTCGCACTCGATGCCGGCGCGTACGGTCTGGGTAATCTGACTGGCACCACTGTTGGCAGCCACCTGCCAGGGTGCGAGTTGGTCGGGTATGGGGCTCACTGCATGCTCCGCTTTCGGTCCAAGTCCGGTCTCACCGGTCTCCCGCGGAGCGTGCCTGCCGTATCCGGCAGGCTTTGTCGCGTCCATCCCCTTGAGTCTTGCCGACACAAGGGGCCACGCTGACCGCTCATCTGTCGATGCCCGGAAGCGGCATCGCAGGAGTTGGCACCTTTCCAGGATGGTTGGTCCTGGCGGTTGCCCCGGCGTCTAAGGGCCTATCCCTCAGCCGGTCTCGATGAGTGTTGGGGAGTTTACGGGGGCGGCCGGGGCGGGTGCAAGCCGTTCAGGTTCATCGGGTTCCCGGCCGTGTGCGAATCAGCCCTGGCGCACAGCGCGCCGCAGCGCCGTTTGACACACTCCGGCCACTGAGTCTCTGACAGGCCCCTGTGGTGAACAACGACCAGAAGTTCGGCGTCGCGCTCGCGCTCCTCGCGATCCCCTTTGGCGTGGCCGTGATCTTGCTGCTCACCGCGGTCTTCGGGGCGCCATCCGTTGGGCTTGAGTGTTGGCGCCGCGATGCCGATCGACAATGCGCCATCCGCCAGTCCCGCTTCTTCGGTCTCGCGGGCAACAGCACGGTGTTGATCCCTGAATCGAACATCGAAGGCGCCGTGACGCTGCGGCCGGCGCACGGCGTGGGCTCGCGCGGGGGCGGCAGCTACAGCGTCAGCCTGGAGCTCAGCAGCGGGCCCTACCGTCACTATCCGGTCTTGAGCGGCCCATTCTTTGAAGCGGTCGATGCGTCGACGCGCAAGCTCAACGAGTACCTCGCCGATCCGGGCGCACGCTCCATCGAACTGCACGAGAACATGTGGGCCTCAGTGCTCGTGCCCTTTGTTCCAGTCGCCCTGGTAACGATCGTGGGACTCGCCGCCGTACGCTGGCGGCGACAACGTACCGGCAGCTGAGACCCTCACTGCGGTGCGAGGCTCGCGGCGCGTCGTTCGGCCTCCGCGGCACCGCCATTATCGCCGCGGGCGCGCAGGGCATCGGCGATCAGACGCCAGGCGGAGGACTGCGCGGCGGCATCCCCGCTCGAGAGCGTGAGCGCCTTGCGTCCCATCGCATCGGCCTGTGCCGGATTATTCTCGCCAAGACGCACCCGTCCGAGCTCGATCCATACGAGTGGGTTCTCCGGCTCGATGCGTAAGGCACGCTCGAGGGTCGCCGCCGCCTGTGCCGTATCACCGCTGCGCGCCTGCTGGTGGGCCTGAGTCACGAGCGCGCTCGCCGCCGGACCTAGCCGGAACTGTTTTGGAGGCAAAGGTGTGGTGGGCTGGGCCGGGGGCACCGGCGTGACGGGTGTCGGTGCCGGCGCGCTCGGTTGCGCAGGCTGTGCCGAACCGGCTGGGGTGCTGCTCGCCGCCGACGGAGCGGGTTGCGAAGGCGGCGCGGGCGGCGCGCGGAACACCGCGCACGCAGAAAGCGACACGGCGGCGAGGAGTGCGAGGAGCAGCGAGCGGCTGCGCATGCGGGGAATGATAGCTCCGCGCTGCGGGCGCATCAGTGGACGACGCTGCGCACCCACTGCTGCGCGCGGTCGAGCAGACTCGTGGAGGCAGCTGATCCAGGAAGAGCGCAGCCGGGACGCGGCGGTACCGTGGCATCGGCCGGCACGGCAACGGCAACGATGTCCGGGGCGCAGCCCGGAACTGCGCGCAGCCCTGTCGGATACTCGATTTGGATCTCGGCAAGCGACTCGGGCATGGGTGCGTTCCAGGAGTTCGTGCCAAGCCCCGCCATGATGCGCGCCCAGACCGGCAGCGCCCCGGCGGAGCCGGTGAAGCCGGTCGGCGCATTATCGTCATAGCCGACCCAGACAACCGCCAGATGGCTGCCCGAGAAGCCGGCGAACCAGCTGTCGCGATAGTCCGAAGAGGTTCCCGACTTGCCGGCGACCACCAAATTCGCCGGCAACAGCGTGCGTGCCGCGCGTCCGGTGCCGTGATCCATGACCAGCACCAACATGCGGTCGAGCTGATAAATGACCTCGGGAGAGGCGACCTGGGTCACCTCGAGCGGGAATGCCTTCAGCGGTTTGCCATCGGCGCTGATGACGGCGCGCACCGCGCGCAGCGGATTGCGAAAGCCGCCGTTGGCCAGGCCGTTGAACAGCTGCGCCGCTTCGAGCGGTGTTACATCGACGGCACCGAGAAGCATCGCCGGTACCTGTGCCGGTGGCTGCGTCAGACCGAAACGCTGCAACGTGGCCCCGACCTTGGCAAGTCCAACCTCGAGCCCCACGCCCACCGTGGCGAGGTTGAGTGACTCGGCGAGCGCGCGCACCACGGGGACCGGACCGTACACCTCGTGGGTGAAGTTCTCCGGTGTCCAATGGCCGCCGCCGGAGAGCTTCACGTCGACGGGCGCGTCCTGCACCACCGTCGCCGCGTTGTAGTGCCCGCTCTCGAGAGCGGTCAGGTAGATGAAGGGTTTGACCAGCGATCCCATCGAGCGGTGCGCATCGAGCGCCCGGTCGAAACCGTCGTAGCCGACATCGCGTCCGCCGACGATCGCGATGACATCGCCGCTCTGGGGTGAGGTGATGACCGCTGCCCCTTCAAGGGCGCCTTCGGGGTGTTTGTGCTGCCGGTCGAGCCGCGCGAGCTCGTGCTCGAGGGCGCGCTCCGCCTCATCCTGTGCCCGCGGGTCGAGGCTGGTGTAGATGCGCAAGCCCGCCTCGGTGAGGTCCTGATCGCGGTAGTCGCGGCGCAAGGTACGCCGCACGAAGTCGAGGTACGCGGGGTAATAGGCACCGGCGGGCCGTCGCGTGACTCCGAGCGGCCGGCGCGTGGCGGCACTCGCGTCCGCCGGCTGTATGACGCCCTGCTCTGCCATCTGGCGCAGCACGAGGTTGCGCCGGGCCAACGCGCGCTCCGGATGGCGCCGCGGATCGTAGTAGGACGGCCCGCGTACGATCGCCACCATCAGTGATATCTCCGGCAGATCGAGCTCCGAGAGCGGCTTGCCGAAATAGAACTGGCTCGCGAGCCCGAAGCCGTGGATGGCGCGGTCGCCGTCCTGGCCGAGGAAGATCTCGTTGATGTAGGCATTCATGAGATCTGCCTTGGTGAAGTGCGCATCGAGCGCCATCGCCATCACCGCCTCGCGCAGCTTGCGCGAGAGCGTCTGCCGCGAGCTGAGGAAGTAACTGCGCACCAGCTGCTGCGTGAGAGTGCTGCCGCCCTGCTCGATCTGTCCGGCGCGCATGTTGACCCACGCCGCGCGCAGCATGGCGAACGGGTCGACCCCGTGGTGCGTGTCGAACTTGCGGTCCTCGACGGCCTTCAACGCCTGGGGCAGCAGCGGCGGCACCTCATCGGGGCTGAGCACGATGCGATCTTCACCGTGTATCGGGAAGATGCTGCCGATCAACAGCGGCTCGAGCCGCAGCACCGGCAGCTCGTTTCCGGCACCGTCGTGCAGGCCCTCGATGCCCTTCGCACCAGCGACCGTGATGGTGAGGTTCTGCGCAGCGCGCGTCTCATCCGCAAAGCGCGCCGGCCGGAGGGACACCTCCATCTGCTCACCCGCGAGGCGGTAGGTACCGGGATGATCGGCCTGGTCGGCACGGCGGTAGTGCAGGCGCTGCAGCTCATGCTCGAGCCCGGAGACCGTCAGCGGCAGACCCGCATACAGCTCGAGCGGCGCCGCATAGACCTGCGCCGGGAGCGTCCAGCGGCGACCCTCGAACTGCTTCACCACGAGGTGATCGAGGTACAGCGCGTACAGCACGGCGGCGAGCAGCATTCCGCCAAGGATGAGGAGCAGCGGGCGCTTCAGACGAACAGCTCCTCGGCAGGTGGCCGCAGGTTGTACTGCGAGCTCATGGTGCGTCCGTAGGCGCCGGCGTTGGCGATCAGCAGCACATCCCCCTCCGCGGTCGGCGGCAGCAGCCGATCGTGACCGAGCACATCGGCACTCTCGCAGATCGGGCCGACGATGCTCACGAGCTCGGTCGCCGGCTCATCGAGCCGCGTGAGATTCGCGATTTCATGGTATGCGCCATAGAGTGCGGGGCGAATGAGCGAGTTCATCCCGGTGGCGATCCCGACGAAGCGTATGCCACTTTTGCCTTTCAGCTGCGTAACACGGGCGAGGAGAACGCCGCAGCTGGAGGAAAGGTAGCGCCCAGGCTCAAGCCAGATCTCGAGCCGGGGGTGTTCGGCGCGCACCGCCCTGAGGAGCGTGTCGAGGGCCGCCAGATTGACTCCCGGCTGATCGGTACGCTCCGGAACGCCCAATCCCCCACCGACATCGATAACGCGTATCCCCTCGAAGGTGCCCGCCGCCGCGGCGAGCAGCCGCGCCGTGTGCTCCCAGCTGGTGACATCGAAAATACCGCTGCCGACGTGAGCCTCGAGGCCGCTCACCTGCACGCCGATCTTGCTGGCCACCCGGGCAAGCTCCGGGAGCTCGCCGACCGGAACGCCAAATTTCGAGCGGCTGCCGGCGGTGCGCACGTGAGTGTGGTGCCCTCGGCCGACCCCGGTGTCGACGCGTACGAAGATCTCGTGGCCGGCAAACAGCTGAGGCCATGCTGCCAGTGCGTAGGCGTTGTCGACCGTGACGCGTACGCCCTGCCCGAGAGCCCAGGAGTACTCGGCGCGCGGTGCGAAGTTCGGCGTATACAGGACTCGCTGCCGCTCGAGGTCGGGAAAAAGCTCGAGCAGACGCTCTACCTCGCCACGCGACACGCACTCGAACTCGATGCCCTCGGTGCGCAACGCGCGCAGCAGCTGCGGATGCGGATTGGCCTTCATCGAGTAATGCACGCGGCTGATCGAGCCGAGCGCGCGCAGCGCGCGCGCCGCGCTGCGCGCCACATCCAGGTCATAGACGAAGGCCGCATCGCGGTCACCGAGCGCGGCGAGCAGCGCGCCGCGCTTCACCCGCCACCAGGGCGCTGCGGGTGCGTCCGCCGCCGGGCCGCGCGCGAACAGCTGCTGCCAGGTGGGACCCAACACCTTGTCGCCGGGCACGGGCCGAATGAGCAGCTCGTGCAGCTGCTCGACCAGCCGATCGCCCTGATTCTCATCGACCACGAAGGTGAAGTTCAGGTCGTTGGCGGCCTGACTCACCAGGTGGATCTTCTGTTCCTCGAAGAACTCGAAGGCGCCGCCCAGCTGATGGAGGATCGCGCGGATGTTGCGTCCGACGAGGCTCACCGAGGCGCACGGCCCGATGACCTGCACGCGGCAAAGCCGCTCGAGGTCGGCGACCAGCTCGGCGACGCGCGTGTTGCTGAGCGTATTGGCGGCCGGGTCGAGTGACACGGTTACGTTGGTCTCCGAGGTCGACACCAGGTCGACCGACATGCCGTGCTGCTTGAATATCTGGAAGGCATCGGCGAGGAACCCGACCTGGTGCCACATGCCGGGGCTTTCGAGGGAGATCAGTGTCAGGCCCTTCTTGGTACAGACCGCTTTCACCTGCGCGCCACCATCACCTCCTTCGGCAGAGAGCACCGTGCCTTCGAGATCGGGGGCCTGGGTGGCATAGACGTGCAAAGGAATACCGTACTGCCGTGCGGGCAGGATGCAGCGCGGATGCAGCACCTTCGCTCCGCTCGTCGCGATCTCCTGCGCCTCGTCGTAGTGGAGCGTGCGCAGCAGGCGCGCTGTGGGCGTCGTGCGGGGATTGGCGCTGAACATGCCCGGCACGTCGGTCCAGATCTCCAGACGCTGCGCAGAAAGCTTGGCGGCAAGGTATGCGGCGGAGGTGTCGGAGCCTCCCCGGCCGAGGAGCACCGTCTGCCCCTTCTCATCGCTCGCGATGAATCCCTGGGTGATGAGCAGCGGCAACCCCTGCTCGAGCCGCGCGCGCAGCGCCGCATCGGGGGCAAAGCCGCACACCGCCGACAGGGCATTCACCCGGGCCGCGCCCGGCTGTCGCTCTGCACACAGCAGCGTGCGCGCATCGACCGCCTGCACCCCGAGCCCGCGTGATTCGAGGAAGCGCACGGCGATCGGAGTCACCAGCAACTCGCCCGCCGCCATCACCCGCGCGCGTGTGCGCTCGCTGACCTCGTGCACCAGTGCCACGCCCGCAGCCATCTCACGCAGCCCGCGAAGCTGCTCTTCGATCGCCGCGGGGAGCGGGATACCGAGCTCAGCGGCGAGCCGCTGGTGGCGCTCCTCGATGGCGCGCAGCTCCTCCTCCGCTGCCTGCCCGATCGCGGCATCGAGCAGCCGCTCCAGGCGGTCTGTGATCCCGGCGAGCGCTGAGTGCACGATGAGCACGCGGGCACCCCCGGAGCAGCGCTCGGCAGAGACGCGGGCGACGTTCGTCCAGCTCTCGAGACCCGAGACGCTCGTTCCCCCGAATTTCAGGACCACCCAAGGTGAGGCCGTGCGGCTCACTGCTGTCTACGTCCTTGCAGGCGCAAGGCCAGCCGAAAGGCGACCGACCCCGGCTGCGCCGGCGCTTGAGGTTGGAGTAGCCCGAGCGCGGAGGGTTCTCGCCGGGACCCCGTCAAATTTCGCCTCTTGCCCATCGATGGGCGCTCTTCAGGGGTGCTGAGCGAAATTTTGCGGGGTGCTTTCAGAGCTCGTCGTCGAAGTCTTTCAGGTCTTTCTCGAGCTTTCGATCGGCCAGCACTTCCTCGAGCCGGCTCCAGGCCGCCTTGCCGCGCTTGCCCTGATTACGCACACGCTTGTCCACCCGGTCCAGCAGACGGTCGTAGTCGGTGCCGTCCTCGGTGGGCCCAGTCAGGAATTCGTCGTCGAGATCGAAGCTCTCGTTGTCCCGTTCCGACATCTGGCGGTCTAAATCCTGAATTAATTCAACGGTTAAGGTGCCATTTGGGCACCGGCAAGGCTGCGAACTATAGCCGATTCGTGCCCACGATCAACTTTTGTGGTCCGGCCGCGGACTTTCAATAGCCTGAAGCGCGGACGGAAACTCGGGCAAAGAGGTTTCAAGGCTGATCGGTTCTGTCCCGCACCACCACCGGCGCCCCGCGGCTCAGTCCGAGGCCCTCCGCTGCATTGTTCTCGGCCCGGGCGATCTCGAGAACGCCGAAGGAGTTGATGAGCGCCAGGTACTCCCCGGGGCGTGTATCGCCGTAGGTGCGCAGGAGCGGGAAGGCATGATTCCCGGCATGCACGAGCGGCAGGCGGAAGCGCTCGAGGAGAGACGCATCGATATTGGTAATGAGATTGCCAAAGTGATCGATGGTAATCACCACGCCGGTAACGCTGCGGGTCTCGACCGTTGGATCCTCCACCCAGGAGGGCACCAGTGTCGTCACGGCATCGCCGAGCTCCTCCATCCGGCACCGGCCGGCGGCAAGCTCCGCAGCTACGGGCGCGAAGATGTCCCGCCCGTGAAAGGTTGCGCTCGGGTGGTGAATGTGCAGCCGCGCCAGCTGCCCGGCTCCGAGCCGGACCAGGCGCGGGTCCGCGGCTCGGGCCACAACGGGGGCGAGCAGACCATTGTCTGGCGCCAGGAAGTAATGTCCCCCGGCACTCACCGCGATGATATTGCGGGAGGTGCCCACCCCGGGATCGACCACGGCCATATGCACGGTGCCGGGGGGGAAGTAGCCAAACGCGCGTGCGAGCCAGAACCCGGCTTCCGCAGGCCAATGCACCACGATCTCATGAGTGAGATCGACCACGCGAGCCTCGGGGAAGCGCGTGAGAATGCAGCCCTTGATGACGCCGACGAAGGGTCCCTGGTGACCGAAATCGGTCGTTATGGTGATGACCCCGCTCGGGCGCAGATCCTCAGCCGCGTGCATCGCGCCCGGCAGCCCGGCGGCCCCCTTCCGCACAGGTCCGGCACCGGTCGGTGTACGGTACCGCGCTCAGCCGCTCGGGCTCGATGTCCTCGCCGCAGACCGCGCAGGTGGTGTAACGACCGGAAGCCAGACGCCGTAGCGCGGCCTCGACCTGTTGCAGCTCCGCCTGCGCCGAGCTCGAGATCGCTCCGAGAACATCGTCGTGCTCGCGCTGCGTCACCTGCTCGGCAAAGTCGGCCGACAGCGGGTCGGCTTCGTGGCGCAGATCCGCACTGGCGTCACTCGCCCGCTGGCGTAATTCGTCCCGGCGTTTGAGCAGGCGCTCCCGTACCGCTTTGGTGTCCACGTCAGTCCCCCGGAGAAGAATGAGCCTCGTCAGGACGGCCGTTGGCCGCGACGTTGATCCTCGAGCCATTTCTGCAGTTTGTCGAAGGGCTCAACGAATTTCGCTACGCCCTCGCGCTCCAGCTGTTGTGCGACAGCCTCGAGATCGACGTCCAGTCGCTCGAGTCCCTCGCGTGCGTCGCTCGCATCCGCGAGGTGCCGCTCGAGCGTGAGCTCCGGACGGCCCAGACGTCGATAGGTGTTGAGCGTCTCGAGTGGCATGGTGTTGACGGTCTCGGGCACCACCAACTCCTCCACGTACTTGATGGGGCTGTAGGCCGGATCCTTGGTCGACGTCGATGCCCACAGCAGTCTCTGGGGCCGGGCACCACGCGCAGCCATGGCCTGCCATGCCGGCTGCGCGCTGGTCTCCTCGTATATCTCATAGGCACGGCACGCGCTGGCAATCGCCGCCTTGCCGCGTAGCGTACGCGCGGCGGGCTGCCCGCGCGCCGCGAGTCCATCGAGCAGACGGTCTACCGCAGTGTCGATGCGGCTCAGGAAGAAGCTCGCCACTGATGCCACGGTCGCAACCGGTTGGCCCCCATCGGCGCGCCGCGCAAGGCCCTCACGGTAGGCTTGGGTCACCGCGCGGTAGCGTTCCGGCGAGAAGAGCAGCGTCACATTGACATTGATGCCCTCCGCGATGAGATCGCGAATGACCGGCAGGCCCGCCTCGGTACCCGGGATCTTGATAAAGGCATTGGGGATATCCAGGCGCGCCCATAGCCGGCGTGCCTCTTTCAAACTCCCGGCGCTGTCATCAGCGAGGTGCGGGGACACTTCCAGGCTGACGAAGCCGTCACCGCCGCTGGTCGAATCGTAGAGCGGCCGCAGCAGCGCGGCGGCATCACGCAGGTCGGCCAGGGCGAGCTCCTCGTACAGCGCCATCGCCGAGGGGACGGTGGGCAGCAGCCGGGTGATCCGCTGCGCATAGGTCGCCTCCTGCATGATCGAGTGCGCAAGTATCGAGGGATTGGAGGTGAGCCCCGCGAGACCATCCTCGCGGATCAGCCGCGCCAGGCTTCCGTCATCGAGCATGCCGCGGCCGATATCGTCGAGCCACACGCTCTCGCCGAGCTTGCGCAGCTCTAGCAGTGGATTCGGAACAGACGCGTTCATGGCTGGCGAACTCCGGTGTTCGAGAGTAGCGCAGCTCGCCGTGCGAGTCTCGCGGTTTTAGTCCGGATATGCGTAAATCATAGACTTCGGATAAAGGAGTCAGCCATGAGTGAGAGTAACGGCGGGGGACAGATCGCGGAGGAGCTGCGGACGCTCGTGAGCGAAGCCGAAGCACTGTTGCGCTCGACCGCGAACGCGGGCGGCGCGGAGTTCCAGGATCGAGCCCAGGCGACGCTGCAGGAGCTGCGCGCACGCCTCAACGCACTGGAGGAGACGGTGCGCTCGCGCGCGCGCGACGTCGACAGCTACGTGCGCGACAACCCCTGGCAGGCAGTTGCCGTCGTCGGGGGCATTGCGCTGCTGCTCGGTCTTCTCGCGGGCCGCAGATGATGGATGCGCCCGCGCCGCTCCCGGAGGCAACTCCTGCCGGTGAGTCGCCGGGCGCGGTGCGCGGGCTTGTGGCAGCGCTCCTCGAAGCGCTGCACACGCGGCTCGAGCTCGCCGGGGTGGAAGTGGAAATCCACCTGCGGGCGCTGTTGCGCTCGCTCATCTGGACGCTGGGCGCGGTCGCGTGCGCGATGCTCGGTCTTGCCTTCGCGATGCTCAGCGTGATCGCGGCGTTCTGGAGCACGCATCGAATGCTCGCACTGCTTGGCGGAACGCTGGTGTTTATCGTGCTCGCTGCGCTCTTCGGCTATCTCGCAGCGCGCGCACTGCGCACGCATCCGGATGTGCTCGAGGGCTCGCTCGCACAGCTTGCAGAGGACGAGCGGCG
>Ga0306921_10008871_pt1 | contig 10636 bp, 13 predicted proteins | sample sta12Cox44000080_FD_203760 | JGI IMG/M metagenome (GOLD analysis project Ga0306921, IMG submission 203760) | Lab enrichment of tropical soil microbial communities from Luquillo Experimental Forest, Puerto Rico - statoxic.12C.oxic.44.000.080 (v2)... | ecosystem: Environmental > Terrestrial >...
GCCAGATGCGTCGCTCGCAGGATCGTCGAGATCCCGACATCATAGCTCTTCGCCAATTCGGCCAGCGTCGCGCCCTCAGAGCGCCGCCTATTGGCCTCCTCGCGTTGCTGCGCGGTCAGGGCCGATGGACGCCCCAGGGGCACTCCTTGCGCCCTGGCGCGGCTGCGGCCCTCAGCCGTCCTGGTGCGGATCAGATCGCGCTCTACATCCGCCAGGCCCCCAAGCACGGCCAGCATCAAGCGGCCGGTGCTCGTCCCCGTGTCAGCCCATGGCTCGGCCAATGACCGAAATTGCGCCTGCGCCTCGACGATGCGCTTGACGATCGCGAACAGATCAAAGGTGCTGCGCGCCAGACGATCAATGCGTGTCACGATCACGACGTCGCCGGCGTCAAGCGCATCGAGCATTTTCAGAAGCTCGCGCCGGTCAGCCCGCGCGCCGCTCGCCTTCTCGCTGTAGATCTTCCTGCATCTTGCGGCGCGCAGTTGTTCGAGCTGGGTGTCGAGCGTCTGCCCATAGGTGCTGACCCTGGCATAGCCGATCGGTCGGGTTTCCGAGTGCGTTTCGGTCATGTTCTGCGCTTCCCTTTCGGCAATATCTTGCGGCAAATGTAAGTGATTGATTTGTCAAGGTCAAGCAAATTTGCCAAAACTCTCGAATTACGGGAAAGCGGACTACGGCCCGCTGTCGTCCGGCTCGTGCTCGGTCACGACGCCATTGTCCCGCGAAGGACGCTCGGCAAATGCCTGACGAATAAGCTCGCGCGCCCGTTGCCGGCGTTGCTCTTCATTCAGACCGTCAGGCGCCAAAACACTAGCAGCGAGCTTCGCATGATCGACCCGCAGCTGCGTGCTGATCACCTGTAGTGCCGTGTCCTTCACCAATGTAACGAGCTTGATGTCGGCACCCTCGATGCCGTCTCGCTCGAGCATCTGCGTGCCATCTCTCAGGATCTTGGCGGCGATGTCGAGTGCTTGGCCGGTTTCGAGATCAAGCTTCTCCGCGTGCCCGCGCTCCGACCAAGGCCGCTCCGGTACCGTTGCAATCTCCTGGTCCGCCATCGCCTTCGCCTTCTCCAAGATCCGCTGCGCCTTGCGGATTGTGGGATCTCGGCTCAATGGCGGCAAGCCCCGCGCACGGCGACCGCCGGGGAAGAGCTCGATCTCGCCTCGCGCTTTCGCCTCGCGCATGCGCTCAACCCACTGCCGGCGACCCTTCAGACGGGCAGCGCGAGAGTTCGGATGCTCGGGGGTGCCAGGAGGGCGACCGCCTGCAGAGCCATGCTGTCGACAACGCAGCCTGTCGGGAAGTGCGTCCATGCGACAGATGTCGCCCGACCGAGTGCGAGCACCGCAGATGCGGGACGGCGAATGTTCAGGCTTGTGGTTCATGCGGAACCTCTTGCGGAACCTGTCCGAGGGGGGTTCCGCATTTTTCTCGCGCACGCGCGCGTCATGGGGTTTGTGTGAAAATGCGGAACCTGCGGAACCGGTACCCGGTTCCACTTCCTCAAAACTTCTAATTCCCGGTCCAAATTTCACTCGTACACGCGTAGACACGGGGGGGTTCCGCAGGTTCCGCAAAACCTGTCAAATCTCGAGCATTTCCGCCATTGCAATCGCCGATACTTCCGCACACACACGTCCGCAACCGCCGCGTCATTTTTCCTCGTAGTTGGGTCAGGCAGGTCCCGGGTCGGGATGAGGTTCTGGGATGACCCGCAGGTCGGAAATCATCGTCTGCCGATATTTATCTGTAACGCGGTTGGGGAGGTTTGGGAGATCGGCGCAGTTAGCGCACAAGCCGTTGGCGATACCCTGACAGGGGTCGTCACGCATAGCGGTGACGAGCACCATCAACGTAGGGCGGCGGGTGGCGGAGAACTGGTTGTCGCAGAGCAGGCAGAGCGTACCGGGCAATTCGGCGCCGCGCAGAGCTCCTTCGAGGAATATCAACAGGCGGCCGGCGTGGTCGCCGCCGGCAAGATACTTTGCGGCGAGCTCGGGGATATGCAGCGGGCTGACGATATCGAAGCGCCAGCATCCCTGTCCTTCGTGCTGAAGCTGTTTAACGGCACCGGCAAGTTCGCGTTTACGTTTGGCCGCACCCATCAGGTGGTTTCCGGCTGGGTTAGTTCTTCGACCTTGAAACCGCCGTCGCGGCCATCCCGGTTTGGCTTCTGATATTTCAGCACGAGGATTTTGCCGTCGACCAGGGCGGGGGCGTCCTTGATAGCTTGGAGCTTCCAATTGATGGCGGGGGCGCTGACGATAGGGATGGGCCGGCCGCAGGCAAGCTCGAGCGCCGCTTTGAAGGCGGCGGCCTGAGTATCTGCTTCCTCGGCCAACTCGGCATTGTAGTTAACGTTGCCACTGGCGTGGAAAATCTTATTCACGACATCACCAGCTTGGAAGAGGTCGTCGGACCATTTGCGGTGCAATACATCGAGCACGGAAGCGAGTGAGGAGCTCTGCTCTTCATCGTCCTCGCTATCTAGAAACATCTTTTTAAAATCGACCTTGGTCGGCTCGGGTTCGCCGCCAGGCTCATAAACAAAATGGTGCCTCTCGTCCTTGACGAGCGCCTTGTGTTGCTCAGCGGCAAACTCGACGGCTGATCCGATCATGTCCCACCACACCTTGAAGCGGGTCGTCTCCGGCTCCCGTTCGCTCTTCTTCTGCTTGCGGCGTGGGTTGCCGAGCAGGATCATGTAGAGCGAAGCCAGGATTTCGCCGCGATGGTCGTTGGTCCATTCGACTGGGTCGGGGTGCTTAAAGGAGCGATTTTCCGGGTCGATGCGATCGACATTGAGCCGGATCATCAGCGCACGAGAGGCTAGATCGCCGCGGGGTGCGATGTTGTTGCCGGTAAAAAACAGGATCGTGTAAGTCACAACAGTCTTGGATGCGCTGCTGCCGAGCACGCGGTCGGTATAGAACTCGATTGTGCACGCCCTCTCGATCGAAGGGCACGAGATTGTCGAGCCTTTAGCGATGTTGTCCCAGATCACGTATTCGAGGCCGAGATCGAGGTAAGTAAAAAGTGCCTTGCGCCGTTCCTCTGGATCGTTCGACCAAGCGGCGCCAGCCGCAGGCAAACCGACGGCGGCCATGATGAGCATCTTCAATGTCGTGGTCTTGCCGCCGCCGCGATGCCCGGCAGTGACGAAAACGACCGGGCGTTCCGGCAGTAGAGCGCGCTCCAGGATCATCATTGTGGCGGCGATAATCGAGCACTTGCCGGCGTAGTCGGTGGCGACGTCTGCGAGCCACTCATCTGTCAGGAAGCGCATCGCCTTGGCTACCTTGGATGGCGTGCAAGCCTCGCGCTTCGGAATTAGGTCGCCGAGTTCTTTCGGCACGCGGAAAATGATGTGATGCTTCCGATCGAGGCCCTGTCCTGTAAGGATCTGGCCGTTCGGCAACACGATGGGCAACTGCGATATCGAGGAGACGATTGGCAAACCCTCTTCCCCGTCATCGCGCTGCAGGTAGTGCCTGACGAAAATGTCGGGCAGCCGGACGGTTCTGCCGTACTTGTCGACATACTCGATGTGTTTTTCGATGAGTTCGGCCAGTTCCATCTCACTGAGCGGCTTCAAGATCAGCTGCTCCGGGGCCGGCAGCCGGCTGGTGGAGGTCATCGTCAAGGTTGGTCTCCGTTCTGGTGAGGGCGTGCAAGCTTGGCACGCTGATCTTGCGTGCCATCGCGATGACTTTGTTGGGATTGCGGGTAGTAGGTTCGGCCGCCTTGTCGTGGCCGATGACGTTGTTGAGGTTTTCCATTTGCGGGCCGAACTCGGCATTGGGCTCGGGGCCCTCGAGCAGAGGTCGCGGATCACGCCGCTCGGCCAAGCGGCGCTCGTGTTCCTGCTGCACCCCCCTGGCTTGCTGCTGCCGCCGCGCGGACTTGAGCGTGGCCGCTAGGGCGCGGCTGCCGACATTGGAGCGGTTGGCGGCGATGTGCTTGAGTTGCTCGACCTCGGCTTCTGTCAGGTCGGCGGCGAGGACGAGCCGGACAAAAGTGTTTACAACGTCGTCGTTGGCCGTTCTTTCGAGCGCCGCCTTAACGGAAGCGTAGTCCTGCCGCAATTCGTAGGTTGCACCGCCATGTGCGAAGGAATTGATCCACACCGAGCCATCGGCACGCCGCATAATGCAGGCTTTGCCGCTACCGTACTCTGGCCCTTCGATCGGGTCGGCGAGGGTCTCGCCCTCAAAGCCGGCGGAGTTGGCGAGCACGTCGGCGACGGTCTTGCCCTCCAATTCCGGGTCGTCGAATGGGAGTACCCAGAAGGGGAGGAGCACGCCATCGCATTGCCGCTCGATTGCGGCGCGAGCCCGTTGCAGATCCATGCCGGTGCGCTCGGCGAGGTGGCGGGACTGCCGATCGATAAAGATCTCTCTTGCCCTGGCACGCTCGCTGGCGAGGCGATGGGTCTCCCTGGCGAGCAGCTCGTTGAGCCTGGACCGCTCGACGACTCCGAGCGGCGGGCAGTCCCGGACCGAGTCGAGCGCCTTTCCGGGGTAAGCGACAGGCCGTCGCTCGGCTAGATCTTGCGCGATGGGCTCGACCAGGATCGGCGGTCCTTCGAACATGAACCGCTCTGGGGTGCCGCAGACGCGATCGACAATTGAGCGTGCGAGCAGTTGACCGGCGGCACCCACCATGAACCAACCCAGGCCGGCGAGCCAGCAACGCTCGTGCAGGGTCTTTAAGAACCGCTCGATATCGGAGCCATCGGCGACGTGGACATAAACGTGTCGGCCGCCGCTGCCATTGAACGGCACACCCGTTCGAGCGTGAAACAATCCGGCGCTGGTCGAGGCGCGCTCGATACGCGCGACATCCGCCAATGAGGGGCAAACCGACACGAGGGACGGCCACAGACCTCCTAGCGCATCCATTGTGGCGGCAACGGCGGGGGGCATGCCCTTGAGGTCGAAATCTATCGGCGCGAGGGCAGGCGCTCCCTGTCGGTAATCGATGTAATTCTTGCTACGTGTAATGATTCCGGGATGGCTCTCGCCGCTGAGCAGGCGCTTGGTGACGACCCGCACCTCATCGGGCAAACCTGGCCGCAGCGCGCCGCCGACAGTTGCCTCGTTGGGTCTGAGAGCGATCAACAGGTCTGAATACTGCGACAGGTCCGAGAAGGGGAACCGGCGGGCGCTTCCGTTGGCCATACGGCAAGCCGATCCGTCGCTTTTGACCGAGCCGTCCGGTGCGAGCGAGATACGCTTGGTGAGTGGCCCGTTGTCCTTTGCGAAGACGGCAATCTCGAAGGGCGCGCTCATTTGGGCGGAGGGCCCCTGCTGGCGATCGAGATCTGCTCTTTCGCGCGGGTGATGCTCGCGTACAACCACCGCGTGCGGTCATCTCGAAAGGCGGCGCTTTCCTCGATGAGCAAGCCGCTGATTTCCATTATTTCTTGCCGCCCTGTTTGAGCGCCTTAAGCGCGCGTTTCAGAATTTGCTCGGGGTGCCAGTCGGGATACGCACAGGAAAACCACACGAGCGCCAAGTCGCGGTCGTTATCGACGATGCCGGCGCCGGCATTAGCGAAGACCCGCAAAAACACACCGCTCGTCGTGTGGCGGATCACGGCATAACCGCCTGCGACGCGACGGGCGCGAAAGAGCCGGCGCGGATTCGCTTCAAACCAGTCGGCGTCGTTGATCGCCTCGATGTCGGAGACTGTCGGCAGGCCGGTGAGGATCGGGGCGGCCGTCACGGCGGGCCTCCCCGGCGTCGATAAGCCCATTGCCGGCATGCGTTGGAGCAAAACCGGGCGTCAACCCGCTTCGGATCAAACCATGTTTCGCATACCTCACACTGCCGAGAGGGCGGCTGTGCTGAGAAGAGACGCCGTCGCCTCCTGACGTATTGCTCGCAAGCGCGACTGCATGTGCTGGCCTTGATAGGGGGGGAGCATGGCGTAAGCATTGGCTGGCCACAGCCCTTGCATTCGCGGGTATAGCGTGGCTCTAATGGTGGGCTGTCGCAAGTAGGATCAAAGCAACCGATGCAAATTGGTGTAAATTCGCATGGATAGATCTGGAAAGGAGAGAGAGAGCCTTTAGGTCGGGGTTCCCATTTGTAGACGAGCAAGACGATGTCAGTAGGTATAAAGACATTGCCGCAGATTTGGCATGGCGGCGGGTGCCTGGGCCTTCCGTTACGGATAAATGAGCGCGCGGCCCGTGAGCGCTCACTTAGCTGTAACGCGCCCTCGCGGGTCATGGCACAAGCTCCCGCCAGAGGCCGTCAGTGTCGTCCTCGGGGACATCGGGACCGACCGAGGGCCGGCAAGGGTGAGTATAGAAACCGTGCCGCCGCTGCGGCGATGCCTTCAGCCCAGGTATACTGTGTTGCCGCCCACTAGCCGCTTCGTGGTGCGGCTCCGCAGTGCCGCCTGCCGAGCTCTCGACAAGCTCGAAGAGCGCCTCTGAAAAGCGGTTCTGAAGATCGCGTGAACTCCAGCGAATCGGCCTCCGATAGCGGATCTTGCCGCGGTCATCCTTGAGCGGTTGCCCTTCGGCGTCGCGCATAATCTCGGACGGCAGTTGCGCCCAGCGTGTGCCGTCCTCGCGCTGAAACAACCCGACGTCATTGATCTGAAGGCCGTTTGGCAGTTGGATTTTCGCACGGCCGAGCAGTGCGCCCTTGCCGACCGGGGTCCAGGCGAGAAGCTGCATGCGCTGCCGTGGAGGCGCCTGCACCGGCGGCCCGATCATTCCGTGTCGCTCTCCTTAACTGGATTGAGGATGAGCGCGACGGCGGCGTCCCACGGTAGCTCGGGATGCTCCTCAAGGACGCAGTCGACCTGCTGCCGGAAGTCTTCGGGAAGTACGGTCGCGTCAGTGTCTTGCTGAATGTCGTTGATAAAGGTATCGAGTATCTCTTTGGTCAATCGATCCTTGATGACGCGGCGGGCATGTTGATCTAGGGTTTCATCATCGGGGATCAGTTTCTTGACGCCGTGCTCTGCGAATTTCTTTTCGATGAAGTCGATGATTTGCCGCGACGTCATCGCATTGATCTCGACGCGCTCGTTTTGCAGGAAATCGATCTCTTCCGGCGTCGCGCCGTGCCGCCGCAGAGTATCGGCACGCTGAAGCCACTCGGTGTACGTTACTGACGGCACCGGCTCGGACTGAAGATCCATCTCGACGACATCGGTGAGCCGCAGACCAATGTCTCTGATCGGCGGCTTATTCTTGAACCGATAGCGCCGGCTAGATGTGCCGAGAGTGCCGCAGATGGAGAAGCCGCTGCGGTCAAAGTCGTGTAGAACGAGAATATTATCAACAAATGGCGTCAGTTCATCCAAGAGCTTGCGGGCAGCCGTCACGGACATTCCTTTAGTGCTCATGACCGCCACATCGAAGCGCTCTTGCAGGTGCGCGGCCTCTATTAGTGGATGGAAGCCCTCTTTCTCGATAAAGAGGATGTTGCGGAAGCGGTTTCTCGCCCCGACAGTTGGGAAAAGCAAAAGGCTATCGCGGCGCTTCGGTTCAAACGACGGCCGCTCTCCGAGGTACTGACGTACTTCGAGCGTCCCTAGTGCAGTTTCGATTGTGGTATGTGGTTCGAGGAAATGTCCGCGCGCGTCCCAAGTAATGTCCCAGGTGTCGCAGTCGTGCCACTCCATGTAGTCGATCAGCAGAACCTGCGTGAAATAGCTGTCATTGAGTTCGACTTCCCCGGTCATGCGCAGGATCTTGGGCCTTGCGCGTACATGATCTGTCGCGGCTTGACGGGCAGGGCTGGCAGGGCGCCATTGTCGGAGGCGGCGCGATAAGCCTCTCTCATAACGCTGAAAGCCGCGTCGCGTATGGTGAGGCGCGACGACCGCACCAGCCGATAGCGCCGGTTGAGCGCCGCGCTGCGGTCGCGCTCCTCGGCCTTGCGCTGCCGCTCCCAATCCTTGAGGACGGCCCCGATGGCGCCGTTGATGGCTGCCGCCGGACTCGTCATCACCGGCCTCCCGGCAGCACGATCGCGGACTTGCCGCGATCGGTGTATTGCGCGCGTGGGCAGGCGAAATGCAGGACGAAGACGATTGGCTCGTTGCGGCCGGCGCGCTTATCGGCGAGCGCCGCTTCGAGGCCCTCGCTGGTGTGACCGAAGGAGCGGAACGGGTTGCCCAGCGCAACCGACCAGTTGACACCAACGACAATGTGGCGCTGCTCTAGGGCAGGGCACCAGCCAAACGCGGTCTCGACGACAAACGGCAACCCATCGTCGTCTTCCCCGGCGTCCTTGCGGTATTTGAAGGTCTCGGCTTCGAGCCCGACGGCATCGAAGCAGGCCCGCAGGTGCTCTTTGCCGATCAGTCCGAGGTCGAGCGGTTTGACGGGCTTGCTGAGGGTCTTCAGGGCATGCAGCAGATCCGCGATGCGATCGTTGTCAGGTGAGCCATCGGGACCGAACAGTGACGACAGCGGTGCTCGTGTGAGACCGGTCTGGTCGAGAACCTGCTTCTGTTTTGCCGAAGCAACAAACCCGCGGATCTCGCTAATGAATTCCCGGACGGTGCGGACACGCCGACGATCCTCGTCGTGCGCAACGTGTGCAGCGAGATACCGGGTGAAGCGAGGCTGATCGTACCAATGCGCCGAGGTTTGATCCCCTCCGCCCCACTTTCGCCAGTCTGGGTCCGACGGCTCTCGGCATATCCGCTCGACACCATCCCACACCACCCGCAGGCGAAGGTGCGGGTTCACCCAGGCGAAGTCATCGGCAATTTGTAGAAACTGCTCTTCTACGTCGTTGAGTGAGCATGCTAAGTCGACGCGCAGTCGGGTGCCTTTTGACAAAAGGCTCGGCGTCTGCTGATGGTCGATGACCGGGCGTTGCTGGAGCTGGTCGACGCGGAAGGTAATCTCGTGACGGACCTCGCGGGACTCGATGATGCTCGTGCCGACCCCGCTGTTGAGAGAAGGTGGCATCGCGAGGATGGTCTTCAGCGCGTTGCCCTGCGCGCCACGGGTCGGGCTGACGTATGCTTCACGCGACGACGTGCGGCTGGTGTAATCGAGGATATCGCGCACCGTGTCTGGCGCGATCCCCGGCCCCTTATCGGTGATGGTGACGGTGCCGAAAGAGGTCGACACGTCGATCGCGATGTCCGGCGCGGCGCGCACGTCCTCGCAGGCGTCTAGCGAATTGTCGAGAGCTTCCTTGAGAAGGACCAGCGGCCATTCATCCGGCGGATGACCTATCTGTGCCGTAAGCTCGCGGCGCCCGACGAATTCGCCGAGGCGATCGGTTTTAAACACGACGCGCTGTAGTAGCGGTGCGGTGCGACCCCGTTGAGCGGCGGCGCTCATGGCAGCGACCCCCACGGGTGGTATCGCCAGCCGGTGAGGGGGTTTCGAAAATAGAGGCAGCCCACTTCGACGGGTCCGCCGAGATAGAGCCGGGAGAGGTGCTCGTCGGCATTGCCGTGTCGGGCGAGGGTTGCTCGCAGGATGCTGTCGACGGCATCGGCGGCGAGCCCGCGCGAGTCGCGCAGGAGACTGAGGCACTGATGCTGGGTCGACAGCAGCGGCCATATGGGCAGCGCCATCAAACGGAAGGTGGGGTTATCAAATCGTGACATAGACCGACCTCGAAAATGGAGGCCGGGCGGCCAAATCCCTCGGCTAGGTTGACATGAGCCGGTGCATTCCGTACCTAGACAACGCTGTCTGTTGTTGTGCTAGGTATGGTTCGAACCGCGCCGGGGAATTGCCCACTCCGGCGCGTTTCATTTTTGTGATTGCGTGCCATCGGCTGCGGCAATCGCGGGCGCGGCTGTTAGCGGCGCATCCGATACGCCGCTGCGAGTGCGGCGCTGCTGCCGCAAGATGTGCTGTGCTGATTTCGTTTTGCGCGTGGCGGGCGTTTCCTCGCCTTTGGCGAGCGTGGCATCTTCCTGCTCTTGCCGCCACTGGCGCCACCGGGAAGGACGCATGCGCCACTTGCCCGCGAACTTATATGCGGGACCAGCCCGGTTTCTGGTCAGCAGAACAGCGGTAGCCTGAGGGGATTTGCCGATCAGTTCGGCGATTTCTTGAGCGCCCTCGCGCTCGCGATCGTCATCTTCGGGTAATGGGGCAGGCAAGGCGCACCTCGTTGAAGTTGAAGGTTGCCCGCCTCATGCGCTTCGGCGGCAGTGCGAAAACCCATTTAACAGCTGGGTTCGCCGAACGCCCGTCTCTCGCGGCCGGCGGCACCGCTCCCCCTATGTCAGCCGGAGGACTGGCCGAAACACCACACTCCCGGCAGGGTGACGCCGCCCGATGATGCGGACACCGGGAAACCGAACAACCCTATTGACGGCTAGGATCGGGGCCGAACCGGGTCTTAACTAGGATCTATCTCAGTCGGCATCAAGCGCATTTATTCGACACCGGCAACATTTTTTGTCGTGTCTATGTCATAGTTAGTCGTGTCGAGTGGTGTCGAAACCCGCAGAAATGCGCAGTTTTATGTCGAATGCAACGAAGCATGAAAAAGCCGGTAAACCCCAGGACTACTGCGGTTTTCAGCTAAAACGGCAGAATGGTGCTGCGGATGTCGCATCGGCAGCACCAACACGCTGGTGCCAAGCCGCACCCGCTTGGTGACGGCTGCGGCCCAGGTCAGAC
>Ga0306921_10008872_pt1 | contig 10636 bp, 9 predicted proteins | sample sta12Cox44000080_FD_203760 | JGI IMG/M metagenome (GOLD analysis project Ga0306921, IMG submission 203760) | Lab enrichment of tropical soil microbial communities from Luquillo Experimental Forest, Puerto Rico - statoxic.12C.oxic.44.000.080 (v2)... | ecosystem: Environmental > Terrestrial > Soil...
AATCGGCGACATGAACCCGGTGACGCAGTCGAAGGTGCTGCGCGCGTTGGAGAGCCGTAAGGTGGAGCGTTTGGGAGGTACGCAGTCAATTCCCGTGGATGTGCGGGTGATCAGTGCAACGCACCGGAATCTGCCGCTGGCCATTCGCGACGGCGGCTTCCGCGAGGACTTGTTCTACCGCTTGCGCGTGGTGACGCTTGAATTGCCGCCGTTGCGCGCGCACAAGGAGGACATTGCGATTCTGGCAGAGTCGTTCGTCCGAATGCACGGGTCGCGGCTGGGACGCGCGCCAAGAATGAACAAGAACGCGATGCGCGCGTTGGAGCGTTACGACTGGCCCGGCAATGTGCGCGAGTTAAGGAATGCTATCGAGCGGGCGCTCGTGCTTTCCTATGGCGATGAGATCACGGAGAGCGACCTGCCGGAAGAAGTGCTGCACGGAGTGCCGATGGTCCCAAAGGGCGCAGCGGACGGCGAGGAGTTTGGATTGCGGGAAAAGGATTTTCGCGAGGCGAAGCGCAAGTTCGAAGTGGCGTTTTTGAAAAGACAGCTCGGTGCGCACCGTTGGAATATTTCGCGCACAGCGGCGACGATTGGCTTGCACCGGCAGAGCCTTCAGGAACGATTGAGGGAATTGGGCATTAGGAGGCCGGGGCACGAGATTTCCGGGGAAGACGAGGCCTAGGCATGAGTGTGTTTGGCTACGTGCAGGCAGGTGGGGGAAGCACGCGCTTTGGCGTGGACAAGGCGCTGGTAGAGTTGGGCGGCAAGTCCATGCTGGAGCGGACCTGCGAATTACTGGCGGGGGTGTGCAATAGTGTGCGCGTCGTCGCTGCAACCGACAAATATCCGACCGCGCCTTCACCTGTGATCGCCGACAAATGGCCGGGTGAGGGGCCGCTGGGAGGAATCTTGACGGCTCTCTATCACGGCGAGCAAATGTCGCGCGCGCTAGAAGACTCGCGAACCAAGGGACTGGAAGGCCGGAGCTACTGCCTGATCTTGAGTTGCGATATGCCGTTTCTGACGCGGCAATGGATGGTCCATCTGTGCGACCGCGCGGCAACTAGTAAAGCGGAAGTGATTGTGCCGCAAGCCAACGACCGTCTGGAGCCGCTATGCGCGTGCTGGAGGATCGATGCGGCCCCAGCCGTGCAGCGCGCATTTGACGCGAAAGTACGCAAAGTGACCGAGGCCATGAAACGCCTGCGCATGGAAGTGCTTGACGAGGGGGTCTGGAAACGATTTGATAGCGATGGGCGATTGTTCTGGAACATGAATACTCCCTCAGACTACCAAGAGGCGCGAAGGATTTTTGAGCACAGAGCGGAGCGAAACTAAGCCGCAGGGCGTGGCATGAGCGAAGCCTTCACACGGACGGGATTGACCGACGAGGGAAAGAGCGGATCCGCGCTCTGCTATTTTGAGTTTCGCAATGTGAGCAAAGCCTTTGACGGGCGGCCAGTGCTCAATAACGTAAGTTTTCGCGTGAAGCGAGGCGATACTTGCGTGATCATGGGCCGCAGCGGCGTGGGCAAGTCGGTTTCGCTGAAGCACATCATGGGATTTCTGAAGGCGGATTCCGGGCAGATTCTGATTGATGACGTCGACGTGACGCATTTCACAGAACGCCAGTTTGAGGAGATTCGCAAAAAGGTCACTATGGTGTTTCAGTCGGGCGCTCTGTTTGATTCGCTCACGGTTGCCGAAAATATTGCCTTTCCGTTGCAGGAACAACCGGGAATCACCGCCGAGGATCTGGACGCGTACGTGGCGAAACTGGCGAACACCCTGGAAGTGACCGACGTGCTTGACAAGTTGCCAAGCGAGCTCTCGACGGGCATGAAGCGCGCCGTTGCCATCGCGCGGGCCCTGGCCCAGAATCCGGAAGCTATTCTTTACGACGAGCCCACGACGATGGTGGATCCCATTATGGCCGGACACATGGGCGATCTGATCCTGCGCTTAAAAGAGGCCTTTCACAAGACTTCGATCGTGGTGACGCACGACACTCACCTGGCAAAGCGGTTGGCCGATAACATCGTGTTTTTGCAGGACGGCAGCGCGCAGGTGTTTGATTCGTGGAGCGCATTTGAGAGCTCGAGCGATCCATTCCTGCACGATTTCCTGCTTCAGGATCGACTCATTCCCGCTCTGGACGTGACTCTGTGAGCAGCGGCGCTCCGATTCCTTCCGATCCCAAATCGCAACTTCGAAAGACGATGGGTTTCTGGGACGTGTTGCTGTTTAACATCGCAACCGTGCTGGGGCCACGCTGGATTGCAGCGGCGGGACACAACGGAACCTCTTCGATCAGCCTTTGGGTGATTGCCGCATTTTTCTTTTTTGTTCCGGGCGCGTTCGTGATCAATGAGTTGTCGTCACGTTTCCCGGAAGAGGGCGGATTATACGTTTGGGCCAAGGAGGCGTTCGGCGACTTTCATGGCTTTGTGGCCGGCTGGACCTACTGGGTCTACACGATCTTTTACTTTCCGGGGCTGCTGCTGGCCAGTGCTTCAATGAGTGCCTACATCGTTGGCGAAAAAGGCGCGCGGCTGTCCCAGGACACCACATTTCTGCTGGTCGTTTCCCTGATCCTGCTGATAGTCGCGGTGGTACTGAACATCATCGGCTTGAATATCGGGAAATGGCTGCAAAACGCGGGCGGCGTGGGTACCTACGTTCCATTGCTGATGCTGGTGGCCATCGCGATCGCGGTTTACTTGCGCAACGGCTCGGCAACGCCGTTCTCTGTGCGGAATATGCTGCCGACGATTGACTTGGACACGGTCAATTTCTGGTCTCAGATTGCGTTTGCGTTTACGGGGCTGGAGCTTGTGTCCGCCATGAGTGAGGAGATACGCGATCCCAAGCGTACCCTGCCGCGCGCGGTGTTTGGGGCAGGCGCGCTGATTGCGTTTATGTACGTCGTGGGGACTTTCTCGATTTTGGCGCTGGTTCCCGCTACGGAACTGGATCCGAAGAGCGGCGTGTTTCATGCTTTGGCCATCGGCTCGACGTTGCTGAAAGTGGGAATCCTCGGTGTGATCGCCGCGATTCTCGTGACGGTCGGGAATGCCGGGGGAGTAGGCAGCACGGTGGCAGGGATTGCCCGCGTGCCCTTTGTGGTGGGCATTGACCGCTACCTGCCGCCAGCGTTCGGCAAGATTCATCCGAAATGGAAGACGCCTTACGTTTCGATTCTGGTTCAGGCAGGACTCTCCGGCGCTGTGCTTTTGATCAGCCAGATCAACCAATCAACGCGCGATTCCTACCAGCAGTTGATTGACGCGGCCATCATTCTCTATTTCATTCCGTTTCTGTACATGTTTCTGGCTGCGATCAAGTTGAGTTACCGCAAGGATCGCCTGACCGATCCCTGCGCGGTGCTGATTCCCGGCGGTATTCCCGGAGTGTGGATAGCGAGCGGAATCGCCTTTGCGGTGACGCTGCTCTCGATTGGCTTCTCGGTCTACCCACCAGGGGACGCGACTGACCGCTTCAAGTTTCAAGTGCGGCTGTTGTTGTGGGTCGTGGGCGCGCTCGCAGTTGGTCTGTCACTCTACTGGCGTGGCGCGCGATCGAAGAAGCAGGCTGGCTAAAATCCCTGCCCCAGCAGTTGCTCGACGCTGAGGTTTGATGCGGACTTCGCGGTCCTGCGCGCTTCCAGGTAGCGCTCTACATATTTCCCTAAGACATCGCCTTCGAGGTTCACGGCGTCGCCGATTTTCTTGTTGCGCACGTTGGTGTGTTCGTAGGTGAAGGGAATGATGGCGATTTCGGCGACTCGGCCATCCCAGCGGGCAACGGTCAGGCTGATGCCGTCGATGCTGACCGACCCCTGTGGCACGATATAACGGGTAAAGGATTCGGGAACTTCCAGGCCATACCACCAGTTTTCACCTTCCGCTTCGAGGCGCACAACACGGCCGGCCGTATCCACGTGGCCGAGTACGAAGTGGCCGCCAAATTCCTTTCCAGCGGTCATGGGTTGCTCCAGATTAACCCGCGTGCCGGACTTCCATTCTCCGATGGCCGTTTTGCGTAGGGTTTCCCCGGAAAGGTCGGCTGAGAACCAATCGTCGTTCAATGCCACGACCGTCAGGCAGCATCCGTTAACAGCGATGCTATTGGACACAGCGAGGTTCTTCGCCACGGTTGGCGCGTGAATAGTCAGGGAGCCTCCGTTGCTGTCGGCCGTGAGCGATTCCACCGTGCCCAGGTGCTCGATGATTCCCGTAAACATCCAAGGATTCTCCGTTGCTGCTGTCGGATAGAAGATTAAGGATACCGTTTTTGTGGTTGGAAATCCTTGACGAATGCAACTTTTGGTGGGAACAATGATGCCTGACCACGCTCCTGGTCGCAGGAGTATGGCCGATGTTCGAACCTCATCTCACCGAAACGGATTCCCGAACCAGAAAAACCTATCCGCAAACAGTAGTGTGCACCCAACACAAATGTGAAGCAAAAATCGTCGTTGCCGCTTGGCCCCACAGTGAAGAAGGCTGGAGCGACTGGCGGGTGATTGATTGTTCGTTGCTGGCGCCCGGTGCGGTACGCTGCGGCATGGATTGCCTTTCTCAGGCTCGCGTGCAGAGCGAGTAAGGGAGATTTCGGGTCTCGCTGCCGGACAATATTCGGAGTTTGTCCCCCTGGGCTTCTAGCGGGGGTTGAAGGAAAGCCACGGGCTCGACGGCACAGTCCCGCGCTTTTACGGAGGAAAAGCATGACGGATCCGGAAATACTCGATCGAATCTTAGAGACCTGCAGTTACCGCTTCCGCAATCTCGAATGTCCCAACAAAGAGCGGATTGCCAACATCACCGCGGCAAAATTCCATATGATGGAGGATGCCGACTGGACGGTGATCGAGTGTTCGCTGCTGCCGAGCGGCGAAGTGAGATGCGGCATGACCTGCCTGCTGCACGATTTTGAGTCTGAAGAATAGGACCGGCGTAGTTGGGTTCGTTACGCGGTTGCATTTGCCTGTGCCGTGGCGATTTCCCGCAACCGGCGCAGGTCGAGTTTTCCGGTACCCAGATACGGCAGTTGCTCGACATGGAAAAAAAGATCCGGCCGAGGTTTCCAGAGCGCCGGAAGGTCACTCTTCGCCAGTTTCTCCAGGCAGTCCTGCAAAACATCCTCATTCAAGGTATGCAGCACCACTAGGCGCTCACCCTTTTTCTCGTCGGGGATGGCCGTGACGGCCAGAATTTGTCCGTCCGCATCGACTAGTTCGTGCAACTTTTCTTCCACCTTAATGTGCGGCACCATTTCACCGCCGATTTTGCTGAAACGGCTCAGGCGGTCCGTGATGCGGAGGAAACCATCCTCGTCCTGGGTTGCGATGTCACCGGTGTTGTACCAGCCGTCCTTCAGGACTTCCGCAGTTTTTTCGGGGAGATTCAGGTAGCCCACCATGACGTTGGGTCCGCGCACCATCAGCAGGCCAGGTTTGTCCACGTGCAGTGACTCGCCGGAGTCGGGATCGATGATGCGAACGCCGATGCCGGGCAGGGGATGGCCGATCGTGCCCCGCTTTGCTCCTACCTGGCGGAAATAGGCGGCGCGAAAGTCATAGGTGTTGACGGCTACAACAGGCGAGCACTCCGTGCAGCCGTAGCCTTCCAGGGGCCGAATGCCGAAGTGGTCTTCGAAAGCCTGTGCGATTCGTTCCGGCAGTTTTTCCGCGCCAGCCATCACGATGCGCAGGCTGCCAAAAGACTCGGGCGGGCAGCGACGTGCATAGTTGTTGAGAAACGTGGGCGTCGAAAGCAGCATGCTAACGGAATATTTGCTGACCAGGGCGGCTATGGCCTGCGCATCAAGGGGGCTCGGATGAAAGACAGCGCCGATACCGGCAAGAGCAGGCAGGCAGAGTGTGCCGGTAAAGCCAAAGGAATGAAAGAACGGAAGAATGCCGAGAATACTGTCGTTGTTGTGCAGATGGAAGACCTGCTCGAGCTGCTCGACGTTGGACGCCAGATTGAAGTGCGAGAGAACGACGCCTTTGGGTTCGCCCGTAGAGCCACTAGAAAAGATGATCGTGGCGGTGTCGTCGAGTGAAGGCTTGCGGGTGAAGCCGAGAGAACGCTCCAACCAGCGGGCAGGCAGGAGTTTGGCGGAGAGTAACGAGATAAGTTTTTCAGACAGACGGGGATTTTCCGCCAGGTCTTCGACAAAGATGATTTTTCCTGGCGGCTCGACCTTGACCTTTTCGAGAAACAGCTTCGAGGTCACTATGGTTTCCAATTCGCATTGCCGCGCGCAAGAGGCCAGTGACTCACTGGAGGTAGTGTAGTTCAGATTGATGGGGACTTTGCCTTGCAGTAGCGCCGCCCAGTTGACCAGCGCACCCGGAATCGACGGCGGCAGCAGGACGCCGACCATTGGCTGGTTCTTCCAGAGCGGTCGTAGCCGCCGCGCGAGAAATACAGTCTTTACGAGCACTTCTCCGAAGGTGAGTTTCGGCGTGCGACCATCGGCCATGGCGAAACGCCGTGAGTGGCGGCGCGCCATCTTGATAAAAGAACGGGTCAGCGGCTTCATGTAGCGACGCCGTCGCTGGAAGGCGTCCACGCCGAGTTCCTGCACAGCCGTGCGCACCTCGGTGGTGCTGGCAATTGAGGGAAGAGGTTTGCCGAAAGTCACGCGAACCGGATAGGGAATGTGACGTGGCAGCTTCCAGAGAAAACGCCCGCCGGAAAAGCTGAAAATAGAGCCCCAGAGGCCATCAATGTTTACGGGAATGATGGGAACCTCGATGCCTTTGATGATGCGCTCAAAGCCACGACGGAAGGGAAGCATCTGGCCGATGCGGGTAATCTCGCCTTCAGGAAAAATGCAGACCACTTCGCCATTCCGCAGTGCTTCAGAGGCCTCACGAAGGGAATGAATCATTTCGCGCGGGCCCTGGTCCGAGGCGATGGGAATGATCTTGAGGATTTTGGCAAAGGGCTTGATAAGCGGGTGATCGTAAACACCCTTGAACATAAGAAATCGGATCGGACGGTCGGTGGCAGAGATCAGAAGAATCGCATCAATCCAGGAAGAATGATTCGGCGTGAGCAACGCTCCGCCACGGGCGGGGATATTTTCCTGGCCCTTCAGGTCGAGACGATAGAGGGTATGGGCGGCAATCCACAGCAGAAGCCGCAGCAGGGAATCAGGCAGCAACCACAACACATAAGTCAACGTCGCCAGCGTGCCTGCAGAGGCCCAGAAAAAGAAAGCAAGCGGGCCAAAGCGGAGCAAGCGTTCGGCGAGGTAATATACCAGTGAGGCGGAAAGGATGCCGACAAACGAGAGCAGATTTGCGGCCGCAAGAACCCCTCCTCGCCGCTCCTCCTCCGGGCGATGCTGCAACAGGGCGCTGATCGGCACGATGAAAAAGCCGCCGAAAAATCCCAGCGCTGCAAGTAGCGTGAGCACCGCCCCGAACGGCAGGCCGGGCAGGGCCAATAGGAAACCGAATATGGTGATGCCTGCCGCGCCGAGAGGAATCAGGCCGTATTCAATCTTTCCCCCCGACAAATACCCCGCCGTCAAGCTCCCGAAACCGATACCAATGGCGATTGCAGCCTGCAGGAAACTGCCCCGACCGGCGGAAACCGCTAGAACGTCGCGGCCATAAAAGACGATCACAAACTGAAGCAACGCGCCCAGGAAGAAGAAATACGTGTTGCCGAGCACCGCGAGCCAGAGCGCGCGATCTTGTCGGATGCGGCGCAGTTGGGCCCACAAATCACCAAGAAAATTGGCTTGAAACTTTTTGGCAGGACTTGCGGCCGGCACGCGGGAGATCCCGAGACTCGTCAGGAGCCCGAGCACGGACAAGGCCAGGAAAACAAAACCTGAATACTGCTGGCGGCCGACGAACCACTCCGAGAGATGCGCACCGGCAAGCGTCCCGAGGATCGCAGCGAGGAAGGTCCCCAATTCAATGATGCCATTGCCCCAGGAAAGGCGCGTTTCCGGCAAAATCTCCGGGAGCAGGCCGTACTTCGACGGGCCAAAAAGCGCCCCCTGGGTGCTGGCGAGGAACAGCGCAAGTAGAGATAAGGGCATGCTGTGCAGCCAGAATCCGACAATCGCCAGAACCATCACGCCGATCTCAAAATATTTTGTGCCAATTGTCACCGAGCGCTTGCTGAACCGGTCGGCCAGAAAGCCGCCGGTCATGGAGAACAGTATGAACGGCGCGGCAAAAAGAAGGCCGACCATGCGGACTTTGGATGCCTCTTCGTCCGGGGAAAGATTGGTCTGCAGGATGAGGTAGAGGACGAGGAACTTGAGGGCGTTGTCGTTGAAAGCGCCCTGAAATTGCGTGGCGATCAGACTCCAGAAGCCCACGCGCCAGGAACGGGGAACTTCGCTCAAGAGGCAAAACCTCCGCGAGGGAAATGAATGAGGCGGTTCGCTATGCATCGTCGCAAACCCGAGGCCGTTTGCACAGGGTTATATTGGCGGAGCGTGTCGAAAGGGAATTACATTTTCTAGCGCGCCTTAGAGAAGTAACTCGAAAGCGACGTCGGGACCGAATTGACCGACGCTGCGGATGGTGAAACCTAGCTGGTTAGGTAAGGGACCCCTGACGAAGGGGATTTGAGAATTTGCGGCAAGTTTCGGGGCGTAGAAGAGAACGAGCCTGTTGACCAGCTTCGCCGAAAGGGCAGCTGCGTTGAGAGTAGGCCCGGCTTCGAGCAGGACGCTCAGAATCGCTCGTCGGCCGAGTTCCTTGAGAACGGCTCGGAGATCGAGCCCCGGCCGGTTCTTCTTCAGGTGCACAAGCTCCACGCCAGCATCTTGCAATTTGCGAGCTTTTAGCGACTTGAGCGGGGCGCTGGTGAAGACCAGGAGATCGTCATCGACCGTCTTTACGATACGGGATTTCGGCGACAGGCGAAGATCGCTGTCGAGAATGACTCGCAAGAGGCGACGACGGCGTTCCAGGCCGCTGCGATCGGTAAGCAGCGGGTTGTCTGCCAGGATGGTGCCGATGCCGGTAAGCAGTGCGTCCGACGCGTGGCGCATGCGCTGGACTTCCGCGCGGGACTCTTCGCTGGAGATCCACTGGTTTTTCTTGTTCCTGCCAGATTGTGGCAGAGCAAGTTGGCCATCCAGGGTTAGCGCTGACTTAAGAGTCACAAACGGACGCCCCGTTCTGATCCAGTGTGAGAAGCCGTCGTTTAGCCGTTGGGCTTCGGCTTCCAACAAGCCGCTTTCCACTTCGACTCCGGCTGCTCGCAGCCGCTCAAATCCGCCGGCACCGTTCTTGGGATTGGGATCCTGCATTGCGCCAACCAATCGCGTGATGCCTGCCGCAAGAAGGGCGTCGCTGCAAGGCCCGGTGCGCCCTGTGTGATTGCACGGCTCCAGAGTCACATACATCGTCGCGCCGCGTGCGCGGTCGCCAGCTTGTTTCAGTGCAATGATTTCGGCATGGTCGCGCCAATCATATTGATGAAGTCCTTCACCGACGATGGCGCCGTCTTTGACGACGACACAGCCAACCGGTGGGTTCGGACTGGCAAGTCCGACGGCCTTACAGGCCAGTTCCAGCGCGTGCTCCATGAAACGTTGATCGTGAGGGTTCACGGCGTCAGTTAAACAGCGAGTCGGCGTAAGTTTGCGCGTCGAAGGGGACCAGGTCATCGATTCGTTCGCCGGTGCCGACGAAGCGGATGGGCAGACCGAGCTCGCGACAGATGGCAACAACGATGCCACCTTTGGCAGTGCCGTCGAGTTTGGTGAGGATGATGCCTGTGACGCCGACTGCGGAGGTGAACTCGCGTGCCTGGGCGAGGCCGTTTTGGCCAGTGGTGGCGTCCATGACCAGAAGGACATCGTGTGGCGCGCCTGGGATGACTTTGGCAGCGGTGCGTTTCATCTTTTCCAGTTCCTGCATAAGGTTGGACTTTGTGTGCAAACGGCCAGCAGTGTCCACGATGACGGCGTCGGCGGCACGGGCTTTGGCGGCAGCCATGGCGTCATACACCACGGCCGCAGGATCGGAACCTGACTTTTGCTTGACTAGTTCGACGCCATTCCGATTAGCCCATATCTCAAGCTGCTCGATGGCGGCGGCCCGAAAAGTGTCCGCGGCACAGAGCACCACACTGCGGCCGTCCTGGCGCAGGCGATTGGCGAGCTTACCGATGCTGGTGGTTTTGCCGGCACCGTTGACGCCCACGATGAAGATCACTCGCGGATCATTACCATTCGCAGGTCCAGCGAGCTTCGGCGTGTTGCCGTAGACATTCAGCGCGCGGAAGACGTGGGCCTTGATTTCACGCTTGAGTTGTTCGCCGTCATTGAGTGCATTGCGGGAGATCTGCTCTTTCACCGAATCAAGGATTTCGCGGGTTGTTTTCACACCCAGATCCGCAGAGAGGAGCGCGAGTTCCACTTCCCTAAGGATGGAAGGATCGATCTGGCGGCCGCCCTGGGTAATGGTGTCGAGGGTGTCGGCGAGGGCTTCCTTGGTCTTGCCGACGGACTCTTTCAACCGTTCGAGCAGCGTCGGTTCGGGTTTTCCAAAAAGGGTGATCATCGGAGTTGTTCAAACACGATAAAAGGCGCGAAAGAAAAGTGTAACAGATTGGATTTGGGATGCGGGAGCGAGGCGCCGCCC
>Ga0306921_10008873_pt1 | contig 10635 bp, 17 predicted proteins | sample sta12Cox44000080_FD_203760 | JGI IMG/M metagenome (GOLD analysis project Ga0306921, IMG submission 203760) | Lab enrichment of tropical soil microbial communities from Luquillo Experimental Forest, Puerto Rico - statoxic.12C.oxic.44.000.080 (v2)... | ecosystem: Environmental > Terrestrial >...
CATCGATAGGTTATTCCGCCTCGCTCCAGTGGGTGCGTGCGAGCGCGGGGTTGGGGACGTTCGTGTCCGACATCTTTCACGAAGTCGACGAGGAAGTCCGTCGAGAACAGCTCAAGAAGCTGTGGGACCGCTACGGCAATTATGCCGTCGCGGCAGCCGTTGTGCTGGTCGCGGCGGTTGCGGCTTGGCGCGGCTATATGTGGTGGGAGGGCAAGAAGGCCGCCGAGAGCGGCGCCGCTTTCGAGGCTGCCAGCACGCTCGCCGAAACCGGCAAGCGCAGCGAGGCCGAGGCGGCTTTCGCCAAGATCGCCGTCGACGGCACGTCCGGTTATCGTCATCTCGCGCGCATGCGCGAAGCAGCCGAGCTTGCCCAGACCGACGCCAAGGCCGCGATCGCGGCCTACGACCAAATTGCCGCCGACGGCGCAGTCGGCCCAGCGCTGCAGGATCTGGCGGCGCTGCGCGCGAGCGCGCTCCTCATCGATGCCGGCTCCTTCGAAGAGGCGCGACGGCGCCTCGAGCCGCTCGCGGCGAATGATCGCACCTTCCGCCACACCGCGCGCGAATTTCTCGTGCTAGCCGCTTGGCGCGCCGGCGACGCGACGGCGGCCAAGCGCTGGTTCGATCTGCTCATGACGGACGCGCAAACCCCACCCGCCACCCGCTCCCGCGTCGAGAAGCTGATGGCGCTGGGCACCAGCGCGAGCAAGAGTTGAGGGGCGCAGCATGAACCGCTTCGCGCGCATCGGTCTGACCGTCTTGGCGTTGTCGCTCGGCGTCCTGCTGGCGGGTTGTGAAGGCTTCGATCCGACCACCATCATGGATTCGGATTTTTTCAACACCAAGAAGCGGCTGCCGGGCGAACGCAAACCAGTATTTCCGGAGGGAACGCCCGGCGTGACGCAAGGCGTGCCGAAGGAACTGGTCAAGGGCTATCAGCCTGCGGAGCAGGCCCAGGACTCCAAGCTCCAGGAGTCGCAGCCTACCGCGCAGGCCGAGCCCGAGGCCAAGGCCGAGAGCAAGGCCGAGAGCAAGCCGAAACCCAAGCCGAAGCCAAAAGTCGTCGCCAAGCCGAAAGACGAATCGGGGCCGACCGCCATCACCATTCGGCCGTCGCAGGAGCAATCGCAGGCCCAATCGCAATCCGAGGCCCAATCGCAACCCCAGGCGCAATCGCAATCCCAGCCCCAATGGCCTGATCCGCCGCCGATGCAGCGGCCGGCGGCCAGTGCTTGGCCCGGGTCGACGCAGCCGTCCGGTGGGGTCGCCTGGCCGGATCCGCCTGCGCCGCGCTGATGCACTCATCGGTGGTTATTGTTTCGTCCTGTGTCGCGCTGTTTCACACAGTGCGGTTTTGTTTGGGTTTTCTGCGGTCAGCGGCTAGGGCTGGTTCTTGCTGTTTCGCCCTGTGCTACCGAGTTGGGTAGCAAAATGGTAGCAAACCGTTCTCCGGCTGTTCTTCCACAAATCGGTAGTGCCTCAGTTTGAACTTTCCGGCCGTGGCCGAATGGAACTGGCGTGGGGCATACGGGGGCGGAACTGGAAAGGTGCTTTGGCGATGGAGTGGGGACGTGAGTACTGGGATATTTTTTTCATCGCTGCTGTCGTTGTGATCGTTTTCGGGGTCATCCAAGCTTGGACTTGGCTGACAGAACAACATAGAGCGGGCAGATGGATTTCCGATTTGCTCTCCCGAGCAATCATTGGAGCCCTCGGCGCCCTCCTCCTGGACTTTCTAGCCTCTTGGATCGCGCCAAAATACTGGGGGCCCGCTTCATGGGGTGTAGTCGGGGCTGGCGCAGTGGGCGGCATGCTGTCCCGCATCCCATTAAGGAGACACCGCCAGTCAGAAAATTCAAAGTGAGGCACTACCCACAAATCATGACTAGTAGTCGCTGAGCCGTAAGAGCGCCGCATAGCCCGATCGGCAGCCATCCCCGGCCTGGAACGGGAACGGGCTCCCTGGGGCGCTGGCGGGCCTATTCCCGTCGCCAACTCTTAGCGAACGCCGCCATCGCAGCCTCGGCCATTGGAAGCCCTGCCGGCCGATCAGCGCTCGCTCGCCTGCTTGCCCAGTTCAGCGAGACGCTGGCGATAGCGCCGAGCGCGGTCGGCTCCACTCGTCGCCTGACTGCCAAGCGGAGGACGCCCTTTTCGCCGCGCGCCCATTACAAGCTTGGCATCTGGTTCTGGGAGCCCCGTTATTCGCGGTGGCCGCGACCACATGAGCTTGGGCTTCATGATTCTATACCTGCCCAACCAGACGCTACGCTTTGAGCCTTGCCATTTGGTTAGCCACTCGGGCCGGCCGGCAACGGCGATCGCCTGTGTACGGCCCCCCAATGGCGCGGCGGCGGCCCTATTCCCGTCGCCAGCTCTTGGCGAACGCTGCCATCGCAGCCTCGCGCGTCGCCGCGTAGCCGTAGATCGGCGTGCGGTCCTCGTGGTGGCCGTAGGCTAGCGTCCATAGCCACGGCTGGCCTACCGGCGCGGCGGGCTTACTTAGAACGGATCGGCCCAGTATTGGACCGGGAGGGTTCTGCCCTGTTTGACCATGATCTCATGGGGCGAGACCGGCGCGCTCGGCCCCTCGGTGGCCTGCACATCGCCCGCAATCTTCGGCCTGTCGAACGTGGCAGTGGACCAGATGCCGACAGCCGCGGTGATAAGAGCAGCTATTGCAGCCAGAACGACGATCTTGCGCATGGTGTCACCCTCTGCGGCATGTGAACGTCGTGATTGCATTCGCATATCCCCGGCGGGCCCCGGTGTGAGGCGGTTCACACAGGCTGATTTTTTTTGCCCGTTAGCGATCGGGAGCGTCGACCCTCCGGCGAGCGGCCCTCATGATGCGGCCGACGACTTCGCCCTCACACAGCACGTCGTAGTCGTCCTCACTCCACTCGCCGGACAGGCGGGAAGCCGCCGCGCGTTTCAGGATTAGCTGGTCCCTGTCAGCGCCGCTGCCCATAGGCTGCGCCGAGAATGCCGACTACACCGAGCGCAAAAAAGACCGAGCCAAAAATGTCTCGATCCCGCGCCCAAGCGAAGACTGCGCAGAACAGCGACAGGAGGGCGAGCAAAGCAAGGTCGCGCGTCTTGGCGTCCATGTCCCGCTTCCGATTAGAAAGGGGCAGCGACTGGGCTGCCCCCTAGCGCGAGTTGATGGCCTTGAACCGCTGATACGAGCCCCCGCAGCAGGACGGCAGGCCATCTTTCTGGGAACGACCGAGCCACGCGCTGCCCGACCGAGAAAACCCCGCCGCGGGGGACGTTAGTAGGCCAATGCTGATTGGCGGTGTCAACGGTTGGTAAAATACGCTGACATTGACGCGCGCTGACGCCGCGCAAACAATCTCAACATGACGATTGTCGAGATTACCGGTGGCATGCTGCGCGCAGTCGCGCAATATGTATCAGCATACGACGCACGCGCCGACAGCGAGATGCTCTCGACTGATTTCTGCCGGGGAGTAATACCGGCAACGTCATGGCGGGTGGTCTACAAGTCCTTTTCGGCGAGTTCGCGAAACTCATCGGGAACGGACCGCGAAGGTCCCAACACGACTGATCCGTATCCGACTGCATCCCATCCGAAACGATCGCGGATCATGTCAACAGCGCGGTCTGCCGTCCAACGCGCCATCCCTCTCTTGGTGCCGGGCCTGCGTTTTTCATCTTCAAGCCCCAGCGGAAGTTCCAGCTGCACTTTCCAGCGCTTCTCGAGATGCGACACGGAGATCGCCAGCAGCGATATGGTCTTCTCCTCAGGGTGATCGGCGAGCGCTGTACGAACGAGCCCCTCGGCGATTTCGGCAAGGGTGGCAGTCGCTGAAATCGGCGCATCAAGGGTTACAGACCGTGTGACCGAGTTCAGGTCGGCGAAACGAACGCGAACTGTCACGGTCCGACCGGGCCGGGATTTCGCACGAAGCCTGCTAGCGACCCTGTCCGCAAGATGACGCAGCGTGGGTCGGAAAACTTGCTCTTCAGCAGGCTTCTTGCCGAGCGCTGACTGAGCTCCAGCCGATTGTGCTCGATGATGCGTCCTGATCTCTCGTGGATCCCGATTCCACGCGAGCGCCGTCAGCTTCTCTCCGGCCGCGCGGCCGAGTAATCGCTCGAGTGAGTAGCCTGGCATCTTAGCTAGCTGCCCGATGGTATGGACGCCAATTTCGGCCAGCCGCGCCTTAGTAACCGGACCCACTCCCCACATCAACTCGACAGGGAGGTCGTGAAGAAAATCAAGCTCGGTCTCGGGATCGACAACAACCAACCCGTCTGGCTTAGCCACTTGCGAGGCAATTTTCGCGAGGTGCTTGGTGCGTGCCACGCCGATAGAGATTGGAAGGCCGAGCTCTGCGCGCACACGACGACGTACTGCTCTCGCGATCTCAAGCGGCGAACCGAAAAGGTGGGTGCACCCCGCAACGTCAGCAAAGGCCTCATCGATGGAAATCCGTTCGACGAGAGGAGTGAAATCATTGAGCACATTGATGGCAGCATCGCCCAGCCGCTGGTAATCCTGGAAATGCCCGCCGACAAAGATCAGTTGTGGACACAGCTCACGGGCCCGCCGTCCCGACATACCGCTACTGACTCCAAATGATTTGGCTTCATAAGATGCGGCGAGCACCACCCCGCCGCCAACGGCAATGGCTTTGCCGCGCAAGGACGGGTCGAGCAATTGCTCGACCGATGCATAGAAGGCATCGAGGTCAGCGTGGAGGATGGTGGCTGTTGTCTCCATCCCGACTGTCCACACCCATTACTGCGCCATAAGAACAAAATGGGAACAGCGGGTCAATGGGAAGGCCCATAGGTCGAAGCCGTTAGCGGTCTTCGTCCAACGGTTATGAGCCACTGAAGCTTAGGAGAGGTCCCTGGCTGCTCTCAGGAAGTTCGGGACCAGCCATTCGGCCAGTAGAAGGGAATTGGTGTCGATGTCATATCGCGACCAGGCAATTTTTCCTTGGAGCAATGGTCATGGTCGAACCTGGCAGCCCCCTTCTCGCATTCTCTGACCACACCGCGGAGCTTGTCGAACGCGTCGCCGGCAGCATCGTCGCCGTTGATGGCGGAGGGCGGTGGCCCTCGAGCGGCATCCATTGGCGTTCCGGAGTCATCGTCACAGCCGAAGAAGTCTTGGAGCGCGACGAGAACATCAAGCTTACGCTTCCGGGCGGGCGCGTCGCCAACGCTTCGCTCGCGGGCCGCGACCCCACCACTGATGTGGCTGTGCTTCGTTTCCAGCCGGACGGACTTCCGGTAGCGACAACCGCCGAAGCCCAGTTGCGCGCTGGTCAGGTCGTCGTGGCTGTGGGGAATCACGAAGGCGCGCCGCTCGCCGGGCTCGGCATCGTCGCTCTCGCGGGCGGGGCTTGGCACAGCCTTCGCGGTGGAACCATCGACAGCCTTATTCGACTTGACCTGGCACTCAGTCCAGCGGCCGAAGGCGGCGCACTTGTCAACCTGCAAGGCCGTGTCGTCGGGATGACGGTGCTCGGTCCACGCCGCCGGGCGCTTTTGATACCAAGCTCAACCGTCGACCGCGCGGTCGATCAGCTCTTGGCGAGAGGACATGTCTTTCGCGGTTATCTCGGCGCCGGCCTCCAACCCATAAGGCAGGAACGCGCGTCCATTGGGTCGCAATCTACGGATAGCCGGCGCGGCGTTCTCGTCGTGAGCATCGATCCGAACGGACCATCAGCGCGCGCGGGAATTCTCGTCGGTGATATCGTCACCGGCTGGAATGGGAAGCCGATCGAGCGCGTGCGCGAAATCATGCGGCTGCTTGGACCCGAGAGCATTGGGAGCACCGTTGATCTCGGATTGATACGCGGTGATGCGCCGACTGCCCTTCGGGTGGTCATCGGCGAGCGACCCGTGGCGTAGTCGCGGTCGGCAGTTGGAGCAGGCCAGCCTTCATGGTCGGCATCGCGATTTTCTCGACCGATCCGGTTTTGCGCCGCAACCTCGAACAGCTGCCACGCGACGATCCCGCCGTCGTCATCGTGGCAATGGTCGGCCAGGCGTCTTCCCTCAGGGAACTGGACAATCGGGATGGCGTAGATGTCCTCGTGGCGGACGTCCCAACCCAAGAACTATTGACCCAATATCGCGCCGGACGCGATCCGATACCTTTGGTGGTTATGCTCGAAGGAGCGGACGGCGAGGACGCCGTTCGCGCGCTTAACGCGGGCGCGCGCGCCGTCCTCGATCGCTCGGCCAGCCGTAATGAGATTATAGCAGCCGTCAAGGCAGTTAACGCCGGGCTTGTCGTCGTGGCGCCACAACTCCTTGCGAGGTTGTTCAATGAGGCTCCGTTTGCCGATGATTTGTTCAAGGAGAATGGCGCCGGGCGCGCCCGATTGACGCGCCGTGAGCTCGAAGTGCTTGCGGCGATGGCGGATGGTGCTTCAAACAAAGCGATTGCCCGTCGCTTGGGTATTTCGTTCCACACCGCCAAGTTTCATGTTGCTGCGATACTCGCCAAGCTCGATGCTGACAGTCGGACCGAAGCGGTGGCGAAGGCCGCGCAACTGGGACTCGTGATGCTGTGATATCGAGAGCAATTGCGCGTTGCGCGCCTGCGACCGGCTGAGTTGATCTGGTCAATGACTGCGCCTCGTCGATACGCTGCATTAGCTAAAACGACTCGATTCGCGTCGGAGTCGCCAATTATATCAACGGGCGATGGCGGAAACAGCATCCGCGGTTTCTAACCCTCCGCGCGTCGTTCTATCGGCCTTAGTCCCAGACCGCGCGATGGAAGCGTGGTATAATCCCTCCATTGCACGAATGCCCCCCAACCGGAGGGGTCACATGGCAAGCTATATCGCACGACGAAATTCTTAGCCACGCTGCTCGGCGGCGCGTTGCGTGGCCGCTCGCGGCGCGCGCGCAGCAGGGCGAGCGGGTGCGGCGCATCGGCGTGCTGACTGCCCTCGACGGAGGACGATCCAGAAAATCAGGCACGTACCGAAACCCCGCAAGCCGTCACCCCCATCCCTAGGCTGGGCCTCTCCCGAGTTGGAGCATCGCGTGTGCGGGCAATCAACGGTTCTTGAGAGACGTTTGCGCGTTTCATGGTCAAAATGGAACCCCACAACCGCTCCGCGAGCTTGAAATGAACGCCTCCACACTGGTCATCTGTCGTGATGAAATCGATCCACGCCGTGTTCGAATATCCGGCACGAATGCCGATCGCCTCGTACTGTTTTCGGACACGATACCCCTGGCCTTGCTCAAGGAGATACTGGCCCGAATGGAGCAGGACTCGGAGGCAACGGTCCGTCTAAAGGCAGAGGGAAACCTCTGGCGGCGGTCGGAGCTTTCGTAGGCCCCACACGCCGACGCATCGGTAGGCTCAGTTGGCTCTCGGACCGGCTGATGAACTGAATTTGACTGTGGGCTGACTAAGAGGTGGGCGGCCCGCGGACCGTCGGTCCCGAGTACCGTCCGGGTCCCCGGCGGCATAGCTTGGCCGCGACTGCCGCCGGGGATTCCCCATCCGCCGCCGGTGGCTACCGTTGCCCAGTTCCATCTGCGGAACCAGTCGCAAATTTTGGAAATTACTCGCCTTCTGGAGTCCCGCTTCGGCGGGGCCTTTCCTGTCTGGCAGCGGAACCCAATCCCCGCGCCCCGAGTTGATTTCGGTGCGGTAGGACGAGGGAGCCTTCCGCGGGTGATCCAAAGTAAAGACTAGTATGGCTCAGCCCCGCCCTCCGGCCGGAAGGCCCGATCTTATCCCAACGCACAAATCAGGCAAAGGCGCAGATCGCATAAGCGCCCGACCCGCCGATCTGTCAGGGACGGGCCGTGGCCTTTTGCGTCCCAACGTACCCGGGTGCTGGCCTAACTGAGAGCCAGGTCGGTCCAAATGGGGAGTTCTGTGGCCACATGGCTTTGATCAGGTGCGGATTATTCGAGAGAATGTCCCAGAGCCGCCTTATTATCTCGCGATCAGTCGGCGACTGATCCGCAATCACAAGCTCGACGGCGCGCAGCGTGAAAGCGAGAAACGTGTCGCTGCTGCGCTGCAACGCAGATTGTACGGTGGGGGAACGGACAAACTTCCGTAATCGCGCAACCTTCATGGCATCAGGAAGGTCGTACGTGTGCCACAGCAAACGCTGTGCCGCCTTGATAGCATCGACAATTTCGCGGTCAGAGTTCATGAGGCATAAGACGCACGCGGAACTCTGGCGTGCAACGCCTTATCCGGCTTATCCAAAAAATAATTTTTATTCGGCTTGTCCAAAAAATAATCGCAAAGACATTTCTAAACTGCGTTCCTTCGAGTGACTCGCTTCTGACTCTTCTACTTGTTCGAACGGATTACTTTGTTCGCTGATGCTTCCGGTTGGACCAGCGTCAAGGCGATCTCGGCCTCAAGGAAAACGGCCAACATCGCAAGTGGAACTGTACCGGCGCGATCACAATGGAAGCCGCCGTCGAAGAGCTTACCCCACTTGGGGTCTTGAAGCAGCCGAAGGTGCTCGGGGCGTGGACCGAAGTCTGGACCTGTTCGCGCGCTGGGATAATTCACTCGAATTTGGCTGGAGCCAGGGACATAGAGAGACGCGCCATTCCTAAGGGCGCAATGCCCGCAGTTCCACCACCAGCCTGGAAGCTCGGTTTCGATCAGCCGTGCCGCAGCGTCAATAGAGCGTGTCACATGAGAGGGGACCGAGCGAAATGTACTCTCGAACTCGCTGTCGAGTTCAGGCGAGCCAATGGGAGCGGTCTCGACTCGGTGCAGAAGTTTTCTCAGGTCCACTTTTCATATCCGCCGTGGGCCGACGATCCGAATTGTGCTCCAACTTGCTTAGCGTCGTATTAATGAAGGAAATGGCCATGAACGGCAAGAACAGAGGCCATGATCTACGGGCCGAAGACTGAGGCTATTCTCGCTGGGGTGCTAACAGTCGCCTCAGGTGGGTGGATCATTCTTATCCTGCTGGGTTATTTGGAGTCGCAGGCGTGGGTCCAAGTCCCTGGCCTGTTCGTGTTGTTCGGCATCGGCGTCGCCTCGCTGATCACGCAAATCTGGTTCAGAAGATTGGGGTAGAAAATAGCGGACATGAGCACAACGAGAACTCACTTCACTTTCCGCGTCGATACCTGGACCGCTGACCGGGAAAGCATCGTCGAGCACGTCGCCGGCGTCGAGGACTGCCAGGTTGCACTCGCAACATACCGCGCCGCGTGCGAACGCTGGCCCGGCACCCCCATCACCCTGCGGCAGGGCGCACGAGTGATCGAGGACAGCCGGCGGCTGCGCGTGGTGTCGAGTCAATAAAGAGCACGACGTTTCGTGAGGTAAAGAAAGCCCCGGCTTACCGGGGCTTCAAGTTGTGCGCATCATTGAGGTGAGTCTAGGGGGATCGCTCCCCTAGACGCCCTGATTTCTATTCCAAAGCGCAAATCATCCAAATGACTGTCCAAAAAACGCAGGTCGTTGTCCCCAAAAAACGACATTCGCGCAGGCGGCCCGTGCTGGCGGCTCGCGATCTCACTCTGGCAGACAGACCTCGTCCAAAAATTGCTCGTCCAGCGTAAGGTCCTTGTAAGCCAAGCATGAGTAGGCTGCGAGCGTCGTCGGGTCTGGGGGGTTAACCTCACTGTCCCTCCAGATCTACCTAGAGCCCCGGTTTGAGAGACCGGGGCTTTCTTTGTCTTGAGGGTCCGGGCGCCGCTTGGGTTGTCCAAAAAATAGCACTCACTGCCATCGTCGCTCGGGCGGATAATTCAATCTAGAAGCCGCTCCTGGGCGGACCCATGGCCAAGCCGCCGCGAGATAGACGGACACAGCCTGCCCGTCAGCGCACTGATATACGCCTGCATGCTCGAGTTGATCACCTCGAGGATGCAATCAGTCATTTCTACAATGTCATAAACGAATTGCGCAGGCGCGTTTCGACGCTGGAGAAGAAGTTAAAGCCTTTAGCCAAAGATGAACTACACTAATTGAATCAGGGTGGCGGATGATCGAGTTTCTGGCACAGATGCAATTGGGGTGATGTGTTCGAAGTGCTGCTCAACGATCGCGACCACCGCGAGTGGTTGTCCGTTCGATGCGCGACTTTAAACCGCGATATCGCAACGAGTCCAAAAAATTAAGCTATGCGCGGCTTGGGTCGTCGTGCCAAAGATTTTTAAGGCTGGAATTGGCTCAAGTTGACATTCGAGGCGTTGTCGTGGGAAGCGAACGAAAGCTAGTACCGATGACCGAGAGCCCCAGTGTGATCGAAATCAAGCTCGATCGCCTGATCGATGACATGCGCCTCCTAAGATCGCAGATGATCGCATTCGATAGGCGCTTGAAAGAACTAAGCGAGCCGAGCGAACAACAGCCCGAGAGCAAATCGAGACCATGGTTCGCGGCGGCTGCTAGCGCGACGGCAAGGACAGTTTTGATTTTGTTTGCAGTCGGGGCGTCAACCGGCGCAGCCTTGCTTTATCTGGGAACATGACCCCACAACGGCGCTGCGATCTGCGCGTTAATGAGTACACGGCCTTCTGTAATGGGCCCCGGTGATGTCAAGTCTCCCCGAGTGATCGTCACGCCGCCGAGCTCACGCTTCTGTCCGTGGTCGGCGCCGAGGCCGCCACACTATGCTGTCAGAAGGA
>Ga0306921_10008876_pt1 | contig 10634 bp, 8 predicted proteins | sample sta12Cox44000080_FD_203760 | JGI IMG/M metagenome (GOLD analysis project Ga0306921, IMG submission 203760) | Lab enrichment of tropical soil microbial communities from Luquillo Experimental Forest, Puerto Rico - statoxic.12C.oxic.44.000.080 (v2)... | ecosystem: Environmental > Terrestrial > Soil...
ACCAGCTCCTTGATCTTTTGGGCCAGGTCCCTTGTATAAGTGGGGGTCAACACCTGGTCCGCCACCACCCGGATCGGCTTGCCTTCCCTGGCCAGGCGGATCATCAATTCGGCGAAGTTGCCTCCCTTGCCGCTTGCCCCCGCGACACCAAAGAGGCCGGATGTCCGCACGATAAAATGGCGCGGACACCCTTGCCGCACCAAGTATTCCCCGGCCAGTTTGGAAACCCCGTACACATTCGCCGGGTTGGGGGCGTCTTGTTCGCGGTAAGGGTGGCACTGCCGCCCGTCAAAAACGTAATCCGTGCTGATATGAACCATCACCGCGTGGTGCGCGGCACACGCCCGGGCCAGGTGGCCTACCGCCACAGCGTTCACCTGAAATGCCCGATCCGGCTTTTCCTCACACTCCTCCACTTTGTGGAACGCGGCTGTATTGATCACCACGTCCGGCTTGACTTCGGTTAGCCAGCGGCTCGCTTGGCCGAAATCACAGATGTCCAGGTCCGCGCGCGCCGGGGCGACTACGGCGTCCTGCGCGAGAGTCTTGACCAGGTCGCAGCCCAATTGCCCCTTGGCTCCGAGGATCAACACCTTCATGATCGGTTCCTGTGGATGGATCTTTCGTCATTTTTCGAAAACTAGGCCACCTTCTTGGCCGGCCGGGTCATGGGCAACGCCGGTTCCACGGCGGGCGCTTCGAATACGGCTCCCGTTACGGCGATGATCTTGTCGGCCTCTTCCAGCATTTTCATCCACCTGATGTTGTAGTAACGCGGATTGTCAAAATCGGTGTACCCGTATTGCCGGATCTTTTCCACCATGTCCAGAACCGATTCTTCCACGCTGATCGTGGGCCGAAAGTCCAGCGCGCGTTCCAGTTTTTTGCCCGAAACGCGATAGTTGCGAACCCCCTTGTAACGATAATCGGGAGTGATTTCCGCCGGTACGGCAGCTTGCCGCAATCCTTCCCGGACGCGCAACGCCAATTCCGAAATGCGGAAGTTGCGATTGACCACGTTGAAAATTTGACCGGCGACTTTCTCCGCGGGGGCCTGAAGGCAGGTGATGTACGCCTTGGCCGCATCTCGGACATCGACCATCGGCCGCCACATTTCCCCTCCGGAATACGGCGTGATGCAACCCTTGCCGAACGCATCCTTGATGAACGTGTTAACCACCAGGTCATAGCGCATCCGGGGCGAAAAGCCGTACACCGTCCCCTTGCGCAATACCACGGGACAGAATTCCTCATCGGTCATCCGCAGCAAAATTCCCTCCGCTTCAAACTTGGACCGGGAATATGCCGCCTTGGGGTCCACCAGCGATGTTTCATCAAGCAAAACGTCTTTCTCATCGTTGCCTTCCCCGATGTCATAAATCGAACACGAGGAGGCGAACACAAAGCGCTTGACGCCGGCCCTCTTGCAGAGTTGCGCCAGCTTCTCGGTGGCCGCCGTATTCATTTCATAGTTGGCTTTGGGGTTGTATTCCGCCGTCGGATCATTTGAAAGACCGCTCAGGTTGATGACGGCGCCGATGTCCTGCAATGTGGAGGCCGTCATCGTCCGAATATCGCCTACTTCCAGTTCAATCCGATCGATAACGTCCTTTAAGCCCTGGTCGCCGTAGTACATGCGGTCGAATACCTTGACCGCGTAGCCGCGTTCCAGTAACTCCGGAACGAGCACGCATCCAACATAGCCCGCTCCCCCGACAACCAGCACCTTCTTGGTGGAATTGTCCAAAATGCACCTCCTCTGGCTTCCGGATTACCCCAAGGCCGATGGGGTGGGAGATTAAAACCATTTTGGCGCATTTTTGTCTAGGGGAGTTTAGTTGACCGTGGAGCGTGGGGCGTGGAGCGTGAGGCGTGGTCAAGTTGAAAACTCAACCCACGTTATCCATCGGAAGAATCCCGGAGCGAAAGAGGCGAAAGCCGGCGAGACACAAGCAAGACCGGGAGGGGGGTAAAGAAGTGAATTGCGCCAAACCGGATAAGCCCTGAAAAATGTCCAGGTTGGCAAGGTTCCTCATAGCCCCATCTTTCCCAAAATAAAATGATTGGAGCGCTCGTCTTTTTCCCACGCGGCGACGGAGAGCCCGTTCTTGTCCTTGTCGGTAATCAACACGGGTACCTGTGCCATTTGCTGGAATTGCTTGCGTAGATGGGGATCGCACAAACTCCAATCGATGTCGCGGGCCAGGGGCGAAATTCCCGCCTCGCATCCGGGACTATATTCGCCGGAACAAAAATATTCGATCTGGGAATCCTCTCGGAAAAAATTGCCGTGCGCAAATCCCGGCGGGATCCAGATCCATTCGTTATGCTCCTGCCCGCGATTGGACGGCATGTCGTACGCGATGATTTTGCCGAAGTTGGGCGATCCCTTTCGGATATCCAGGATCAAATCGATCATGTGTCCCTGGACGGTCCGGACCATTTTCCCCATGTAGGGATTCCACTGCAAATGGAGCCCGCGAATCGTCCCCGTTTTGGAGAAACTTTCATTGGTTTGCAGAAATTCCACGTTTTTCATAAACCCCAGGAGCGGATGATCGCGAAAATCGCTCTTGCGAAAATGCTCGCTGAAGTAGCCGCGATGATCGCAAAACCGCGCAAACCGAATAATTTGGATTTCCGGGAAAGTAAAGGGCTGGACGCTGATAATTTTCAATGGAACCTCCTTGCTAATTATTGGTTATCCGTACATGCGCGGCGGCAGACCGGGCGTCTTCGCAAGCCGCGGATGACTGCAGGTTGAAATTCCGCTGTGCGATTTCGGCAATGGTTTGGCCTATGCTGATCGCCGCCGTCGCCGCCGGCGATGGGGCATTTAGGACGTGGATCATGCGTTCCCCCTCGGCGATACGAAAATCGTCCACGAGAGCGCCGCTGCGATCCACGGCCTGGGCACGCACTCCGGCGCCGGCCGGCCGAATGTCCTCAGATCCCAAGTCCGGAATGAGTTTCCGGAGCGCCCGGACGAAAGCGCGTTTGCTGAAGGAACGATAGAGTTCTCCCATGCCGGTCTTCCAGTATTGCCGAACCATTTTCCAAAAACCGCCGTAGCGAGCCATTTCCAGAGTATCCTTCAAAGAAAAGTTCGCCAGCCGGTAGCCTTCCCGTTTCAAGGCGAGAACGGCATTTGGCCCGCACTCAACGCCTCCGCCGATCATGCGCGTGAAGTGAACTCCCAAAAACGGAAAGCGCGAATCCGGCACGGGATATATCAGATTCTTGACGAGGAATTGCCGCCCGGGAACCAATTCGTAGTATTCGCCGCGAAACGGAACTATTTGCACACCGGGATCCACGCCGCACAACCGGGCGACGCGGTCGGATTGCAGCCCGGCGCAGTTGATCAGGTACCGGCAAGCCACGTCGCCGCGGGCCGTTTCCAATGCAATTTCGGAACCCTTGGGGTAAACCGCATGGACGCGGGCCCCTATCCAGGTGATGCCGCCGCGTTCCTCAACCAGCCTCGCAAAAGTTTGGGTTACCTGGGTGTAGTTGACGATCCCCGTCACCGGAACCGATAAACCGGCGATGCCAGCGACGTGCGGTTCGAACTCGCGTAGCTGCGCTTGGGTCAGTCTTTGCGGCGCCACTCCGTTGGCCCGGCCGCGGCGTTCCAATTCTTCCAGGGGTCCTAATTCGGCGGCATCCGTCGCGACGATAATCTTGCCGCACTGTTCATGGGGAATGCCATGTTCGCAGCAGAAGCGATACATCAATTCCCGGCCTTCGACGCAATTGCGGGCTTTCAAGGAGCCGGGCTTGTAGTAAATGCCGGAATGAATGACGCCGCTGTTATTGCCTGTTTGATGGGCCGCCAAACGATCTTCCGCTTCCAAAACGATGAGGCGAAGGCGAAACCGGCTCGCGAGGGCCATGGCTGTTCCCATCCCCACGATTCCACCGCCAATCACTGCCACATCGAACATCGCAGGCACTTCAAATCCCAAACCCGAAATCCAAAATCGGAAACAAATCCAAAAGCCAAATACGTAATGCCCCAAATTCTCGCTTCATTCGATCATGGTTTCAAGACAAACTTTTTTTATGAAAATTCTTGGGGACGACGTGAAAGGATTCCGGCACTTCACCTTGCATGCCCAGCGTCAACCGAATACACTGCAGTTTTCGCATTTGGCGCTTCGGAACAGGATCGCCCTAAGGGTTTGCCCGCTAATGAATTACGATCCGGATAACCCCCTCATCGTCCAGGGGGATCGGTCGATATTGGTCGAGGTCGATAATCTCCGCTATGCCGCAGCCCGCGATGCGCTCGCGCCGTTCGCGGAGTTGGAGAAAAGCCCCGAACACATCCACACCTATCGGCTGACCGCGCTTTCCTTGTGGAACGCCGCTGCGAGCGGCATGTCCGCCGACGCCATGATGGATGTACTGAGGCGCTACAGCAAGTTCCCGCTTCCCGGCAACCTTGCCACTGACATAGCCGAACTCGTCAACCGCTATGGCCGCGTGCGACTGGAGCGCGACGGCGACGACTTGCGGCTGATCTGTGCGGATCGGCCGCTGCTGGAAGAATTGGCCCGGCAGCAGCGGGTCCGTGAATACCTCAAAGAAAGGCTGGATGAGCAGAGCTTCCGGGTGGAGCAGGCGCATCGCGGGGTATTGAAACAGGCCTTGATTGCGGTCGGTTATCCCGCTGAGGATCTGGCGGGGTATACCGAGGGAGCGCACTTACCGATTCGTTTGCGCGACAGCGCCCGCTCCGGCCTGCCGTTTCGCGTGCGGGACTACCAGCGCGCGGCGGCCGACATCTTCTATGCCGGCGGCGACGTGCATGGCGGCAGCGGGGTCATCGTGCTGCCTTGCGGCGCGGGCAAAACGATTGTCGGCCTGGCCGCCATGGCCACGGTGCAGCGTGCCACACTCATCTTGACCACCAGCATTACCGCGGTCAAACAATGGCATCGCGAAATCCTGGACAAGACGGATCTCACCGAAAATCAGCTTGCCGAGTACACCGGCGAGTCGAAAAAAATCGGTCCCGTTACGCTCGCAACCTATCAGATCGTGACGCACCGGCCGGACAAGAAAGAAGAATTCCCGCACTTCAAGATTTTTGATCAGCGCGATTGGGGCCTGATCATTTATGACGAGGTCCATTTGTTGCCGGCGCCGGTATTCCGCATCACCGCGCAAATTCAAGCGCGGCGGCGCCTGGGTTTGACCGCTACCTTGATCCGCGAAGACGGCCGCGCGGAAGACGTTTTCAGCCTGATCGGACCCAAGAAATACGACGTTCCCTGGCGCGAACTGGAAACGCGCGGCTGGATTGCCGAGGCCGCGTGCAACGAGATTCGCATCGCGCTGCCGGAGCCGTTGCGCATGGAATACGCTGTCGCGGAATGGCGGAGCAAATACCGCATCGCCAGCGAAAACCCGTGCAAGGATGAGGTCGTGGCGCGGCTGTTGCAGCGCAACGCCGATCAGCGCGTGCTAATCATCGGCCAGTACTTGAAACAATTGCGCCAACTAAGAAAGCGTTTTGGTATTCCGCTCATTACCGGCCAAACTGCCAATGCCGAGCGCGAGGACCTTTATAACCGGTTTCGCCGCGGGGAAATCCGGCAACTAATTCTGTCGAAGGTGGGCAATTTCGCGCTCGATTTGCCCGATGCCAACGTGCTGATTCAGGTTTCCGGCACGTTCGGCTCGCGCCAGGAAGAAGCCCAGCGCCTTGGCCGAATTTTGCGGCCGAAGCCCGGTGGGGAAATCGCGCATTTTTATACCCTGGTTACCCGCGACACGCGCGAATTGGACTTTGCCCACCATCGCCAGCTTTTTTTGACCGAACAGGGCTATAGTTACAATATCCTTGACGGCGCCGATCTGTTGCGGGAGGCCCGCAAGATCGGTTGATGACCCGGGATGCGATGCTGCTGCTGATTTCTTTCCAGGAAACAACTTCATGACCGATCAAGGCCGCACAACTCCGCAAACCCGCATCCCCGCCAAGTTGCACCGCCGGGTCTGCCTGATCCAAACCGAAGATGCCGTGTTGGCGGAGGAGCTGTTGGCCCGCGCGAAATTGGCCCAGGAAATCGTCGGCCGGCTCACCGATTGCGTGCTGCTGATCCGTCCGGGCCGTGTCGAGGCCGTTGTCCAGGAATTGCGAAAAATGGGACACACTCCTTCGGTGATCAATGGTCACTAGTCGGAGGCTGCTGGAGTTTTTTCCCTAGCCACTAGTCCCTGACCCCTGTTGCAAATGCCGATTTTCGATGCCAATTTTTGGTCCGAGCGCTGCCGGCAGGTCTTTCACCGGTATGCGGAATCCCTATTGCGCCAGGTGGCGGCACAATTGTACCGGCAGCGCAATCGCTGGCCTCTCGAAGAATTGCTGGTGCGATGCGTGGATACCTTTAGTAATCCGGCGGTCATCGATCGCCGGCTGGCCGATCTGGATCCGGCTCCGCGCAAGGTGCTGGCTTTGATCGGCCGGAGCCGCCGTCCGATGTGGCAAATGGGACAGCTCTTGGAAATGCTCAGCGCTTTGGGGAACGCAGAAGGCCCCCGGCCGGTTTTTGCACTTTTAGAACACGGATTGCTACTGCCGGATTCATCCCCGGAAGGTCCCACCCGGAAGTCGTTTGATCAATGGCTGGGGAGCGCAGCTACCTCGGGATTGAGGGTTTTCGCCCACCCCAATGTCACCGCCCGCGCCCTGAACCAGGAACTGGGCCTGCCTCATCTTTCCCCGGCCATTGAGGAGGTCACCCACATTCATGAAGCGGACGGTCTGGATTGGCTGCTACGCCTGGCGGCCGTCTGGCAAATGATCGCCGGCGCCCCGCTGCGCCAAACGCAAGGCGGCGCCCTCTTCAAGCGAGATCAGGATCGGTTGCGTAACGATCCGTTGTTAAGCTCGCCGCTTGCGGACAGCCCCGGCCAACTGCCGGATGTTCCGTTGTTGGCAGTCCGGTGGGCGGTGCAGGAAAGCATTCTGGAAGAAAACGAGGCTGAACTCAGCGCCGGGGATTTGCCTCCGGCCTGGAATTCGGGTTTGGACCCAGCGCTGGAGTCGTTGTGGATCGCCCTCCTCCAGGTCGATCGCTGGAGTCCGCAAACCGGCGGACTGGAGGCGAGCTATTCGGCCGATCCTTACCCGACTGCCTACCTGCTTGCCCTCCTTCTACTAGCGAATCTTGGCGAGTCGGAATGGGTTCATCCGGCAGTTGTCGAACAGTGGATCCTGGAACATCACCCGTACTGGAGTACCGATGATCCAAATCCTGCAAGCCAATCGGCCGATGCGGACCGCGCGTCGCGAGCCGCGGCGCTGCTGTCCTCTCGCGGAGCGAGAGGGCTACTGGCTCCTTTTCTGCTCGGCCTGGCGCACGCGCTGCGTCTCGTCCAGATCGCCATGGATTTGCAAGGTGAGTGGGTGATTCGCCTCACGCAATTCGGCCGCCGGCTTCTGGGTTTTACGGCGGCGGGCGACGGTGCTCCGAATTCTCCCAAGACATTGCTGGTCCAACCGAACCTGGAAATCATCGCCTATCGGCAGGGGTTGACGCCGAAGTTGATAGCCGCTTTGAGCCGGTTTGCTGCCTGGAAAAGCATCGGGTCCGCTTGCACGCTGCAGTTACAGCCGGATACCGCTTACCGCGCGCTCGAAACCGGTTGGACCTTTGAGAGCATATTGCAGACTCTGGACCAGTACGGCATGCGTCCTGCACCTGCGTCGGTCATCGAGTCGTTGCGGACCTGGGCGAACAAGCGGGAACGGCTGAATATTTATGCGTCCGGCGCCCTGTTTGAATTTGCCGCGCCCGAGGATCTGGACGAGGCCGTGTCCCGTGGTCTGGCCGGCATCCGGCTATCGCCCCGGCTTCTGTTGGTCAAGAGTGAAGATCAGATTGATTTTCGGCATTTTCGCCTTACGGGAACGCGGGATTACAGCTTGCCGCCCGACCAGTGCGTCGAAGTCGGCACCGATGGCGTGACCTTGACCATTGACCCGGCGCGGTCCGATCTACTGCTGGAAACCGAGTTGCGCCGGTTTGCCGAGTTCGTCGATCGCCCCGGCCCGAATGGCCACCGCCAGTATCGATTGACCCCTTCGTCTCTGGCGGCCGGCCGGACTGGCGGTCTCGGTTTACACGCCTTGGAAACGTGGTTTCAGCAGCGAACCGGCCGGCCCCTGACTGCCGCCGCGCGCCTGTTATTGACCGGATCACTCGAGGAGCCGCTCCCGTTGCGCCAGGAATTAGTTCTGCAAGTGAGCCGCCCTGAAGTGGCGGACGGGTTGCTGCAATTGCCCGCAACGCGGGAGATGATCCAGGGACGATTGGGGCCCACTGCCCTGGTCATCGGACCGGAACAGGTCGAACCGTTGCGCGAACGCTTGCGCGAATTGGGATTGGATTTGCAACGGTGATCGAGCGGCCATTACTCGGCAAAAAATTTTTAAATTTACAGCGCCGTAATCTTGTTGCACGGGCAGTTGATCGGTAGTCTAATTGCGTTGCCTGGCGCGCCCGGTGTCACCGCGGCGTCGTAGGGTTACGGAACCAGGCAGCCCGCTCTTCGTTTCTGAAGAGTCGGCCGTGTACTTGGGAAAAAGGATTGCTATGGCTACCAAGAAAAAGAAACCGGCGACAAAGAAGAAAGGCGCGAAAAAAGCCAAGGCCAAGAAGAAACGATAATTCTCCTTGGCCGGGAAAGGAGCTTCCGAAGGACCGGGCTCCTTTCCATTCTCCCTTCTCACCTAAGTTCACCAATTGAAAATGGATTTTATGGTGACAAGTTCGTGACATCAAGCCGGCCTCAATTACTCCGAAAGGCACAGGCTGCCTGCCAATCTCTCTTGGCCCTCTGTGCGTTTACGTGACATGTTGTCGCTGATTTACGTCCCGAGGCCGTCATTTTACGGCCCTTTTTCTAACATCGATAACGGCTTGTCGCTCCCGCAAATATTGAATAACAGTCCTGGTCAAATAGTCTGACACTCTGTAGAAGCGTCAATTGTAAACTGCCGGAAACTTGGAGGAGATTGTGAGTATGCAGCGAATGATTTTGCCCCTCGTTTTGGCTCTCGGTGGACTCGCGGCGATGCCGGCGTTTAGCAACGCCGATGTGATAGTCGCCGGCTTTGCCGAAAGTTCAATCCTTCGTTACGCCGATGACGGCACGCCTTTGGACCCGATCGTTCCACCCGGGGGAATCAGCGGCGTGGTGGGTCCCGCCGGAGTCACCTTGGGGCCCGACGGTTTCTTGTACGTAAGCAACCAGACGTCGGTCTTCGTTATGGGGGCGCCCGATTCAATCGTTCAAGTGGATCCAGCAAGCGGGGAAGTGACGCCGTTCATCACTCTGACGAGCGGCTATGTGCCGGCCGGCCTGGCCTTTGGCACTGATGGCAACCTGTACGTCTGCCGGAACGGCGGCCAGTCGGCGCCGCCCGGGAGCGGTTCGGTCGATTGTTACGACGGAATGTCCGGCACGCCCATCGGCTCGGTGGTAACGGGGCTGTCGCAACCAACCAGTCTGCTCTTCGACTCCGGCAGCAATCTCTACATCAGTAATTTCGGGGAGGGAGACATTGTCCAATACGATGGCACGAGCGCGACCGTCCTCGTTCCGACTTTCAGCGGCGGACTGGTCAGCCCGGCGGGGTTGCGTTTCGGGCCGGATGGAAACCTGTACGTCGTCGATCTCCTCGTCGGCGCGGTCCGCAGTTATGACCCGGCAAGCGGCGCATCTCTCGGCGATTTCATCGCAGCGGGCGGAGCGCTAAACAACGAATTTCCGTCCGATCTGCTCTTCGACGCCGACGGCAACTTGCTGGTGGCCGACCTCGGAAGCGATTTCACGATGCCCACCGGCAACGTCAAGGCGTTTGATGCGTCCGGAGGATTCGCCGGCGATTTTGCCGACGGCATATTCGGGGCCTCGCAATTGCTCTACCTTACGAAGTAGCGAGCCCATTAGTCCAAATTTCTCACCGCGATCAAAAATCCGGGAGAGTCTCGGCGCCGGCCCGGGTGGCAAGTCCGCGCCATACGGGCAAATCAATCGCATTGACGACGAAACGGACCGAGCCGTCGCACAGGGCGAGGTTGACGCCGCCGCTGTGGCGGCTGCGCGCCGTGCGCCAACCCAGCGCGGTATAGCGCGTCGGACCCGGGCGCACATCGAAGGTGACGCAGTCGGCCTGCGGTGCATTGGGTGGCAAGTAGTGGTTGTACGAGGCGCAGCGAATCTCACCGCTGGCCCACATGTAGCCGCGCAGCCGTTCGACGTTCCACAAAGCCGCCCGAGCACAGGCGCTTTCGCTGAGCGGCTGTCCGCTGAGATAGGCGTAGACAGTTTCAAGCGGCGCGGGAGGCGCACCGGTGGCGGACTCGGTCCCTTCTCCAAGAATGCTTTCCGAAAGCATGGCTGTATTGCTGCTGCCATCGACAAGGTCGGCGAGGCGCATGGTTCGCCGGGCAATAAACGGGCCATCCGCGTCCCAGGGTGAACCGCCATTGGTCCCGGAACCGTTGCAGAACGCATAGTTTGTCGGGCCCAAGACCGGCACGCCATAGGCGGTCCCCATCGTCACCGGCCGCATTTTGTCGCTGGGACAGAGAAACAGCTTCACCGATTGCTGG
>Ga0306921_10008882_pt1 | contig 10631 bp, 4 predicted proteins | sample sta12Cox44000080_FD_203760 | JGI IMG/M metagenome (GOLD analysis project Ga0306921, IMG submission 203760) | Lab enrichment of tropical soil microbial communities from Luquillo Experimental Forest, Puerto Rico - statoxic.12C.oxic.44.000.080 (v2)... | ecosystem: Environmental > Terrestrial > Soil...
AGGGCGGCAGGTCCCTTCTCCGGAGGAAGCCAAGGATTTTGCCGCGTCCTTCCGCGTCGTGGCATCGCAGAAGATTCCGGAATCAACGTGGATCAACCAGCCCCGTGGGCAGCAGCCAAACTACCCATCCACCAGACTATCCTCCCCAGCTGAGTACAGCGGACGGCCTGTCAGAGGTCTTGCTGGCACTGAAACCAACGCTCACGCTGCGTTATCATTCACGGTCAGCGGCAAAATAAAGCAGCCGAACGGGCCGCCGTTTCCAGGCGTTACAGTCCGGGCCTTCAATAAGGACCTTCCGAGCCTCGGTCCGCGCGGTGAGACGCAACTCGGCACAGATGCCGTCACTGACGCCGACGGGTTCTATAAAATCTTTTTCACTGAAAGGGACCTTCAAAAGGCCAGCTCTAATGGACGGGACAAGCTGAGGCCCGATCTGTTCATCCGCGCGTTCGACGGGGAAATTGTACTGGGCCAGTCGGTGGTCAATTTCAATGCGCCGCTGCAAACCAGCGTCGACCTGACGGTCGCGATTCCCGACCTCTCCGAATACGAAGCCGTCTTACATGCACTGGGACCTTCCCTAAACGGGGCTTCAATCGCCGCGCTGACCGACGAAGACATCGGATTCCTGTTGGGACAAAACGGGGTCGGCGAGAGCCGGCTCGAACAGCAAAGCGCTGTGCTCGGGCTGCAGATCAACAAGGATCGACTCGATCTCCTCCGGCGGGTCACCCAATCCGCGGAACAGACAGCGACCCCGGCGGAAGCATTGTACGGTTGGGCGCAAACACTGGGTCATAATCTGACAGCGGCCGATCTGGCAAAGCGGGCTGACGACGAGCTAGGCCGAGCGCTTACCGACGCTGTCGCGAAAAAGATCGTTCCGGCAACGTTGCGCGACCGCATCGATACAATCGTCCGCGGCGTCAAGCAGGTCGGTTTTGTCTCGCAGCAGGCAACAGCGCAACTGCTGGATCAGGGCACTAGCGCGGCGCTCGCGGGCTTCCGGGTGCGCGTCCTCGATCCGGGCGCGGGTACCACGCCAGCTCCTATTGGCTCCTTCGTGACAGACGGGAACGGGACGTTTTCGTTCCGTTATATGTCGCCGTCGACCGGGCAGGTACCGGGTGCGGCGCGCCAGTTCCTGTTGAAGATGACAACGCCGAAGGGCGACGCTCTTCCCGACAGCACGATCGCAGTCGAGCCGGGTCAGACCGGCATCATTAGGGTGAAGACTGAGCTGCCGGGCGCCGCCCCGACGGCACCGACTATCGACGAGGTCGCACGGGCATCCGCCGGCGCAATCCCCGCTGCGCTGGTGTCACTCCTGCACCAGCAAAATATCAACAGCTTGGCGGATATTCGCCGCGTCGGCGGCGTCGCCGCCATAGCCGACTTGCCAATCGTTGCTCCTCAGGGCCCAGGGGCACCCGCAGTACCCTCCGCGACTGCGGCGAGCTCTGATGCAGGCAGGGGACCAGGGACGGCCCCTCCGGGATTGGAATTGCACACGGCGCTGAGCCCCGGCACGCCGGCAGCCCAAGTGCTGCGGGCGCATTTGGAGCTGAGTCCGCTCTCCCCGGATGTCCAGGTGAACGCCGCTCTGATCCAGAAAGGCTTCCTGAGCGTGGCGGCGATCGCCGATACGCCCCGATCGTCTTTCGCGTCGGCGATGCATGATACGCTCGGTGATTTCGCAGCCGTGCAAATGCATGTTGCCGCGCGCGCGCGAACCGCGTTTCTCGACAATGTCCTTACTGGCCTGGCAGCGGAACAAGCGAGCGGCTTCCCGGCTGATGCCGCTTTGGCTCAGAGCGCGCCATTTCCCGCTTCCTGCCGCTGTGATGATTGTCGTTCTGCCATCTCGCCGGCACTCTACCTTGGCGATCTGCTCGGCTACGCAGTGAAGAACATTTCTATCACGGCCGATGGGTTAGCCGCCACCTTTCATCAGCCCTTCGCCGATCTGTCGATCTCGTGCTCCGCGGTAACCAAAAAGGTCCGGCAGGTTCGCCTGGTGATCGAAATCCTGCGCGACTATTTGGGAGCCAGGCCATTGTCGGACATCGCCCGCGAGGCGAGCCTGCAGCAGACCGAACAGCAGTATCGGCAGGCCGCATACTTTATGTTGCTGACCCGCGTTGGAACCTCCTATGAGGAGCTCCGCGCGGCGCGTGGCGCGACCGGCGATCAGCGGACGGCCCTGGGGGACAGCTTGGGTCGAGACCGTCTGGGTATCGATCTGAGCGCCTCGCGGCCGGATGAGTTTGATCGGCTCTTTCTTGACGTCTCGGCCCCCGCCGGAAGCCCGCGAGCACTGACCGAGCGCGCCTTGGAAGAGCTGTTCGGGTTAGTCGACACGACGCGCGACAGGCTTTCCGACGGCGCCAAATTCGGCGACGACGTGAATCCTCGAATAACGCGTTGGAATTTGACTGGCGTTGAATGGGGGAGGAACACCGACCCGGACGGATACATCTATCTCAACCTCGTAGCTCCGAGCCCCGGCACTGTCAGCCTCGATCTATTCAAGGACGCAGCGCGCACCCCCACCCATTTGGTCGCATCGAGCGGCCCCGTGGACGGCACCAAACCCGTCGTCGCGTTGCCGCAAAATTCCAGCGACCTCAGTGGCACCTTCCAGCTCGCCTCGCCCATGCCGAGTAACGCGATTTTCCTGAATGCCGTGCCGAACCTCTTAAGTTGGCGTATACGTCACGTGCGTGCCGTATGGACCGAAGAGGATCGACCCGACGATCCTTATACCGCGACCGCGAGCCCGCTGCTCCCGGCAATCGATCCTGACCTGATCGGCCCCGACGATTTCCGGACCCCCTTCCCCAAGGCAAATGCGGCTGACCCCGACCGGGCGTTCGATCTCTGGCTCGTTCGCCGGCAGTTCGTCGACGACAGCCTGGCGAATCTTCGATCGACGCGCGCAACTAACGGGGCCGCGGGTCTGACCGTCATCCTCAAACAGGTGCTGGGAGATCCCCTTCCGGATCTTGATGGGCATTTCCAGACGCTTACTACAGGCACGCAGGAACAGGTCAAGGTCGTCGAAGTGACCATCGAGCAGCTCGGCTTCAGCCTCGATAGCTTTCATCGCCTGATGGAGATCCGAGCCAAGGACAATGAGGCGCAGATCGATCTACGCATCCAGGTCGCGGACGACGAGTGGGGCGAGGTCTATTCGATCCTTACCCAACTACGCAAAGTGAAACTTTTCGGCCAGTGGCACGCCGAGGAGCAGAAAAACCCCGACGAGAGTCAGCGGATCATCCTCGGCCCGCAAGAATTCTGGGTTTCGGCCCGCGAGCCCACTATTGGCGTGTGGCCGGTCATTCCTGCAGCTGGAGTGCCGCTGATCGACCCGGATCTCGTCACCCTCAAGGACCTGCCCGAGGCGGTGGCAGGCCAGAAGGCCATCGACCTTTGGCACGCGCGGGTCACGGGCCTTGCGAACATAAAGCAGCAGTTGCAGACGGAACGCCTAACCAATGGGTTCGACGCGATGGTGTGGCGCGCTCTCGGCAGCCCCCCTGGTACACCTCTCTCGCCGCAAGATGACCTGCAGACGCTGCGCCAACAGCTCACCAGCGGTAACGCCGCTGTCGCGGCTGCCGCTCAAAATGCCATCGCTAACGACCTCCGGCTGACTGTCAACGCATTCACCCTCTTAATGGTCATTCGCGATAAAGACGCCGCCACCTCTCAGGCGCAAAAGCCTACCGCGGCGGAATACGCGGAGGTCTACGCCATCCTCACCAATGCACGCAAGCTGAAGACCGAATATCCGCAATGGGCCGCGGCGGAGCTGGCGGCTTTCCCGGCGGAAGCTCCGGCCACTCAACCGCTGGCCTATTGGCGGGCGCGCAAGGCTTCGCTGCCAAGGTGGCGGGCGACTGCCGCCGCACGCCAGAGCTGGCAGCAAGCGTTGCAGTCGCGTGAGGCGCCGCCGATCATCGATCCTGACCTGGTGTATCCTGACTTCGATCTGCGAGACCCGGTGCCCGGCAACCCGGCCTTCGACCTCTGGAAGCAGCGCAGCGACGACATAGCCAGCAGGGTCGGTAGGATTATCACAGCGGCGCCGAGCGCTGCCGCCTTCGACAGCTTCGCCAAAGAATTTCTTGACGTTGGCGCGGACACCCTGGCGGCTCTCGATGACCAACGCAAAAACGGTTTCGGCATCCAGACCCGCCTCGATCAGCTCGGGTTGAGCGCTGCGGCCTTCGATGCGCTATTGGGCGTCAAGACCCTGTTCGATCAAACCCAGCAACCTCTCTCAACCGAATGGGGTGACGTCGCGTCAATCCTTGTTCAGGCCTTCAAGCGGCGACAAGCGGGCCTTTGGCGGCTCCAAGAGCAGGCACGGGGCGTGGTCCTGAGCCCTGACCTGTTCGTCGTTTTCGACACCGGCTCTGACCCGGCGACGCCATCGCCGGCGCTCCCAAAATGGCGGGCTACACCCCTTGCGCGCCGCGCTTGGCAGGAGACGTTGCAGTCGCGCATCGACGAGCAACAGACTGCGATCACCGGTCTCGCCGAAGCATGCGATGCCACCGAAAGCATATTGCTTGAAGCCATACGCGACGCCTTGATCCTTGCCAGCGATGCCGCCGGATCGGATCTCGATCACAAAGCCACTTGGTTGATCAAGCGTTTCTTTGTCGATACAAAGATGAGCGGCGATCAAACCACCACCCGGGTCGAGCAGGCGATCGAGACATTGCAGGGGTTGTTGCTGGCGCTCTCTACCGGACCGTTCAACCCGAGCGGGTTCCAAATGGACGGCGGAGCCGCAGCAGTCATCGAGTCGGGTCGCGTCCACATATTCGCTCGCGGTTCGGACAATGCCCTGTGGCACCTTTCGGGTGACGGAGAGTCCGATTGGACCGACTGGGAATCGCTCGGTACGATCTTTAGCGGAGATCCCGCGGTATGCTCCTCCGCGCCCGGCCGCCTCGACGTCTTCGCCCTGCGACCGGATAGTCGCTCTCCGCTGCACAACGATCCCCATGTATGGCAGAGAACTTTCCAAAATGGCGCTTGGTCCGATTGGCAGCCAGTGGGTAGCGCTCCAGGTGGGTGGTTGGGGCGTGTGGGGGCGGTTTCCTCAGTGGCCGGCGTTATCGATCTCTTTATCTCCACCGGCCCGTACGTGGAATTCTCTAGTGTCATCAAGCACGCGCATTTTGAAAACAACATTTGGTCGCCCTGGGAATTTGTCCCAGATAGCTTCAACATGTATGCCCCCGCGACCACCTCCCGGGGACCGCAACGTTTGGACCTGTTTGCACTCGACGCCTCCGGCAATTCGGTTTGGCACATCGAGTTCGACAACGGATGGAAGACCTGGGAGTCGCTCGGCGGCGTCGCAAACGCCGCACCATCGGCCTGCGCTCCGAGCAACACACAACTATCCGTCTTTGTCCGCGGCACAGACCAAGCCTTGTACCAGAACAGCTTTGTGCAGGGTTCACCATGGTCTGGTTGGAGCAGCTTGGGCGGTGGTCTGACATCAGGGCCTTCAGCCGTAGCGCTTTCACCAATTCGCCTCGACGTGTTCGTCCGTTACACCGACAACAATTTGTGGCTTCGCCACATTCGGCCCGGCGGTACTTGGGCTCCGGTCATTTCCGAACCGGCGCTGACGATGTCTGCATCCAACTTCAGTGAGGACTGGAAATGGCTCGGCTCCTACGCGACATGGCGGGCCGCGATGCTGGTGTTCCTCTACCCGGAGAACCTGCTGCTCCCTAACTTGCGGTCACCGGAACGGCAGACCCCGAAGTTTCAGGACCTCGTCCGACTCCTCGGAGAAGGTGACGCAGTAACGCCGGAGGCTGTCTGCCGTAGAGCCAAAGAGTACGCTGCGTATTTCCAGGACGTATGCCAATTGGTTGTAGAGGCAACGTGCCAAACTTTGACTGTGACTTATTCGAGTGATGCTTGCGGCAGCGTCGGAATACCTGTAGCGGCGTCGTATATGTTCTATATGTTTGGCAGAGGTTACTATTCGGATAAACTTTACTATTCGACATATGATCCGAGTGCCGCTGTCAAGGATAAGGATTACGCGCAGAGTTTTTGGGTTGAAATCGACGTTTCACAGCAAGGCAGCGTTAAATTCGATAATTGGGATAATTGGTGCGGTTCCGTATCGGACCATTTCAGGCAAGAGATACATCTGCTTATTCGTTAAAGTTGGAAGTGCCGGCGCACAGCGACTACGGCTATTGAAACTGAATCTAGATTCTGGAGTGTGGGATGGCGGGACGATAGAACTTCCCTTTCCGTCGGCCCAATCCTCCTTCGGCGCAGTAATAGGGCAAAACGATCACGAGGAGGAGCCGCCATATCTACTTCTTACCTTTTCCGATGGGACTCTCCACGAAGGGCATCTGAACTCGGAAGCAGACGGTTGGGACCGGGACATCGCACCGACGGAGGATTTAGGCGGACAAGTGTTGGAGATGGTCAGGGCAGCCAGCCCCGACCCTATTGATTCCCAACACGTCATTTTGGAGCCCGGAAATCTACTGAATATCTACTGGGGGTCGAGCGGCGTCGTCGGCCAGCTGTGTTAGTTGGGCGAAGCACGTATTGCGGCATCGTCTGGCTACCATTGACTCAAGCCATGAGACAAGCGGCAACGGCTCCGCTAGGACCTACTGACCGTGCTTATTTCGTCTTCACCGATGGCGGTTCTGCGCATGTTTGGTCGAACCTAATTACCCGTGGGGGGATCCCGGTCGACGGCGGGAATGGTCTCTCGTACTACCCGGGGATACCCGATATCGAGATAGTGGTCCCCACTGCGGGTTACATAGGCGATTCTACGTTAGCACGCCAATTCGTGTACCAACAGAATTCGCTTTTCGCGCCAGTCGAGCGATCATCTGGCCGGACTGCGCGGCTCCTCGGGGGCGGGGCGATAACAGGCGGTCCGCCTAATATTCTCCTTCCGCCGCCCAAGTTCTTCCGATGCACCTTCGACTGGTCTCCCGCCGGCCTTTCGATGGCATCCCGCGATTTCATCGCTCCGGATGTCGTCACCCCACTGGATATCCCTGCTCAGCTCGCTCCGCCTCACCTGCAGCAACGGCGAAAGGATATCCAAGCCACAATAGAGGCCAACGCTCTCCAACCGCATCACTGCGCACTTATTTGGAAGAGGCCTACTACTTCGTTCCGATGCATCTCGCCCTTCAGCTCCAGAGAGCCGGCGAATACGAAGCGGCCCTAGGCTGGTTTTCGAACGATCTATGATTACACGGCCCCCTCGGGCGAGGACCGCAAGATCTATTATGGTCTAGCCCAGGAAGAGCAGCTCGCCGAGGTCTTCCAGCGGCCCGATAACTGGCTTTCGGATGCGCTCAATCCGCACGCCATCGCCGGCACCCGCCGCAATAGCTATACGCGCTATACGGTCCTCGCCATCATCCGTTGCCTGCTCGACTACGCGGATGCGGAGTTTTCACGCGATACCAGCGAGACAGTGGCGCACGCTCGGACACTCTACCAGGAGGCACTCGACCTGCTCAGTTCGGTGGCGTTCGATCGCCTCGGTGACAACTGCCAGGCGATCGTCAATGCGGCGCTCGGCGATCCGAATGTAATGCCGCCGGCCGCCAGGCCACTCTTGCGGGAAATGGCGCGTAGCGCTCGCCAGATCACCGATCTTGCCAGTCTGCAAGATGCTGTGTCGCAAGTGAGCAACGTGCTGGGAAATGATCTGCAGAATCCGGAACGGCTCGTGCTGGCGCGGCAGGCTTTGGCCCGTTCCATCGCCGCCTTCTCACAGCCCCAGCGTCTCGGGACATTGCTCGACGTGGCTCGAGCGTCGCGCGACGAATTCCACGGCTCCGCCTCTGCACACCCTGCCCTCTTCCAGGCACTCGAACAGCTCGGCCAGGCAGCCGCCGCAACTTTCGGACAAGTCGTGGGCATGGCCACTGGCCTTGCCGAGGACCATCTGGCGAGCGAATTGAAGGACGCCCCCTGGCTTAGGCCCATCGGCACTTGGCAGGAGACCACCGGGTTCCTCGACGGTGTTCCCGCGACGGCGATGTCTCGACCCGCAGGGATTCCAGCCGCCCTTGACACCAGGTATTTGCCCTCGACAACCAGCTTGTGGAGCTGTGTCCCCCCCAACCCGGAACTCGATCGGGCACGGCAACACGCCGAATTGAACCTTATGAAGCTGCGGTCGGGCCGCAACATCGCTGGTATGAAGCGCGAGCTCGAACCGTATGCTGCTCCGACCGACGTTACCCAGGCCCTCCCCACCATCGGTGTGGGTGGGTAGTTGCAGGTGCCCGCAACTACCTCCATCCAACCAACGCTTTACCACTATTCCCTGTTGATTGATCGGGCGAAACAGCTGACAGCGACCGCCAGCCAGATCGAGCAGGCCATGCTACGGGCGCTCGAGCAGTTTGACGACAGGACCTATGGGCTGCTCCGCGCTCGCCAGGATTTGAGTGTGGCCCAGGCCACCGTGCGACTGCAAGATTTAAAGGTCAAGGAGGCAATGGACGGAGCAAAGCTCGCTACTCTTCAGCGCAAGCGCGTAGATATTCAAATCGCTTATTTCAAGGACCTTATAGCCACACCGAAAAGCGACTTGGAGCAGCAGCAGCTCGACCTATTGAGCCAGGCGGCAAAGTGGCAGGGTGACGCGGCGACCTCCGCGTCGGGTGGAAAGGAAGGGGGGGATGCTCTCAGATCCGCTTGGCAGGCGCAAACAGCGGCATGGTATAGCACCCAGGCAAATCAAAAGGCTGTTCTTGCCGCCTATGAACGCCGCGCGCAGGATTGGCAATACCAATTGGACCTGGCGAATCAGGATGCCGCCATCGGCGACGAACAAGTAACGATTGCCAACGACGGTGTCGATGTGGCGACGCAGGAACAGAGCATCGCCGCATTGCAGAGCTCCAACGCCACGGACGTTGTCGAATTCCTGGTGAACGAATTCACAAGTCCGCAGCTTTATGAGTGGATGAGCGGCGTACTGCAGGGGATTTACGGGTTCTTTCTGCGCCAGGCGACCGCGGTCGCCCGGCTGGCCGAAAACCAGCTTGCTTTCGAGCGACAAGAAGTGCCGCAGGCCTTCATTCAAGCAGATTATTGGGCGGCACCAACAGACTCCTCTTCGTCTGCGGCCAGCGCGCCCGACCGCAAGGGGCTCACGGGCGCGGAACGGCTACTCGAGGACATCACGCAACTCGATCAATATGGGTTTCTGACTGACACGCGCAAGCTGCAGCTGACAAGGACGATCTCTCTCGGTCGCCTCGCGCCCGCTGAATTCCAGCAGTTTCGCGATGCAGGGGTGCTGGCCTTCGCTACGCCGATGGAGCTATTCGATCGTGACTTCCCGGGGCACTACCTGCGGCTGATCAAACGGGTGAAGATCTCCGTGATCGCCTTAGTCCCGCCCGACCAGGGGATTTCTGCGACTCTATCGAATAATGGTCTGTCCCGGGTTGTTATCGCTGGCGATTCCTTCCAGACAGTGTCGATTCGGCGTGACCCGGAGTCCGTGGCGCTGACATCGCCGATGAACGCGGGCGGCGTGTTCGAAATCCTGCAATCCGACTCGATGCTCCTCCCCTTCGAGGATACCGGCGTCGACACCAACTGGGAGTTTCGTTTGGAGCGCGTCTCGAACTTTTTCGACTACCAGACCATCTTCGATGTGTTGATCACGATCGATTACACGGCTCTCTATAGCTCCGATTACCGGCGGCAGGTGATCCAACAGCTCGGGACCGGCATCTCGGCCGATCGCCCGTACAGCTTCCGTAATCAGCTCGCCGACCAGTGGTACGATCTGCACAATCCCGATCAATCGGCGACGCCGATGACGGTCCGATTCACCACCTTCGCCGCCGACTTCCCACCTAACATCGAGGATCTGCATATCCAACAGGTGCTATTGTACTTCTCGCGGGCCGACGGCAAGTCCTTCGAGGTTCCCGTATCGTCTTTGCGCTTCACCGCCGACGGTTCTCCCGGCGCCGTCGGCGGTGGGGCCTCTTCGGTCGACGGCACGATCAGCACCCGCCGCGGCAACGCCGGCAGCTGGCTGCCGATGATCGGAAAGAGCCCCTTCGGCGTGTGGGAATTGGCGCTCCCGAATTCCGAGGAAATGAAGGCAAGGTTTAATGATGAGGATATCGAGGACATCCTCTTCGTCATCACTTACCAGGGGGCCACCGCCGACTGGGCGGCGTGATCGCGTGCAGAGGCTCCCTTTTCCGCTTTTGGCACTGACCGGCTGTGTCGACCTGTCCGTAAACACTTCTGTTGTTGGAGGTACACCGGCGGTGCTGTCGACGGTGCCGGTCCTTCTCAGTTTGTCGAGTCGCCCGGAGGGTTCTCACCTCCGGGCGCTCCCAGAACCGTACGTGAACCTCTCGATTCATACGGCTCCCGATGTTCGGCCGTTTCCATGACAGAGCTGCCAGTGGGCGAAGAGTGTTGGATTTGCTCGGCGGAGCCGGTCAAACCAGTCTCGTGCCCCCTTGGTCTTCCGACGCAACCGCTTGAACTTGCGGCGCGCCCAGCGGATGACATAGAGATCGATCCTCTTCAGGGTCGGACGCAACTGCGTC
>Ga0306921_10008883_pt1 | contig 10630 bp, 10 predicted proteins | sample sta12Cox44000080_FD_203760 | JGI IMG/M metagenome (GOLD analysis project Ga0306921, IMG submission 203760) | Lab enrichment of tropical soil microbial communities from Luquillo Experimental Forest, Puerto Rico - statoxic.12C.oxic.44.000.080 (v2)... | ecosystem: Environmental > Terrestrial >...
GAAGAAGAACCGGACGAATCCTCAAGCCACGGCCCAATCCACACTCCGGCGGCTACCTGCGGGTTAGTCTGTGCCGAGAGTCGAGAGTTAGGGACTTTCGCGTCCACCGGCTGGTCCTTGAGGCGTTCGTCGGCCCCTGCCCAAAAGGCTTGGAGGGATGTCACTTTGACGACAATAAGACGAACAATCACCTTTCGAATCTGGAGTGGGACACGCCCAGTACCAACGCATTTGACGCTGTACGCAACGGTCGCAACCGCAACTCCAACAAAACGCACTGTATCAATGGCCACGAATTCACGGCGGAAAACACCCGCTACCGCCGCAGGCGTGGTTGGTTGAGCCGAGAGTGCCGTGCATGTGAGCGCGAGAGAGGCAGGATACGACGCCAACGAAACCCATTGGCAGAGGCCACCTAAGGCCGGTTGCTCACCGCCAAGACCCGAATGTCCGCAACGTAATCTCATCATCTTCGGTCACCGTGAACCTGCGGCCCCTCGTCCACTTGTGGTCGAACGGCGGCGGCAGACCAGGCGGCAGATCAGCCGAATTCACATTGAGCGTCGGGCCGTATCGCTCAGCCATCAGCGCCGCCACACGCTGCTCCTTGTCCCGCTCCCACGCCGCGAGGTCGGCGGCGACATCCTCCACTAACAAAACTTCCGGCATGCTCAAATAGTCGGTCTGCTCGCACCGCTTCCGCAGTATCGCCTCATACACACCCGGCGAATGAATGCTGGTGTGCCCGTTCGTGGTTGGGACACCGGCCGGTCTAACCACTGGCATTCTTCATCCTAACGCGGTCCCAGCGAGCGTTCGCCGCACGGCTGGCCTTGATCGACATGATCGATTTCGGTTGCGGGACTTCAACAGTGATCTGCCGGTGCAGCCGAGAGATCGAACCCTCCAACAGCCGCAACTCGCCAGCCAGCTTGATCCGCAGGCCCAGGTCTTTGCGGTCCCGCAGTTGCGCGTACTGCTTCGACAGTTCCACCCGCCGGTCAACCGCATCGGCCAGCATCCCGATCAGATCCTGCTCCTGGCAGGACCAAACGAGATCCTGCCCAGTGGCTTTCGCCGCCGACGCGAGTTCCTCATCCAGCGCCGCGATAAGTGCCTGCGCTGCTTCGGTTTTCGGTGCCATGCCGACAGCCTACCGCACCGCGCCTGACCAGCGGGGATTCAGCCGCTCAGCGTGCGCGTGGAGATCACCTGTTTCGGCCGTGTGAAAACCACCCCCATGGACGGGGTGAGGTGGGTATGGGGGTGGTGACCATCGCGGTGGGTGCGGGAGTGGTCGCATGGTGCGCTGATCGGATGGTGTTGGTAGGCAGGGCATCTCGCGTGATGGGACGGTGCTGGTTGGGAGTGGTCGTCGGACAGTGCAACTGGGCTTAATTGTCCAGTTCTGGACAATTGGGGCGGTGCGAACCGGTGACCGGGCGATGGTCGCATGTCGGGGAGTCTGGTCACTGAGCCTCACTGGTGGCGCGAGCCAGTGACCGGGCGATGGTCGCATGCGTCGGCGCGACTGTCCCAGGTGGGACAGTGCGGACCCTGGTGGATGGCTGGATGGTGAAGAGATGCCCAGAGATGGCGCGATGGTCTGCGATGGTCGCGATGGTCATCAGTCGTGATGGGGTGGTCGATCAGTCGGGGTATTTGCACCAACAGCGTTTCCGCCAATGTCGCGGTCATAGCCCACGGGCTGCGAGCCAGCGGTCGATTCGTTCGGCGACTGCCTGCCAGCCGGGTTCCAGCATCATGTCGTGGCCCATAACGGGGAAGATCTCTGCCTCGGTACCGTATATCGCAGCGGTGCGTCGAATTTGGCGCTGGGGAAAGAGGACGGTGTCGTTCTCGGCTCCCAGTACCAGCATCGGGACACGGTTGACTCGTTTGGTCCTGACAAGATCAAGGGCGAGCATGTCAAGGAACGCCCGGTAGGACTCGTCTCGAACTCGCTGCTGACAGCAGTTGACATGATCATCCGGCGTGGATGCCGAGAAAAACACATCCCGCACCAGTTCAGGGGTAGCAACCAGCGGGGCCAGCCTCAATGACACGTTGACTTTGGCGAACGCCTTAGGATGACGGCGCGCGACGCGCAGGGTCGCCCCCAGAACGCCGGAAGGCGGAACGGATTGAACGAGAATCGCCCCTGCGGCGGTGTGTTGCTCCAGGTATTTTTGGACGACGAAGCCACCCATCGAATGCCCAATCAGAACCGGCTCCGTCGGTAGTTGCGCCGCCGTCTGGGCGACATCGTCTGCGTATTCCTGAATTCGTGTCCAGCGCAGACGCTCCCCGCCGGGGCTTTTTCCGTGGCCGCGCAGGCTCACCGCAATGGCGCGGTATCCCTGAGCCGCGAAGAAATCCAGGAAATGCTCATCCCAGCACCATGCTGCATGCAATGCGCCGTGGACAAACAGCAGCGGTACCGGATGCTCATCGGTACTACGGCCTTTGTCAATCACTTCGAGCAATGCGCCATCCCTTCGGTCCATTGCGGGCGTTCCCTCGGATCTTGTCAGGCGCTATGACCTCGAAAGGCTAGATTCGGTCGATTCGCTTGGCTCGCTCCTCACCACGGTTGGCGCGGTCGTCGGCGATTACGGCGCGGCATTGCGGTGCAGTCCCCCGATGCGGCGCGGTGGTGGCGCTGGGGCACCTCGGCCTGCCAACTGTCCGGCCCGCCAGGCAGCCATCCAATCGTCGGGGGCCTCGCCGAGCATCTGGACGATTCGGCTGGCCGACGGCACCGGCACAGCCGCTGTCGGCGGTTGCGGCGTCGCTTGCGGGGCGGTGGCTGCTTTCCAGTCCACGGCGCGCTGCGCGCTATCCCATACAGCAGCAGCCGAATCGCCAGAAAGCATGAACGCCGGTACGCCCGTGAATCCGCTCACAGCCAGGATGAATTCGGGAGTCATTCCCCGTAAGCTTCTGCCGTCACCGCGTACGGATCCAGCAGCGGCGGCGCGCTGGTGTCGTTTTGCATTGCGCGGGTGAGGTTTTGGTGATTTTGCGCCAGGACGGCTGCTTGCCTGGCTTTGAGGATGGAGTCGGCCTGCGCGTCGGACAGGCCGGGAATGCGGCTCGACAACGCATCTGTCAGCCAGCCGGTCGGGGCGTTGCGACTGGCCAGGTAGGAACTGAGTTCTTCCGCCACGACAGGGATTTGGGCGTCGTCGGCGTTCGCGATCAGATCCTGCTCCGCCGCAACCAGTTTCGGTGTGTCCTTGATGCTGTCAAGAGTGCGCGTGGCCCGTGCCCAGAAGCGTTGCGCCGCAATCTGAGACGCCACGTCATCACCGACCCGCTGCCCCTTGATCAGGGCGTTGACCTTCTGACTGGCCGCGTCGGAGTCGTCCAGCACGGCGCGCACCGCCTCGGGCAGCGCCAGCGCGGCATCGCTGACACTGAACGCACCAGCATTGCGTTTCAGCACGTCAGGATCGATGTCCTTGGAATGCGCTGCGCGCCAATCGCTGTATATCTTGTGGACGGCTGCCTGCGTCCGCAGCGCCTTCTCGACAGGGGTCTTGCCGCCAGGGTCGATGAAGCCGGATGGAATCGGCGGCGGATAGGCCGGGCGTGCTGGCCGTACAGTTGGAAATGTCACTACTGAACTCCCTTGCAGTGCCGTCGATTTGAAGACGGACATTAGGGACAGCTTAACGTACCCTACCTGTCACGCTCCGCACGCCAGCGGTGTGTCTGAAGGGAGGAATTCAGCTAGGGTGTTTGAGTTCTGTTCGGGCCTGGTCGATTTGGTCGTACGCGTACGCCACCATCGCGGCGGTGGTCATCGTCTCACCCTTGCGGGCGAGCGATTCGTAGATCGCCTCACCGAGGACTTCGCGGAGGTCGGTGATCGCGGCGGTGAATTCGGGAAACCCCGTAGCGGTGATGGGACTGCGGGCGAAGCCCGCGATGGTGGCCGCCGGTTCGTAGCGTCCAAGCCGGTCGAAAAGAACGGCGAGGCTGGCCAGCGAGACGCGGATCGTCGTGGTGTCGCCCGCATCGTGGAAGTTGCGGATTGAAAGAGTCAGGTGATCGAACGCGGCCACGGTGCGGCCGTGTTCGGCCTCAAGTAATGCCAGATTGTTCGCCAGGGCTGCCACCCCGGAGCGGTTGCCGCTGTCTTGAGCGATCACCAGACCCCGGCCGAGAGCGTTAAGCGCCCCGACGGGATCCGCGTCACGCAAAGCCAAACCGTAGGCCCAGAGCGAAAACGCGAGGAATGCCGGGTTGCCTGTTGCCTCCGCAGCCTCGATGAGGCCATCCGCGCAATCCATCGCCTCCCCGCCGGAACCCGCCACCGTCAGCGCAAGGACGAGCCATGCCCGGATGTAGACGTTGGTGTCGCGGCGGCGTGCGAGCTGGGCGCGGCACCACTCGGCCAACCGCTCGGGCTGCCCGATGGCCACGTAGACAAGTCCAAGCCAGCCTTCGATGCCGTACGGCGGCGCATCGCGGCTCCCGCCGACAACGATCTGACCGGCGTCGCTGTAGCCGACAGCCGCCTCGATCCGTCCGGCCGTCCAGCACTGCGACGCAATCACATACAGGAACGCGAGCCGCGGGTGGTCGACCGCGCGGGCGGGCTCGATCAGCTCTTCAGCCCAGGCGATCGGCTCAAGGGTTTGGACCCACAGGCCGAGCCACCCCACATAGCTGGCGATGGTGGCGGCGACATCAAGATCGCCCTGGTCGGCGGCCCACCGAAACGCGGTGCGCAGATTGGCCAGCTCGATAGTGAACCAGTCGTAGGCGTCGCGTTGGCGGGGGCTGTCCCACAGGGCCATGATGTCGGCTTCGCGCCCGGCGAAGTACCGCGAGTGCGCGGCCCGAATCTCGGATGCTTCGCCGTGGGCCACGAGTTGTTCCTCGGCGAATTGGCGGATCGTCTCCAGCATCGAAAACCGGGCATGCCCAGACGAGCGATCCGCCACGAGAAGCGACTTGCGCACCAGCGCGTCCAGTAGATTCAGCACTTCGTATTCGTCTTGGTCGGATCCGGCTACCGCACAAGCACTTTCGAGGTCGAATCCCCCGGCGAAGACCGAACAGCGGTCCAGCACTGTCTTTTCGGTGTCGTCGAGAAGATCGTAGGACCAGGCCACCGCGTGACGCAGCGTGTGGTGGCGTGCCAGTCCGCGCCGTGATCCGACCAGCAGCCGCAACCCCTGATCAAGACGATCACGCATATCGCTGGCCGTCATCGACGCCATCCGCGAGGCCGCCAACTCGATGGCCAACGGAATCCCGTCGAGGCGTTGACAGATCTCCACCACCGCGGCAGCCTCCTCGGCGTTGCTGACCGAGAAGCGCGGCGAAACGGCTTGGGCGCGTTCAACGAACAGGGACACCGCCGCCGAGTCGATTCCCGCGCCCACGTCCAGCGAGGGCACCGGCCACAACTGCTCGTCGGCGACCCCCAAACCTTCACGGCTGGTGGCCACAATCTTGATCGTTGCCGAGGCCGCGAGGATCGCCTCGATCAGATCGGCGGCGGCGTCCAGCACGTGTTCGCAGTTGTCGAACACCAGCAGCCGGACCCTGCCCTCCAGCGCGGCAGCGACACTCTCGGCCACACTCTTGCCCGGTTGCTGGGTGATGCCCAACACCGCCGCGACCGCGTCGGGCACCGCCGCCGGATCGGTGACTGCGGCGAGTTCGAAAAACCAGACCCCGTCGGAGAATTCATCGGCGAGCCGCGCCGCGACCTCCAACGCCAGCCGGGTCTTGCCGACCCCACCCACCCCGGTCAACGTCACCAACCGATGCGCCTTGACCGCCGCTTGCACCTCGTCGAGTTCGGACTCGCGTCCGATGAAGCTGGTGGGCGCGGGGCGCAGATTCCCCGGACTCGCATCCAGCGCCCGCAACGGCGGAAAGTCCGTGCGCAGGCCCTCCGCGTGGACCTGGAACACCTGAACCGAAGTCGGGAGATCCCGCAACCGGCGCGGCCCCAGATCGATGAGATCCACCCCGCTGAGCAGACTTGCCGTCGAGTCGGCCAAGAGGATCTGGCCGCCGTGTCCGGCGGCCATTACCCGCGCAGCACGATTCAAGACCGCACCGAAGTAATCGCCCTCGCGCAGTTCGGCCTCGCCGGTCGCCAACCCCATCCGCACCGGCAACCCCAACGCCTGCTGCGCCGCCACGGCGGCATCCACTGCTGCTTTCGGCGAGGCGAATGCGGCGCACACACCATCGCCGGTGTGCTTGAACAACCAGCCGCCGTGCCCCTCAATCGCCCCACGCAACACTTTGTCATGGGCGGCCAGCGCCACGCGCATCCCATCGGCGTCGGACTCCCACCGACGCGTCGAACCCTCGACATCGGTGAACAAAAACGTCACCACCCCCGTAGGAGCAGTCGCCCGATCAGCGGACACCCCAGCAGAATCTCACAACAGACCTGCTCCTAGCTACCGGCCATCGACGGAATCCGGCCCAGACACCCGCGCCCTGAGGCGCTGCGTTTGAACAGTTTTGTTTCAGTTCCGACAGCGCGATTTGGCCTTTGTCTTCTAAGCCGCCCACCGTGCCTTCCCGCTCATAAACCTTCCGACGGTTCTTACGGATCGTCAGCGTCGATCTCGGGGCCATTTACGGGGCCATCCTTCGGGCGCACGAGAGGTGTGCGCCATGTTGTCCGGCCATCATCGGCTCCCCGCATAGGTTGCAGGGTGGCGCATTCCGGCGTGCCCGTGCGAACTGGGCGCACGCGGTGCGGTGCCGATGATCCATGCGCCAATGACACCGCGCACAGAGTGTGAGGTAGTCGGCCACATCAATGCTGTACCAAGCGTCGCGGATCGGGCAGTGGCGAAGATTCGCCTGCGGCGCAGCAGGATTCAGGGCCGCTTGGAGCCGGGATGTGGATCGGCACCGTTGGCAGGTCCGACGCAGCCTCTTGCGCGCCTGCCGGTGGATGCTGTCGTACGTCACATGCACATAATCGCATGGAACGCCGAGTGGTTTCAATCATCAACTGCCGCACCGCTCCTGATGTGGGCCGTGCGGCCGAAGGGCCGACGCCCGTTGCGGATCGCGTCGGCGTAGTTGTCGGACCTAGTGCCGAACCGAACATTACAGATTCGCCCGTCGCGCTTAATGTCGTTGTGGTGCAGGGCAATTAGGCCCGGTGGCCTGGGTCCAAGGAACGCCTCGGCCATGAGGATGTGGACCCGGTACGTCCGGCCATCGATCTCGACCATCGGGTAATCCTTGCCGGTGCAGGGAGTCTTGAGAATTCGGCCCGTCTTCACCGACCGGACACGGGCGCGGCTGGACACCTCGTACCGGCCCTCGAAATCGGGTATCGACAGCCACATCTCGCAGATGTCCAGCAGCACATCCGACCCGTCGATGCGGTGCCTGCGAGCTACCCGCAGCACCGCACGGCACCGGCTGCCCAGGCGAACGATGCCGCCCCGGCGGTTACCTGGCTCGTGGGAGCAAGCCGGACATGCCTCGTGCTGGCGCTGAGAGCCACGCTCGCGGCCCAACGGCGCTCCGGCGGGTGGGCCAGTGCCGGAGAAGGGGTTTCAGCGGCTCCTGGGCGCTCAGTCATTTTTGCGCATTCGATTCGTCGTTACTCACCTGGATTCCGTTCTGTTAGTGGTTGTTGCGATTGCACGGTTCACTCACGGCTTCTCGTCGCACCAGTCGCGAAGGTCGGCCACGTAGTCAGCATCAGCATCGGGATCGTTGATTTTTCGGCTGCCCGTTCCTTACGTAGGTGGTTTCTTTATCCAGGCCAGTACTGTCCAGTCCTGTCCTGTCCCTTTCGTCAGACGAATGGTCAGACGAATCGTCAGACTTATCGTCAGGAGGTGGTTTCTTGCGGACGGGCCTGGTCTTGCCCTTGGCGCGGTTGGCGCGGTTGACGATTGACTGGCGAGCCACCTCCCTAGCCGTCCGCTGATACCCCAAGTGGTGAATGATCTGGTAGTACTGGCCGTGGTCTTCCCACCAACCGCGATCCACCAGTTCCTCGGCGGCTGCTGGTCGCTTGGCCCAGCGGACCATGTCATCTTTGGTGAGCCGACCGTCCGTTCCCTTTTTGTTCGACCAAGTCAGTCCTTCATGGTGTAGCCGGTACGCGGCGTCGGAGAGCGTCCAACACTCGTCGGCGAACTCGTCGCCGGTCTTCGTCCACGTCATGCTGCACTCACCCGCCTGGCCCACGGGTTGGCGGCGCAGAACTCAGCGCGGTTGCGGTTGGCCTGTGCGACAGAGGCCCAGTCGAGTGCTGCCGAGATGGTCTGTGACGCCTCGCAACTCGCCTCTTGGGCTGTCTCGACGCGCAGAGCGTGATGCTGCCCATAGTCAAGTACGCTCACGGCCTTGACCGGATCGGAGTCGTTCAGGGCGCACCATTCGGGCGTACCGGCCTGCGGGAAGTCATGGACGCCAAGGCGTTCCAGCATCCGGTTGACGTAAAGGTGGACCTCGTACCATGCAACCGACCTGCTAGACTGGCGGTAGCTTATGGTGTGGTGACCTGAAAGCTGCTTGGTGGCGTTGGCCGGGGACCGACCGTATCCTCGGCTTTCGCCGTCTTCAGGGCCTGGTGGCCCGTCCTCGACATTGAGTGACATTCTCGGAGTTGACCTTTCGTGTCATTGCCCCGTCCTCTCTCCGGTGCGTGGGGTGGATGTTTCGCCGGTTGGCTTCGGCTATGACGCGTTGGTTAGGTGCCTGGGCAGCGTTGGATCTGGTACGGCCAGGGAGGCTGTAAGCCTGGCGGGAAGATGTTGTGGCATTCGATATTTGGTGTAGGTGCCGGTGGCGGCGGGGGCGGTGTGGTGTCGTCGGCGTGCGCCGTTGGTGCGATCGCCAGAGCCAGGACGGCGAGGCAGCCGATAAGGATTGATCGCTTCATCACGATGCCCTGATCGGCTCTTTGAGCGCCTCTACATCGGAGATGAGCACGCGGATGGGTCCGCCGCCTACGCGGTACGCGGGGAGCTTGCCATCCGATATGAGACGCCTCAGCGTCTTATGACTGACGCCCAGGTACCCGGCGGCGGTTGACAGTGTGACGGCCTGCCGGGAGGTCAGCACTTCCTCACGGGTGATTTTCTTCGTGCCGGACACGATGATTTCCTCTCGGGATCGCGAAAGCCGGAGCTTTCCAACCTGGCGCATTGACAATGCGTTTTGGTTTTTTTTTGAAAGCTCCGGCTCGTGTCCGGTCTTCAGTTGTGACGCTTCAGGCCAGTCTACACTATGTGGACAGGATGCCCTAGTTGGACTGCGTTGGGGCCATTGACAATTCGGATTTCGGCGTCTCAGACGGCTTGTGACCGGCGAGCTTTGACAATGCGGCGGCGACCTCTTCGGCGCGTCCGGACGCGATGCCTTGATAGATCAGGCTCGCCTTCGGCGTCGAGTGGCCCAGCCGTGCCATCGTCTCAGGGAGATTCCCGACCCGTGCTGCCTGCGTGCCTGCGAAGTGCCGCAGGTCGTGGATCCGAAGATCTTGTCGCCCAATGGTTTTCAGCGCCGTACGCAGGTAGTCGCGAAATACCCGGTCGTTCAGGTGGCAGCCGTGCGCCGCCGGGAACAGTTGCGCTGTGGGGTCTTTCCCGACGTGCGCCGCCAGGTGCGCCAGCAGGTCCGGCCTGATGTGCGGCGGCACGATGACGCTTCGGCCCTTGCCGCTCTTGGGTGTGTCCACCCGGCAGCCGGACCTATGCGTCACAGCACGCGCCACGCGGATGGCCTTCGCATCAGCGGCCACGTCGCGACGCTCTACCTCTATCGCCTCGCCCCAGCGCAGCCCGGTCCAGGCCAGGACAAGGACCAGGGCGCGCAGCCGCTCCGGCTTGAACGCGTCGGCCAACGCCTGCACCTCGGCCACGTCGAGGATGACGGCCTGCCGCTTCGTCGGCGGGTTCATCGCTCGCTGAACGTTCGCCGGGTTGGCCGGTATCAACTGATCGCTGACGGCGGTGGCCAGGATCGCGTGGAGCAGCCCGTAGGCGTGGCTGTTGCGCCGGGTGTGGGTGCTGCCCAGGCCGGAGTGCCAGGCGCGGATGCTCTCGGGTGTGAGGTGAACCAGCGCGACCTTGCCAAGGGTCGGCGTGATGTGGTTGTCGAACAGGGCTTCGTACCCAATCCTGGTGCGCGGCTTGACGTTTCGCTGCTCAATCCAGGTCTTGCCGTACTCGTCCAGCGTAATGTGCTGTGCCACAAACTCTTTGGCCCGTTTCTTCGGCGACACCCACTCGTCGCGCTCCTTCATGCGCCGCTCTTCGACCAGCCACGCCTCGGCGTCCATCTTGGCGGTGAAGGTCTTGAAGTACCGCACCAGGTCCGGCCCGACGTATGAGGCTTGGTACCTGGTGTCGGGGCGGCGGCGGATGTACCCCCAGCCTCTCCGGTTCGTTTTGCCTGGCATTTGCCTATCTCCCGTCTGGGATGCTCGTTCTGCTGCTCCATCCCGCTGTCCGTTGGCGTCCAAATTGTCCAACGTGTCCAAGCCTACCGGGCCGCGAAGTGCCTGGTAGCCAGCGGTTTCGCCTGGTTACAAGCTTACCTGCTTCGCAGTTTCGAATCCTGCCGGGGGCACCATCTGACCAGCGCAGATGTAAACCCGCGCAAGATTTGC
>Ga0306921_10008884_pt1 | contig 10630 bp, 10 predicted proteins | sample sta12Cox44000080_FD_203760 | JGI IMG/M metagenome (GOLD analysis project Ga0306921, IMG submission 203760) | Lab enrichment of tropical soil microbial communities from Luquillo Experimental Forest, Puerto Rico - statoxic.12C.oxic.44.000.080 (v2)... | ecosystem: Environmental > Terrestrial >...
CGACCCCCTCCATGACGTCGTCGCGCGTGAGGAGCGTCGCGCCGTACTGGATCAGGTCCGCGGCCATCGAGTCCCCCTCGCGCGCCTTTTCCTGGATCTCATCGCTGATGTAGGCGACGGCCTCCGGATAGTTGAGCTTGATCCCCTTGCGCTTCCGGCGACGCGCCATCTCCGCCGCCGTGAAGATCAACAGCCGCTCCTGCTCTTTGGGGGTCAGGTGCATGCGTGGCGTCCGCCGCTCAGAACAGCGCCAGGTAGTGATCGATCTCCCACTGGGAGACCGTGCTGTGATAGCGCGTCCACTCGCCTCGCTTGACCCTCAAGAACTCGGCCGTCAGCTCGGGCCCGAGCGCGCCCGTGATCACCGAATTGCCCTCGAACGCGTCGAGCGCTTCGGGCAGCGACTGCGGCACGAGAGCCGGGCCGCCGCTGCGGACGTCCTCCGGAGAGAGCGCGTACATGTTCCGTCCGATGTTCGGCGGGCCCGGATCGAGCTTGCGGCGAATACCGTCGAGCCCGGCCGCGATGAATCCGGCCAGGCCGAGGTACGGGTTGACAGCGCCCGAGACGAGCCGGCACTCGAAGCGGCCCGGCTCCGGCACCCGGAACATCTGCGTGCGGTTGTTGTCGCCATAGCTGATGAAGGCCGGCGTCCATGTGAACCCGGACGTCGCTCCGGTCAGGAACTCGCCGACCGATAGACGCTTGTAGTCGTTCACCGTCGGCGCGACCAGTGCGCTGAGCGCGCGGGCGTGCTCCATCGCGCCGGCGAGGAACTGATAGCCGAGCGTCGAGAGCCCGAGGCCGCGCGCGTCCCCCTCGTCGAGAAAGAGATTGCGACGCCCCTCGGCGTCCCAGACCGAAAGATGGAAGTGGCAGCCCGATCCGGTGAGCCTCGAGAACGGCTTGGGCATGTGGGTGGCGACGGCGCCGAAGCGCTTGGCCACCTGGCTCGTCAGCATCTTGAAGAAAGTGTGACGGTCGGCCGTGGTCAGCGCGTCGGCGTATTTCCAGTTGATTTCGTACTGCGCGTTGGCGTCCTCGTGGTCGGACGCGTAGGGCTCCCAGCCGAGCGCATCGAGGTAGCCGAGGACGGCGCGGAGATAGCCCATCGTCCCGGCCAGGCTCTTGAAGTCGTAGCAGGGCTTGGCCATGGTGTCGACGCCATCGGGGTCGAACGGGGCGATGGTCCCGTCGGGGCGGCGAGTCACTAGGAAGTGCTCGGCTTCGACCCCAGCCATCAGCCGGTATCCCTCGTGCTCGAGCATCTCGGTCGCGCGACGCAGGACCGTGCGGGGACAGCACGCCCACGGCCGCCCGTCGACGACGATGTCGCACGCGAACCGGGCGACCCCACGCTCCCACGGCACCACGGTGTAAGTGGCCAGGTCCGGTATGCCGATCATGTCGTGATCGTGGGGCCCTTGTCCCATTCCCCACACCGCGGCGCCGGCGAATCCCGCCGAGCCCTCGAGGAATTGATCGAAGGCGCGAACCGGGACGCCTTTGCAGCGCGCGGTCCCGTGCAGGTCGACATACTGCGCGAGGATGTAGTCGATCCCGTCGTCTCTCAGCCGGCGGCGGACTTCGTCGTGGATGAGCGTGGTCACGCGTGCCCCCGACCGGGAACCCAGCGCGTTCCCACGAGCGGGATGCTGGTGATCGCGGCCGCCTCCATCGTCAAAGCGCGTAGGTCTTCCGGCTCCAGGTCGTGAACGTCAGCTTTACCGCACGCGCGCGCCAGCATCTGGATCTCGAGCGTCGTCGCGTGCAGGAAGTTGGCGACGCGCTCGGCCGCCTCCTCGATCGGCAGACGCTGCATCAGCGCGGGGTCCTGCGTGGTGATGCCGACGGGACAGCGGCCCGTGTGGCAGTGGTGACACGCGTACGGCTCGGTGCCGAGCGCCGCGTAGTCTTCGACGTAGAGCGGCTTGTTGCAGTTGAGCGCGATGAGCGCCGCGGTCCCCACGTAGACTGCGTCGGCGCCGAGCGCCAGCGCCTTGGCCGCGTCGGCACCCGATCGGATGCCGCCGGCGACGACGAGCTGGACCGTGCCGAAGAGCCCGAGCTCCTGCAGTCCCGCGCGCGCCTCGCACACGGCCGCGAGTGTCGGGATGCCCGTGTGGTCCATGAGGAGCTCGGGCGAAGCCGCGGTGCCGCCTTCCATGCCGTCGATCACCACGACGTCGGCCCCAGCCTTGGCGGCCAGTTTCACATCGTCGTACACGCGGGTCGCGCCGAGCTTCACGAAGATCGGGACCTCCCATTCGGTCGCTTCGCGCAGCTCCTCGATCTTGATGATCATGTCGTCGGGACCGAGGAAATCGGGATGACGGGCCGGGCTGCGCTGGTCGACACCAGGCGGAAGATCGCGAGCCGCCGCGATCTCGGCCGAGAGCTTCGCGCCGAGCAGGACACCGCCTGTGCCCGGCTTGGCGCCCTGGCCGATCGTGAGCTCGATGGCATCCGCCGCACGGAGATGATGCACGTCGAGGCCATAGCGACTCGGCAGCACCTCGTAGATGAGCGTGCGTGCGTGTTCCCGCTCGGCGGCCAGCATGCCGCCATCACCGGTGGTGGTCGACGAGCCGACCCGGCGGGCGCCTTCGGCGAGCGCGACCTTGGCGTTGAACGAGAGTGCGCCCCAGCTCATGCCGGTGATCATGACGGGCGTGTCGAGCGCGACGGGTCTCCGCGCGTGGCGGGTCCCGAGCACCGTGCGCGTACTGCAGCGTTCGCGGTAGCCTTCGAGGGGGATGCGGGTCAAGGAGCACGGCACGAACGTCAGGTCGTCGAGCGAAGGCAGTGGGCGGGGCCGCAGGGTTCCGAAGCCCCGGAAGCGGTAGCGACCCAGGTCGGCCTTGGCATGAATGTCCTCAATCACGTCGGGCCGGTATACCGGGCTCGTGCGCACTGATCTCAGAGGGCCGCCGCCCACAAGCCACGCACCCCGCGGTCGTAGTTCCAGAGTCGCCGTCCCGAGACGATCTTGCGGAACGAGTCGGGCCCCTTCACGCCGTAGCCCGTGAGGGTCGCGGCGATCCTCGATCGCTCGTCCGCGGTCGCCTCCGAGACCACGGTGTCGGCACCGGCCGCGGCGATGGCGCCGCCCACGTAGACGACGCCTTCGTACATCGAGTCGGCGACCGCTTCGGCCGCATCGCCGCACACGATGATGGTTCCGCGCTGCATCATGAATCCGGTCATGATGCCGCACCCGCCGCCGATCACCAGCAGCCCGCCCTTCATCGCGACGCCGGCCCGGGCGCCCACGTCGCCGTGGATCACGACGATGCCGCCCCGGATCGACGCGGCGGCGCTGTTGCCGGCGTTCCCGTCGACGATCACCATGCCTGCCAGCAGACCTTCGGCGACACCCCAGCCCGCCGACCCGTGGATCTCGACGTGCACGCCGTCGCTCATCCCGGCGCAGTAGTAGCCCACGGGGCCGTCGAAGGTGATGCGTACCTGGGTCAGCACCGCCACAGCGAGGTTGTGCCGCGCCGCCGGACGTCGCACGACGATGTCGCGCTCGCCGTTGGACCAGCTGCCGGACGGCGGCGTTGATCTGGCGAACCGTCAATCCCTGGCAGTCGACCTCCTTCATCCGGCGGTAACCTTCCAGACCGCCACGGCGCCGGCTCCCGCCTCGCGCGCGGCATACGACGGCGCCAGGACCGCGTGCAGCGCCGCCTCCTCGTTCGCGACGGCAAGGGCGTCGGAGTTCTCGCCCACGATCAAGGGCTTCAGGCAGAATGGATCCTTGGCGAAGCCGAACGCGTCGGCGGTGGCCGCGACGTAGCTGAAGCTGCCGTCGAGGTCGTGCACCGACGCTTCCAGCGCCTCCTCTAGCGAAGCTCCTGCGGCGAGTTTGCGTCGAAGATAGACGCCGATGATCTCGGAATCGTTCTCGGTGTAGAAGCGCATGCCTTCCTGCTCGTAGCGGCGGCGCAGCCGGTGGTAGTTGGTGATGTGGCCGTTGTGCGCGACCGCGAGATCGGCCATGCCGTGTGCCCAGAACGGCTGAGAGTGCGACAGATCGATTCGGCTCTCCGTCGACAGTCGCGTGTGGCCGAGTCCGTGAGTCCCGGCCATGGCGGCAACGCCGAACTCGCTGTCGAGGATCGCGGGCCCGCCGACCTGCTTCACGATCTCGAGCCGCCGGCCCACGCTGACGACCTCCGCGCCCGGCCGCCGTTCCTGGATCGAACGCTCCAGTGCCTCCGCGTCGTCTTCCGGGGACTCGAGTCGCATCAACGTTCCCGCCGAGCCCTTGGCGGGCCCGGCCGTGACGCGCACCTTCAGGCCTCGCGCCGCCGGGCCCCAGACGGCAACCCCGGCGGAGTCCGGGCCCCGGCACGCGAGCGCCGTGAGCATCGTGAGCAGACGCTCACCCACGGCGCTCGACGCGTCGGCCTTCTTCAGATAACCGACGATCCCACACATGGCGACAGACTGCGGATGACCGGCGTCTTACGCGTGCGCGAGATCTTTGCTGTTCGGAATCCCGGGGATCGGGCACTCATCGGTGCCGACCGTCGGCCGGGTCAGCGCCTCGACCATCTTCTTCGTGCCCTCCGGGTCCTTGATCCACTTCGCGTAGAAATCGTACGGGCACGCGGCGACACCCTCGCTGCCCTCGCGCGAGTTGATCTTGCCCGTGTACCCGCGGTGCAGCAGCTTGAAGAGGTGGTTCTCCGACTGGAGGTTCTTGCGCGCGTCGCGGATCAGCCCCTTGGACAGGGCCGCGTACTGCACGCCGTAGTCTTCCTCGCCGCATTCGCCCAGGGTCCGGCCGTCGAAGCCGATGATCGCGGAATGGCCGAAGTACGAGTAGACGCCGTCGAACCCGGCGGCGTTGGCCACCGCCACGTAGACGTTGTTCGACCAGGCCATCGCCTTGGCCATGATGATCTGCTGCTCCTTGGCGGGGTACATGTAGCCCTGGCAGCGGACGATCAACTCGGCGCCCTTCATCGCGCAGTCGCGCCAGATCTCGGGATAGTTGCCGTCGTCGCAGATGATCAGGCTGACCTTGAGCCCCTTGGGGCCGTCGGAGACGTAGGTGCAGTCGCCGGGGTACCAACCCTCGATCGGCACCCACGGCATGATCTTGCGATACTTCTGCACGATCTGGCCCTCGTTGTTCATGAGGATCAGCGTGTTGTAGGGCGCCTTCCTCGGGTGCTCCTCGTGCCGCTCCCCGGTGAGGGAGAACACCCCCCACGCGTTGGCGTTGCGGCAGGCCTTGGCGAAGATCGCGGTCTCCTCACCGGGCACCGCGGACGCCGTCTCGTACATCTCCTTGGCGTCGTACATGATCCCGTGCGTGCTGTACTCCGGGAAGATGACGAGGTCCATTCCGGGCAGGCCGATCTTCATGCCCTCGACCATCTCGGCGATCCTGCGCGCGTTGTCGAGCACTTCCTTCTTGGTGTGCAGGCGCGGCATCTTGTAGTTCACGACGGCGACACCGACGGTGTCAAAGCTGCTGGAGATGTCTCCGTGCATCATGGCGAGCGCTCCTTTCGTCAGACGGTTAGATAGGCGTGGATTCTCGCGGTGTCGACGTGGGCCCGGAGCCCCTCGTACGCGAATTCGCCCTTGTCGAGGATCAGAAACCGGTCCGCCACCTCCATCGCAAAGCTGAGCACCTGCTCGGAGACGAGCATGGCGAAGCCGTGCGAGCTCTTGAGCACGTTGAGGGTCCGGGCAAGCTCCTTGATGATCGAGGGCTGAAGCCCCTCGGTGGGCTCGTCGAGCAGCAGAACCTTCGGCCGCGTCACGACCGCGCGCGCGATCGCGAGCTGCTGCTGCTGGCCGCCGGAGAGGTTGCCAGCGAGCCGCCACCGCATGTCCCACAGCACCGGAAACGTGTCGTAGATGTAGCGGGGCACCGTCCGGTCGCGCACGGTCTCGAGCCCCACGAGGATGTTCTCCTCGACCGTCAGCTGCGGGAAGAGCAGCCGGCCCTGCGGCACGTAGGCGAGCCCGGCCGCGACGCGCTCGTAGCTCCGAGCGCGCGTGACGTCTCGCCCGTCGAGCACGAGCCGGCCGTCGCGCAGCGGGAGCAGACCGATCAGCGCCTTGAACAACGTCGTCTTGCCCATGCCGTTGCGGCCCATGACCGCGATCGTCTCGCCGGCGCGGAGCTCGAAGCTCACGTCGCGGACGACCTGACTCTCCCCGTAGGCGACATTGAGGCCTTCGGCGGTGAGCATCGGCGTCAGCCCCCCAGATACACTTCGATCACGCGCTCGTCGCGCTGGATGTCGTCCATGGTCCCCTCGGCCAGCACCTTGCCCTGGTGCATCACCGTCACCTTGTGAGCGATCATCCGGACGAACGCCATGTCGTGCTCGATGACGATCGTGGAGCGGCCCGCGCTGATGCCGAGCAAGAGCTCGGCGGTGCGCTCGCGCTCGCGCGGGCTCATCCCGGCCACCGGCTCGTCGAGGAGCAGCAGCTCCGGGTCCTGCATCAGCAGCATCCCGATCTCGAGCCACTGCTTCTGGCCGTGCGACAGGCTCCCGGCCTTCTCGTGCAGGTGCTCGCCGAGGTAGATGCGACGGGCCACCGAGTCGACCTTGTCGGTCAGCTCGTCATCGCGCGCGAAGAACAGCGAGCCCAGCACGCCGCGCTTCTTGGGGTACGAGATCTCGAGGTTCTCGAGCACCGTCAGGTCCTCGTACGTCGACGGCGTCTGGAACTTGCGCCCCACGCCCATGCGGGTCACGTCATACTCGATCATCTCGGTGAGCTCGTGGTCCTTGAAGCGGATCGAGCCGCGTGTCGGCCGCGTCTTGCCGCAGATCATGTCCAGGAGCGTGGTCTTTCCGGCGCCGTTGGGCCCGATCACGCAGCGCAGCTCGTCTTCCTCGACGGCGAGGCCCAGCCCGTCCACCGCACAGAAGCCGTCGAACGAAACGGCGAGATCGGTGACCGACAGAATCATTTGGCCTCGAGCCGCTTGCCGGCCGGCGCCGCGGGCGCGGGCCGGGCGGCGACGAGTCCCCGGCGCGCCGCCAGGCGCAGGCGCTTGGTAAAGCCGGCCAGACCGGTCGGCATGAACATCACGACGCCGATGAACAGCGCACCCAGCAGGTAGAGCCAGACCTCGGGGAAGTGCTCGGAGAAGAACGTTTTGGCCGCGAACACCAGGAGCGTGCCCCACACGGCGCCGACGAGGGACAGCCGCCCGCCGACGGCCGCATAGATGACCATCTCGATCGACGGCACGATGCCCACCAGCGACGGCGACGCCAGCCCCTCCTGCAGGGCGAACAGCGCTCCGCCGATCGAGGCGAGCAACGCCGCGGCCGCGAACGCGAACGCTTTGAAGGTGGCCGGGTTGTAGCCGGAGAACCGCACGCGGTCCTCGCGATCGCGGATCGCGACCAGGATCCGGCCGGTGCGGCTGGCCAGAACGAAGCGGGCGGCGAACACCGCGGCGAAGAGCGCGACGACCGTGGCGAAATAGAGGAGGCGCTTGACGCCGCCGCTCAGGATGTCGATGCCGAGGAACGTTTTGAAATCGGTGATGCCGTTGACGCCGCCGGTGTAGCCCTGCTGGCCGATGATCACGATCGACGCGATGGCGGCCAGGGCCAGGGTGATGATCGAGAAGTACACTCCGCCCACGCGCTTGCGGAAGTTGGCGTACGCGAGGAGGAAGGCGAAGAGCGGCGGCACGACGACGATCGCGGCGAGCGTGAAGGGGAGCGAGTGAAATGGCCGCCACCACCACGGCAGCACCTCGACGCTGTTCCACACCATGAAATCGGGCAGGCTCGAGCCGTAGAACTGGGAGAGGGCCGACCCGGTGTTGGTTTGCGCGGCCGCCTCGAGCTTCAGGAACATCGCCATGAAGTAGCTGCCCATGCCGAAGTACAGGCCTTGTCCCAGACTTAGGACGCCGCCGTACCCCCAGAGCAGGACCAGCCCCACGGCCGGAAACGCGAAGCAGAGATACTTCGCGGCGAGCTGCTGGCGGAACTCGTCGAGCGTCCACGGGACGGCCACCAGGAGCACGGCGAGCGCGATCAGCCCGGTGAACTCGAGCGTGCGATCGTGACCGTTGCGCTCCTCGGCTGACACAGCTACCTCCTGACTCTCAGCGCGAAGAGCCCGGCGGGACGGAAGTAGAGCGCGATGATGACGCACAAGAGGATGCTCGCCTTGGCCATCGAGCCGGTCAACGCGAACTCGAGCCACGACTGCATCTGGCCGATCATGAACGCTGAGCTGAAGGTGCCGAGCAGGCTCTCCACGCCGCCGAACACGACCACGATGAAGGTGTCGACGATGTACTGCTGGCCGGTGACGGGCCCGGTCGAGGCCAGCATCGTGAACGCGCTGCCGGCGATCCCCGCCAGGCCCGAGCCGATCGCGAACGTCACCGCGTCGACCCGCGCGGTATTGACGCCGACGGCGCCGCTCATGTCGCGGTTCTGGGTGACCGCTCGGATGCGCAGGCCCCAGCGCGTCTTGAACAGGAGCTGGTAGAGCGCGCAGCCGACCACGACGGTGAGGCCGATGATGAACAGACGCGAGAGCGGAATCGAGATGCCCGGCGTCGGCTGCCACGCGCCGGCGAGCCACGCGGGCGACGGGACGCCGACCTCGCGCGGACCGAAGAGACTGCGGAACGCCTGCTGCAGCACGAGCGAGAGCCCCCAGGTGGCGAGCATCGTGTCGAGCGGCCGCTTGTAGAGGAAGCGAATGAAGCCACGCTCCAGGACGAACCCGAACGCGCAGGTGACGCTGAACGCCAGCACGATCGCGACCGGCAGGTAGATGCCCAGCCACCCGGGCGCCAGCCGCTCGAAGATCACCGACGTCAGATACGTCGTGTAGGCGCCCATGGCCATCAGCTCGCCGTGCGCCATGTTGATGACCCCCATCAACCCGAACACGATCGCCAAGCCGAGCGCCATCAACGCGAGCACGGTGAACAAGCTCACGCCGTTGAAGGCCTGCATGACGACGATGTCAAGGCTCATGTCCGCGCCCGAACTCAGATCTTCGGGAACGGATTGGGCTCGATCAGCGGTGACTCGTAGACCATCTCGATCTGGCCGTCCTTCTTGAAGGCGCCGATGCGCGCGTGCTTCCAGAGGTGATGGTTGGCCTTGTGGAACTTGACCTTTCCTTCTGGCGCGTCGATCTCCAGCTCGGACGACGCGGCCACCACGGCGGGCACCTCGAAGCTCTTGGCTTTTTCGGCGGCCATCTTCCACAGGTAGACCGAGATGTAGCCGCACTCGAGCGTGTCCCCGACGACCCGATTGGCGCCGTACTTGGCCTTGAAGGCCTTCACAAACTTGTCGTTGCTCGCGCCCTTGAGGCTCTGGAAGTAGCCCATGCACGAGAGGAACCCCTCGAGGTTCTCCACGCCGATGCCGGAGGCTTCTTCTTCCGAAACCGCGAGTGCGAGTAGCGCCTGGTTCTTGCCGTTGAGGCCGGCCGCCTGCAACTGCTTGTAGAACGCCACGTTGCTACCGCCGACGACCGTCGAGAGGATCACCTCGGGCTTCTGGGCCTTGATCTTGTTGATGACCGACGCGAACTCGACGTTGCCGAGCGGGATGTAGTCCTCGCCGAGGATCTTGCCGCCCGCCTTCTCGACGGTCGGCTTGGCGATCTTGTTGGTGGTCCGCGGCCAGATGTAGTCCGAGCCGATCAGGTAGAACGATTTGCCCTTGTTCTGGGCAAGCCAGTTCACGGCGGCGATGACCGACTGCGTCGCCTCCTGCGCCGTGTACATGATGTTGGGCGACATCTCGAGCCCTTCGTAGTAGGTCGGGTAGTAGAGGAGACCCTTGCTGCGCTCCACGACCGGCAGCGTCGCCTTGCGCGACGCCGACGTGTAGCAGCCCATCATGGCGGCGACCTTGTCGCGGTCGAGCAGTTTGCGCGCCTTCTCGGCGAATGTCGGCCAGTCGCTCGCGCCGTCCTCGACGATCGTCTCGATCTTTCGGCCCATGACGCCGCCGGATGCGTTGATCTCCTCGATCGCGAGCTTCTCGGCGTCGACCACGGAGGCTTCCGCGATGGCGATCGTGCCAGTCAGCGAGTGAAGGATGCCGACCTTCACAGTGCTCTGCGCCCACGCCCCACGGGGCCATACAAAGGGCCCCGTCGACGCGACGGCGGCCGTGCCCTTGAGGAACTGTCGTCTGTTCAGCTTCATCTCCCGCCTCCTTGTTGGCCCGCTCTCTTGACAAAACAAAAATGCCCGAGGGAGGACGTTCACGTGTCCCTCGGGCATCGATGCCCACGCGAATGGCGACTGCGCCAGGTAGTCTGTGTTGACTACGATCGTCGGCCGGGTGCAAGAACTACACCGGCAAACTGCACACTGCCTCGCGAAAGAGCAGTGTCGAGTGGAACCGCATGAGAGCAGGAGATTAGCGACCGGACGACGTCACTCGCGGGCGGTGGAGTTGGCGGTGAAAATGTGCCCGCCTTTTAGTCGCTCGCGCGCTGGCTGCCTCTTCGAACGGCAGAAGAACTTCTCACACCACATGCGCTTGTCGACCGTCAAATCGATTGCCACGCGCCCGGGTCGTGCCCAACGCCGGCGATGTACCCACCTGCATTTGGGTCGGTTGCGCTGATCGAGCGGGCA
>Ga0306921_10008886_pt1 | contig 10628 bp, 10 predicted proteins | sample sta12Cox44000080_FD_203760 | JGI IMG/M metagenome (GOLD analysis project Ga0306921, IMG submission 203760) | Lab enrichment of tropical soil microbial communities from Luquillo Experimental Forest, Puerto Rico - statoxic.12C.oxic.44.000.080 (v2)... | ecosystem: Environmental > Terrestrial >...
TGCGTCGCGCTCGGTGGCGTGGCAATGGCGATTATGCCGTATGTGGCGGGCGTTTCCGCCAAGATCGCGCTGACGACGATCGGTGTGGCGCTGCCTTCGGTTATTTACGTGATCGGAAATGCCGTCGTCAGTGAAATCGCGCCGGTCGCGCAGCGCGGCGCCATGCTCGCAATCGGCACCGCGGTCAGCACCTCGGCGGGGCTACTGGCGCCTTATGTGATGGGCAGCGTCGTTGAGACCGCGGCCACACCGCTCGCCGGCTTCAACACCGGCTTTATGATCTGCGGTGTCATCATGCTGGTCGGCGGTGCCATAGGGATCGCTCTGATGCGCCCTGAGCGTGAGATGACGCGGTGGGCGAGCGAAATACCGGCGGCGGCGGTTCCACAGGCCGCCGGATAACCCCAGTCGGCAGTCACGACGCCGTCACCGTTGACGGCATTCGGAGCCGGGGCCGCGGCTCAGGCCTCGGCCCCGGCCCCCTCCTAGTCCTTCAGAGCCTAGCGGGCAGGATAGCAGTAGCCGTTATAGTAGGTAAATCCAGGGCCGCACATCGTCGCCGCCGTGGCCCCAGTCAGCGCATTGGCGGTGCCGGCAACCGTGCCGGTAGCGGTACCAAGCGCGCCGCCGACAATCGCGCCGACGGGACCACCCGTGGCAGCGCCTTGCGCGGCCCCTGCCTGCTCCCCGGATATCGCACCAGACACCGGGTTCGACGGATATGCAGGGGCCGGTGCCGGCACCGCTACCGGCCGGCAGGCGCCGTAAGAATACGCGTATCCTGCGGGACAGGCATATTGCGCTAACGCCACACTCGATGTCCCTGCCACCAAAGCGGCGGCGATTGCAAAAGTTTTGAACCTCGTTGGCATCACTACCTCCGCGAAATGCACAAAGAGCGGCAGAGCGCCGCCTGCTCAAGTGAACGCCGACTGATGGAATCGCGTTCCGCTGGCCGGAACAGCCTTATTTCTCGCGCAACTTGGCTGCATCGCGAACACAAGCTGGCGTATGATAGGAGCCGGGAGACGAACCCCTGGTGAGAGGAGACGCGAATATGTCCGAACAGCCACAGCCAGAGCCACAGCGGACGCAGGCGCTCATGCCGGAGGATGGCGGCGGATGGCACCGCATCAACGCCGGGCCGCATCTGCATGTAATGTTCCACCCCAACCGGCAATTGCTCGGCCGCGAAGCGGACGGCGTCCTGAGGAAGTCGATCGTGGTCGCTGTCGTGGGCAAAAGCGAGCAGGCGCTGCGCTTTGACCCCTTTAGCGTCGGCAGCCACTATCATATCCGTCCGAACTTCCGCGGCCGGCAGATACCGCTTTGGGTCGAGGAAGGGCAGAAGCCGCTCGAGGTCGCCCTCAAATTCTTCGAAAAGCCGCTGCGGTTCCGCGGGCTCCTCGCACAGGCCGAGGAAGACGATGTGGCGTCGCGGTTGGATGACGTCGACCTGGCCAGAGCTGCCCGGCAGATCCGCGAACTCGACGCCGCCGAGGGCGCTACGTCCGCTGCTTGACGGCGAGGAACAGGCCTGAGGCGGTCGCGAACGGACAGCTAGACGCCGGCCGGACCTCAGACCGCGGCACGGCGGCGGAATGCGTCAAGGCTGCCGGCGTGGATCAGCTCGCTCGGCAATTGGTGGCCGACGACTTCCTCGGCCATGCGGCCGACCTCGATCAGCGTGTCGAGATCAACACCGGTGTCGATGCCCATCTCCTCGCAGAGCAGCACCAACTCCTCGGTGCAGATGTTGCCGGCCGCCTGTGGTTGCCCGGCGAACGGGCAACCGCCGAGCCCACCGACGGTCGAGTCGAATTGGGTGACACCCATCTTGAGCCCGGCATGCGCGTTGGCGACCGCGAGCCCGCGCGTGTCGTGCAGGTGCAGAGCGATCGGCGTGTCGGGCCAGCGGTTGCGCACCTCGCCCAACACACGCTCGATGCGCAGCGGTGTCGCCCAGCCCATCGTGTCGGCCAGCGAGAAGTATTTGATGTCGGCGCCTGTCTCTTCGGCGATCGCGAGCCCATCCTCCAAGGTCGAGATGACCTGGCTTGGTGCGATGTCACCCTGATAGTTGCAGCCAAACGCCGCCATGACGCCGATCCGCGGCACCTCGACATTGTTTTCGAGATGCAAAGCGGTCTGCTTTTTCATCGCCTCGACGTTTTCGGCGTGGCTGCGGTGCAGGTTCTTCTGCGTGAACGCCTCCGATGCGGTCAGCGCAATCGAGCCCGATATCGATAGCTTGTTGCGGAAGACCAGCGCCCGGTTGAGCCCGTTCGCGTTGAACCACAGCCCGGTATAGTGCACGCCCTCCTTCGGCGTGAACCCGGCGACGACGTCTTCAGCGTCCGCCCACCCCGGGACGATGCGCGGACTGACAAACGAGGCGGCTTGGATGTGGTGTAACCCGGTCTCGGCGAGCGCCTCGATCAGCTTGATCTTGTCGGCGGTGCTGATCGGGCCGGGTTCGATCTGAAACCCTTCGCGCGGACCTTCCTCGTGGATCTCCACATGTGTCGGCAGATCGCTCATGGTCATTTCCTTCGTCAGAGCCCGACAATAGAGCTTGGCATGTCAGCGTCTCCTTGGTCATTCCTGCGAAAGCAGGAAGCCAGCAGTGCCGGACCGACCAGTCGCCCTGGACCTCCTCCCCGGGCGGCCGTCCCTTGCCGGTCGTCCCGAGATCGCAGGGGTGACGAGTTAGCCGCGACGGTTCTTCCGAACTCATTTCCTAGATTTCAGCTACGACTCGAGCCGGTAAAACCGTGACGCGGTGCCGGCGAACAGGTCGGCATTCTCCGCTGCGGAGGCGCCGTGGGCGAGCCGCTTGAACGCATTGAACAGGACCGGATAGCTGCAGGCACCCTTGTCGACCGGGAAGTTGCTTTCGAACATGCAGCGGTTGGCGCCGAAATTCTCGATGCAAGCCTCGACATAGGGCCGCCAGGCATTTGCCATCTCACCCGATGACGGCGGTAGCGGCGCCAGGTGAAAATCGAAGGCGTTGACGATCATCGCCAGCCCGCCGAGCTTTACGTACACGTTCGGGCAGGCGGACAGCGCCTTGATATCGGCGCGCCATTGGGGGAACACCTCGTTGCGCTTGTAGGGGCCGACCCCGAGCGGCCCGCCGAAATGGTTCAGCACGATCTTCACCTCCGGGCATTCGCACGCCACCTCGGTCAGGGTCTTGACCTGCGGGTGATAGATCCACGCCTCGAAGGTCAGATTGTGCGCCGGCAGCCGCTTGAGGCCGCGGCGGAAGTTCGGATCGTCCATCAGCCCCGGCGGCGGCACATAGGACGAGGCGCCGATGATCGCCGGATCGTGTGCTGCGATCTGACGAATGCCGCGGAACCGCCCGCCGGCTGCGGCGATCTGCCCCTCGAGCACCGCATCGACATTGGGCAGCCGCAAATCGGCAAAGCTGACGATGCCGGAACAAATCTTGGTCTTGCCGCCGCGCCGGTCGCCCTCCTCGGCGATCGCCCGGACGAACTCGCTTTCGCCGATCGGCCGCATTTCCTCGGGGCCGCTGGTGCGATAGCCCGAACCGCATTGTATGAACACGGTCTTGACGATGTTGTGGCCGGAGCTGACGTCGGCGAGCAGCTCGTCGAGCAGATAGCGGCTGCCCGGATGGTCCCAGAGATGATGGTGCGGGTCGACGATTGGGAGATCGGGCTCGAGGATCTCCTCGGTCAGCGTGCCGAGCCATGCGGGATTGGGCAGCGGGCGGGGATAGGCGCGTGCTTCGCCGGTGGTGTTGGGGGGCATGGCATTCTCCGGGGCCAAGGTAACGCGAAGGTGCTGATTAGTGGCGGCGCTCTATGGCAAAATCTACCGCGAAAACGATGGAGGCGACGATGAACGATGCGGGTACCATGCCACGACACATGCTCGACGTCAGGGAGCTGACAGCGGAGGCTTTTGCACCCTACGGCCAAGTCATCGCGCCGCTGCGAACCGGAGGTCAGGGTGCGGAGACCGGCTATGACCCCGAGATCTCGGCGGGCGAGGCAAAGCTCGTCCTGGGCAATGGCGAGCCGCGGCTGTGGATCATGCATTTGCCGCATGTCGGGCTCGGCTTCAGCCGGATCGCGCGGCACCGGCGGGTCACCCAATGTCTGGGATCGCTCGGCGGCAAGGAATGGTTCATCAGCGTCGCACCACCGGGCGACCTCGGCGACGACGCATCCCCGCGCATCAAGGACATCGTCGCCTTCCGCATTCCAGGCGACCGGCTGATCAAATTGCATGTCGCGACCTGGCATGCCGGGCCACACTTCGTCCACGACGAGTGCCTGTTCTTCAATCTCGAAAACCTCGACACGAACCGGCGCGATTTTCACGCCGTGCCGCTGTCGGTCGAGTGCCGGTATCGGCTCTGAGCCGGGCGCGACGCCGAAGGGCAGGGATCACCCCGCCGCGTCAGCCCGCCGTCCTTCGAGCACCTCGCGGACCCCGGCGATGATCCGCTTGCGGTCCGGAAAGACGTGGTTTTCCAGGACCGGGCTGTAGGGGATCGGCACCTGCAAGGCGCAGACCCGCTTCACCGGCGCCTTGAGCCGCGCGAAGGTCGCCGCATCCTCGGTCGCGACCGCCGCGACCTCGGCCGAGAAGCCGGCTGTCGGGCCCGCCTCGTCGGCGATGACGAGGCGTCCGGTTTTTTGCACCGAGCTCCTGATCTCCTCCCGATCCAATGGCACGAGCGTACGCGGATCGACGATTTCGACCGAGATGCCTTCCTTGGCCAGCTCTTCGGCTGCGGCCAGCGCCTCGTGCACGAGCCAGGCCAGCGCTACGACCGTCACGTCGCTGCCCTCCCGCTTTATGTCGGCCTTTCCCAGAGGGATCGTATAATCCTCCTCCGGCACCGGCCCCTTGCGGGTCATCAGCCGACTCGATTCGAACGAGATGACCGGGTTGTTGTCGCGGATCGCGGTCTTCAACAGGCCCTTTATGTCGTGGGGGGTGGACGGCAGGAACATCTTCAAACCGGCCACATTCATGAACATCGAGTAGGGGGACTGCGAGTGCTGTGCGGCGACCAAGCCGCCGCCGCCGACGGCCGCCCGATAGAGGATCGGGAAGGTCACCTGGCCGCCGAACATGTAGTGGATCTTCGCCGCCTGGTTGACGATCTGGTCCATCGCGACAAAGCAGAACGTCACCTGCCGCCAGTCGACAATCGGGCGGAAGCCGGAGCCGGCGGCCCCGATCGACATGCCGGTCAATGCTGCTTCGGTGATCGGCGTCGCTCTGACCCGCTGGGCGCCAAACTCCTCGAGTAGTGGCGGAAGCGCGTCGGTCGACATGTAGAAGATCTTGGGGTCGCGCCGCATTTCCTCGGCGACGGCCTCGACTGCGGCCTCGTTGTAGGTCAGCTCTCGCATCGTCCGATCCTCAACAAACAGAACACGTTAACGCGAAGGACGCAGAGGGTTCGCTGAGGACGCGATGGCGGGGAATCCCTCTGCGACCCCTGCGTATCCTCCGCGACCACTGCGCTAAAGCTTTCACTTAGGCGGCAAACACGTCGTCGGTCGCCTGCTCGGGCAGCGGGAAGGGGCTGACCTCGGCAAAGGCGACGGCAGCCTCCAGAGCGGCCATGATGTCGCCCTCTATGCCACGCAGCCCGTTGTCGTCGAGCTCGCCCTGGTCCCTGAGCTGCCGTTCGAGCAGCGCGATCGGGTCCTTCCGCTTCCACGCTTCGACCTCGCCCGGGTCGCGCACATCAGCCATGCCTCGCCGCTCGGTGTGGGCGCGCCAGCGGTAAGTCTTGCACTCGATCAAACTCGGGCCGCCGCCCGAGCGCGCCCGCTCCACGGCGGTGTTCGCCGCCTGGTAGACGGCAAAGATGTCGTTGCCGTCGACCACCACACCAGGAATACCGTAGCCGGCCGCGCGTGCTGCGACATCGCTCAATGCGTGGGTCGCGGCGGCCGCGGTGTTCGCCGCGTACATGTTGTTCTCGCAGACATAGAGCATCGGCAGTTTCCAAGTCGCTGCAATGTTGAGGCATTCGTGGAAGGGTCCCGCATTCGAAGCGCCATCGCCAAAGAAGGAGACCGCGACACGCCCTTTGCCTTCCATCTGTGCGGCGAGGCCGGCACCGGTCACGATCGCGATGCCGCCCGCGACGATGCCATTGGCGCCGAGCATGCCGATACCAAAATCGGCGATGTGCATCGAGCCGCCCTTGCCCTTGCAGTAGCCGGTCTGTCGCCCGTAGAGCTCGGCCATCATGCGGTTGAGGTCGGCACCCTTGGCGATGCAATGGCCGTGCCCGCGATGCGTCGAGATGATCCGGTCGCCATCGTCGAGCGCTGAACAGACGCCGACTGCGACCGCCTCCTCGCCGATGTAGCAATGCACGACGCCGTAGATCTTGCCGGCGAGGTAGTCGGCCGAGGCGCGCTCCTCGAAGCGGCGGATCGTCAGCATCCGGCGCAGCATCTCGCGCTGCGTGTCGGGCGGCAGGTTCGGCGAGAGGCTTTGCATGTCGGCGATCCCTCGGGGCCGGTTATGACTTAATCATGATGGGCCAGCGCTCGGAGCCTGGCAACCGTAACCTCGGCGCTGCTGTCGTCAGCAGGCTTTCGGAGTAGGATCGCGTGAAGGCTCATCCGATCATCAGCCCTTCGGAGGAAACCGGTGTTCCTGGAAAGCCGCGAACTGGAAAACAACGTCGCTTGCGAGGTCGTCGGGTTGCGCCTTTGGGAGCCGCAGGACGATCAGACCATCGATGAGCTTCGCGCGTTGTGGGCTGATCATCCTGTGCTGGTGTTTCGCCGGCAAGCCCTCTCCGAGGATGAGCTGGCCGAGTTCAGCGCTCGCTTTGGCCCGCTCGAGCGGACCGTGCGCACCGATTGGGCGTCGCCGGTGCGGCCGGAAGTAAGCCTGATCTCAAATCTAAAGGATGCGCAGGCAAAGCCGATCGGCGGGTTGGGTGACGGCGAGATCCAATGGCACTCGGATCAATCCTACATGCTGAACCCGGCGACCGGTGCGATGCTCTACGCGCTCGAGCTGCCCTCGGAGGGTGGGGCAACCTCGTGGGTGGATCTTTGCGCTGCCTATGCGGGATTGCCCGAGCGGCTCAAGCGCGCCGTGGAAGGACAACGAGCGATCTTCAGCTACGTGAAGCGGCTGGCCGGCTACCAGGGCGTCGACCGGGTGATCTCAGAGGAAGCCAAAACTAAGACGCCGCTGATCCTGCACCCGCTGGTGCACACGCACCCCGTGACCGGCAGAAAGGCGCTGTACTTGGATTCGACGACGACCGTCGGGATCGATGGGATAGACGAAGCATCGGGGTCGGCGTTGCTCGATGATATCTACGAATTCGCGACGCAGCCCAAATTCACCTATTGCCACCACTGGCAGGTTGGCGACGCATTATTGTGGGACAATGGCTTTACGATGCATCGCCGGGAGCCGTTCGACCCAACGGCGCGTCGCCTGATGAAGCGGACGACGATGTTCCTGGCCCGCGAACGCCATATCGTTCCTGAGGGTGCGCTGGCAGCCGCAGCCTGAGTGCCATTGGAAAGGCTCGTCATGAAACTCGGTCTGTTCATCAACACGCAGTTCCCGGAGGGCTTCAGCCTACAAGAGCGCGTTCCGGAGATGGTCGCGCAGGTGCGCGCCGCACGTGATGCCGGCTTTGCGTCGCTGTGGTTCCCGCATCACTGGCTGACCTATCCAATGCAAATGCTGCAGATCACGCCGGTGATGGCCTACGTTGCCTCGTATGCACAGGGCATGACGATCGGGCCCAATATCCTGATTCTGCCACCGCTCAACCCCGTACACGTCGCCGAGGAAGCCGCCACGCTCGACGTGCTTACCGGCGGCAACTACATCCTCGGCGTCGGGTTAGGCTACCGGCAGACGGAGTTCGACGCGTTCGGTAACAGTCTCAGCGAGCGGGCGCCACGGTTCAACGAGAGTATCGCGCTGATGCGCCGGCTGTGGACCGAGGAACGGGTGACCCACAAAGGCCGTTTCTATACGGTCAACGACGCCGGCATCGGCGCGAAGCCAGTGCGCCCGGGGGGACCGCCAGTCTATATCGCTGGACAGGCCGACGTGTCGGTGAGGCGGGCGGCGCGGATCGGCGACGCATGGCTGATCGTGAACACCAGCGGGCTCGGCATGGTGGCCTCGCTGATGCAGACCTATCGTGCGGCATTGAAGGAATATGACCGTACGCCGATGGAGTTCCCGATCACCGTCGAGTGCCATGTCGGCGACCGCCACGCCACTGCGCATGAGGAGTGCCGTGGGCCATTGGAATACAAGTACAGTGCCTATGCCGCATGGGGACTGCCCAATAGCGCCGCGCAGGGTTCGTTCGAAGACTTCGCCCGGGACCGGTTCATCATCGGCGACAAAGTGTCGGTGAAAGAAGAAATCGCGCGGTATCGCGAGCTGCTGGGTGTCGATCACTTTATCATGCGCTGCCAGTGGCCGGGACTGCCACAGGATCGCGTGCTGAGCTCGATCCGGCGGCTCGGCGAGATTTTCGCGTCTTAGAATCCGATCAAAACTGAAGCCGCACTTATTGGTAGACTATCGTCACCCCGGCGAAGGCGGGGGTCCAGGGGCACCGACCGTGAGCTAGCCTCCCTGGATGCCCGCGTCCGCGGGCATGACGAAAAATGGAAAGGCGCCAGACGTTTGAAGGCTGTCGCTAAATCACGCCGTTTTGTCCGAGATCAGCGATTTCGTCTTGTGACAGTCCGAGCCAGCCGCCGTAGATGTCGGCATTGTGCTGGCCGAGCTTGGGACTGGGTGTGGTCGCCACTCTATCAGCGCCGTGAAAACGCAATGGCGAGGTCGGGACCACAATATGCCCGATCTCGTCGTGCTCGATCCATTCGAGCATGTCGCGCTCGTGCATGTGCGGGTCGTGCATGACCTCGCCGACATCGCGCACCGGTGCGCAGGGGATGCGGTACCGCTTGGTGATCGCGAACACTTCCATCTTGCCGAGGGTCTGGGTCCATGCCGCGACGACTGCGTCGGTCTCGTCCATATGCGAAACGCGCTCGACATTGGTCGTGAACCGGGGGTCGTCGCGCAAGTCTTCGCGGCCCATCGCAGCCAGCAGGTTGTGCCAGTGCTCCTCTACTGCAATGTTCATCGCGACATAGCCGTCATTGGTCGGGTAGACCCCGAGCGGCGACCGCCCATGGCTGCGGTTGCCGGTGCGTGGCGGAACCTTGCCCGACTGCCAATAAGCTTCGAGGTGCGAGGTGAGGGTCGTGTAGGCGGCCTCTTGCATCGAAACTTCGACGAGCCGGCCCTTCCCGGTGCGCTCGCGCTCGAACAATGCCGTAGTCGCCGCGGCATAAAGGTGGATTCCAGACAGGAAATCGACGATAGCAGGCCCGGCCTTGACCGGCGGCCCATCGGGAAAGCCGGTCGTGCTGATCAGGCCCGAGACGGCTTGGATCGTCAGATCCATCGCCAGATTGTCGCGGTCCGGTCCGCTGAGCCCGTAGCCCGAGCCAGAGGCATAGACCAGGCGCGGGTTGACCCGGCTCAGCTCTGCCCAGCCGACGCCCAACCGGTCCATGGTCCCTGGCGAGAAATTCTCGAGCAACACATCGGCGCGCCGGGCCATCTCGAACAACAAGGCTCGGCCGCGTTCGTGCTTCAAGTTGAGGGTGATCGCGCGTTTGTTCGAGTTGAGCATCGCGATCGGAAAGGTCGTGCTCTTGCCTGGCGGGGCGCGTCGGCGCAACGGCTCCCCTTGTGGCGGCTCGATCTTGATGACGTCGGCCCCGGCCTTGGCCATCAACAGTGTCGCGTACGGCCCCTGGTAGACCTGACCGAAATCAAGGACGACGATGCCGGCGAGCGGCAGGTTGGGCGGCGAGGGCACGTGAGCCGGAATTATTCCGCCGCCTGCCGAGCGAGCGGGCCGAGCGCCCGTTCGACGCGCGGCCTGACCTCGGTCATTATCAGCTCCATCGAGCGCATCGCCGCCTGGTGCGGGGTCGCGCCGACCTTGAACGAGAAGCACATATGGACCGGATGGGTCGCGCGGATCTCTTCGGCGAGCTTTTCGGCCACCGTCTCGACATCGCCGATCAGCAGATCCTTATGGATCTGTTCGAGCGGCGGTTCGTCGGGGAACGGCTTGTCGACGAGCACCGTGCCATGCATGACCTCCTGCCGCCGCCGCAGGCTCGAGGCGAGGCGGCTCTGGTAGCGCGCGTTCTCAGCAAAGCGCAGCCCTTCCTCCTTGCTATCGGTGATGTGGCAGAAGCGGTTGACGGTGATATGGGCGTTGGCCAATGGCACACCCTCGGCGGCAAACGCGTCCTCGATGACCTGGTATTGCTCGGCCAGGAGTGCCGCACCCCCGACCCTCCCTGACGATAACACCCGGTAGCCGTGCCGTGCCGCGGCACGAAACATCGCCTCGGTATGGCCGGCGACATAGATCGGCAATGGCTTCTGCACCGGCCGGGCTGGTGTGTGGGTTTGCGGGATCTGGTAGTGCTTGCCGCTGTAGCTGAAGAAATCTTGCGAGAAGGCAAGGTCGAGGATCTCGCAGAATTCCTCGGTCATCTCCAGATTGGCTTTGATGTCGACGCCAAAGC
>Ga0306921_10008888_pt1 | contig 10628 bp, 11 predicted proteins | sample sta12Cox44000080_FD_203760 | JGI IMG/M metagenome (GOLD analysis project Ga0306921, IMG submission 203760) | Lab enrichment of tropical soil microbial communities from Luquillo Experimental Forest, Puerto Rico - statoxic.12C.oxic.44.000.080 (v2)... | ecosystem: Environmental > Terrestrial >...
ATCCATTGGCCGGCGTCGGGCCGAACATGGTGCAGCGCCTCTATGTCAGCTTCAAGGGGTCGGATTCGCTCGTCGGCCCGGACGGCGTCACCCACATCAATCCACATCTGCACAACGACTTCCTGCAGATTGCCGCGGAGCGCGGCCTGCCGGCGCTGGCATTGTGGAGCTGGTTCATCGTCGCGCTGCTGCGCGATCTCTGGAAGCGGTTTCATTCCGGACAGCGCGAGCTCGCCGCGACGGCGATGGCCGCGATCGTGGCCCTCCTCACCGCCGGCCTGTTCGAATACAACTTCGGTGACTCCGAGGTGCTGATGCTGTTCCTCACGATCGTCACCCTGCCCGCGGCCGCCGTCCGTCCACCTTCCTGATGACGCTGCCGCCGATTGACGCCGGACGCGCGCGCGACCTGGTCGGGCGCTTCGCGGGGCTTCCCGTGCTCGTCGTCGGCGACGCGATGCTCGATCGCTTCATTGTCGGACGCGTCACACGAATTTCGCCGGAAGCGCCGGTGCCGATCGTCCGGTTCGAATCGGAGCACGTGCGGCTGGGCGGCGCTGCCAACGTGGCGCACAACATCGTCTCGCTGGGTGGACGGCCGCGCCTGGTGGCGATGGTCGGGAACGACGCCGCTGCGGCGCGCCTTCGGGAGTTGCTGCGCACGACGGGAATCGAGACCGACGGTCTGGTGGAAGACGACGGGAGGCCGACGACCGAGAAAGTGCGCGTGGTCACCGAGCGCAACCAGCAGGTGGCGCGGATCGACTACGAGCGCGATGCCGACGCCGACGGCGACATCGAGCGCGCCATCATCGGACATGTCGCGCGTCTTGCCGGCGATGCGAAGGCGTGGCTGGTGTCGGACTATCTCAAGGGCGCCATCACACGCGGGGTGATCGAGGCGCTCCTTCAGAGACGAGCCGGCGCCGGCAGCGCAATTACGGTCAGTCGTACCCCGATGATCGTCGATCCGAAAATCCCTCATCTGGCCTGCTACGCCGGCGCGACGATCGTCACGCCGAATCACCATGAGGCCGAAGTGGCGACCCACCTCCGCGTGCGCTCGGACGACGAGGCACAACGGGCGGCGCACGACTTCAGGCAGCGCACGCAGTGCGAAGCCGTACTGATTACACGCGGAGAGCACGGCATGTGGTTGTCGGAACCGGGCGTGGACGGATCGATCCCGGCAGTCGCGCGCGAAGTGTCGGACGTGACGGGTGCGGGCGACACGGTGGCCGCGGTCCTGTCGCTCGGACTCGCGGCAGGCGCCACGCTCACCGAGGCGGCGATGCTCGCCAATCAGGCGGCCGGCATCGTGGTCGGCAAGTTCGGTCCCGCGACAGTCAGCGCCGAGGAACTTCTCGCCAGCCTGGAAGCCTTTTCGTAGAGCATAATCGCGTCACCGTTGGCCCTTGTCCCGCAGCAAAATCGGCTTCGATGATTCCGAGGTCGTTCTCGCCAGACGGCAAGAGGCTCGCGTTTTTTGAAGTCGCCGGGGGAAACGCCCGAATCTTGACGGTACCGCTGGAGGAGCAGGGAGGGCAGTTGAAGGCCGGGACGCCGGCGCCTTTTTCTCAGCGGGTTGAACCCGTCGCTCTCGCCGGACGGGCGATGGCTGGCCTACCACTCGAACGAATCGGCCAGAAACGAGGTGTACGTCCGCGCGTTTCCATCGCCCTCATCCGGGCCTGGCGGCAAGTGGCAGGTTTCGAACAGCGGCGGGATAGAGCCGCATTGGTCACGGACAGGCCACGATCTGGTGTACCGATCGGGTGACCAGATTCTGGCTGCGAGCTACACATGAAGGGCGACACCTTCGTCGCCGAGAAGCCGCGGGTGTGGATCGCGAAATCGGGCATGGGCGTCGCCGCCGGTATCGCCGCGTGGGACCTGGCGCGAAATCTGAAATCTGAATTCTGAAATCTCAGAATGGCGTATACACGCCCATCACATTCATTGTCCCCTTGTCGTCGTAGACCGCTCGTTGAAAACGCCCGGTCCACTTGTCGTACACGACGATGCTGAGCGTGGACGTCTCGCGAACCTCGCGCCACTCGTACCTCGGGAGGTACGCGTGCGCGAAGATCGCGGCGACGATCGCACCGAGGAAGGCCCACCACCACGCGTCGTTCTTGGTCATTCTCTGCCTCGAATTCTAGTGCCTGAAATGACGCTTGCCGGTGAACACCATCGCGAGGCCGTGCTCATCCGCGGCAGCGATCACTTCGGCGTCGCGGACTGAACCACCGGGCTGCACCACCGCCGTGGCGCCGGCCCTGGCGAGCGCATCGAGACCATCGCGGAACGGAAAGAAGGCATCGGACGCGGCAACGGACGCTGAAAGCGAGCGGCCGGCGGCCTGCGCTTTCATCACCGCGACGTTGACGGCGTCGACACGGCTCATCTGGCCCGCGCCGATCGCGAGCGTGCGGCTCGCATCGGTGAAGATGACGGCGTTCGATTTCACATGAGCGCAGATCCGCCACGCGAAACGCAGCGCTACCCATTCCTCCGCGGAAGGCTGGCGCCTGGTGACGACCCGCAGACCGTCCGGCAGCGTCGCCGCCGTCCACGGCTGGCGCGCCTCCACGACGGCGTCGCGCTCCTGCAGGAGCATCGCACCGAGAATCGAACGGCGCTCGACCGTCGCCGCGAGCGCGTCGAACCCGCCTGTCACCACGCGCATGTTGACCTTCTTCGCGAGAATCTCACGCGCCCCCGCATCCACGGCTGGCGCGATCACGGCTTCGATGAAGGTCGAGACGATCGCTTCGGCGGCACCGACGTCAATCGGCCGGTTCAGGGCCACGATCCCGCCGTAGGCGGCGAGGCTGTCGGCATCGCGGGCGCGCAGGTACGCGTCGGCCGGCGAATCGCCGATGGCCGCACCGCATGGGTTCGTGTGTTTGATGACCACGGCCGCCGGTTCGGTGAACTCGAGCGCGATCCGCGCCGCCGCGTCGAGATCCAGCAGGTTCGTGTACGACAGTTCCCTGCCTTGCAGAATCTCGGCCTGGCCGAGGCCTCCTGTGCCGAGGGTCGCGCCGGTCGTCGTGTCCCGATACCATGCCGCCTTTTGATGGGGATTCTCTCCGTAGCGCAAATCGCGGATCTTCTCGAGTGAGACATCGACGCGGTCCGCCAGCTCGATCGTGGGGCGGTCATGCGACTCCTCCACGCGTTCGATTCGGCTTCCCTTGACCCGGGTCCGAAGAAGCGCGGCCGCGATCGTGGCGTCGTATTCGGCCGTGTGCGCGAACGCCTTCACCATCAGCTCGAACCGGAACGCGAGGCTTGGTATCTCGTCAATCGAGGTGAGCAGCTTCTGGTAATCGAGAGGGCTCACGACGATCAGCACGTCGCGGAAGTTCTTCGCGGCGGCCCGCACCATGCTCGGTCCGCCGATATCGATCTGCTCGACCAGCTGCTCGAAGGTGACGCCCGCCTTCTTCGCCGTCTCCGCGAACGGGTACAGGTTGACGATGACGACATCGATCAGGCCGATGCCATGAGCCGCCGCGGCGGCGAGGTCGTCGGGATGATCGCGGCGAGCGAGGATACCGCCGTGCAGCGCCGGGTGCAGGGTTTTCACCCGGCCGTCCATCATTTCCGGGAAGCCCGTCAGGTCGGTGACCCCGATCACCGCGAGCCCGGCGTCCGCCAGCGTGCGCGCGGTGCCGCCGGTGGACACGAGATCGAACCCTCGGGCGGCGAGGCCGCGGGCGAGATCGACGATTCCAGTCTTGTCAGAAACGCTAAGCAGGGCTCTTGGCATAATCGAGGGATTCCAGTATTATCTCTGCGGACGCCGGGCGGGCCTGGCGCCGTAAGGGAAAGGCCGCACAACGCGGCCTTTTTTTTTGTTCAAAGACGCGGTATCGCGTCACAGCAAGCAGGAAATAGAACGATGCGTATCACAGGCAAGGTCAAGTGGTTCAACAACGCCAAGGGCTACGGGTTCATTGAGCGCGACGGAGGCAGCGACGTGTTCGTGCACTACTCGGCCATTCAGGGAGACGGCTTCCGCTCGCTGGAGGAAGGCCAGGCGGTGGAGTTCGAAATCGTCGACGGCCCCAAGGGCCCGCAGGCCGGCAACGTCACCAAGATCTAGCCCGCTTTATCAGGTTTGGGGTCCAGGGTTCGGAGCAACGGCTCCGAACCCGAGGCCCTGAGCCCCTTGCCTGACAGCATTCCCGAATCTTCACACCTCGACTCGATCACGTTCGTCGACGTTATTTGTTCACGCCTTTCAGCGCTCGCGCCGTAAAACTGACTTTTCCGTCCTTGACTGCCACGCGGAACGCGACCTCCGGCGATCCGGTATCGCGCAGTTTCTTCACCTGGCTCTTCACGAGCTCGGCAAACTTGTGAAACGGCGGCGCCTCGCCGCCGACCTCTCGCCGCGCCTCCGCCAGCGATTCGTACAGCTCGGTGAGCTTGTCGATCTCGCGCAGCGGATCGCGAAAGGCCGACACGTGGAGAATGCGGTTGCCAACTTCCTTCCTCGCCGCGTCACCCGTCGGGTGTTTCTGGGCAAATGGACCCGGTCTCCCCTCCTCGCGCGCGCGCAGGCCACGATCCCACAGATCGATGAACGTGGCATAGCGCGACTGGATCGTCGTGAACCGGAAGCGATCGCCGGTGTTCGGGATGTGCCCGCGATCGAGCTGTTTCACGAGGGCTTCCACCCGGGCCCGCGTCTCCCATGGCGGTTTGGGGAGCCGGCCAGAGAAGAACATGTTGTACTCGGCCTCGAGCTGCTTCAGGTCGGTTTCGAGTCGCGTGATGTCGCGATCGATTTCAGAGGGAGGCACGGGATCCTACCGGGGAATGAGAAACCACACGAGCGGGAGCCACAGCTCGCGTGCGTAAGGCACCGGGCGATCGTCGATGAGCACCTCGGTGGCATCCGAGCCGCCGACGATCTGAAACAGGTCTCGCAGCGCTGACGCGTCGCTCGACCAGAAGCGGGCGCGATAGCGCAGCGCAGGGCCCGCGCCGGTCTCACGGAATTCCGCCGACGCGCGCGCGATCTGCAGCGCGGCCGGAAACGTGGGGACGTCGAGCGCGGGAAACACCAGCGTGATTGAGAACGGGCGCTTTTGTGCGCCGAAGAGCGCTTCGTACAGATCGGGATCCAGCGCCGCGAGCTCGGAGGTCGTCGGCTGCTCGGGCAGCTCGGCGTACGGCCAGAATCGCTCGAGCGGTCGGTATTTCGGTGGATCCGCAGTCATGGGGGCGATGTCATAGTATTGCAGAATTGAAGGATTGCAGGATTGCAGGAAGGGAAGGAGGCAAGGATAAACGGCCCTGCTTCCTTCCCTTCGTGCAATTTGCAATCCTGCAATCCTGCAATGTCTGATTTCAGATTGATTCCGTCGATCGAGCTGCTGCGACAGCGGCCTTCGGTGCGGGCGCTCGAGACGCGTTTCGGCGCCGACGCTACCGTCGCCGCGTTGCGGGCGGCGACGGCCGACGTGCGAAGCGCAATGGCCAAAGGCGACACTGCGCTCTCGACTGAAGGCGCCGTCGTCTCGCGGGTGGAAGCAGCCGCGGCGATACAGCTCAGTGAGGCGTTCCGGCCGTCGCTGCAGCCGGTCATCAATGCGACGGGCGTCATCATCCACACGAATCTTGGCCGCGCGCCGTTGGCGGACGCCGCCATTGCTCGAGTCGCGGAGGTCGCGCGAGGCTACTCGTCGCTCGAATACGACCTGTTGCGCGGAGCCCGCGGCAAGCGCGATGTACATGCAGAAGCGCTGCTGTGCCGCCTCACCGGTGCCGAGGCGGCCATCGTCGTCAACAACAACGCCGCGGCGACCATGCTGATGCTGGCGGCGCTGGCGGCGGGACGCGAGGTCATCGTGTCGCGCGGTGAGCTGGTCGAGATCGGCGGCGGATTCCGGGTCCCTGATGTGATGGCGCAGTCGGGTGCGATCCTGCGCGAGGTGGGGACGACCAACAAGACGCGCGGCTCAGACGTCGGCGCCGCGATCAATGAACATACGGCACTGATCCTTCGCGTCCATCCGTCAAATTTTCGCATCGAGGGGTTCACCGAACGTCCATCCCTGCCAGAACTGGTCGCGCTCGGCAACAAATTCAACGTCCCCGTCGCCGAAGATCTCGGCAGCGGCCATCTGGGCCATTTTGAGGGTCAGACCCGGGTCAGACCTGGGTCAGACCTGGGTCAGACCTGGGTCAGACCCGGGTCAGACCCTGTTGGTACGGAACCTGCGGTTTACGACTCGATCCGCGCCGGCGTGGACGCCTGCTGTTTCAGCGGAGACAAGCTCCTCGGTGGACCGCAGGCAGGCATCATCGTCGGACGTTCTGCGCTGATCGCGAAGATGCGCACGCATCCGCTGATGCGCGCGTTGCGCGTGGACAAGATGACTTACGCCGCTCTCGAGTCGACGCTCGTCGAATATTTAGCCGGACGGGCGGACGCGACAGTGCCAGTGCAACGCATGCTGACTGCGGACCCAGACGAGATCCTCGCGCGTGCCAGGGCCCTGACGTCGGCATTGGCCGCGGTGAGCGGCTGGCACTGCGACGTCGTACCGGGTATGTCGGCGATCGGCGGCGGCAGCGCCGCAGGCGTGGAGCTGCCGACCTGGCTGGCTGCAATCGCGAAAGACTCGCTGTCCCCTGACACACTCGAGACGAAACTGCGCCTTCAGACGCCGCCCATCGTCGGGCGAATTGCGGACGGCCGGGTCGTCCTCGATCTGCGCACTGTTCTCCCCTCGCAGGACGCGCTCCTCGTATCACTCCTCAGTGATCTCTGACACTTCGATCGCTCTCGTGTGCACGGCCGCATCGGATCCGGGGCCCGGTTCGGCCGTTCACAACGGCGGACGATCCCGCGCTGGCAAATCTCTCGCGGCCGCGGCGTCTCAAGTAGCCCGCTCAGACGCTAAGCCGCCTTATAATCCGCCGAATGAGTCGACGGCTTCGCGTCCTGTTGCATTCGAGCTGCCTGACACTATTCCTCGCGCCGGTCGCATTCGGACAGACGCGGACGGCAGCCACCTCTACGGACCCGGCAGCGGGACAGCGCATCTTCGACGCGCAGTGCGCCTGGTGTCACGGGAACGGCGGCGATGGCGGCACCGGTCCGAATCTGCACGGCAAGCTGCGCCACGCCACCACGCTTGCATCCATCGTCGATATCATCACGAACGGGATTCCAGGAACCGACATGCCGTCGTTCCGCGTGGGGCTCACCGAACGAAGCACGCGACAGGCCGCCACGTACGTGTTGTCGCTCACGCGTGCACCGCTTCGAAGTGGACGTGGCAACGCCGAGCGCGGCGCGGCTCTGTACCAGTCGACCGGCTGCGGCTCCTGTCACGTCGTCGAAGGACGCGGCGGCATCCTCGGACCAGAACTCACCGACATTGGAGGACGCCGCGGCGGCGTTTATCTGCGCGAGGCGATCGTCAAGCCCGCCGCATCGCATCCGCCGGGGTTCCTCGTCGTTCGAGCGGTTCCCGCCAGCGGCGCTGAGATTCGCGGTGTTCGTGTCAACGAAGACGTGTTCTGGATCACCATCCGCGATGCGAGCGGCACGCTGCACACGCTTCAGAAATCGGACCTGTCGCGCCTCGATCGCGAGCTCGAGGGAACGCTGATGCCGTCGTACGAATCGAGGCTGTCAGGGCCGCAGCTCGACGATCTGGTCGCCTACCTGGCGACGCTGCGAGGTGCCAAATGAACCGTTCGGCTGACGCCTTCGCACGACGAATCGCGTTCGCTGCCGTGGTGCTCGGCGCATGGTCGGCAGTTCCGCTGCTGGCGCAGGATGGCCAGTGGCTGATGTACTCGGGCTCGTACAGCTCGCATCGCTTCTCACCGCTGACGCAAATCAATACCGACAACGTTTCCAAGCTGCGGCCCGTGTGGGTCTATCAACCGCCAGGCACGGGCTCGGTCGAATCGACGCCGGTTGTCGTCAACGGTGTCATGTACGTCACGTCTGGTCCGACGATGGTGGCGGCGCTGGAGCTGAGGAGCGGCAAGCCGCTGTGGGAATGGACGCGTCCAATCGCGCCAAGCGTGCTGAATCTCGGATTCCCGCGAGTCAATCGAGGCGTGGCCGTGCTCGACAACATGGTTTACGTCGGGACGCTCGACGGCTATCTCTTCGCCCTCGACGCACGTGCCGGCATCGAGCGCTGGTCGGTGCACGTCGGCGAAAATACGGTTGGACACTCGATCACCGCTGCACCGCTCGTCGTCGGCGACAAAGTCGTCGTCGGCATCAGCGGAGGCGAAGCCGGCATCCGCGGCTTTCTCGATGCGTACGACGCGAAGACCGGCAAACAGGCGTGGCGGTTCTACACCATCCCGTCACCCGGCGAGCCCGGCAGCGAGGGCTGGCCCGGCGACAGCTGGGTTCACGGCGGCGGAGCGACCTGGCTGACCGGATCCTACGATCCCGCGCTGAAGCTGCTCTACTGGGGCACCGGGAATCCGGGTCCGGACTGGAACGGCGACTCGCGCAAAGGCGACAACCTCTACACCTCGTCTCTGGTGGCGATCGACATCGACACGGGCAAGCCGCGCTGGCATTTCCAGTTCACTCCGCACGACGTCCACGACTGGGACGCGAATCAGATCCCCGTGCTCGTAGACACGCAGGTCGGCGCCCGCGCGCGGCAGCTGGTCGTCACCGCCAACCGCAACGGTTTCTACTACGCGCTCGATCGAAAAACCGGCGAGTTCGTGTTCGGCACTCCCTACGCCAAACAGACGTGGGCTAAGGGGCTGGACGATCGCGGGCGTCCGATTGAAATCCCCGGCATGGAACCGTCCGAGAAGGGCACGCTGGTCTATCCGAGCCTTCAAGGATCCACCAACTGGGCGAGCCCGTCCTATAGCCCTTCAACCGAGATGCTCTATGTGCCGGTTCGTGAGATGGGATCGGTCTATTACAAGACAGGCGTCGAGTACAAGCCGGGGACGTACTACACCGGCGGCAGCGAGAAGCGGCTCGACGAGGAATCGTGGGGCGCCGTACGCGCGCTCGATGTGAAGACCGGCAAACAGGCGTGGGACTTCAAGCTGCCGACGCCGACGTGGGCCGGCGTGATGGCGACGGCGGGAGGCCTCGTCTTCAGCGGATCCAACGAGGGCAACTTCTTCGCGCTCGACGCGAAGAGCGGCAAGCCGCTCTGGCAGTTTCAGACCGGCGGCGCGATTCGATCGGGCCCGATGTCATTCGCGGTCGGCGACAAACAGTTCGTCGCCGTCGCCGGCGGTCACGCGCTCTTCGTGTTCGGCCTCGACCAGCCGTAGATCGCCGCGGCGGCGCGGCCGGCAAGCGCGCCGGGTGTGCCGCTGATGAACGCGACAATGAGCAACAGCAGTGGCACGCCGGGGAAGCCTTCGAAAAGTCCACCGCTGCCTTCGATCGCCGCCATGATCTCGGGACCGTGCGAAATCGAGAGAGAGACGAGCGTGCCGGCCATCCCGAGATAACCGCCCATCGCCGCGGCGATCAACGTCAGCAGCACGCCGGCGCGAAGGTGGCCCGTTCGCCACGCGTGCCACGCACCGCACCCGAAGAATGTCGCCATCAGCGTCCAGCTCATGACCGCCGAGCGCAACGCGATGACGCCAGCCGTGTAGTGAATTGGCGCGAGCGTATCCAACAGGTAGCGCCAGAGGCAGATCGCACCGACGACCACGGCCCACGCCCACGTGGCGCTCAGGACGTACCGTGCCACGTGCCGGACGTACCAGCGATTCGCGGTGCCGCCAAGCGAGGGCACGATCGATTCGCGGTACTCCTCGAGGAGATCGCCTGAAACACTGTCGCGGTCTTCCGGCGTCAGTATCAACCGCAGCAACGATTCCGCCCATGACGGCGGCAGCGTAGTGGGACGATCGATCGTCATGCCATGCTCCTTGCCTTCACGAGCGGCCATTTGAGGCCGCGCCAGATGTTTTCCACGGCCTCGCGCGCGTCATTGAGCGCGTGGACGCCGGCCGCCGTAAGACGATAGTAGCGGCGCGGCCGGCCGGCTCGCACGGGCGTGCCCGATCCGAGTTTCGACGACAGCAGCCGCTTCTTCTCGAGACGATCGAGCGTCGCGTGCACCGCGCCGGGCGCCACATCGCGATCCAGCCTCGCCTGCACATCCTTGAGAATGCCGCGGCCGTACGCCTCATCGCCCAGGCGGATAATGGTGATGAGCACGGCCTGTTCGAAGGCGCCGAGCGCGTCTGCCATGTTGCCTACATTGTAGGAATATTAGCGACGCTGTCAAGCCCGTTCGACTGAAGCCTTCGCGCTACCGGACATCGGCGTGAATCATTCGCGGGCGGCGTCCCCGGCCAGATAGCCAGGGCGAGCCTTGATCGTGGTCCGCCGATTCTTCACCCGCACATCGATCTTGTGCCAGCCATCCTTCGGCACGCCGTGGGGCGTGTAGCTCACCAGATACCGATGACGGAACTCCTCGAGGATGCCGAGAAACGTCGCGGCCAGGTTCGCCGTCTTCTCGATCTCGAACAGCCGTCCGCCCGTAAGCGACGTGATCTCGCGAAGAAACTCCGGCTTGAGGCGCGAGACAACCGACACTCCGTACACCACAACATCAGCGCGCCTGGCCGTG
>Ga0306921_10008889_pt1 | contig 10628 bp, 6 predicted proteins | sample sta12Cox44000080_FD_203760 | JGI IMG/M metagenome (GOLD analysis project Ga0306921, IMG submission 203760) | Lab enrichment of tropical soil microbial communities from Luquillo Experimental Forest, Puerto Rico - statoxic.12C.oxic.44.000.080 (v2)... | ecosystem: Environmental > Terrestrial > Soil...
GAACCCTACGCCAGAGGATCGAGGCGCCCGCGAAATCCGCATTAGGGGACATGGTTCTAACCGGCCCGGGAAGCCCGATCGTTAGTGACGGAGGGGGCGGAGGGGTATATCGCGTCAGTGGTGACCAATTGGAACGAATTGACGCCGGAGACTTCATCTCTCCGCAAACATCGGCCATGCATCCCGATGGCAGTCATGTGTTCGTGCCCGATTACGCTCGCGGCATCGGAATTCTCGACCTCGCAAGCAAGAAAATCGTTTGGCTCGATCAGAGTGTCCCAAAATTTGCCATCAACGGGATCGACGGACTGTATTTCGATCACGGGTTCCTCATCGCCACTCAAAACGGAACTTCGCCCGAGCGTGTCGCTCGTTTCAAACTCGACTCGACCATGACTCAAATCGTTTCAGAGGAGATCATCGAGCGAGCGACACCCACTCTCGGCGACCCGACTCATGGAGTCGTGGTCGGCGACTCGTTCTACTATATTGCGAATTCGGGCTGGAACAGTTTGGATGACGCCGGAAACGTAAAGGCAGATTCAAAGCTCACGCCTGCTCGCATCATGCGTTACCGGCACCCGTAACCCGTTTGCGGATCGGCCAGGCGATAGAGGCTCATTGAACCTGTTGCGGATTTTTAGCGTAATCCGGATTCTTCCTCAAGGACCGTATGACGGGCTCCGGAACTCCGGAACGGACTGAATTGCTGTCACGGGATGCAAGCAATAATATCCTGCTGGTACCGCTGGCAAGGGATGGGTAGAAGCGTTTGAAAACCAGCATCATTGAGATTTTTAAGATCGGTGTGGGGCCATCAAGCTCGCATACGGTGGGGCCGATGCGGGCCGCGCGGCGGTTTGCGCTGGATTTGCGGGAGTGGGGCCTTCTTCGTCCGTCAGGGGCTAAAGCCCGGGAGTCTATTGCATACGATAACGGCAGGGCTGAACCCGCGCCCCTCGAAAACCCGCTGCTCAATGATCTCCACAATTGCGAAAATCGGGCAATTGTAAGCCACTCGAACAACCAGTCGACCGCAGATCCTTCGACGGCGCTAGTTCCGCACCCCGGAAGCGGCGCCGCTCAGGATGACAAGAATAGAGAGTCCGGCAAGCGTGTGGCGCGGGTGAAGGTGGAGTTGTTTGGGTCGCTGGCACTGACGGGGCATGGGCACGCGACGGACCGCGCGGTGCTGATGGGGCTATCGGGCGAGGAGCCGGAGACGATCGATCCGGCGACCATAGAGCCGAAAGTGACGACGATTCGGGAGCGACGCCAGCTGCCGTTGCTCGGAAAGGTCGTAGTTCCCTTCCATGAAGACGACGACCTTTTGTTCCTCAAGACGCAGACACTGCCTGGACATTCCAATGGCATGCGGTTCACGGCGTTTGATGACAGTGGAGCGGGTTTGTATTCGGCCATCTTTTATTCGGTGGGTGGCGGGTTCATCCAGCGCGCGGGCGAAGAGGAGGGCAAATCGGAATTGGAGACGCCTCCCTTCCCTTTCGCCAGCGCGGACGAATTGCTGGCGATCGGCGAGCGGGAGAAACTGGCGATCTGGCAAATCGTACTGGAGAACGAGAAAACATGGCGCACGGAGGTGGCGATACGCACCGGCTTAATGCGCATTTGGAACGTGATGCAGGCTTGCGTGAAGCGTGGGCTCGAGACCGAAGGGGTACTGCCGGGAGGTTTAAACGTGCGGCGGCGTGCGCCGCGATTGGCGCGCAAACTGAGCGAACAGGGAGGGAGCGATCCGCTGGCTCCGATGGACTGGGTGAATGTGTACGCGATGGCGGTAAATGAAGAGAATGCCGCCGGCGGACGCGTGGTGACGGCTCCGACAAATGGGGCGGCCGGGATCATTCCAGCGGTAGCGCATTATTACGAGCGCTTCATTGATGGCGCGTCGGACGAGGGACTGTTTCGATACTTTCTGACCGCGGGGGCGATCGGCATCCTCTATAAGGAGAACGCGTCGATTTCGGGTGCGGAGGTGGGCTGTCAGGGCGAAGTGGGCGTGGCGTGTTCGATGGCTGCGGGCGGGCTGGTGGCGGCGCAGGGTGGATCGAACTTGCAAGTGGAGTATGCCGCCGAGATCGGCATGGAACACAACCTGGGGATGACATGCGATCCGATTGCCGGGCTGGTGCAGATTCCGTGTATCGAGCGCAATGCGATGGGATCGGTGAAGGCGATCAATGCGAGCCGCATCGCAATGCGCGAGACAGGTGAACATAAGGTGTCACTCGACCAGGTGATCGCGACGATGTATCAGACGGGCCTGGACATGCAGTCGCGATACAAGGAGACGTCGCTAGCGGGGCTGGCGCTGAACGTGATTGAGTGTTGAGCTGTGCCGCTTTGTCAGTGCGCAGTTGTCGGTTGTCCGTTCTTTAGCCTTTAAGATTTCCACTTGACGACCACAAAGGTCGGACATAGGTCGCGTCGCGTAACCTCTAATTAACTGTTCGTTACAAAACGACACAGAATTCTCCGACGTCAAATAGGAAAATTAGACGTGAGAACTTTTCCCATAAGCCCGCCCACTGGGAGGACTGCAACCTTATTCAGGGGCCAAAGCCCGCCGACCACAGTAACTTAGTCGGCACGGCTGAAGCCGTACCCTGATACGAGACTGGCGGTCAACGGAATTTTTCGCGTCTACGGCTGGGCCTTGAGGCCAGGACTTATGAGCTCATTGCACGAAACATTGCTTATGAGAAGGACCTGTATCCGTGGTGCTGTGTGGTTGATTTGCCTATGCCTCCTGCTGGGCGCGGTAACACTCGCAGCGATGGCGCAAGCGGCGCAGTCGAGCACCACGCCGATCGTAAAGGCGGTGGGAGAGATCAAGTCCGTTGGTGGAAACAATATCCTACTGGCGACGGATGATGGGAAGAGCGAGAACATTGCCCTGCCGGAAAATGTCCAGGTCGTAAGGGTCGCTCCAGGTGAGACCGATCTTAAGAACGCCGTGCCGATCACCGTACGGGATCTGCAAAACGGCGATCGCGTTCTGGTACAGGGCAAGACGGCCGACGACGGGAAGTCGATGATCGCGCTACGCGTGGTGGTGATGAAGCAGTCGGATGTTGCCGCCAAGCAGCAGAAGGAACGCGAAGACTGGCAGAAGCGTGGCATTGGCGGGCTGGCGAGCGAGGTCGATCTCCCTGCGGGGACCGTAACAATTTCAGTGACGTCACTGGCAGGCAGTAAGAAGATGCTGATCCAGACGACGAAGAACACGTGGATACGACGGTATGCGCCCAATTCGGTGAAGTTCGACGACGCGCAACCGAGCAAGCTGGCCGACATTCATCCGGGCGACCAGTTGCGTGCGCGCGGGAACAAGAATGAAGACGGAACGGAGTTCACGGCGGAAGAGATTGTGGCGGGGAGCTTCCGCAATATTGCCGGCACCGTGACGGCGGCGAACACAACGGAAAATACGCTGACCGTGATGGATCTGTTGAGCAAGAAGGCTGTGGTGGTAAAGATCGCACCGGATTCGCAGATGCGTAAGCTGCCACAGATGATGGCGCAAAGGATTGCGATGCGCCTCAAGGGTCAGACGCCTCCGGGCGCACCCGGAGCGGGCTCGGCTCCGGCAAACGCGTCGGCCAGCTCGGCCGGTCCACAAGGTGGCGCCGTACAAGGAGCACCGGGCGGGGGAGCTTACCCCGGTGGAGGGGCGGGCACGCGTCCCGGTGGAGTGGATTTGCAGCAGATGCTGCTTCGCTTGCCGGCGGTAACCGTCGCAGATTTTCAGAAGGGCGATGCCGTGATTCTGGTATCGACACAAGGAAACGATGCGGAAGTAACCGCGATCACGTTGGTGGGAGGCGTGGAGCCGATACTGACCGCTGCTCCCGCGGGCGGTCAGGCGATGGTGCTGTCGCCGTGGAGTTTGAGCGGGGCGCCGGGAGAGGCGCAGTGAAGCGGTTGTCGGTAGGTCTCAGTCGTCGGTTTTGAGTGGATAGACGGGCTGCCGGAAAGACAGGAAAGTTCATGAGAGTCGTTCTGTGCCGGAGACTTGTCCGGTTTGCTATTTTGGCGCTGTTCGTCGTGACTTTCCCGGCTGCTTCGTCGTTCGCGCAGGCGGCGCTCGGGTCAATGCATGGGACGGTAACCGATCCGTCGGGCGCGGCGGTAACCAAGGCGGATGTTCAGATCACCGCCCCGGATGGCAGGGTTCTCGATACCGCCACAAACAACACCGGCGGTTATGAAGTAAAAGGGCTGGCTGCGGGAAAATACGGCATCAAGGTTACGGCCAAGGGATTTGAAGTGTACGAAGTCGACGGCATTGCTGTCGGGCCCGGGCAATCGCAAAAGACCGATGTAACCCTATCCATCGAGGTGCAGCAGCAGAACGTCAATGTCTCGGAGAACACTCTTGGGTTGGACGTGTCTGCCGAGAGCAACAGCACGCAGATGGTGCTGACGGGCAAGGACCTGGATGCGCTGTCCGACGATCCGGATGAACTGGCTGACGATCTGCAGGCGCTGGCGGGGCCGTCGGCCGGACCCAACGGCGGGCAAATCTACATCGATGGATTCACCGGCGGACAGCTGCCGCCGAAGGCGTCGATTCGGGAGATTCGCATCAATCAGAATCCGTTCTCGGCGGAATATGACAAGCTGGGGTATGGACGCATCGAGATCTTCACCAAGCCTGGAGCTGACCAGTATCACGGTCAGGTTTCGGTACTGGGGAATTCATCGTACTTCAATTCAACCAGCCCATTTGCGACCAGCAATCCATCCTACGATACGACGCAATACTCGGCTAACTTTGGCGGACCGGTCGGGAAAAAGTCGTCGTTCTTCGTCAACTTCGAGAGGCGCAACATCGGCGACAACGCGATTGTAAATGCATTCGTGATCGATCCCACGACGCTTGTGGAATCGCCGTACAACACCTCAGTTCCGATTCCGCAGGAGCGTACCGTCGTCAGCCCGCGCATGGATTTTCAACTCACCCCAAACAATACCTTGAGCGTGCACTATCAATACTGGCTGAACAATCAGGAAAACAAGGGCGTTGGGCAGTTCTCATTGCCGTCGCAGGCTTACGGCGTGAACCACACGGAGCAGACGTTTCAGCTCAGCGATACGCAGCTGTTCGGGCAAAAGATCGTCAACGAGACCGGATTTGAATACCTGCGTGACCGCAACAACATGACGCCGGCTGCTACCGATGTGACGCTCAACGTGCAGGGGGCGTTCGTCGGAGGCGGCAATACGCAGCAGTTCAGTCTCGACAAGCAGGATTATTACGAGGCACAGAACTATACGTCGTGGTTGCATGGCAGCCATGTGTTCAAGTTTGGTGGCAGACTACGTGCCCTGCGCGACGCGGGCTATGCCGACCCAAATTTCAACGGCACATATACCTTCAATTCGCTGACTGCTTACCAAATCACCGAGCAAGGCGTGGCGAATGGGTTGACTCCGGCGCAGATCCGTGCGACAGGAGGCGGCGCCGGACAGTTTTCGATTACGTACGGAACACCGTCGGTGATTGTCACCTACTATGACGTTGGGCTCTACGCAGCGGACGACTGGAAGTGGAAGCCGAACTTCACGATCAGCTATGGACTGCGATTCGAGACCCAGACAGATATCAACGATCACGGAGACTTTGCGCCACGCCTGGCGTTTGCGTGGGGACTGGGAAAGGGTTCGACGCCGAAGACGGTGCTGCGCGCTGGATGGGGCATGTTCTATGACCGGTTCGACGAGCTGTACGTGTTGCAGGCAGAGCGCCTGAACGGCACGAACCAGCAGCAGTATATTGTTGATCAGCCGAACTTCTATCCTCTCGTGCCGTCGCAAGGCAGCCCCTTGCTGAACACCGCGAGGACGTTTCCGACTTCGTATCAGTTGGCGCCGAATCTTCGCGCTGCCTACACGATGCAGGCGGCGATCAGCGTGGAGCGACAGCTCACCAAGAACGCTAACGTTGCAATCTCCTATTTGAATTCGCGCGGCGTGCACCAGTTTCTGACGCGGAATATCAATGCACCGTTCCCAGGTACGTATGATCCGAACAATCCGACAAGTGGGATCCGGCCGCTCGGCGATGCAGCGGGCAACATTTATCAGTACGAGTCGACGGGTGAGTATCAGCAGAACCAGCTCATCGTAAACGCCAACGTGAGGGTTGGATCGAAAGTGTCACTGTTCGGTTGGTACACGTTCAACAACGTGAAGGCCAATACGAACGGCGCGAATAGCTTTCCGAATAACCAGTACGATCTGGCGGAAAACTATGGGCCCACCATGTACGACATACGGAATCGCGCGTTCATCGGCGGAACGGTGGCAATGCCGCACGGCTGGCGGCTGAATCCATTTCTGGTCGTGAGTTCGGGCATTCCGTTCAACATTACGCTGGGACAGGACTACAACGGCGACTCTATCTTTAACGATCGCCCAACATTTGCCACGCCTGGCCTGCCGGGGCAGAACATCGCGCTAACCAAGTGGGGAACGTTCAACCTCACTCCGCTGCCGGGGCAGACGGTGATTCCTCCTTATTATGGGTTGGGCCCGGGACGTTTCTCACTGAATCTGCGGTTGAGCAAGACGATCGGGTTTGGTCCGGAGACCAAAGGCGGCAATCTGGCGGCTGGCGGAGGTATGGGAGGCCAGGGAGTTGGAGGCGGCGGCGGACGTGGCGGACCCGGTGGGCCTGGTGGGCCTGGAATGGGTCGCGGTGGGTTCGGCGGCATGGGCGGCCCGATGGGCCTGGGTAGCGCCACCATCCGGCGCTACAACCTGACTTTCAGCATCAACGCGCGGAACGTGTTCAACAACATTAATTTCGCGCCTCTAGTGGGGAATCTCAGTTCCCCGCTGTTTGGCGAACCCAATGCCATCGCTGGCGGACCATATGGATCGGCGTCGGCGCCGCGCAAGCTTGAACTAGGGGCGTTGTTTACGTTCTAGCGGGGAGAGCGCCAGGGCTCAGGTTTTCCAGAGCAATTTGCCGCTGTCCTAAACAGTCCTGGTAGGCCCTTCGATCTACACTGATTTACAAAACACTCTTATCCCATACCAGAGGGAGCGGGCGTTTGGGGGTTGCCCGGATTGCGCACCCGCTTATAAACTTCTCGTGCCAAGTATCCAGACAAGGGACGGTTGGGTTCGGGGTTGAACTGCGTTTTCCCACAGGGTCAGCTTGGTGTGTTCGAATGCCATCCGTTGACCGTCAGACCGATGCTGCTCTGGCAGTACGTCTCGGTCACTTCGATTCGCAGGAGTCAAGGGTGGGAGGATGATGCGCGGGTTGGCGATGAGGGTGTTTCTGGCGGCAGCCGTTCTCTACGGCGTGACGAGCTTCCCTCTCGCAGCACAAGACCAGCCGGACGTGCTCACCGTGGACCAGGCGGTGAAGAATGCCCTGGCCAATAATCGCGTATTAAAGATTACTTCCCTGCAGCTCGACGAAGAAAAGCAGGGTTATCTGGCGCTGAAAACGCGGCGCTATCCGTCCTTCAGCACCTATGTCTTCGCATCGCAAGTGCTGTCGCCGTTCAGTTATACTGTGCAGGCGGGACAGTTCGGAAAGTATCTGATTATCGGACCGATCCCGGCGAATAGCACGCCGATTACGACCGGCCAAGTATTCACCGCCCACGTGGTGGGCTCTGCGTCACAGCCACTGCTAACCCTGTACAAAATCAACTCGGCACTGGCGGGCAAGGGTCTGTCCGTCGACATGGCAGCGCAGCAGAATGGATCATGAACACGTCGTTCGGTTTCATGGCGTTCCTCGGTATCGCGAGCCTGATTGGCGTCATCGTGAGCCATGTCATTGTGCTGTTTGACTCCATTGAGGAGATGCACGCCAAGGGCGAGCCGTTCGAGACGGCCATGATCGACGCGGGCATTATCCGGTTGCGCCCAGTGCTGATTACGGTGGGCGCAACGGTGTTAGCGCTGTTTCCGTTGGCAATTCATGGTGGGCCGCTCTGGCACCCCTTGTATTATGCGCAGATCGGCGGACTGACGGTAGCGACATTTATCACACTGCTGATGGTTCCAGTGTTCTACTCGATCATGGTGCTGGATCTGAAATGGTTAAAGTGGGAGGCCGAACCTAAAGAAGAAGTTGAAGTACCAGGAGTAAGTGCAGGTCAAACCGGATCTAACATACCCCTGCCTTCAAGCACTTAAAGCCTGAATGTGGAGATGTGACTGGCCCTGAGCTGCCGTCGCAATCAACGAGGAGAGGTAGTGATGCAGATCGATACAAGAAGAAGGACGTTTCCGAGTTGCAAAAATCGAATCGCAGCCATGGCGGTAACGCTGGCATTCGCACTGGCAGCGTTAGCCCAGGCAGGTGGTGGCGCGAGCGCCGAGCTGAAAGAAAAATTCGCTGCACTCAAGCAGTCCGCCGCGGCCAATCAGCAGAAGCTGCACAAATACCAATGGACCGAAATCCAGCAAGTTACCTACAAGGGTGATCAGAAACCGCAGCAGCAATTCATGTGCCAGTACGGGCCCGATGGGAAGGTGCAGAAGTATCCAATGGGGCCACAGCAGCAGCCCTCGGGAGGGAGAATCAAGCAGCGCATGGTTGAGAAGAAGAAGGGCGAAATGGAGCAGTACATGGGCCAGGTGAAATCGTTGCTAGCTGCGTACGTACCGCCGAATCCGGCGCAGATGCAGCAGGCGGCCCAGGCGGGCAAAGTCGCGCTCAGCCGCGATGCCGCCGCAGGCTTGGTGAATTTTACCTTCACGGATTACGTCCAGCCCGGCGACAAGGTGGTATTGGCGTACGATCCGACGTCGAAGAAGATTGCCAATCTCAACATCAACACGTATATGGGACAGGAGAAGGACGCCGTCACCTTGCTGGTGGATTTCTCGAGCCTGCCCGACGGCACGAACTATGCGGAGAAGACTACTCTCAATGCCGCAGCCAAACAGATTAGTGTGACAACGATTAACACGAACTATCACCCGTTCGGCGCCTCGGCACAGTGATTGCATGGGCGTCCGTCAAGTACCCGGATGCCGCGGCTTCGCAGTTGGATTACTTTCCTGCACTCTGAGCGAGATAACCCTCGGGGTGCCGTCCCCGCAACCCCGGTTGGAATTCAGGGTTCACCCACAAGGATGGCAATTGGGTTGCGCTCGGGTTTGAATTGAGTCATGTCGCGCATACTCGACCAGATCGATTCTCCAGCGGACGTGAAACGGCTCACGCTCGCCGAGATGGAGCGGTTGGCGGCAGAGATCCGTGAGGAATTGATCAGCGTACTTGCCCGTACGGGCGGGCACTTAGGGCCGAACCTGGGTGTGGTTGAGTTAACAATCGCGCTGCACTACGTCTTCAACACCCCCGAAGATCACTTTTTGTTCGACGTCAGCCACCAAGCGTACGTCCATAAGCTGCTCACCGGCAGAAGGAAGCAATTTCACACGATCCGCACAGCGGGCGGGCTGAACGGTTTCATGCTGCGGACAGAGAGTCGGCATGACTGTTATGGCGCCGGACACGCGGGCACAGCGCTATCGGCAGCGCTCGGCATGGCGGTAGCGCGGGACAAGGTCGGCGGCAAGGAGCATGTCGTCGCGCTGGCGGGCGACGCGGCGTTCACCTGCGGCATTACTTACGAAGCACTGAACAATATTGCGCAGCAGACGAAGCGCATGCTCGTCGTGCTGAATGACAACGAGTGGTCGATCGACAAAAACGTCGGCGCGATCGCCAGTTACCTTAACCGGATTGTCACCAATCCGCGGTTCGACTATCTCCATGAGCGGGCGGGGCGGTTTGTTGCGAGGGTAGGCGGCAAGCGCGCACTGCGCATGGCGCGCAAGGCCGAGGAAGCCGCCAAGAGCATGCTGTGGCCCAGCGTGATCTTTGAGGAGCTGGGGCTAAAGTATTACGGACCGATCGACGGACACGACATCTCCACGCTGATCAAGACGTTCGAGTTTCTGAAGTTGCAAGATCGGCCGGTGCTATTGCATGTACTGACGCAGAAGGGCAAGGGCTTCGAGCCTGCTCTGCAGAAGCAAAAGAAGTTTCACGGGTTGGGGCCGTACGATCCCGAGACGGGCGAGACCAAGGCGGTTGGGCAGCGGACTTACTCTGAGGTATTCGCAGATACGCTGGTCAAGCTCGCAAACCAAAACAACAAGCTAGTTGCGATCACCGCGGCCATGCCGAACGGGACCGGTCTTGACCGGTTTCGTACCCATCATCCCGACAAGTACTTCGACGTCGGCATCGCCGAGGAGCACGCCGTGTTGTTTGCAGCGGGTCTGGCTGCGCGCGGTCTGAAACCGTTCTGCGCGATCTATTCGACATTCTTGCAACGAGCATTCGATCCTGTGGTACATGACGTCTGCCTGCAGAAGCTGCCTGTGGTTTTTTGCATGGACCGCGGAGGGCTGTCAGGCGATGACGGACCAACCCATCACGGATTGTTCGACATTTCGTACCTGTGCGGGATACCGAACATGGTGCACATGAATCCCAAAGACGAAGACGAACTGGCCGACATGCTGTACACCGCGATGCAATATGAAGGGCCGATCGCCATCCGGTATCCACGCGGGGTTGGCCCAGGCACTCCCGTGAAAGACCTGCCGCGTTCGATTCC
>Ga0306921_10008890_pt1 | contig 10628 bp, 11 predicted proteins | sample sta12Cox44000080_FD_203760 | JGI IMG/M metagenome (GOLD analysis project Ga0306921, IMG submission 203760) | Lab enrichment of tropical soil microbial communities from Luquillo Experimental Forest, Puerto Rico - statoxic.12C.oxic.44.000.080 (v2)... | ecosystem: Environmental > Terrestrial >...
CGACACGCGCGAGTAGGCGCTGGCGTCGAGGCAGGCCGGCCCGTCGGTGTAGAGAGAGAAGCCGTTGTACGGGTACTGGTCCTGGCTCCCCGTCGCGCCCGGCGCGGAGACGGAGGCGGTGAAGGTGAGGGCGTTGTTCGAGAGCGTGAACGCGCCCCGCGGGCTGGCCGGGTTCTGGAACCGCGCCGTCCCGCCGTGCACGCGGCTCGGCCCGGTGCCGCCGAACCGGTAGTCGCCCGCGCTGGCCGGATCGGGCACGGCGTCGGAGAAGTCGGTGATGAGCGGCGAGACCGGGGCAACGGTCGCGCCGGCAGTGCAGTTGACGCCGGTGCAGAGGTTGTTCGTGCAGGTCTGCCCCGTCACGCAGACCGCGCACCCGCCGGTGCCGGTCGCGCCCGTCCCCGCGCTGCCCGTCGTGCCTGCGCTGCCCGTCGTCCCGCCGCGCCCCGCCCCGCCCGTCGTCCCGGCGGTGCCCGTCGTGCCGCCGCGTCCGGCGCTGCCCGTGGTCCCGGCGCTCCCTGTCGTACCGCCGCGCCCCGCGGAGCCGGTCGTCCCCGCGGCCCCGGTCGTGCCGCCCGTGCCGGGCCCGCCGGCGCCGGCGAGCGAGATCGCCACCGTGCCGCAGCCGGCGGGGAGCGCCAGGATCGAACCGGTCGACGTCCCCAGCGTCGCCGTGCCGTTGCGGGCGACGAGGGTCACGTCGAGGCGCCGGCCCGTCGGGTAGCCGCCGCCGTTCGGGAAGTAGATCTCGATCGATCCTTCCTTCACGCCCGCGGCGTGCGTGAGAGTGGTCATCGTGGGCGAGGCGCCGTCGACGCTGGCGTAGACGTCGATCGCGTCCGCGGCGCTGGTGGTGGCGTCGAAGCTGACCGTCACCATCACGGTCCCGGCGGTGCACGCCTTGGTGCCGGGACAGGCGCTCGAGAGGAACCCTGCGAGCACGAGCGACGCGACCGCCGCCAGCGTCGTCCCGCGGCTCAATTCCCCCTCGCCTGGCCGAGGCTGGCCGTCGGGTTCTTCGAGCCGCCGAGCGCCACGACGAGCACGACCGCCGCGACCGCGACCACGCCCCCGCCCACGAGCACCCAGAACAGCGGCTTCTTGACGATGGACTCGTCGCTGCCGGCGGGCGCGGGCTGGCTCACCAGCACGGCGGCGGTGCCGTTCCCCGGCGGCGGCGCAGCCGGCGGCGGCGGAGCGCTCGCGATCGGCGTGACCGGCGCCGCGGGCGGCGGAGCCGCGGAAGGCGGCGGAGCCGAGGCGGGTGCTGGCGCCGCAGCCGGCGCGGGCGGCGCCGCAGCAGCGGGCGGCGGGCTCGACGGTGGTGGGCTCGACGGCGGCGGGCTCACGGGCATGGTCGTCACCGGTGGCGACGTCGCCACCGTCTTGTCGTGCTCGATCGCCTGCTTGAGCTCGCGGATGCGGCGCTCGACCTCTTCCCGCTTGTCCTTCTTGCCGTACATGCGGAGGTAGCTCTCGTACAGCTCGAGGGCGCGCTGCTTGTTGCCGGCGAGCCGGTGGGCCTGCGCCGCGTTGTAGAGCAACGCCTGGTCGGGCTTGAGCTCGTAAGCCTTCTCGAAGTTCTCCGCAGCGACCGCGTAGCGACCGAGGCCGTAGGCCGCGGTGGCCTTGTCGAGGTACGCCCGGGCGTCCTCGCTGGCCGGCGCCTCGGCCCACGCCACCGACGACGACGCCACCACGAAACAAGCGACCAGCGCCACACCAGCACGCGAAGAGCTCAAGACGAGCAAATTTGTATCACGGGTCGCCGGATCGGCGAAGGTCCGCCCCGATCTCCCGACCGCGGCCGAGGTTTACGTCGATGAGCGCCACAACGGAGCGCGCGGTGAACGCGCCGTTCCTTGACAGGGGAAGCCGAATGAATTAACCGCAAGAGGATCGTCGATGCGCGCTGGTGCGACATCTCACAGGCAGGATCGGTTCCGGCCGCTCACCATTGCGGTGATGGCGGCGGCGTTGCTCGGACAGCTCCTGACGGTCTCGCACGAGGCGACGGTCCGACACTTCCGCTGCGCCGAGCACGGCGATCTGACCCACGTCGCGATCACCGGTGCCGAAGCTGCGCTGTCACCGTCCGCCGATCGGATCGGCGCGCATCAAGGGCTGGCCTCCGACGGCCACGAACACTGCGCCGCCGCCTTTACGGTCCGCGACGGGGCGCGCCCCGTGGTCATCAAGGCGCTCGTTCGATACGCGCCCCCGCCGGTGGTGGTCCGGGCGCCACGATCGATCGTCGGCCTGCCGGGGCGCCTCATCGTCCTGGCGAGCGCGCCCAAGACGTCCCCCCCCTCGGTCTGAGCTCGATCTCGTAGCAGGGCGGCGCCGCAGCCGCCCGCGATCGGCGCGTCCCATTCGGGCACGCGCCGCCTGATCAGCCCGAGCGCGCCGTCGTGTGACGGCGTCATGCATCCCGCAGGGAGGCTTCATTGCAAGGTAACGTTCCTACATCTCAATCCAATCGTCCCGTGTCACCGACGCTGATCGAGCTTGCAGGCGTGGAGGTCGGGTACCACCGGACAGCGGTGTTGCCGCCCGTCGACCTGAGCATCGCCGCGGGTGACGCGGTCGGAATCGTGGGCCCCAACGGCAGCGGCAAGACGACGCTGGTACGCACCCTGCTCGGGCTGCTGCAGCCGGTGCGCGGCGCGCTGTCGTTCCCCGCCCGGCGGCGCCCGCGGTTCGGCTACGTCCCGCAGCGCGCGGCCGTGGACGTGACCTTCCCGCTCACCGCCTTCGAGGTGGCGCTGATGGGGCGTTACGGGCTCATCGGGCGCGGCCGCCGCGCCCGCGGCGCGGACGTCGACAAGGTGCGCGCGGCCCTCGACGACGTCGGCGCCGGGGAGCTCGGCGCGCGGCCGTTCCATGCGCTCTCCGGCGGCCAGCGCCAGCGCGTGCTCGTGGCGCGCGCGCTCGCCAGCGAGCCCGAGATGCTCGTGCTCGACGAGCCGACGACGGGGATGGATCTCCCTTCGGAGGCGGCGATGCTCGAGCTCGTGCGGTCGTTCACCGCCCGCGGCATCGCCGTCGTGCTGGTGTCGCACCAGCTGGGCGCCATCGCCGAGTACGTGGAGACGCTCGTGCTCGTCGCGGGCCAGGAACATCCCATCGCCATCGGCCCGCGCGCCGAGCTGCTCGGCTCCGAGCGGCTGTCGAAGATCTACGAGGCGCCGATCGAGGTCCGGGAGGTCGAGGGGCACAACCTCATCTTCGTGAGGCACATGCGGTGACGGACCTCGGCGTCGGGTTCTGGGAGTCGTGGGCGCTGTGGCGAGACATCGTCGCCATTGCCGTCATCGCCGCCGGGCTCTGCTCGTTCGTGGGCGTCTACATCGTGCTCAAGCGGGTGGTGTTCGTGTCCGCCGCAATGTCGCAGATGTCGGGCATGGGCGTGGCGCTGGCCTTCTTCCTCTGCTCGGTCTTGCAGGTCGACCCGCACCAGGCGCCGCTCTGGCTCCACCCGCTCTGGTACGCGACGGGGTTCGCGGCGGTGGGAGCCGCGCTGTTCTCGCTCGATCTCGGCCATCGTCGGCTCGCCGGCGAGACGCTGGTCGGGCTCGGCTACCTCATCGCCGCCGCGTGCGTGATCCTGGTCCTCAACTCGCCGCGCGTCAGCCAGGAGGCGCACGAGGTCAACGACCTCCTCTACGGCAACGCGGTCGTCGCCACCTGGGGGCAGCTGACGATCATGGCCGTGGCCGCCGCGGTGGTGGCCGCCATCCACATGCTGTTCGGCAAGGAGTTCATCTTCACCAGCTTCGACCCGGAGATGGCGCGCACCCTGGGGTTGCGGACGCGGGGGTGGTCGCTGCTGCTCTTTCTCACCTTCGCCGTCGTGATCTCCGTGTCGACCCGCGCCATCGGCGCCCTCCCCGTGTTCGCGTTCATGGTCATCCCGCCGGCCGTGGGCCTGCTGCTCGGCGGGCGCATGTGGTCCGTGTTCGCGATCTCCGTCGGCGTCGGCGTCGTGTCGGCGTTCATCGGCTACTGGGCCTCATTCCGCTGGTCGCTGCCGACCGGCGCCTCGATGGTGGTGGTCGCCGCGTTGTTCCTGGTGCCCGGGCTCTTGCGCCTGCGGCTCAAGGGGAACGCGTGAACGGGCCCGCTGCGGCGCTCGCGGGCACCCTCGCCCTGCTCGCCAGCACCGCCCGTGCGGCCGAGCCCGACGGCGGCGTCAGCGAGGCGGACATCGCGAAGGCGCTCGGGGCCGATGAGGCCGCACAGGCGAAGGCCGCCGGTCAGAACGCCGCCGCCCCGCCGGCCCCCGCCGCGACCCCCGCGCCGGCCGGCCGCGGGTTCCAGACGCTGAACCCCGACATCAGCGCCATCCTCGATCTCGCCGCCGGTCTCTACACCAACGAGAACGTGGTCAAGAGCGGCGACGATCCGCAGGCCTCCGGCTTCCGCGTGCAGGAGGTCGAGATCGCGCTCCAGGAGGTCGTGGACCCGTATTTCCGCGCCGACATCTTCCTCACCATCCCCGACCTCAACGGCCTCGAGGTCGAGGAGGCCTACCTCACGACCACCACGCTGCCAGGCAACTTCCAGCTCAAGGCCGGCATCTTCCGCGCCCAGCTCGGACGGCAGAACGCCCAGCACCTGCACCAGCAAGACTTCACGCGCCGCCCGACGATCAACCCCGAGCTGATGGGGATCGACGGCCTGCGCGCGCCCGGCGCCGAGCTGTCGTGGCTGACGCCCGGCCTCCCGTTCTACCTGCTCTGGTCCGGCTCCGCGTTCTCCGTGGCCCCCGCGGAGGTCGACGAGCCGCTGCAGACGTTCGGCGGTGGGGGTCGTGGCGCTCTCACGCTGCTCGCCACGGCGCGCGCCTTCTTCCCGCTCGGCGAGGCGACCTCGGTCTACGCCGGGCTCAACTACGCGCGCGGGCGGACCTCGCAGATCTCGTCGGGGAACCCGCTGAGCGTCCCACCGATCCTGATCGGCCCGACGCCGTACAACGACTTCGCCGACAACCTCTACGGCGTCGACCTCTACCTCAAGTGGAAGCCGCCGAACCAAGCGCAGACCTACGCGTCGTTCGCCTGGCAGAGCGAGTACTTCGTGCGTCAAATTCAGGGGCTGGTGATTGGCGGCGTGAATACTCCCCAGCTCGAGGGCGGTCTTTACACTCAGGTGGTCATGCAGACGCACAGGCGGTGGTACGTGGGGCTGCGCGGCGAGATGATGGGCATCCCGTCGGGCGACAACATCAACCGGCAGTACGCGGGCGAGGCGAGCCTCACCTGGGGGCTGTCCGAGTTTTCCCGCATCCGCCTCTACGGCGAGCTGCGGCGCGGGCCGCTGTTCCTGCCGCTGGACCCGATGACCGTCGGCCCGCGCACGACCGGCGCTGCGTTCCTGCAGCTCGAGGCGGCGATCGGCGCCCACGGCGCGCATCCTTTCTGAGGTGAAAATGACCCGCCGCCTGACGCTGTTCGCTCTCCTGGTTCTCGGCATCGCCCTCGTCCCGCGCGCCGCGGCCGCCAAGGTCAACGTCGTGACCAGCATCGAGACGTTCGCCGACCTCGCCCGCAAAGTCGGCGGCGACCGCGTGGAGGTCAAATCCCTGTCGCGCGGCTACATGGACCCGCACTTCGTCGAGCCCAAGCCGAGCCTGGTCATCGACCTCAACCGCGCCGACCTGCTCGTGCACGTCGGCCTCGAGCTCGAAGTCGGCTGGCTGCCGCCGCTGGTGCTCGGCGCCCGCAACGCGAAGATCCAGCTCGGACAACCCGGAAACCTCGACGCCTCGGTCGGGATCCCGATCCTGGACGTGCCCCAGACGAAGATCGACCGCTCGATGGGCGACATCCACCCGCAGGGGAACCCGCACTACTGGGTCCCTCCGGGCAACGCCCTGATCATCGCCCGCGAGATCGCCGAGCGCCTCAAGGCCATCGACCCCGCGGGCGCCGCCGGCTACGAAGCGCGCCTCGCAAAGTTCGACGCCGAGCTCGCGCGCCACCGCGGCGAGTGGGAGAAGCGCGCCGCCGCGCTGCGCGGCACGAAGGTCGTCACCTACCACAAGAGCTGGAGCTACGTGTCGAGCTGGCTCGGGCTGCAGGAGGTGGGCTACGTGGAGCCGAAGCCCGGCATCCCGGCGCCGCCGTCGCACATCGCGCAGCTCATCGGCCTCATGCGGCGCGAGAACGTGAAGCTCATCCTCATGGAGTCGTTCTACCCGCGCAACACCGTGGATCTCGTGGCCGACAAGGCCGGCGCGCGGGCGGTCGTGCTCCCGAGCGACGTCGGCGCGACGCCCGCCATCAAGGACTATTTCGATCTGGTCGACGCGGTGATTCAGAAGCTGACTCAACGCTGAGCGACAGGGCGCTGACGCGCGCGCACCCACATAAAGTTGATCGTCGATCCTCCGAAAGACCGAGAGAGGTTTTTCGATGAGTCAAGGTTCGGAACGTCGCGCCGCGCAGCGCTTCGAGATCTTCGCGCAGGCGAGCGTGCTCTCGGGCGAGGACATGTACCTGATGTCGGTCCGCAACATCTCCGCGGACGGCGCCTTTCTCGAAGGGCGCGCCAAGGAGCACCCCGAGCTCAAGCCCGGCGTCACGCTCGAGATCGTCGTCTCCGCGGCCAAGCCCGGCATGGACGACGACGACGTCATCAACATCAGCTGCACCGGTCAGGTGGTCCGGGTCGAGCTCGGCACCGCGGCGCACCCCGGCGGCTTCGGCATCACCCTCGAGCCCGTCGCCGACGCCGACGCCGAGCAGCTCGCGAATCTCCTGCGCCAGCTCGCCGACGAGCGCTTCGCCGAGCGCGCCGCCCGCGCCGGCTGACGGCGGATGGCTGACGGCTGACGGCTGACGGCTGAACGTCAGCCGCCGCCGTCACCCGCGCTTCGGGACGATCAGCACCGGGCAGGGCGCGTGCTGGACCACGCGCTCGGCGACGCTGCCGAGGAGGGCGTGGGCGAGGCCGCTGCGGCCGTGGGTCCCCATGACGATGAGGTCCGCCTTGGTCTCGGCGGCGCGGGCGACGATCTCGCTGTCGGGCCGGCCGACCAGCGTGGCGCTGTCCGTGGCGATGCCGGCGTCGCGCACCCGCTTCTCCTCGGCGGCGAGCCCCTCGACGGCGCGCTCCATCAGCTTGGTCATGTCGATCGGGACGGACGCGACGTCGACCGGCGGCGGCAGGGCGTAGGTCGCCTCGACGGCCACGTGGACGAGGTCGAGGGTCGCGCCCGCGAGCTGGGCGAAGGCCATGGCCGTGGACAGGGCCTCGCCCGACGGGTCGGAGAAGTCGGTCGGGACCAGGATGCGCTTCCAGCTTCGGGGATCCATTGCCACGAAGCTATCCACGTCCTAGGCTCCGGACAACCCATGTCGATGCAAACCATCAAACCCCGGATCCGCGGCTTCATCTGTGTGAACGCCCACCCGATCGGGTGCGCCGCCAACGTCGATCGCGAGATCGCGATCGCGACCCGCGAGGCCCCGGGCAAGGGGATGCGCGACGCGCTGGTGATCGGCGCCAGCACCGGCTACGGGCTCTCCAGCCTGGTGACGACGGTGTTCGGCTACGGCGCGCGCGGCACGGGCGTCTGCCTCGAGCGCCCGCCCGTCCGCGACAAGACCGCCTCCGCCGGCTGGTACAACCTCGGCGCCGTCGTGCGCGCGGCGGCGGCGCGCGGGCGCGAGGTCTCGGTCATCAACGGCGACGCGTTCAGCGACGAGGTGAAAGCCGAGACCATCGCCAGGCTCAAAGCGCGCGGCGCCAAGCTCGACGCGCTCGTCTACAGCCTGGCCGCCCCCAAGCGGACGGATTCGCGCTCCGGCCAGACCTGGATGTCCGCGCTCAAGACCGTCGGCGCCCCCTACCGGAACAAGAGCATCGACCTCGTCAACGACACGCTGACGGAGGTGACGATCGAGCCCGCCACCGCCGACGAGATCGAGGCCACCCGCCGGGTGATGGGGGGCGAGGACTTCGCGGCGTGGACGGGCGCCCTGCTCGACGCCGGCCTGCTCGCCGAGGGGTGCCGCGCCGTCGCCTACAGCTACATCGGCCCGGTGCTGACCTATCCCATCTACCGCGAGGGGACGATCGGCAAGGCCAAGGAAGATCTGGAAGCGACGACCAAGACGCTATCGGCGACGCTGCACGAGCGCCTCGGCGGCGCGGCCTACGTCAGCATCAACAAGGCGCTCGTCACCCAGGCCTCGGCCGCGATCCCGGTCGTCCCCCTCTACATCAGCGCGCTCTACAAGGTGATGAAGGCGGCCGGCACGCACGAGGGGACCGCCGAGCAGATCGCGCGCCTGTACCGCGATCACCTCGGCCCCGGCAAGCGCCCGACGCTCGACGAGGCGGGGCGCATCCGGATCGACGATCTCGAGATGGCCACGCCGAACCAGCTGGCCGTGAAGGAGGTCTGGGACGCGGTGACGGCCGAGAACGTCTTCAGCATCACCGACTACGCCGGCTTCCAGCGCGACTTCAAGCGCCTCTTCGGTTTCGAGGTCGACGGCGTCGACTACGCCGTGCCCGTCGAGACCGACGTGCCGATCGAACCCAAGGCCTGAGCGATGCGCCGGTCCGTGCTGCTGTCCGTAATCGTCCACTGCCCACACTTCGGGCGGTCGGTGACGGCCACCCGGAACGAGGCCATCGACCGCCTCGTCGCCTGTTCCGACAGCGACAAGTGCCGAGACCCCTCGCCCGCCCCAGCGGCGGGCGAGCACGAGCGCCCCTACCCGCGCGGCTGCCCGGTCTTCCCGTCGCTCGCCAAGTAGCGGCCGTTCGAGCTGCGCCGTCCGCTACGGCATCGGCTCGTCTTCGGGCTCCTTGGACTTCTTGCCCTTCTTGCCCTTCTTTGCCGGCTTGGCGCCGGCGTCCGGCGTGGCGGCGTCGGGCTTGGCGGCGTCGGGCTTGGCGGCGTCGGGCTTGGCAGCGTCGGGCTTCGCGGCGTCCGTCTTCGGCTTGTCGCCGCCCGCGTCGCCGCTGGCGCCTTTACCCTTCTTGCCCTTGCCGCCGCCCCCGCCCTTGGCCTTCCGCTCGGGCGACGGGTTGATGTCCTCGGGCTCGGGCTGGCTCTCGACCTTCTCGCTCGCCGACAGCAGGCGGAACTCGATGCGCCGGTTCTTCTCCTGCCCTTCCTTCGTGTCGTTGTCGGCGATGGGCTTGTCCGGCCCGTAGCCCACGGTGCCGATGCGCTTCTCGTCGATCCCCGCCGAGACGAGGAACCCCTTCACCGACTCGGCCCGCTTGCGCGACAGCTTCATGTTGAAGTCGCGCTTCCCCTCGTTCGAGGTGTGGCCGGAGATCTCGATGCGCAGATCCGGGTAGCCCCGGAAGACGCCCACCGCCTCCTTGAGCAGCGGGAACGACGACGGCTTGATGTCCGCCGAGTTGCGCCGGAAGTTGATCCCCTTGACCACGCCCGTGAACTTCTTGACCGGCGCCGGGACCTCGTCGGGGCAGCCGTCCTCGTCCTGATAGCCGTTCTTGGTCTCCGGCTCGTTCGGGCACTTGTCCTTCTCGTCGGGGATGCCGTCCTTGTCGTTGTCCGGATCGGGGCAGCCGTCCGCGTCCTCGAAGCCGTCCTTGTCCTCGGGATCGTCGGGGCACTTGTCCTTCGAGTCGACGATGCCGTCCTTGTCCTTGTCCTCCTCGGGGCAGCCGTCGCGCTCGGGCGGGCCGGCCTTGTCGGGGCACTTGTCCTTGCGGTCGACGACGCCGTCGCCGTCGGTGTCCTTGTCCGGGCAGCCCTGGTTCTCCTTGGGGCCGGGCTCGTTCGGGCACTTGTCCTCGGGGTCAGGAATGCCGTCGTTGTCCGTGTCCTTGACCAGCGGCGGCGGCGGGGGCGGCGGCGCCACCTCGTGCCCCCCGAAGGTGAAGACCAGGCTGGCGAGCGCCTCGAACTCCGGCGAGAACCCCTGCTTCTTGGTGTTCGGGGCCGCGCCCGCGCGCCCGTCGATGCGGAGCTGCAGCAGATCGGTGAGCGTGTATTTGAGGCCGGCGCCGCCGTAGAAGAACGAGTCCGTGTCGCCTTTCTGCTCGGCGAACGGGCTGGAATTTGCGGGCGAGACCGAGACCAGCGACTGGCCGCCGCCGCCGATGAGCACGAACGGCACGAGGCGGCCGTCGAGGATCTGGCCGGGCGCGATGTTGTAGACGAGGTTCAGGCGCCAATCGATGATGAACAGGCTCTGGCCGAACAGGCGGTCCTTGGTCGGGATGCCGAGCCCCTCGACCTCGATCACGAACATCGGGTGCAAGACCACGCCGAAGCGGAGGCCGAATGCCGGCGCGACCCGACTGGGACCGGTCGACATCGGATCGTCGGGGACGCCGAGCTCCGAGTCCTTGGAGAAGAAATGAGCACCCCCGGTCACGCCGACTTCGAACTGCACCCCCTCGCGTTTCTGTTGGGCCGCCGCGCTCCCGGCGGCGAGGGCGGCGCTCGCACCGACGAGAGCCGCTAGGGTGAGGCGCGATCTCCTGCTAGGGGTCTCTGCCATGGTGCGCCACTATATCCGGTTTGAGGGTCGTCGAGAATTCATGGAGGTCGGAACGAAGGGTATCGAGACGAAAAGTCCAGACGCCAGCGGCGGCGAACCGCGGCAACCGGAAGTATCGGAAGTCCCGTC
>Ga0306921_10008892_pt1 | contig 10627 bp, 7 predicted proteins | sample sta12Cox44000080_FD_203760 | JGI IMG/M metagenome (GOLD analysis project Ga0306921, IMG submission 203760) | Lab enrichment of tropical soil microbial communities from Luquillo Experimental Forest, Puerto Rico - statoxic.12C.oxic.44.000.080 (v2)... | ecosystem: Environmental > Terrestrial > Soil...
CCGCCGGCCTGGCGCGAGCGGTGCCTGTTTGCGGCGGATTACGCTACGCGCAAGATTGCGCTCCGCTAATCCGCCCTACGCAGGTGCCATGCAAGGCGGGGTTGGATGAACATGCTCAGGGTTGCAATTTTATGCTGCACCGTTCTGTGTTCCTGCCCGCTATCGGCGCAGGACATCGCCGGCATCGAGGATTGCACGAAGACCTCGGGCCTCGATAAGCGAACAGGCTGCCTGCAGAGCAACGTCAACCTGCTGCAGCAGCTCCTCATGAAGAGCTCGCGCGAATATCAGCAGCGGCTCGGTGCGGCGCTCAACGAGATCGTCGCGCTAAAAAGCGCCGTGACGAGCCTGCAGACGAAGGTGGAACAGCTTCAGGCGGCGCAGAAAACGCCGCCGGCCGACAAGAAGCCGGATGCGAAATAGCCGGGGCGCTCAGCGGCCGTGCTGCTCGGCAGCCGTCGCCCGAGCCGCGGTTGCGGCTCGGGCGCGCCGGTCGCCTTCGCCGCGGCGGTCTCTGCCGGAGCGCCGTTCGCCGAGCGCGCGCTGCGCCGTCTCGGAGCGTCGGTCTTTGCCGCTGCGCCGATCCCCGCCCGAGCGTCGCGGCGCCCAACGTCTGTCATCTGCCATCATGGCCGCATCTCCGGGTCCGATGCTTGAGCATGCCGCCGGGCGGTGAACGGCAGGTATATGCAGCTGGTAAACGAATGGTAACGAGACGCGCCTCATGCCTTGGCTGACGGCAGCATCTCGCTCGATGAATTGATGACGGCATGGATGCTGCGGGCAAACTCCACCGCACCGGCCACGTCCATGTCGAGCGCGGCGCGCGCATAATCCTTGCATCCCGTGCGCGCCGGGCGCGGCGCCCGCATGATCTGCGCGCACAGCGCCTCGACGGCGGCATCGAGCTCGGCGGCCGGATGAACCTCGCTCACGATCCCCACCTCGCGCGCGCGCCGGGCATCGATCACCGCCGTCGACCACACCAGGTAGGTCATCGCCTTGCGCGGCACGCGGTCGACCAGCGCCGACATCACCATGGTCGGCATGATGTTGTGCGCCATCTCCGGCACCTGGAATTTCGCCGTGTCGGCCGCGAGCGTGATGTCGCAGACCGCCGCAATCGCGCAGCCGAATCCGAGCGCGCGCCCTTTGACCACGCCGATCACCGGGATCTCGCAGCGGCGGAATGCGCCATAGCAATTGAACACCACATCGTTGCGCCGGCGCAGATCGAACGCCTCGGGCGGTGCGCCGGGACCGCGCTTGCCCATGGTTTCGCGCCCGACGCAAAAGTCGTTGCCCGCCCCGCGCAGCACGACGATCTCCGAGCTCTCGGCGGCGCCGAGCAAGAGCTTCGCCAATTCCACTGCCATGGCATCGGAAGCGGCGTTGCCGATCTCCGGCCGGTTGAGGGTGATCTCGAGCACCGGCCCTTTGCGAGCGGTCAATATCTCGTTAGCCATTGTGTTCACTCCCAGTTCGGTGGCCAAACCGGCATGCTGCTAGCATAATCGCGACCACGTTCAACTCGGGAAAAGCCGGTGCCTGATAGGGACTCAAACCGCCCGCCTGATGGAGAACCCGCGCTGCGCGATGTGGCCATGCCGGCGGACGCCAATCCGTTCGGGGACATTTTCGGCGGATGGCTGCTCGCGCAGATGGACCTCGCCGGCGGCAAGGTCGCAGCGCGACGCGCCAAGGGCCGCACCGCGACGGTGGCCGTCACGGGCATGAGCTTCCATCGCCCGGTCTTCGTCGGCGACGAGGTGACGTGCTACGCCAAGATCGTGCGGGTCGGGACGACGTCAATCACGGTGAAGATCGAGAGCTGGGTGCGGCGCGGCACCGGCGAGGAGTATATCCCCGTGACCGAGGGCACCTTCACCTATGTCGCAGTCGACGGTGACCGCCGCCCGCGTCCTGTGCCGGCGGAAGGTTGACGGCACGGCTGTTATGCACCGCTTCTTTGCGTGCTATTCTCGGCTTGGTTCGCGATACGACTCGGCTTGGCGGTGTAGATAACTCTAGGCGACCCGCGCCCGATCGCTGTTCGCTTCTCTCCCAGCGATCGAGCTCCCCCTTGCAGGGAGAGGTATATGGAGTTTGCCGCTCGATGACCGCTGCCAGCTTCCGTCGCGATCATATCACCAGGCCCATCTTCCGCTGGGCGCGCCACGGGCTGCCGAGCCTCTCGGTTACCGAGCGGGAGGCGGCGGAAGCGGGCGATGTGTGGTGGGACGCCGCTCTCTTCAGCGGCAATCCTGATTGGTTGAAGTTGATCACGTTTCCGCGCGCGACTTTGTCAGCGCAGGAGCAGGCTTTCATTGATGGCCCGGTCGACGAGCTCTGCCGCATGCTCGACGACTGGCGCATCAATTGGGAATTGCGCGACCTGCCGCCGCACGTGTGGGAGTTTCTCAAGAGCCGCAAGTTCTTCGCGATGATCATTCCGAAGGAATATGGCGGGCTCGGCTTTTCCGCCTACGCGCATTCCGAGGTCATCCGCAAGATCTCGACCCGCTCGATTGTCGCGGCGGTGACCGCCATGGTACCCAACTCGCTCGGTCCGGGCGAGCTGCTGCACCGTTTCGGCACCCGCGAGCAGCAGGACTACTGGCTCCCCCGTCTCGCCGATGGTCGCGAGATCCCCTGCTTCGGGCTCACCAGTCCCGAGGCCGGCTCGGATGCGGCGTCCATGACCGATTCCGGCGTGGTCTGCCGCGGCATCTGGCAGGGGCGCGAGATGCTCGGCATCCGGCTCAACTGGCACAAGCGCTACATCACGCTGGCGCCGGTTGCGACCGTGCTCGGGCTTGCGTTCAAGCTCTCGGATCCCGACCACCTCATCGGCGACCACGAGCAGCTCGGCATCACGGTTGCGCTCGTGCCCACGAACCTGCCGGGGATCGAGATCGGCCGCCGGCATCTGCCCGCGCTGCAGATGTTTCAGAACGGCCCGACCACTGGCCGCGACGTATTCATCCCCTTGGACAACGTGATCGGCGGCGTCGACCAGGCGGGCAAAGGCTGGAAGATGCTGATGAGCGCGCTGGCCGCCGGCCGCGGCATCTCGTTGCCGTCACTGTCGGCGTGCGGCGCCGCCTTTGCCGCCCATGTCTGCGGCGCCTATGCGCGCATCCGCGAGCAGTTCCACGTCCCCATCGGCCGTTTCGAGGCCGTCGAGGAGCGCCTCGGCCGCATCGCCGCGATCGCCTATCAGCTCGATGCCGCGCGGCGGCTCACCTGTGCCGCCATCGATCACGGTCATCATCCGGCGGTGATCACCGCCATCATCAAGCAGCAGGCGACCGAGCGTTTGCGGGTGGTGGCGAACGACGCCATGGACATTCACGGCGGCAAGGCGGTGCAGGAAGGCCCGCTCAATTATCTCGGCAGCTTCTATCGCGCGGTGCCCATTGGCATCACAGTTGAGGGAGCAAACATCGTCACCCGCAGCCTCATCCAGTTCGGCCAGGGTGCGATCCGCAGTCATCCTTTCCTGCTCAGCGAGATCAACGCACTCGAGGAACCCGATCCCGAACGCGCGCTCGATGCCTTCGACCGCGCATTCTGGAGTCACGTGCGACACAGTCTCACCAACGCCGTGCGCGCCGTCATACGCGCCTGGAGCGGCGGGCTGCTCGCGCCTGCGCCGTCCGTGGGCCCCGCGCGCCGCTTCTATCGGTCGCTCGGACGCTATGCGTCCGCGTTCGCGCTTGCCGCCGATGTGGCGCTGCTGACGCTTGCCGCCGGCCTCAAGCGGCGCGAGATGATCTCCGCCCGCTTTGGCGACATTCTCTCTGAGCTCTATCTCGCCTCCGCGGTGCTCAAGCGCTGGGAGGACGAGGGGCGCAACAGTCCCGACCTCCCGCTGGTCGAATGGTGCATGGAAGCGGGCTTCGCCGCGATCGAGGCGCGGCTTGACGAGATTCTCGCCAATCTTCCCGCGCGCCCGATGGCCTGGCTGCTTCGGGTCATGGTGCTGCCCTTCCGCCTGCACCGCGGCCCCTCCGACCGGTTGACCCAGGCCTGCGCCGGCCTTCTGCTCGCGCCGTCGCCCACCCGCGAGCGCCTCACTGCCGGCATCTTCCCTGGCATCGACAACAACGGCCTTGCGCGCCTCGAACGCGCCTTCGCGCTCACGGTGGCGGCCGCTCCATTGCACGAGCGCATGCGGGCCGCCAAGGTTCGGGACATCGACGCGGCGCGACGCCAGAACGTGATCAACGACGCCGAGGCGGCGGCGCTGCATGCTGCCGCGCTGGCGGTGGCCGAAGCGGTCGCGGTCGATGATTTTGCGCCGCAGGAGATTGCCCGCCGGCAACCCCAGGGAGACACGCCATCGCAATCGATGTCCCAACGAACGGCCGCGGAATAGCGTCGCGTCCCGTATTCATTGTCGATGGCTCCCGCACGCCGTTCATCCGGGCGCGCGGGAGGCCGGGCCCGTTCACGCCGGTCGATCTGGCGGTGGCCTGCGGCCGCCCGCTGCTGCTGCGCCAGCCGTTTGCTCCCGATGCCTTCGACCAGGTCATTCTCGGTTGCGTGAGCGTGCCGGCCGAGGAAATGAATCCCGCGCGCGTGGCGGCGCTGCGTCTGGGCATGGGCGACGACATGACCGCGTTCACGGTGCAGATCAACTGCGGCTCCGGCATGGAGTCGATCGATGTCGGCCACCGCTACATTCGCTCGGGCCATTGTGACCTCATTCTCGCGGGCGGGGCGGAATCGCTGAGCCAATCGCCGCTCCTGTTCCGGCGCAGCGCGGTCGAATGGTACGCGCGCGTGTTCGGCGCACGCGACGCCTGGTCCCGCCTGGTCGCGGCGCTCGGCTTCCGGCCCTCGTTCCTCAAGCCGGTGATCGGGCTCGAGCGCGGCCTTACCGATCCCTTGGTCGAGCTCAATATGGGACAGACCGCCGAGATTCTGGCGCATCTCTTCGGGATCACGCGAACCGATGCCGACCGCTACGCCGTGGAGAGCCAGCAGCGGCTGGCGCGCGCGCAGAAGGAAGGATTCTTCGCGGGCGAGATCGAGCCCGCCTTCACCCGCGACGGCCGCATCTACGATCACGACGACGGCGTGCGCGCGGACTCCACGGTGGAGAAGCTCGCCGAGCTCAAGCCCGCCTTCGAGCGTCCGTGGGGCAAGGTGACCGCCGGCAACAGTTCGCAGATTACCGACGGCGCCTCGTGGGTGATCCTCGCTTCGGAGCAGGCGGTGGCGCGGCACGCGCTTACCCCGCGCGCGGTGATCGTTGATAGCCAGTGGTCGGCACTCGAGCCCTCCATCATGGGGCTCGGCCCGGTCTTGTGCGCGACCGAGATCCTGCGCCGGCACAATCTGGCCCTCGGCGACATCGGACTGTGGGAATTGAACGAGGCGTTTGCCGCGCAGGTGCTCGCCTGCCTCGCCGCCTGGGCCGATGACACCTTCTGCCGCGAGGTGCTGCACCTCGACAAGGCGGCGGGCGGCATCGAGCGCGACAAGCTCAACGTCGACGGCGGTGCCATCGGTCTCGGCCATCCCGTCGGCGCCAGCGGTAACCGCATCGTGCTGCATCTCGTCAATGCCATGAAGCGGCTCGGCGTGCGCCAGGGGATTGCGACCGAATGCATCGGCGGCGGGCAGGGCGGCGCCATGCTGATCGAGACGGTATAATGTGCGCGAATTCAAACTCAGTCCTCGTCCTGAAGGAGCGCGCGCAGCGCAGACAAGTTTACGCAGTCTGCGCGAGCTTGACTTGCGTGCGCGCGTCTCGAAGGACGGAGCGCGCTCATGCTTCGAGACGCATCGCACCTTACGGTGCGATGCTCCTCAGCATGAGGCAGAGGTTTGCGTCGGCGCCGGAGTAGACGAACGCATGGGAAGGGTCTGGGATGTTCTCGCCCCGCGCAATCTCGCGCTCGGCCCGCGCGCGGAGAGCGAGCGGCCGGATGCCGGGATGCCGGGAGCAAGCAGGGAATGGCGCCATTTCAGGCTGGTGCGCGATGCCAACCGCATCGCCTGGCTCGTATTCGACAAGTTGGGCGCCAGCGCCAATACGCTCAGCGAGGATGTCTTCGCCGAGCTCAACCAGGTGCTGACCCGCATCGAGCGCGAGCCGCCGACCGGCGTGGTGCTGCGCTCGGCCAAGCGGAGCGGCTTCGTTGCCGGCGCCGACATCAACGAGTTCCGCGGCATGACCGACCCGGCTGCGGTCGAGCGGCAGCTGCAGCTCGCGCATGGCGTGATCGATCGCGTTGACAAGCTCACGGTGCCGATCGTCGCGGTCATTCACGGCTACTGCCTCGGCGGTGGCCTCGAGCTCGCGCTCGCCTGCGACTACCGCATCGCGGTCGAGGACGCGCGGCTCGGGTTTCCCGAGGTGATGCTTGGCCTGCATCCCGGGCTCGGCGGCACGGCGCGGCTGCCGCGTCTGATCAACCCGATCGAGGCGATGACCATGATGCTCACCGGGCGCAACGTGCGCGCCTCGCGCGCAAAGTCGCTCGGGCTGGTGGATGCGGTGGTGCCGGAGCGCCACGTGGAGGCGGTCGCCACCGCCGTGCTCACCGGCAAGCTCAGCCCCCGGCGCGGCGGCGTTCTCATCAATCTGATCAACTCGACCCCCGGCCGCAGGCTCGCGGCAAAGCGCATGCGCAGCGAGACCGCGAAGAAGGCGCCGATTGCGCACTACCCGGCGCCGCATGCCCTGATCCACCTTTGGGAGACGCATGGCGGCGACGCCTTTGCCATGCAGCAGGCGGAGATCCAGTCCTTCGCGCGACTCGTTGCCAGCGATACGTCGCGCAATCTCGTGCGGGTGTTCTTTCTGCGCGAGAAGCTCAAATCGCTCGCCGACGGCGGCTGGTCGGGGCGGCGCGTGCATGTCATCGGCGCGGGCGCCATGGGCGGCGACATCGCCGCCTGGTGCGCCTGGCACGGCTTCACGGTGACCCTCGCCGACATGCAGCCCGAGCCGCTGGCGAAGGCGGTGGCGCGCGCGGCTGATCTGTTCGGCAAGCTTGGCCACAAGCGGACCGAGGTTCGCGACGCGCTCGACCGGCTCATCCCCGATCTTGCCGGCGAAGGCGTGCCCTCGGCCGACCTCGTCATCGAGGCGGTGCCGGAGACGCTCGAGCTCAAGCGTAAGGTCTATGCCGCAACCGAGCCACGGCTGCGGGCGGATGCCATCCTCGCCACCAACACGTCGAGCCTGCCGCTCGAGGATCTGCGGGCGCAACTGCACCGTCCCGACCGGCTCGTCGGCCTGCATTTCTTCAACCCGGTCTCGCGCATGCAGCTGGTCGAGGTCGTCAGCCACGACCAGGCGTCGCCCGATGTGCTCGCCAAGGCGCGCGCGTTTCTCGGGCGCATCGACCGGCTGCCGGCGCCGGTGAAGAGCGCCCCCGGCTTCCTGGTCAACCGCGCGCTTACCCCGTACATGCTGGAAGCGCTGGTGATGCTCGGCCAGGGGATCAGGAAGGAGACGATCGACACCGCCGCAAAGTCCTTCGGCATGCCGATGGGACCGATCGAGCTTGCCGACCAGGTCGGTCTCGATATCGCCCTGCACGTAGCGGAAAGCCTCAGGGCGCGTCTCGCGCGGCCCGCGCCGGACGTGTCGCATCTGTTGCGCGAGAAGGTCGAAAAGGGCGAGCTCGGCAGGAAGACCAGCAAGGGCTTCTACGTTTGGAAGAACGGCGAGGCGGTCAAGGAGGCCGGCGCGCCGGAGCCGACCAACGAGCTTACCGAGCGTCTCATCCTTCCCATGCTCGATGTGTGCGTCGCCTGCCTGCGCGAAGGCATCGTGGCGGACGAGGACACGGTCGATGCCGCCATGATCTTCGCCACCGGGTTTGCACCGTTCCGCGGCGGGCCCATGCACTACGCGCGCTCGCGTGGCGCGCAGAACGTGCGCGAGGGGCTCGAGCGCCTCGCGGGCCGCTACGGCGAGCGCTTCCAGCCCGACCCGGGATGGGAGCGGCTGATGTGAGGCTCACTCACCGCTGTCATTGCCGGGCTTGACCCGCAAGTCCGGTCTACCGGACTTGCGGTATCTGAATGTGCGGACCTCGGGCAAGCCCGAGGTCCAATGCAATCCATGCGCCTAACGAAGACTCTCTTTGCAAAAGCGATGGATGCGCGGGTCGGAGCCCGCGCATCACGGATCGGGGATAACGGTGGGTGGCATGACATGACGCGCGCGGGACTGGCGCCCATCCCGTTCGCCGACCCCAACCTCCTCGCCGACGCCATCATCGCGCGGGTGGGAAAAAACATCGTGCTGGGGCTGCCGCTTGGGCTGGGCAAGGCCAACCACGTCGCCAACGCTCTTTACGCGCGCGCGGCGGCTGATCCCTCCATCCGCCTTCGCATCTTCACCGCGCTCACGCTCGAGAAGCCGCACGGCAGGTCTGAGCTCGAGCGGCGGTTTGTCGAGCCGCTGTCGCAGCGCCTGTTCGGCGGCTATCCCGACCTCGCCTATGCAGTAGCGCTGCATCGCAACAGCGTTCCACCCAACATCGACGTCGACGAGTTCTTCTTCGAGGCCGGGACGCGGCTCTCGGTTGCCGCCTCGCAGCGCAATTACATCAGCGCCAATTACACCCACGCCCTCGGCTACCTGCTCGAGCGCGGCGTCAACGTGGTGGCGCAGCTCGTCGCAAAGGAGATGCGCGGCGGCGAGCTGAGGATCAGTCTGAGCTGCAACCCCGATCTCACGCTCGACGTGTTGGCAGCCCGCAGGCGCGGCGCGGCCGACTTTATAATGGTCGGGCAGGTCAACGCTGAGCTTCCTTTCATGGGAGGCGATGCGGAGATATCCGCGAGCGAGCTCGACTTTCTGCTGGAGGGTCCGTGCACCGAGTTTCCCCTGTTTGGGGTGCCGCGCGAGCCCATCGAGCTGCCGGCCTATGCCGCAGCATTGCATGCCGCAGGGATCGTCGCCGACGGCGGCACGCTCCAGCTCGGCATTGGATCGCTCGGCGACGCCATGGCGCAGGCGCTCATCCTGCGCCATCGCAGCAATGCCGAGTTCGCCCGTCTTCTGGCGCGGCTCGACCCCGCTGACCGCGCGCCGCCGGGCCTGCGCGAGCGCGGGCCATTTGCCGTCGGCCTGCACGGGCTGAGCGAGATGTTTGTCGAGGGTTTTCTCGATCTGCGGAACGCCGGCATCCTCAAGCGCGAGGTCGATGGCACGATTCTGGAGGCTGCTTTCTTCCTCGGCTCGCGCGCCTTCTATCGCACGCTGCGCGAGATGCCGCCGGTGGATCTTGCCAGGCTGCGCATGACGTCGGTCGCCTGGGTCAACGAGCTCTACGGCGACGACGAGCCGGCAAAGCGCGCCGGGCGCGTCAAGGCGCGTTTCATCAACAACGGCATGATGGCGACGGTCTTGGGCGCGGTGATCTCGGACGGCCTGGAGGACGGCCGGATCGTGAGCGGGGTTGGCGGGCAATACAATTTCATCGCCCAGGGCTTTGCGCTCGAAGGCGCCCGCTCCATCATCGTGCTGCCGGCAACGCGCTCGGTGGCGGGCAAGCTCACCTCCAATATCCGCTGGAGCTACGGGCACGCCACCATCCCGCGCCATCTGCGCGACGTGGTGGTCACCGAATACGGAATCGCCGATCTGCGCGGCAAGACGGATCGCGACGTGATCGCCGCCATGCTCGCGGTCACCGACTCCCGTTTCCAGGCCGGCCTGCTGGCGCGCGCGAAAAAGGCCGGCAAGATCGAGAAGAGCTTTGCGCTGCCGCCCGAGTGCCGCGACAATACGCCCGAGCACATCGCGCACGCGCTTCTTCCCGCACGAGAGGCGGGGCTGTTGCCGGCCTTTCCGTTCGGAACCGATTTCACGGAGGCCGAGCAGCGCCTGCTGCCGGCATTGGCGCGCCTGCGCGCCTCCTCGCCGCTGAAGCTTGCCGGGCTCGCCGCGCGCGGCCTTCTTTCACACGGCCCGTCGCCGCAGCTGCGTGAGTGCCTCGGGCGCATGGGGCTCGATCGACGCAAAACGCTCAAGGATCGCTTCTATGCCGCGCTGCTGCTTGGGGCCCTGGATTCGTAGGGCGGGTTAGGCGCATCTTTGCGCCGTAACCCGCCGATCGAGGCCGGCAAGCGCGACTTCATGGGCAGGCCGGTGACGCTGTGATCCGCTCCGTCATGGCCGGACTTGTTGCTCGGACCATCCTCTTTCCGCGGCAAGGGAACCATTATAGTCTGGATCGGCAAGCCGGGTGCACCGAGATTTCGCGTCTAAAAAGACCCCCCGCAAATCATCGGCCATTGTGGTTGCAAACTTAATGTTCTTTCTGTGAGGCCCGCAGGGGCTGCTTGCCACCACGTTCCCACGCCGCAATGAAGCTGGGGAGATATCCATGCTTGGCTTCAGCCGCTGGCAATTGCTCAAAGGATTGGCTGCGGTTGTTGTTGTAATGAGCGTCGTTTCGCTCTTGTTGATATATTTCATTCCTTCGCCGCCGTCGAAGGTCATGATGGCGACGGCCTTCAAGGGCTCTGCTTTCGAATATTATGGTCGACAGTATCGGGAAATATTTTCTCGTTTTCATATTGAGCTTGAGCTACGCGAGACTGCCGGGGCCGTGGAAAACGTCGAGCTTCTGCAGGATCCAGATTGCCT
>Ga0306921_10008893_pt1 | contig 10627 bp, 7 predicted proteins | sample sta12Cox44000080_FD_203760 | JGI IMG/M metagenome (GOLD analysis project Ga0306921, IMG submission 203760) | Lab enrichment of tropical soil microbial communities from Luquillo Experimental Forest, Puerto Rico - statoxic.12C.oxic.44.000.080 (v2)... | ecosystem: Environmental > Terrestrial > Soil...
GATCAGGTGAGAAAGCTCTGGAATTACGAGCTTCTCGAGCGCCAGACGGCAGGCGTTCGGGGAGCCCGGCATCGAGACGACGATGCGGCGCGCGTGCACGCCGAGCTGCGCGCGCGACATCATGGCGGCCGCGCCGATCTCCTGGTAGGAGAGCATCCGGAAAAGCTCGCCGAACCCGGGAAGGCGCTTGTCGAGCATGGCCTCGATCGCCTCGTAGGTCGAGTCGCGCGACGTGACGCCCGTACCACCGGTCACGAGCACCGCGCGCACCTCGTCGTTCGCGCACACCTCGCGGATGACGCGCTGGACGTCTTTCGGCTCGTCGCGAACGATCGACGAGCCGACGACCTGATGGCCGGCGTCGGTCACGAGCTTCCGGATGAGCTGACCGCTCGTGTCGGTCTCGGGGGCCTTCGTGTCGGAGACCGTCAGCACCCAGCAGCCGACCGAGCGCGGCGCGGTGGTCCGGTGCTCGACCGGTGTGCTGTCGGGCCGGCTCATCGCGCCCCTCCAGGGCCGCCGTAGGCGCGGTCGAGGATCTCGACGAGATGCATGACGGGCACGGCGGAGCCGTGTGCACCGAGCCCGGCCTGGATCTGCAAGATGCAGCCCGGGTTCGCGGTCACGACCGCCGCGGCGCCGCTCGCGAGCACGTGGCTCACCTTCCGGTGCAGGAGCCGCGTCGCCATCTCCGGCTCGGTGAGGTTGTAGATTCCGGCCGACCCGCAGCACCAGTCCGACTCGGTCAGCTCGACGACGCGCAGGCCCGGGATCTGCGCCAGCAGCTTGCGTGGCTCGCTCTTGATCTTCTGGCCATGAACGACGTGACACGGATCGTGGTACGTGCACGTGAGCGCAACCGATACCAGCGGGCCGCGCAGCGGCTCCTGGGCCAGGATCTCGGCGAGATCGCGGACGGACGCGGCGAACAGCCGGGCGCGCGCGGCGTACGCGGGATCGTCCGCGAGCAGGTGGCCGTAGGCCTTCATGTGCGCGCCGCAGCCCGACGTGTTCACGACGATCGCATCGGCGCGCGAGGCCTCGAACGCGTCGATCGTCCGGCGCGCCATCGCGAGCGCGCGCGCGTGATCGCCGCCGTGGGCGTTGAGCGCACCGCAGCATCCCTGTCCCTCGGGCACGACCACCTCGAATCCGTTCCTGGCGAGCACGCGCGCGGTCGCACGATTGTGGGCCGCGAAGATGACGGACTGCACGCATCCCGTCAGCATGGCCACGCGCGCGCGCCGCGCGCCCTCGGCGGCCGTCACGGCCGGCGGCGCCATCCGCTCTGCCCTCGCGGGCACCGGCGGAAGGAGCGCCTCCCATGCCGGCAAGGTCCCGGGCAGGAGCCGCACGAGGCCCGACTTTCTCACCAGGCGCTGAAGCCCGCTCGCCTGATAGAGGCGCGCGCCCGACGCGGCGAGCCCGAGCAGGCGCGGATGCCCGAGCAGGAGCCCGAAGTTGAGCCAGCGGAACAGTCGACGGCCGAGCCCACCGGGCCGGGCTTGCTCGATCTCGGCCTTGGCCGCTTCGATGAGCCGCCCGTACGGCACACCCGCCGGACACACGGTCTCGCACGCGCGGCAATCCAGGCACAGCGAGAGATGGCGGACCGCCGAGTCGCTGAGCGCCATCCGGCCCTCGGCGAGCGACTTGATCGTGAAGATGCGGCCGCGCGGCGAGTCCATCTCGGTCCCGAGCTCGGAGAACGTCGGGCAGTAGGCCAGACAGAGCCCGCAATGCACGCACTGATTGACGCCTTCCACCGACAGCCCGTGCAGGCTGAGCGGCCCGGCTGCGGCCGGCGGCGATGCGTGAGTCGGCGTGTCCATGCGACTGTTTTTTATCATAGGCACGCCTCGGGCGGCGGGGGCCCCAGCCCCGCGACGCCCGGCGGCTGCGCACTGCCTCAGATCCCGGCGACGAAGCGGCCGGGGTTCAAGATATTACGCGGATCGAGCTGCGCCTTGATGCGCTCCATGATCCGGCCGGCGGCGCCGGGATCGTCCCAAACGGCGACCTGCGACTTGACCGCGAGCGGCGCCCATTCGAGATTCGCGTGGCCCCCGCCGGCGCGGGCCATCTCGCGCCACTCGGCGAGGACCGCGGTGAGCGCCGCGAAATCTTTTGGAACCGGATCGGAGGCGAGCGCGCCGCACACGACACCGATCCCCGCGTGCGCCGCCCAGGCGCTCACGAGGCCGCGCCCGCGCGCGATGCCCGCGCCCTGCTCCATCGTCTCCGCGACCTGGCTCGGCAGCACCGCGAGCGTCATCACGGCGGCCGCCGTGGGGAACGCGGCGCGCGCGGCCGGCGCCAGGCGCGGCCAGGCCGCCGCCTCGAGGGGTCGCAGGTCGCGTCCGCCGAGTGGCCCGGTCAGGCGCGCGAGCTCGGCGCGCTGCCAGTCGACCTGCGCGCGGACTCCGTCGAATCCGACGACCAGCACGGCACCCGGCGCCGGCGACCCGGTCGTCACGCCCGCGCCGGCCGCCGCGGCGCCGTCGAGGAGCTCGATCGCGTTCGGAATCAGATCGCTCCCCGCGACGGCTTTCACGGCCGCCCCGGCGTCCTTGAGTCGATCGAACCGGACGCACACGAGCTCCTCCTGCTCGGGCAGCGGCCTGAGCTTCACCGTCGCCTCGACAATCACGCCGAGCGTGCCGTACGAGCCGATGAAGAGCTTGGGCAGATCGTAGCCAGCGACGTTCTTCACGACCTTGCCGCCGCCCTTCACGACCGAGCCGTCCGCGGTCACGACGGTCACGCCGATCAGGAGATCGCGGGCCGTGCCGTAGAGATGCCGCCGCGGGCCACTCGCGTTCGTCGCGAGCACGCCGCCGACGGTCGCGCGGTCGGCGTCGGCCGGATCGAGCGAGAGCCACTGACCACGGCTTCCGAGCGCCGCCTGGAACGCCGCGACGGTCATGCCGGCCTCGACCGTCGCCGTCAGATCGCCGGGCTCGTGATCGAGGAGCCGCCCGAGCCGACGCAGCCCCATGATGAGCCCCGCGCGCGCGACGGGCATGCCCACGCTGGCGGCGGTGCCGCCGCCCCACGGCGTCACCGGACGCCCGACCTCGGTGGCCAGCGCCATCACCGCGGCCACCTCCTCGATCGACCCGGGGAACACCGCGGCCTCCGGAGTGCGGCCCTCGACGACGTAGGGCGAGAGCTCGATACCGGTGAGGACGTTGGCGGCGCCGACGGCTGCGCGGAGCTTGTCGAGCAGCGCGTCCGACACGGGCAGGTGCGACGGCCCGCGCTAGAAGCGCTGGGCGAGGCCCTTTTCTTCGATCGCGTGCGGCCGGTACGCGACGGGCCCGACTTCGACGCAGGATTTCTTGGTGGGGAACACCTTGCCCGGATTGCAGAGCCCGGAAGGATTGAATGCGCTCTTGAGGCGTTGCATGAAAGCAAGGTCAGCAACAGAGAAAATGAAAGGCATAAAATCAGCTTTTTCCAAGCCGATACCATGCTCACCGGAGATCGAGCCACCAACTTCAGCGCAGACTTTCATGATCTGGGCGCCGGCCTCGACGACCCGCGCCTCTTCACCCGGCTTGCGCGGATCGTAGAGGATGTTGGGATGGAGGTTGCCGTCGCCGGCGTGGAACACGTTGCCGACGCGGAGGCCCGAGGCGGCGACGATCTCGTTCACGCGGCGGAGCACGTACGGCAGCTTCGTGCGCGGGATGACGCCGTCCATCACCATGTAGGCCGGCGACACGCGGCCGTAGGCGCCGAAGGCCGACTTGCGCCCCTTCCAAAGGAGCTGCCGCTCGGCCTCCGTGCGCGCGGTGCGCACCTCGCGCGCGCCCGACTCGCGGCACGCGGCGACGATGTGCTCGGCCTGCGTCTCCATCCCGACCGCCAGGCCGTCGAGCTCGATCAGCAGCGCCGCGTCGGCGTCGCGCGGGTAGCCGCAGTTGAACGCGTCCTCGACTGCCTGGATGGTCAGGCGGTCGATCATCTCCATCGCCGCCGGCACGAGCCCGCGCGCGATGATCGCCGACACCGCCGCCGAGGCCTGGTCGATCGCGTCGAACACCGCGAGCACCGTCTTGACGGCCTGCGGCTTCTTGAGGATGCGCACCACGATCCGCGTGGCGATCCCGAACGTGCCCTCGGAGCCGACGAAGACGCCGGCCAGGTCGTAGCCGCACGCCTCGCGCGTCTTGCCGCCGAGCCACACGATCTCGCCGTCGGGCATGACCGCCTCGAGCCCGAGGACGTGATTGGTGGTGACGCCGTACTTCAGGGTGTGCGGGCCGCCCGAGTTGTTGGCGATGTTGCCGCCGATCGTGCACGCCTGCTGGCTCGACGGGTCGGGCGCGTAGTAGTAGCCGCGCGGGCCGACCTTCCACGAGAGATGCAGATTGACGAGCCCGGGCTCGACGACGGCGATCTGGTTCTCGTAGTCGACCTCGAGCACCCGGTTCATCCGCATCATCGAGATCACGATGCCGCCCTCGGTGGGCAGGCATCCGCCCGAGAGCCCGGTGCCCGCGCCGCGGGCGACGAACGGGAGGCCCTCACGGTTCGCGAGCTTCACGATCGCCGAGACGTGCTGGCTCGACGTGGGAAAGACGACGAAGTCGGCGAGTGCCTTGAAGAGGGTGAGCCCGTCGGACTCGTACACCATCAGCTCGTCGGGATCCGAGAGCACGGCGCCCTGGCCGACGATCGACTCGAGCTCGCGGCGGAGCTCGCGTTTCCTGGAATCCGTCACGGTCGACATGGGGTTGAGCGAATTATACCCCGCCCAGCAGGACGCGCGCCGCCCGCGCGATCGCGGCGGCGTCGATCCCGTAGTGGCGATAGAGATCGGCGCGCGCGCCCGACTGGCCGAAGTCGTCCACGCCGAGCGCCTGCTGGGGCACGCCGAGGGCAGCCCCGATGAAGGCCAGCGCGTGGGAGTGGCCGTCGAGGACGGACACGACGGGCACGCCCTCTTCCTCGGCGCTCACCAGCTCCTCGAGGTACGGCCGCGGCTCTCGCAGGCCCCGGTAGAGCCGGTCGGCGCTCGTGACCGCGAAGACGCTCGCCAGGATGCCGTGCTCGCGGAGCGCACGGGCGGCCGCCACCGCTTCCGGAACCGTGACCCCGGCGGCGAAGATGCTGAGCGCGTTGGTCTCCGCATCCCAGCCGGGCTCGCCGCGCGCGTCGACCAGCCGGTAGGCGCCGCGCAGGACGTCAGCTCGGTACGCGGAGCTCGGCGGAAGCGCCTGCGACTGGTCGATCGGGCGGGTCGAGAGCCTCAGATACGCGGCTTCGCCCTCGCCCTCGGCGAGACCGCGTAGGGCGTCGAGCAGGATCCACTCGACCTCGCGGGCAAACGTGGGCTCCCAGAAGACGATCCCCGGCAGCGCGACGCCGATCCCTGGGGTGATCACCGACTGGTGCGCGCCGCCTTCCGGTGAGAGCGTCACGCCCGACGGCGTCGCCGCCACGACGAAGCGCGAGCCGGAATAGAGCGCGTGATAGAGGGCGTCCAGACCGCGCGTGACGAAGGGGTCGTAGAGCGTGCCGATCGCCAGCAACGGCTCGCCCAGGAGGTCGCGCGACAGGCCAAGGGCGCCCAGGAGCAGGAACAGGTTGTGCTCGGCGATGCCGAGCTCGATGTGCTGGCCGGCGGGCGATTCCTTCCACTGCATGGCCTGCGGCACGTCGGAGAACGGATTGCGCCGCGCCTCGGGATAGTAGACGCCCTTGCGATTGATCCACCCGGCGAGATGCGTGGTGATCGCCACGTCGGCCGAGACCGTCACGATGCGATCGGCGGCCGGACGCCGGCTCAGCGCGCCGAGCACGCGTCCGAACGCCTCCTGGCTCGAGCACTCCGGCGGATAGCTCTCGTCGAGCTCGTCGGGAATCTCGACGGGCGGCGCGGCCGGCGCCGGCGGCGTGAAGAGCGGCGGCAACCGCCGCACCAGCTCGGCCTCCTCGCTGCCCTGGTCGAAGCCGTCCCACTCGTGGCCCGCCTCGATGCCGAGCGTCGCCCGGAGCTCGTCGATCTGGCTCTGCGTGAGGAGCATCGTGTGGTTGAGCGGATCGCCCGCGAGCGGAAGCCCCCATCCCTTGATCGTGCTGGCGAAGATGACGGCGGGCCGGTCGCTCACCTGCCCGGCCGAATCGAGCGCCTCGACGAGCAGGCGCAGGTCGTGGCCTCCCACGTCGGCGACCAACTCGGCGAGCGCGGCGTCGCTCGTGTCGGCGAGCAGCCGGTCGAGCGCGCGGTCGATGCCGCCCGCGTCGGTCGTCACGAGCGCCTTGCGCACCGCGCCCGGCGGCAGCCGCAGCAGGCGCTGGTACTCGGTGTTCGTCATCATCTGCAGCCGCTCGCGCAGCCGCTCGCCGCCGCGCTTGTCGAAGACCCCCTGGAGCTTCTTGCCCCACCGGAGCTCACTGACGCGCCAGCCGCCGGCCTCGAACATCGCGCGCATCTGGCGCAGGCGCCCATCCGGAACGATGCGGTCGAGCGACTGGCGGTTCACGTCCACGATCCACAGCACATTGGCGAGCCGGGCGACCACTTCCTCGGCCAGCGCCTCGGCGACGTTGCCCTCGTCGAGCTCGGCGTCGCCCACGATCACGATGACGCGCCCGCGCCCCTCGCCGCCGAAGTGGTCGACGACGTACCGCGACGCCAGCGCCCCGAAGGTCGCCTGCACGGCGCCGAGCCCCATCGAGCCGGTGGAAAGATCGACGACGTCACCGTTCTTCCGCCGGCTCGGATATGCCTGCAGGCCGCCGAACGTCCTGAGCTCGCGCAAGGCGTCGGCCGAGAGGCGGCCGCGCAGGTACTGGATCGCGTAGAACGCCGGCGAGGCGTGAGCCTTCACGGCGACCAGGTCGTCGGGCCGCAGCGCGTCGAAGTAGAGCGCCGTCAGGAGGCTCACGATCGAGGACGACGAGGCCTGGTGGCCGCCGACCTTGATGCCGTCGGGATTCGGTCGCAGCGCGTTGGCGTGGTGGACCATGTAGGTGCCCAGCCACAGCACCTTGTTCTGGATCCGGTCGAGGACGTCGAGGCGACTCACCGCGGGTCGAAGGGTAACATGGCGTGGCCGTTGAAGAGCCGAGGCTTCGCGTGTACATTGCGCTCCATGTCCGAGCGCACCCGCGATCTCAGGGTCGAGAGCTTCCGCCCGCTCCTACCGCCGGCGATCCTGCTCGAGGAGCAGCCGCTCCACGAGCGCGGCTCGGAGACCGTGACGCGGGCGCGCCGGGACATCAGCCGGGTCCTGCGGGGCGAGGACGATCGGCTCGTCGTCATCGTCGGGCCGTGCTCGATCCACGACCCGGTCGCGGCGCTCGAGTACGGGCGCCGGCTCCGCAAGCTGGCCGACGAGCACGCGGCCGATCTCTGCATCGTGATGCGCGTCTATTTCGAGAAGCCCCGCACCACGGTGGGCTGGAAGGGGCTCATCAACGATCCGCACCTCGACGGGAGCTTCGTGATCAACGAGGGGCTGCGTCGCGCGCGCCGGATCCTGCTCGATCTTTCCGAGCTCGGGCTGCCGGCGGGCTGCGAGTTCCTCGATCCGATCTCGCCGCAATTCACCTCGGACCTCGTCTCCTGGGGCGCCATCGGCGCGCGGACGACCGAGAGCCAGGTGCACCGCGAGCTCGCATCGGGCCTCTCGATGCCGGTCGGCTTCAAGAACGGGACCGACGGGGGCGTGCAGATCGCCATCGACGCCGTGCGCGCCGCCACGCACCCGCACCAGTTCCTCGGCGTAACCGAGCAGGGGCTCTGCGCGATCGTCGCCACGCGCGGCAACCCGGACTGCCACATCATCCTGCGCGGCGGCGCCAGCGGCCCCAACTACGACACGGTCAGCGTGCAGAAGACCGCGGCCGCGCTCATCGACGCCGGACTCGCGCCGCGGCTCATGGTCGACACGAGCCACGGCAACAGCGACAAGGACTATCGCCGCCAGCCCGTGGCCGCCCACGACCTCGCCGAGCAGATCGCCCACGGCGAGAACGCGATCTTCGGTGTGATGATGGAGAGCTTCCTCGTCGACGGACGCCAGGATCTGAAGAACCCGGCGGCGCTTCGCTACGGACAGAGCATCACCGACGCCTGCATGGGCTGGGAGATGACGGTGCCGGTGCTGGCCGATCTCGCGCGCGCCGTGCGCGCCCGCCGGACGGCAAGCTAGCGGGGCGTCCGCTCGAGGAGCCGCTCGATGGCGATCACCATCCCCGCGGATCTCACGATCGTCACGCTGCGGAGCAGGGGCGGCGAGCTCGCGCAGCGCTGGACCGACGAATACGCCACGTCCATCCTGTCGAAAGCCAGCGATCTCTTGAAGTCACGCGCCAACATCGAGTTTTCTCGCGCGTCGATCGAGCAGATCGTGGAAGAGATGCCGTCGGGCGCCACGTCCGAGACGGTCGATGAGGCGGGCTATCACTTCCTGGCCGCCGCGCACAAGACCGGCCGCGGCGTCCGCGCGATCCTGGTCGACCGCGTGGCGCGGGCCGATCTCGGCGGACAGTCGCGCCAGCAGACGGGCGTGTGCCTGGTCGCCTACGGCTCGGACGCCGCCTCGACCTCGCGCATGCTGGCGCACGAGCTCGGCCACCTGCTCTCGCTGCCCCACATCGACGAGAACGCACGGCGAGGGCCGGGCCAGGAGCGCCTGATCGCGGGCTGGATGCGAAACCTCATGTACTCCGGCGCGCTCAATCCGGCCGCCGAGCTGACCGACACGCAGGTGCGGGCCGCGCGGTCGTCTCCGCTCGCGCGCCGCTTCGGCGGGCGCTGAGCCTCGGCGCCTAGCCCGTGCAGACCGCGCGGCCCGCCGGGCGGGCTCGCGCCGGCGCACGCGGGAGAGCTACTGTCCGCGGAAGGTCGGGCGGCGGTGCTCGAGCATCGCGCGAACACCCTCGCGCGCGTCGGCGCTGGCCCGCGCGCGGCGCGCGATCTCGTCGAGATCCTTGTGCTCGAGCCGCTCGCGCAGCGAGACGGCGCGGCGGATGATCGACTTCATCCCGGCAAGCGAGAGCGGGGCGTTGGCGGCGATCGTCCGCGCCAGCTCGTCGGTCGCCTTCTCGAGCTCGGCGGCCGGAACGACCGCGTGCACCATCCCCACCTCATAGGCGCGCCCGGCGTCGATCGGCTGGCCGGTCAGGAGGATCTGCCGCGTGAACGCCGGGCCGATGATCTCGACGAGCTTCTGGCCGAGCGCGAACGGCACGACGAGCCCGATCTTCGCCAGCGGCATCGCGAAGCGCGCCACGTCGGCGGCGACGCGAAAATCACAGTGGAGCGCCAGCTCGCAGCCGCCCGCGTAGGCCGCGCCGTGCACCATCGCGATCGTCGGATGGCGTGAGGCTTCGATCTGCTGGAACAGGCTGATCACATCGGCCTCGGGCTCGAGCCCGTCGTCCTGGCGCCGGCTCATCTCTTCCAGGTCGCGGCCCGAGCAGAACGCGGTGCCGGCGCCGCGGATCACGACCGCGCGGACGCTCGTATCGCGCTCGAGCGCGTCGAAGCGTTGGGCCAGCGCGTCCATCATCGCGGTGTTGAGCGCGTTCCGGCGCTCGGGGCGGTTCAGCGTGATCGTGGCGATCGAGTCGGCGACCACGTACAGGATCTCGTCGGCCATGACGGTGCCCTCGTCTCTAGCGGACGAGCGAGCGCGCGATGACCATGCGGTGGACTTCCGACGGGCCCTCGCCGATGCGGCGCACGCGCGCCTCGCGGTACCAGCGCTCGAGCGGAAATTCCTTGGAGACGCCGTAGCCGCCGTGGATCTGCACGGCGGAGTCGATCACGCGCCCGAGCACCTCGCTCGAGTAGAGCTTGGCGATCGACGCCTCGACCCGCGCGTCCTCGCCGCGGTCGGCCTTCCACGCGCCGTCCCAGATGATCCAGCGGCACGCGCGCAGCTCGACCTCGGCGTCGGCGAGCATCCACTGGATCGCCTGGCGCTGCGAGAGCGGCGCGCCGAAGGTCGAGCGCTGCTTGGCATGGGCGATCGCCATGCGGTGCGCGGCGACGGCGACGCCCAGGTTGCACGCCGAATACGGAAAGCGATTCTTCACGAGCAGGTCGAACGCCAGGTCGAGCCCCTGGCCCTCGGCGCCCACGAGGTTCTCGGCGGGGACCTCGCAGTCCTCCAGGGTGACGTCGTTCGGGATCGCCGACGTCCGGATGACCTTGATCGGCTTCGCGGTGAAGCCCGGCGTGCCGCGCTCGAGGATGAAGCACGAGATCCCGCCACGGCCCTTCGCCTTATCGGTGCGTGCCCACACCAGGCCCCACGGGGCGTCGTGGGCGCGCGAGGTGAAGACCTTGCGGCCGTTCAGCACCCAGCGATCGCCGCGCTTCTCGGCGCGCGTCTGGATCGCCCCGGCGGGATCGGACCCGCCGGACGGCTCGGTGATGGCGAAGAACGTCTTGAGACCGTCGCGGATGGTCGGGACGGCATACTTCTCGATCTGCCGCGAGTTGCCGGCCCAGATCGCAGGGGGCGGATAGCGGCCGAAGACGCCGCAGCCCGGATTGTAGAGGCCCATCCGGTGTTGCGACATCTCCTCGAGCGCGACGCACATCGAGAACGTGTCGAGGCCGCCGCCCCCGTATCGCTCGGGGGCGCCCGGCGCCCAGAGG
>Ga0306921_10008896_pt1 | contig 10625 bp, 8 predicted proteins | sample sta12Cox44000080_FD_203760 | JGI IMG/M metagenome (GOLD analysis project Ga0306921, IMG submission 203760) | Lab enrichment of tropical soil microbial communities from Luquillo Experimental Forest, Puerto Rico - statoxic.12C.oxic.44.000.080 (v2)... | ecosystem: Environmental > Terrestrial > Soil...
GGCGGCCGGGCTGGCCGGGGTGGACCTCGTCATCGTGGTGGACGACGGATCCGGTGACCGAACCGCCGACCTCGCCGAGGCCGCGGGTGCCTCGGTGATGCGGCACGCCCGCCGCCGCGGCAAGGCCGCGGCCATGGAGACCGGCGCCGAGGCGGTCCGGCTGCTCGAGGCCGGGACGGACCGGGCCCGCCCGCGTCACCTGCTGTTCCTGGACGGCGACCTGGCGCAGACCGCGGGCGAGGCCGGGCCGCTGGCCGCGCCGGTACGGGCCGGCCGGGCGGACATGACGATCGCGGTGTTCAGCAACCGGGTCCGGCAGGGCGGCCACGGCTTCGTGGTGGCCCTTTCCGGCTCCGGGATCATGCGGGCGACCGGGTGGCGGCCCGCTCAGCCGCTGAACGGCCAGCGCTGCCTGACCCGCGCCGCGTTCGAGGCGGCCCGGCCGCTCGCGCCGGGGTTCGGCGCGGAGACCGGGCTCACGATCGACGTGCTCCGCCAGGGCCTGCGCATCGAGGAGGTCGAGGTCCCGCTCGCGCACCGCGCGACCGGCAGCGACTGGCGGTCCCAGGTGCACCGGGCGCGCCAGTTCGCGGACGTGGCGCGGGCGCTCGCGGTCCGGCAGGTACGCCGGCCCGGCTAAGGAACCTCGCGGTTCCGGCAGGCGTGCCACCCGGCTAGGGACGCCCGCGGTCCGGCAGGCGTGCCACCGGTTAGAGACGCCCGCGGTCCGGCAGGCGTGCCACCCGGCTAGAGATACGGTCCCGAGGTGCGCTGCGCCTGCTGAGCATCCTCCTGCCCCGGTACCTGGCCCGGCATCATGCCGGGCGGCAGGGCCCGCCGCATCTGCTCGAGCTGCGCCCGCGCGGCCATCTGCTGGGCGAACAAGGTGGTCTGGATCCCGTGGAACAAGCCTTCCAGCCAGCCGACCAGTTGCGCCTGCGCCACCCGGAGCTCGGCCTCGCTCGGCACCTCGTCGTCGGCGAACGGCAGCGAGAGCCGCTCGAGCTCCTCGACCAGCTCGGGCGCGAGCCCGTCTTCCAGTTCCTTGATCGAGCTCTTGTGGATCTCCTTGAGCCTGGCCCGGCTCTTCTCGTCCAGCGGCGCCGCCTTGACCTCGTCCAGCAGCTGCCTGATCATGCTGCCCACCCGCATCACCTTGGCCGGCTGCTCGACCATCTCGGTCACCGGGCGCTCGCGGCCCGGGACGTCCGCCGCGTCGGCCTCCATGGCGACGCCGTCGGGGCCAACCACGACCACCCGGGCGGGCGGCTCGGGTTCGGAGTTCGTCTGGTCGCTCATGTGCCTAGTCTGTCCGAGCAGCCGCGGGCGCCGCACGCCAGGGGCCGGCCCGCGGTCGCGGGTCAGGCCGCGAGCAGGATCTTGCCCACGTGCGCTCCGGCCTCCATGAGCCGGTGCGCCTCCGGCGCGTCGGCCAGCGGCAGCACCCGGTCGATGACCGCGGTCACCTGCCCGGCGGAAATCAGCGGCCAGACCTGCTCGCGGACCGCGGTCACGATCGCCGCCTTCTCCGCGGTGGGCCGGGACCGCAGCGTTGCGGCTTGCACACTAGCCCGCTTGCGCAGCAGCACGCCGAGGTCGAGCTCCCCCCGGCCGCCGCCCTGCAGGCCGATCACGACCAGGCGGCCGCCGGTGGCCAGGGCGGCCACGTTCCGCGGCAGGTAGACGGCGCCCATGATGTCGAGGATCACGTCCGCGCCCTGGCCGCCGGTGAAGTCACGGACGGCCTCGACGAAGTCGTCGGTGGTGTAGTCGATGGCCAGGTCGGCCCCCAGCTCCCGGCACCGGTCCAGCTTGGCAGGCGAGCCGGCGGTGCAGGCCACCCGCGCGCCGTGCGCGCGGCCGAGCTGGATGGCCATCGTGCCGATGCCGCTGGCCCCGCCGTGCACGAGCAGCGTCTCCCCGGGGGCCAGCCCGGCCCGCTGGAACACGTTCGAGTGCACGGTGCAGGTCACCTCGGGCAGGCCGGCGGCGTCCGTCAGCGTCACCCCGGCGGGCACCGGCAGCAGCTGCCCGGCCGGAACCGCGACCTTCTCGGCGTAGCCGCCACCCCCGAGCAGCGCGCATACCTCGTCGCCGACCTGCCACCCGTCCGTGCCCGGGCCGAGCGCGGCGATCCGGCCCGAGCACTCCAGCCCCGGGTACGGCGGCGCCCCCGGCGGCGGCGGGTACAGCCCCTGCCGCTGCATCAGGTCGGCCCGGTTGACGCCCGCGCCGGTCACTTCAACCAGCACCTCGCCGGGCCCGGCGACCGGGTCGGGCACCTCGGCCAGCTTCAGCACGTCGGGCCCTCCGGGCTCGGAAATGACGACGGCTCGCATCTGTCGCTCCTCGCTGCTTGCCTGCCTGCGCTGCACCAGCCTGACAACTGCCCGTAACGGGCCGTCCGCCTCCAGCCCGGCCTCCTCAGCGCCCACAGGCCTTGGGGGGATGGTAGACGTTCCGCCTCCAGCCCGGCCTCCTCAGCGCCCGCAGGCCTTGGGGGGGATGGTAGACGTTGCCCTATTCTGCGTGGAAAAATCTGGTTCGGAGCATGTCTAGCCGTGGGTCCATTATTTGGTAGGGATGACATTGGTGCCGGCACCCCGGGCGGCTTGCCTCCCTGTCGCAGGTAGCGTCAACTGTTACCGGCTCGCGAGCAACGGCCCGGCTGTGGTGATCATGAAAGGGGGTCGCAGGTTGGCGCGTGCGGCCTTCCTGACAGAACGTTAGGGGAACGATCGTGGCCAGCAACGATCGAGACAGCGCGGCGAGAACCGAGCAGGACGCGCCCGGCAGCGGCGAGCGCGCCGCACCAGGCACCGCGGGACCGGCTCCCGGCCAGCGCACGGCGTCGCCGCAGGCCGCGGACGAACTCGCGCCCCTGGAGCGCCCGTCGTCCAGCCCGCAGGATCCGGGAAACGGCGAGGACGCCGGCGCATCGCATCCTTACGGGCTCCCCGAGGACTCCGGCCCGCCGAATCCCTACGGCCCGATCCGTTACGACCCCGTCGGCCGTTACGGCACGCCCGGCGAGTACGAGGACGACAACCCCTACGGCACGCTCGGAGCGGTCGGCCGTTACGGTCCGGCCGGGCAGAACCCCTCGCCGGACCCGCCGGACCGGCCCGGCCCGCCGGGCGTCGGCTCGCCGGGCGCGGGTTCACCGGATCCCGCGGGTTCACCGGATCCCGCGGGTTCACCGGATCCCGCGGGTTCACCGGATCCCGCGGGTTCACCGGGTCCCGCGACGTCGGCGGATTCACCGGGCCGGTCCGCCGCTCCGGGACCGGCTGGCAGCCATGTTCCGGCCGACCGGCCCCAGCCGCCGGAGAGGTACGACCCGTTCGGGCTGCACGGGCAGGCGGATCCCTACGGGCCCGAGGCGTACGGCCGGGCCGATCTCTACGGCACGGCCGACCCGTACGAGTCACCCGAGGACTACGACCCGGCGGATCCGTACGGGCCGGCGGACCCGTACGGATACGAGGCGTACGGCCGGGCCGACCCTTACGGCGCGCGCGACCAGGGGGCCCCCGACCACGGCGCCCCCGACCACGGGGCCCCCGACCACGGGGCCCCCGGCCCGTATGGGTCGTCGGGCCCGTACGGGCCTGCGAGCCTGCCCCGCGCGCCCGCGCCCCCCGGCGCTCCCGGTTCCGATGCCCCGGCTGCGCCGGGAACCATGGGCCCGCCGGGAACCGCGACGCCCCCCGCCACCACGGGCCGGCCGGGCGCTCCGGGAACCGCGGCGCCGGCGGGCGCGAACGGCCCGGGAACCACAGTGCCTCCGGGAACCACGGTTCCGCCGGAAACGGCGCCCGCACCGGGCGCGCCGCCGGCGTCCCCGGGAACCGCGGCCCGCCCGGAAGCCCCGGTCCCGACCGGCAGTTCGGCCCCGCCGGGCGGCCCCGCCGTGGGTGCCCCGCCCCCGCCAGGAGCTGCCGCCTCGCGCGGCCCGGTAGCGCCTCCGGGTACTTCCGTCCCGCCCGGGCCAGGGGCGCTGCCGGGAGTCTCCCGCCCGGCGGCGCCGCTCGGTGCTGCCGCCGCCCAGGGAACCCAGGCGCCGGTCCCCCCGCCCGGGATCCGGGCCCCCTCCCCGCCGCAGGCTCCGGGCGGCCCGGCCGCCCCGGGTCAGGCGCCGGCCGGCCCGCAGGCGGCGCCCGCCGGGCCCGGGCCGGACGCCGCCGCGGCGCCGCCCGATGCCGACGCGGCCGCCGACGGCGCGGGCGGCCTGACCCAGGAGTTCCTGCTCCCGGGACGGCGCCCCGCGCCCGCCCCGGGCTGGCGCCGGGTGGTCTACCGCGCCACCGGCGGCCTCATGCGGGTGCCGTCATCCGCGGCGGAGTTGCGCCGCCGGGACATGGTCAACCGCGTCCGGACCCCGGTCGCGGGCGGCCACCACCGGGTCGCCGTGCTCAGCCTGAAGGGCGGGGTCGGCAAGACCACCACCGCGGTCGGGCTCGGCGCCACGCTGGCGTCGCTGCGCGGGGACCGGGTGATCGCGGTCGACGCCAACCCCGACCGCGGCACCCTGTCCGACAAGGTCAGGCTGGAGACCGCCGCTACCGTCCGGGACCTGCTCAACGAGCGCGGCCACATCAGGCGCTACGCGGACGTCCGGACGTTCACCTCGCAGGCGCCGAGTCGGCTGGAGGTGCTCGCGTCCGACCGTGACCCCACGGTCTCGGTGGCGTTCAGCGAGCAGGACTACTGCCTGGTCGCGCGGGTGCTCGAGCACTACTACTCCATCTGCCTGACCGATTGCGGAACGGGCCTGCTGCATTCGGCCATGGCCGGGGTCTTGCGCCTGGCCGACCAGATCGTGCTGGTCAGCTCGCCCTCGGTGGACGGCGCGCGGAGCGCGAGCGCCACCCTGGACTGGCTGGCCGCGCACTCCTACGGAGACCTGGTACGCAACGCCGTCGTGGTGCTGTCCATCGTGCGGCCGCGCAACAAGAGCACCGTCGACCTGAACCGGCTCGAAGAGCACTTCGCGGCGCGGTGCCGGGCCGTGATCAGGATCCCCTACGACTCGCATCTCGAGGAGGGCGCCGAGGTCGAGCTGGACTTGCTGTCCCGGCCGACGGCCGACGCCTATCTCGCGCTCGCGGCCGTGATCGGCGACGGCCTGGCCATGCCGGCCCGGGCCAGGCGGGTCTAGCTGTATCGGTAGCCGTTGTACCGTTTGACGATATACCGGATGCCGAACTAGTCTGCTCCACATGGAGGAGCAGCTACTGGTCTCAAAACGGTTGGCGGCCGAGTGCGGGCCCCGCCGCGGGGGATGGCGGGGGCTGGTGCTCGCGCTGGTCCTGCTGACCGGGTTCGCGGTCGCCGCGATCCTCGTCGTGGCGGTCGTGGCTCCGTCGGCGGGTGCCGCGGGCGGCTGCGGTGGCGGCTGACGCGGCGGCCGGAAGGCCGGCGGCCGCGCCCGCCGCCGGCCGGTCGGCCGATCCGCCGGCTCCGCCTGGCCGTCCCGCGCGCCGACGGCCCGCCGGCCCGCGGATCTGGCTCTGCGCCACGGTGGCGCTGACGCTCGGCGGGTTCGCGGCGGCGGTCGCGCTGGCCCCGCCCGCCTCGGCGGCGCCCGGGCGCGGCCTGGCCTGGCTGCTGTTCGTCGGGTCGTCGGTGCACGTCGCGTCCACCGGGTGGCTGTACACGCTGCCGGAGGTGCGCGGGTACGCCCGGCAGCGCCCGGTCCGGCTGGTGCTGCTGCCGGTCGCCCTGATCCTGGCGACGGCCGCGGCCGCGGCCGTGGTGCGCCCCGCGACGCTGGCCTGGGCGCTGCTGCCCTACTACGCCTGGCAGTTCTTCCACTTCCAGAAGCAGAACCTCGGCCTGGCGGCGCTGGCTGCGTCGTCACGGCGGGTCGCGTCGCTGCGGCCCGCGGAGCGCCGGGCCATCATGACCGCGGGCTACGCGGGCATCGCGGGACTGATCGCGCACCCCGGCCTGCTCCAGCTCCGGATCAGCCCTCCCGGCCTGACCTGGCTTTACCCCGCGGCCGCCGCGGTCTTCGCCGGAGCGGTGGGGGTCGGCCTCGCCGTGGCGGCTCGGCGGCCAGGGGCAGACGGCGCGTTCTGGCCCTATGTGGTTTATCTGATCTCGCTCGGCTTCTTCTTGCCGGTCTTCGCCTTCCGGTCCCCGTACGCGGCGGTCGGCGGGATGACGATCGCGCACGGTCTGCAGTACCTGCTGCTGCTCGGCCTGGTCGCGGCCGGGCGCAGGCGGGCCGCGGGCCGGGCGCTGCGGCTCGCCGTCCTGGCCAACATCGCCCTGGCCGGCGGCGCTGTCCTCAGCGCGGCCTCCCACCTGCACGGCGCGGCCGCGGCCGCCGGGCGGCTGGCGTTCGGGGCGTACCTGGGCGCCGTCATGGCGCACTTCGTCATCGACGCCAGCCTGTGGCGGCTGCGTGACCCGTTTCCCCGGGCGTTCCTGGCCGCCCGGGTACCCGGCCTGCTGCCGGGCCGATCTCCGGCGGCCGATGGATCGTCGGCCGATATACAATGACGGCCATGGCGAAGGGAAGCACGGGGGACGGCGCGCCGGGCGCCGGGGCGCTCGGCAGCTTCGGCCGGTACGCCGGGCCGGCCACGCTGATCCTGTCCAGCCTGGCCGGGGGGGCCAAACACGGCTACGCCCTCACCAAGGACGTCGAGGCGTTCTCCGGGGTCCGGCTCGCGCCGGGCACCCTGTACGAGGCGCTGAGCCGGCTCGAGGGGCAGGGGCTCATCGAGGCGCTGGACAGCGAGGACCGCCGCAGGCCGTACCGGCTGACCGCCGCCGGGGCCACGGCGCTGCGGGCGCACCTCGATGACCAGCGCCGCGTCGCCGATGTCGGGCTGCGGCGCCTGGCCAGCAACTGGGGTACGTCGTGACCGCGCCGCGTGAGGTGCCCGCCCGGCGGGCCGCGCGGCTGCTGCGCTGGTACCCGGCCGCGTGGCGGGCTCGTTATGGTGACGAGTTCGCCGAACTGCTCATGGCGGAGTTCGCCGAGCAGCCCAGATCGTGGCGGCGGGCCGCGGACATCGCCCGCGGCGGGCTGCTCGCCCGGCTGACCCGCGCCGGCCTGGCCGGTCACCAGCCGTCATCACCGGAGCAGGTCCGGGCGGGCCTGGCCACCGCGGCCTGCGCCCTGGCCGCGTTCGGCGCCCTCGGGGTCGCCATGTGGGCCCAGCTGGCCACCGGCTGGGCCTGGGCGGCGCGCGCCGACGCCGGCACGACGATCGCGATGGCGGCGATGTCCGCGGCGGTCTTGCTGCTGGCCGTGCTGGGGCTGCTGGCCGCCGTCCCGCTGGCCTGGAGCGCGGCGCGCGGCCTGGCGCGCCGTTCGGCCCGGCGCGTGCTGCTCGGGCCGGCCCTGCTGGCCGTGGCGGGGGCGGGAGTGCTGGCCGCCGGCAGCCACCACTTCGCGGGCGCCTGGCCGGGCACGGGCGCTCATCCCTGGGCCCAGCACGGGCTGGTGCCCGCGGGCGCGGCCGCGTTCGGCTGGGCGGCCACCCTGTCGGTCTCGGCGTACTGGGCCCATCCGGCCGCTCTCGCGGCGTTCCCCGGCGCGGAGATCGCCTGGATGGCGGTCAGCCCGGCCGCGCTGGCCGCCGCCGTGGCCGGAGTGGCGGGCCTGGTCCGCCGGCTCGACCTGTCCGCGGGAATCCTGCGCTACGAGGCCTGGCTGGCCAGCAGCGCGGCCGCCGCGATGGCCGTCTTCCTGTCCGGCGCCTGCTGCTGGGTGCTCGCCGAGGGCTCGGGGCCCGGGCTGTTCCATGCCGGCGTCATCGATGCCGGCAGCCTGGCCGTCATGGCCCTGGCGCTCGGCCTGGCGCACCGGGCCACCGGCCTGGCCAGGAAGGCCGCGCCTGGCGCGCGCCCGCGATAGGCCGCGGCCGGCGGCCGCCCTGCGCCAGGTCGCGGGGCCTGCTCGCGGACGGCGTTCACGACGTTGCCGTTCGGGTGGCACGACCATTACCGGACCGGCGCGTTTATAACTATCTCGTCTCATCTCTTCGGTAATTCATGCCCTATACCCGCATTACGTCCGGCGGGGAACGCTTATCGGGCTCACGTCTGTAATCCACGGCCTCATCCGTAACGTCCTACTCACAAACGCGGCCCGGGCCTGCGCGCCCGATGGCCGCGCTTGCTACATCGGGGTGTTCCTGAGGAGGAGCCTGCATGAGATCAAACCGGCCGCCCGGCGCGGTCAGAAAGCCCGTACCCGCGGCCGGGGCGGGCATCCTTCGCGGTCTTCGCCCCGGCGTCGTCCGCGCCGTGTCGGTGACGGCCGTGGCCGCGGCTGCCTGCGCCATGTGGGCGGCGCCGGCGGGCGCGGTGGTCAAGCACGCGTCGACCACCAGCGTGTCGGCCAAGCCTTCACCGGCCCTCGTCGACACGCGCGTGAAGCTGTCGGCGACCGTCAAGTCGTCGGGCCGGACCCCGACCGGATCCGTCACGTTCTGGTCCGGGACCAGGAGGCTGTGTGCCGGGCACCTGACCAAGGGGGCGACGTCCTGCTCCGCCAAGTTCTTCACCGCCTCCACCAAGAAGGTGAAGGGCGTCTACTCTGGCGACTCCACGCATAAGGCGTCCTCCGGTACCGCCACGGTGCAGGTCGTGAACCCGCCGCCGCCCGGGAAGTTCGCCACGGCCACCACGGTCACCAAACCGGCCAACATCGACACCGTCCAGGCCGGCACTAAGGAAACGCTGACCGCCACCGTGGCTTCGGTGGGCGGGGGCGCGGTCCCGACCGGGACGGTGTCGTTCGTGCCCACCAACCTCGGTGTCGGCCCGTTCCCGGGCTACATCGTGTGCAACGTCACGCTGGTGAACGGGACCGGGTCGTGTACGGTCGATCCTCCCGCAGGCACCTGGGGATTCGTCCTGTACAAGGCGACCTATTCCGGTGACGCCACACATACCGCGTCGGCGTCGACCGGCGATCACAAGCTGATCACGCCGGATCCCACGTCCACGACCGTGGAGGGCCCGGAGACCGCCGCCGCGGGCAATGTGGCGATCACCGCCGACGTGGTGCCGGACACGTACGGCGGCCCCAGTTACAACATCCTGGCCGGCTTCAGCGAGACCGGCAGCGACACCGTGGCGTTCGCAGTTGACGGCACCACCGTTTGCAACGCTTCTGCGCTGCAGTGGAACGGCACGGTCAACTACGCCACCTGCACGGCCAACCTGGCTGCGGGGACCCACCAGGTGGTGGCCACGTACTCCGGAGACGAGTACACCAACGGATCAAAGAGCGAGACGTTCACCATCACCGTCTCCTGATCCCCCAAAGCAGGCGCCGGGCCGTCCCAGCCGGGGCGGCCCGGCGCTGCCATACCTGGCCTGCCCAGGTCGTGCCACGAGGAGGATTCTCAGTCGTATTGGCTGACGATCCTCCACGCTGATTGATCAGCCTGGCTGGTTTGGGCGGAGGGTCAGGGATTCGAACCCTGGAGGACGCGTCAACGCCCTAGTAGTTTTCAAGACTACCGCCATCGGCCACTAGGCGAACCCTCCTGAACTGCGGTTACGCCTGGATCAGGGTCTGGCGCCACCCTGGCCCGTGGCTGGTCCGCAGCCTTGGCGTCGGGCTGCCCGGGCGGCCCGACGTCGGCTCCTACCCTCTCATATCGCGTCGTCTCCTGGCTCCGGCCGGACTGGCCCGCTCTGCCCGCTCTCGCGCAACGGCGCCAGCCCGGAGCCCCGCCGTCAGGGATCTCCGCGGGTAGGTAGGCTCGCGATCGGAGGAGGTTCCATGCTGCGCCCGTTCGGCTGGCAGGCGGTCGTCACGGTCTGGCAGTTCGCGCCGATCGTCACGGGTGCCGTCGTCATCCTGGCCGCCCTCTACCTCTGGGGCGTGCTGCGGGTCGCCCGCCGGCATCCCGCCCGGCCGTGGCCCGCCTGGCGGACCGCGATGTTCCTCGGCGGCCTCGCGGTGGTCGTGCTGGCCACCGAGAGCGGCATCGGGTCCTACGACGACGTGCTGTTCTGGGACCACATGGTGCAGCACCTGATGCTGATCATGATCGCCCCGCCGCTGCTCATCTTCGGCCAGCCGATCACGCTGCTGCTGCACGCGAGCAGGAACCCGCTGCACACCTGGGCCAAGCGGGTCGTGCGGTCCCGGGTGGCCAGCTTCCTCACCTGGCCGGTCTTCGGCGTCGTGGCCTACACGGCCGTGGTCGTGGCCGCGCACCTGACGGCTCTGGCCAGCCTGGTGGAGACCAACCAGACCCTGCACAACGCCGAGCACGTCGTCTTCCTGGTGGTCGGCTACCTCTTCTTCCTGCCGATCCTCGGCACCGAGCCGATCCGCTGGCGGCTCAGTTACCCGGTCCGGTTCATCATCCTCGTCCTGGTGATGCCGGTGGACACGTTCACCGGCCTGGTGCTCGGCTACGGCACGGCGGGCACGCCGGGGGTCGTGACCGGCTCGCGGCCGGCCTGGGCCCCCGGGCCAGTGGCGGACCTGCACACCGGCGGCGCGGTGATGTGGATCGCCGGCGACGCCATCATGTTCGGGCTGATGATGCTGGTGTTCTTGATGTGGAGCATGGACGACCGGGCGGTGGCGAGCGGCCGCGGGTGGCTTGAAGCGGCCCGCAGGACCAGCCTGGCCAGCC
>Ga0306921_10008901_pt1 | contig 10624 bp, 8 predicted proteins | sample sta12Cox44000080_FD_203760 | JGI IMG/M metagenome (GOLD analysis project Ga0306921, IMG submission 203760) | Lab enrichment of tropical soil microbial communities from Luquillo Experimental Forest, Puerto Rico - statoxic.12C.oxic.44.000.080 (v2)... | ecosystem: Environmental > Terrestrial > Soil...
ATCTTTAAGAGTGAACATTTCCAGACAATCTCCAGCCTATTCACCGAACCTGCCGGCCTGCCTACAGGAGCGACGCCGGCCGGCGTTCAGATGAACTACGTCTGGGCTACGTCAATGCTGCCTGATACGGACCAGATGGCTGAGATCGCCATGATCCAGACGACGCTGCACATGCAGTTGATGGCAGGGAACATGGTCACTTTCCAGGCGCGGGATCAGACCGGACGCAATCTGGATACGGTGGAGATCACCGGGTCAGGCATGCCGACGATGTGGAATGATTTCAACTGGAACCAAGCGCAGTGGAACGGGATCGCGATGAATAATTCGCTGTATCCGCGCCGGATGGCTTGGCACTTCCCGATCGTGTTTCGCCGGCTGCAGCTCATTGCGTTCGGGCAGTCGGCTGCACCGTTAAAAATCGGTCGTCTGCATATGCGATATCAGGTGCTCAACTACCTACAGCAGGCCGTGTGATGAGAAAATTCATTCTGGCGACAGTTCTCTGGCTCTGGTCCGGTCTCGCTTATGCGGGCGTGATGTGCCCGGGGATCACACCGTTCGTTCCAGGAACCTTGGCGGACGCCAATCAGGTCAACGCCAATTTCAACACGGTGGTCGCCTGTCTTTTAAACGCTGCAGTCAACGGCGTAAACACTGACATTACAGCCTTGACCGCTCTCTCGGCGCCGATCGGCACGGTTGCTGGCGGCTCCGCCGTCTATGCAGGGGGGGTTTCGGGAGGGACGGCGAACGCGCAGACAATCACCGCGACGACGCCTTCGGGGTTCGCGCTCACGCCGGGGTTGGGTGTTGTTTTCCAGGTCGGCCCCGGGCTGACCAACACGGGAACGGTGACGCTTGCAGTCAGTCCCACGGCGGCTACCCCTGTCCTGCGCCCCTCTCCATCAGGCCCGCAGGCGTTGACCGGGGGTGAGCTGACCGCGGGCAACATCGTCTATGCAGTGTATGACGGCACTCAGTTCCAGGCGATCAGTGTCGGCGCCCAGTATGGCGGGTTCGGGCCACTTACATCCGTGGCATCGGCGGCGACGGTCGACCTGGGGACGTTCGGGTCGCATAATGTTGGTATCACACTCGGCATCGTAACTACGATCACGTCGTTTGGCCCCAGTGCCAGCTTGACTTATCCGATCTACCGGTTGGGATTTGTTGCTGGTGTGACGTTGCAGAATTCGGCGTCTCTGCTACTTCCCGGCGGCGGGAACATCACAACGAACCTCAACGACACAGCGATTGCGGCGTACACAGGCGGTGGCAACTGGCAGGTCATTCAGTATAACCGTGCTAATGGAACGCCTGCTGTAAGTGGGTTAAATAATTGTGGGTTCAGTGGACTTTCTCTTGTTGTCACAACGGCGGCCAATGTAGTGTGGGCGTGGCGCGCAGCTACGCTTAACAGTGCGACGGGTTCTATATCCGGTGGAGCACAGAGCAGTACTCTCAATCTTAACAGCACTGGGGCCAACGGATTGGACGTAGGAACTTTTATAGGTAACAGGTTTTACTTTACTTGGGGTATTTATGATCCTGTGGCCGCAGTATGGGGGATGATTGGTACGTTATCGGTCCCTCCGACACTTCCTACGCTTCCCGGCAATTATCAATATGCTTGTTATGCTGGTGCCGTGCGAAGCGGTACGACCAATTTATACGGAACACGACAGAATGGGAGTGAAGTTGTTTATGTTCTTGGCGGTCAACTGAATACAACATCATTGCCTGTCGTTTTCAGCGGTAACACAGGATCAACGTGCTCTGCTACTACACCCACACCGCAATCTACTACTATTAGAGGAAATGGTGGTGTGCCTTCAGGGGCAAACCAAGTGTGGGTGCCGACCACTGCCACCAGAGTCAATTTCCAACTTGTCAGTAGTGCGGCTGGTGGTCAGGGTTTGGCTTTTATTGCCCCCACCAGCAGCTACACGGGGATTGCTACTGCTACAGCGCCTTCTCTTTATCTGAATGGTCTAGCTGGCAATCCAGTATCAATTGTGGGAGGTCTGTTGCTAGAAGCTGACACTGTGTCAGTGTGTTCTACTACCAATGCTGTCGGTTACATGTATGGTTGGAAAGATTCTGCTAACGCCAACTGAGGAGAGCATCATGTCCAAGCACCGAGCGCCTTCCGGGGACAACCTGCACAGTCCCAGCCACGATCTTCTGAAGGGACTAAAGTCCCATTCGCCGTCGGCGGAGGACTCCTCGACCCGTCTGCCCAAGAGCCCGAGCGTCAACAGCGAGGCCACGCGGTCGGAGACGGCGCCGAACCCGGAGGCACAGGGGCCGCGGACGGCCTGAAACGAACAGAGAACTTGGTACTTCGCAAATCCCCCTGATTTGCGAAGTCAAGGGACAGATTGGTAGATTTCTGAAGGGAAAGTGTCCTCATGGGCATCATGGACAGCATCATCCCTGCCAGCGGTGTCACCGTGCAGCAGCCCTACCAGCTCGGGCACCAGTACGGCGCGGACACGGGCGCTTACCGGGGTACCCAGAACCTCGGGCAGTACAATCTCGGGGGGCAGAACCTTGGGCAGTATGCCGGTCTGACCCAGGCTGGCGTCTACGACCCCAACGCGGCTGGCTACCAGCAGGGGGCGGGCACGGCCGGCGGGATGCTGGAGGCAGCCGGGCAGGGGGCTTACGGCCAGGGCGCGCAGATGATCGGGGCTAATCAGGCCCTTCTGCCGGATGTTCAGACCCTCATTCAGATGGGGTTCGACCCCCAGCAGGCGCTCTACCAGCGCACGCAGCAGCAGGTTGCGCAACAGCAGGCAGCCCAGGCGCAGCAGTCCGGCATCGGCGGGACGCCGTACGGCCAGGGGTTGGCGGACCTGTCGAACCGGAATTTCAACATCGACTGGCAGAACCAGCAGCTCAACCGTGCGCTGGCCGGCGCACAGGGCGCTGGGGGCCTGCTCGGGCAGATTGGCCAGGGCGTCCAGCAGGGGCAGGGGATGCAGTACGCAGGCGGGCAGGAGTACATGCAGGGTGCGGCACTGCCATGGCAGACCTCGCAGGGGATCAATGCGGCCCAGCGCGGCATACTCGGGCAGGCCGCGGCGTATGGCCAGCAGGCCGCTGCGATCCCGCAGATGCAGATTCAGGACTATTTGTCCTATTTGTCCCAAGCCAACCAGAACGCTCAGACGCAGCAGCAGGCGACCCGTAACCAGTTGGCGCAGGCCCAGATGGAGTTCAATCAGGCGCAGGCGGTTGGTCAGGACATCGGCAGCATTGCGGCGTTCGGCGCGACGGGGGCACCTGGCACGTTTGGCGGCTATGGTAATCCGTTTGCCGGTCAATTTGGTGGCGGAGGGATGGTCCCGCCGACGGCTTATGCTGGGATGAACCAGGTTGGTCTGCCCGGTAATGCAATCGCTTAGACGGAGTGTGTCGTGGCCAGTCCGATCGGTGCCCTTCTCCTATCAGCTTTCGGTGCAGCGCCCGGCGCTTACCAAGAAGCGAAGCTGCGTCAGCAGAAGATTGCTGAGGGGGAAGCTAGTCTAATCGGCGAGACGGCTCTTGGGGATTATCTCGGCACCGATGACATGCTGAAGCTCGCGGCGTTCAATGACGCCTCGCGGCTCACGTCGCCGGGCGGCGCGCGTGGGCAGGGGGACACTACGGGGCTGGGGCTCACACCACAGCAAGGTGGCGGGCCGGGGGGTGCGCCGACAATGCCGCCGAGTCAAGCATCCATCAGGATGCCAGGGGGGCAACCTCCGATGCAGGTGCCGGAAGGCGGAGTGCAAGGGGCTGGGATGACTTCTGGCCCGGGGACCATGGCCAGCACGCCTGCACAGCTGACAGGTGGGCTCGGGGCTCCGCCGATGGGGCCGCAGTTGCCGACAGGATTGGCGGGACCCCCCGCTATGATAAGGAACGGGAATATAACGGGGGGACCAATTCCACAAGGTGGAACAGGTGGTCTATTCGGCCAGCCCAATCAGCAGCCGATCCAGCTAAGTCGTCCAGCAGCTCCTCGCCCTGTCTCCCAAGGGCCTGGAGGAGCCCCCGCGCCCCAACAGGGCTTCCAGGGTGGCGGGGGCGACCCACAGGCGCGAGCGCAGGCCGGTGGGTTCGGACAGCGGCCGACATGGCAGCAGATGGCGCAGCAAATCCGAGCCCGGAACCCGGGGATTGACGGTCATACGATGTTCCATGCCTTGAAGGCGTCCATGCCGTACATCCAGCAAGAGAGCGCGATGGAGCTTCGCGAACAGATGCTTGGAATACGGGAACGCCAAATTACAGAAGCAACTAGGCGCATGGAAGAAGCAGCTGGATACAAAAAAGAATTGGAAGAGATGAAAGAAAAATTCAGAGCTATTGAATCTGAAAAGGCACGTGGAGGCAAGAAGGAAATTGAGGAGATAAAACAGCGTGGCGCGTTGGAACGCACCAACCCCAGAGTGAAAGCATTCAACGACTTTGTTGATAAAAACCCTGAGTCAACACCTGAACAACGCGCCGAGTACATCAAGGGCCTTTACTCAACGCGTGCCGGTGGAACTAATCCTTTCCTCGATCCAAATTACAAATTAACTGATAATGATATGGCGTTGGCACAGGCTATTAGGAGCTATAACGCTAAACCTCTAGATGAAAGTACTCGTAACACACGTAATATTGCAGTGATGGGTGCTGTTCGTAAAATGGCAGAGGCGGACGGCGAAGAATTCGATACCAAAGGTTACGGTATTGCCGGAGCCGGCGAGAAAAATATGCTCACAGGTCGGCAAAGTGATCGCATCCGCTCACTCGGCACGGCGCAGGACCACCTGCAAACGCTGGTTAATCTCTCCACTGCTTTGAACAGTGGAGAGTCGCAAGCCATCAACAATATCCGAAATATAATCAGAACGCAATTTGGCGATGCTGCAGCTAACAATCTGGCGACGGCTAAGCAGATCATCGCAGCGGAAGTAATCTCGGCGGTGACGGCCGCCGGTGGCGGTGTTAAAGAGCGTATGGAGCTGGCGCACAATATCACGGAGAAGTCGTCACCCGATCAGATCGTTGGTCAAGCTAACACCTTGGAAAAGTTGATGGAAGGTCAGATGGACAACTGGCGTAAGCAGTGGGATCGGCTGCCCGGCCATATGAAGAAAGGAAAAACTTTCGAAGATACGTTCGGATTAAAGCATAGGACTTTCGAGAAGGGGACGCCCCCCCCTGCTACGGGTGATGATCGAGACGAACGTCGCGCCAAGGCTAAAGCTGCTGGTTTTACCGATGAACAAATAGATGAATGGTATAAGAAAAATGCCACAAAGCCTTGATGAAATCCTAGGCGGCCAGAAGAAACCTAGTCTCGATGAGATTTTAGGTGGGCAGCAGCCTGAACAGCCACCTACCCCGGGAATTAAAGGTTATCTCGGTTCTGCCGGCCGTGGCGTGCTCGGTATGCTGGCCAGCAAGGTTTCTGGTCCTGGACAATACGAAGAGATGATGGGGACCGGTGGGCAGAAGAGCACGGTGCCCAGTCAGCAGGAATACTTTAAGCAGTTCGGTGGTGAGCAACTTCCCCGCGCGGGTGGGTTTAGTGGTGCTCTGACGGAAGGAATAACGGAAGCTGCGACCGACCCTATCAGCTGGTTAGGCCCTGGCGGGTTAGGGCAAAAGGCTCTTGGCATCGGTAGTTCAGTATTCGGCAGTGAATTGATGCAGTATTTGATGCCTAACACACCAGGGGCAGGATTTGCGGGCGGCGTCTTGGGCGGTGGTGCGGCTGGAGTTCCCGGAGCTGCTCGACGAGCCGCTTCACGGATAGCAACACCAATTCAGCCGAGACCACCTTCGCCGTCTGATTTGGAGCACGCTCAACATGTGCAGACACTTCGGCAGCATGGTATTGAACCTTCAGCTGGCGATGTCATAGGGTCAATGCGCTTACGTAAAACTGAAGAGACGGGCTCGTTGCCACTGGGAGGAACAAGTTATCAGCGCGTCAAACGCGAGCCTGAACAACAACTGACTGATGCCGTATTACGTGAGATAGGAGAAACCGGTCAGCACGGTCGTGTGTTCAACGATAATGTGTTCAAGGAAAGTGGCGATCGCTTAGGTCGAGAATTTAATTCTGTAGCGCACGCACTTCCGATAGAAGCAACTCCGAAAATGGAGAATGACCTATTCTCTATTTTATTTCGTATGCATAATGCTGGAATGGATGATGATGTTCAGCGCAGAATAACTGCGTTGGTAGATCGTCTTCTGCCTTCTCCTGCAGGTCCACGATTTGGTGATTTGTGGGAGTACCGTGCGAACGGCACTCAATTCATGCCCGGCGAACGTTACCAGAATTTCACTAAGTACAATGAAGATTTAAGCCGGGCTATCCGCGATCCTAATCCAAATGTTTCATTTTTCGGTACCTTAGTTCGCTCGGCGCTTGACGATGCGCTGGAATCACAAGCTACAGCTTCAGGAAATACACAAGCTTTAGAACGTTTACAGACAGCGAGACGGCAATGGTACAATAGACTTGTTGCTTTTTCCTCAGTATCCCGGCGCGGGGAAGCTGCAGGTCACGGCCAGATTAATCCGGGAACACTCGTTACTAATTTAACGAGTGGCCAGGATGCGAAAATGACATTCGCAGCTCAACGGTCTAATCTGCACAGATTAGCCAAGGCTGCTGATGCCGTCATGACCCCTTATCGTGAATTAGGATTCGGCGGAACACACGAAACCGGTATTCGAGGAACTACGGCTGGTGTAGGGGGGCTTGCAGGAACTGCAATTGGTCACGCTATACCTATTGTAGGGGCTCCGACTGGTGCTCTTTCAGGAGCGATCGCTGGTTGGCTTGCTCCTGGTGGTGTCGGCCGATTGGTCAACAACCCGGGTGTTCAAGGGTGGTTAAAAGGAAATACCCGGTGGCAAAATATACTTCGTCAAAAAGGTCTCTTACAGCCTAAACCAAGTCAAGGATTTGGGAAGACTTTAGCCAAGACAGGCGTACGTGGTTATATCGGTAGTCAAGCACCTCTCTATCAAGGAGGTGATTGATGGACACTGATCGCCGCACAGCTATCCTGCAGGTCCTTCGCGATGACGGCTACACCCTCATGCATCGACGAACCGATTCAAGCGATCCTCACGCCTGGGGTGTCACGGCGCGCAAGGGAGAGTACGAGCTGGTGGTCGAAGAGTACCCTATCCGTAACTTTCCGGATCGGCACAGGGTGTAACATGATCACACGAGATGAATTACAACGCTTGCTAGATTACAATCCTGAGACAGGAAAGTTCACTTGGAAGGTGTGTCCTAGTCCTAAGGTTCGTATTAGTTCTGGGGACGAAGCGGGGTCACTTAAGACAAACAGATGAAAAATATGGAGAATTTTCATGCGGTTGTTGATTTGCGACCCGCAAGGTAATGGATTGGATTTTGCATTGCGGGCGCAACGTGATGGGCACGATGTCAGATTAGCTATACGGCAAAGTGAAAAAACTAAGCATATCGGCCAGGGTCTTGTTCAGATAGTAGAGTATCAAAATTGGGTTAGATGGGCAGATTTGATCTTTTGCACCGATAATGCTAAATGGACATACGACCTCGACCAGCGTTGGCGGCCACAGGGGGCCAAGATCGTCGGTGCCTCGGTCGACACAGCAGAATGGGAAACCAACCGTGTGCGAGGTATGCGAGTACTTGAGAAGGCTGGGGTGGCGACGCCCGCCTATCGCGAGTTTGCGGACTACGACAAGGCGATCTCCTATGTCAAGCGTGAGGATCGGAGGTTTGTCAGCAAGCCGTGCGGCACGGTCGAGGACAAAGCACTTACTTATTGCGCTCGATCACCGGAAGACATGGTTTACATGCTGCAGCGATGGAAACGGCTGTCTAAACATAAGGCTCCCTTCGTTCTACAGGAATTCATCCCTGGTATCGAAGCTGCTGTCGGAGCTTGGTTTGGACCCGGCGGATTCAATTCTGGTTGGTGTGAAAACTTCGAATTCAAAAAGCTGATGGTCGGCGACATGGGGCCGGCGACCGGAGAACAAGGGACGGTACTTCGCTATGTGCGATCATCCAAGTTGGCTAGACAAGTGCTTGAACCTGTCTCCGATCAGTTGGCGCGCGATAATTACGTCGGATATGTTGATGTCAACTGCATCATCGACGACGCAGGACACCCATACCCCCTCGAATTCACCACTCGGCCAGGATGGCCCACCTTCAACATCCAACAGCCCCTCCACCGGGGGGACTGCGCAGAATGGCTGCTAGACCTATGGAACGGAAAGGACGCGAAGACCTTCGAAATGAACACGGTGGCGACTGGCGTCGTCGTCTCCATACCGGACTATCCGTACTCGCACGCGACGCGGAAGGAAGTGGTGGGGCTACCGGTGTACGGGATGCGGGACGAGTTCCATCCCTGCGAAATGATGATGGGCATGGCACCACAAAAAGTGGGCGGGTCGATCGTGGACGTGCCAATGATGGTGACGGCGGGAGATTACGTGCTGGTGGCGACGGGCATCGGAGCGTGGGTGGATGTATCGATGAAGTCCGTCTACGGGGCATTAAAGGACTTGAGCATTCCCAACTCCCCGATGTACCGGACGGATATTGGGCTGCGTTTGAAGAAGCAGCTCCCGAAACTCCATGCGATGGGGTACATGACGGGGCTGGAGTACTCGGAGGCACAGACCGGCCAGCGACAGCTCTTGAGCGCCTGACACAGCGGGCGATGGAGGAGACTCACGTTCTGCTCGACTCCCCTAACGACACGCCTGACGGCGAGACGGACGGGATCATCGTGCGCGCCAAGACCTCGCTGATCAACACGGTGATGTCCACCCAGGCCAAGGTGGAGGAGACGGCGCTGCGCCGGCAGCAGACTGATCGTATGCCGGAGCTGCTCAAACTCGCGGAGGAAGTGCGTAAACGTTTGCCCCCTGTGCTGCTTGAACTGACTGCGCAAACGACCCCATTACCTCATGATCCAGGTTGACCTCTAGGACGAACACCTGCGCCCCGGGGATTTCTGTCCCTGCCGTGAGCGTGCGGTTCCTGGTGGGGCCTATGATGACTTTCTCTTGGCGCAAAGCTTCGACTGTAGCGCGGTAGCTTATAGTTCGCTTAAGACACCATGCGCGGAACACGCTATCAGAAATGTACAAGCGCCGCGGCTTGATCTCCACGCGCATGGAGATGCGGCCGTGGCTGGGCTTACTGATCGGTGTGATGGCAGGTGCGTGCCGTTTCCAGGCGTCGTACACAATAACGACCTCGGAGTGGTGCTCGCCAAGGAAATCCCCAAACACCTGGGTCGCCTGCTGCACTGACGTTCGCGCTGAGATCGTTCCTTTGTTGTCGACCTTCCCAAGTTCCTCGATCAGATATTCGAGGATGCGGTCAACGTTGAAATGAAGGATGTCCAGCTTGTTGCAGATCAGCCCGGCGACGGCGATGCAGGCTACAAGGCGCACGCGGAAACGGTGGGCGTCGGGTAGATTGGTGCGCTCCCAGATGTATTTCATGTAGGCGTCAACGGTGGTTTTGACCCAGTCGACAATCCCGGGGGCCACGAGGTACTTGACGAACCGATCCCCAGCCCAACCGGCATTGGCCTCCAGCTCGCGCCGCAGCTTCTCTCCCTCACTGCGATCGTGGGCGCCGAGTTCACAGGCCAGCTCCAGCACGCGGAAGGCAGCGGCGTCAGTGCCCTCTTTCGGCAGTATCTCCAGCAAGGAATAGTTGGAAGCAGACATGCCCACGGTTCGCCAGGAAGCCAATACGTGCCTGATGGTCCCATCTTTCTGCCCGCGCAGCCGGTCTTTCCCTTCGCTGAAGGTGTGGATGAACTTGCGGACCTCATCGGGATCGCGTTCCAATATTTCGTCATGAACAAACGGCAGGTTGCCTTGCGCGGCCAAGGTCAGGGACGCCGATACCGTCGTCGCCTGATGGTTGACGCAGAGACCATCCTTCAGCCCCCAGAACGTCCAGGCGTACTGTAGGGTCGTGGACTTTCCCTTGCCGCTGCTGGGGTTGAAAAAGTGCAGCCAGCATCCTCCTTCGAGGTCGTTGGCGAACTTCATCAGCGGGGCGGCGGCGGAAGCCAGCATCGCGACGCTGTAGGCTTCCATCTGGTTGGCGAACAGCTTGTCGCCGGCATAGGTCCAGCCGCCTATGGTGCCGCCCTTCTGCGGCCCGAGCCATTTCTGCCGTATCTCGATCTCGTCGGTGCCGGCCGCGGTCAGGAGACCGCCAGCGGTGTAAAGCTTCGGTCCGAACAGGAAGCTGGAGTCATTGTTTTTCCAGCCGAACTGCTCGTACCGCACGGCCGGCGCTTCGGTCTTGTGATAATCGTCCACGGTCGTCCTCACATAGAGCATGAACCTCTGGGGGTCGTGGATGACCGCTCCCTTTTCGGCCATCTCCGCCATCCCGCCACTGCCGTGCAGCAGCTTGGCGGGGATGATGATATCCTCGAACCCGTCCTTGAATTCAAGGTTGTGTCTGAATCTGTACGAGTATGCCTTGGTATTTATTTCTGCGTTGTTGACGGATGTCAGAAAGAGGGTCTGATCGCAGATGACGATGTTATCGGCGTCATCACTGTTGAGCTTGCCT
>Ga0306921_10008907_pt1 | contig 10620 bp, 10 predicted proteins | sample sta12Cox44000080_FD_203760 | JGI IMG/M metagenome (GOLD analysis project Ga0306921, IMG submission 203760) | Lab enrichment of tropical soil microbial communities from Luquillo Experimental Forest, Puerto Rico - statoxic.12C.oxic.44.000.080 (v2)... | ecosystem: Environmental > Terrestrial >...
ATCAGCATCATCCGCCAATACATCCAACAACAACGTACACCGGACTAGAACTCATACCCGCGCAGACGCGCCTTGCGCCTATCTCCGGCCTGAACGCCAAAGCTTGCGGCGCAAAAAATCCCGGTCAAGAAAGGGGTTGTCGGACATGATAGGAAACACCGCCTTGGGGCCCTTTCCCGCCCGTGCGGGATCGCTTCTTCTATCGGTCGATCCACGCCGACATTTGGCTATATGACCTGCTTTTGACCGTGATCTGCCTGATCTGGCGCGGCCAGCTGCGCTGTGATAGGCCGCGGTGGCAGCGGCTTGCTGCGGCGTGGCATCATTTCATCAGGCGCGACGGCGTGGCGCTGCGGATGCTCAGGAGCGAAGCGGGTTGAGTCCGGCGCGTTTTACGCCGCACCGAAGACACGCTTGAAGATCGTGTCGACGTGCTTGAGGTGATAGGCGAGGTCGAACTGTTCGTCGATCTCAGCATCGCTAAGAAACCTTTTCACCTCGGCATCTTTTTTCAGCAGCGATCGAAAATCGCCTTCACCGCGCCAGACCGGCATGGCGTTGCGCTGCACGAGCTTATAGGCGTCCTCGCGGCTTGCGCCCTTCTGCGTCAGCGCGATCAGAAGCCGCTGCGAATGGACGAGCCCGCCGAGTCGCGCGAGGTTTTTTTCCATGTTCTCGGGATAAATCACGAGCTTGTCGATCAGCTCGGCCAGCCGATTGAGCGCGAAATCGAGCGTCACTGTCGCGTCGGGGCCGAGCATTCGCTCGGCTGAGGAATGGGAGATGTCGCGCTCATGCCAGAGCACGACATTTTCCAGCGCCGGCGTCACGTAGGCGCGCACCATGCGTGACAGGCCGGTGAGGTTTTCGGACAGCACCGGATTGCGTTTGTGCGGCATGGCGGAGGAGCCTTTTTGGCCTTCCGAGAAAAACTCTTCCGCCTCCAGCACCTCCGTTCGCTGCAGATGGCGGATTTCGGTGGCGAGCCGCTCGACCGAGGCGGCGATGACGCCAAGCGTTGCGAAATACATCGCGTGGCGATCACGCGGGATCACCTGGGTCGAGATCGGCTCGGGCACGAGCCCCATGGCTTTGGCGACATGCTCTTCGACGCGCGGATCGATCTGCGCGAAGGTACCGACCGCACCCGAGATCGCGCAGGTTGCGACCTCCTTGCGTGCGAGTTTGAGACGCTCACGGGCGCGGGAGAATTCCGCATAGGCGTAAGCGAGTTTCAGACCGAACGTCACCGGCTCGGCATGGATACCATGGGAGCGCCCAATGGTTGGCGTCATCTTGTGATCGAAGGCACGCCTCTTCAACGCCGCCAACACCTTGTCGATGTCCGACAGCAACAGCTCGGCGGCGCGGGTGAGCTGCACATTGAGGCCGGTGTCGAGCACGTCGGAGGAGGTCATGCCCTGGTGGATGAAGCGCGCCTCGGGGCCGACGATCTCGGCGAGATGGGTGAGGAAGGCGATCACGTCGTGCTTAGTCTCGCGCTCGATCGCCTCGATCCGCGCCACGTCAAAGGTGGCGTTCTTGGCTTTGGTCCAGATGGTCTTGGCGGCCTGTATCGGGATCACGCCGAGTTCGGCGAGCGCGTCCGCCGCATGCGCCTCGATCTCGAACCAGATCTTGAAGCGCGTCTGCGGCTCCCAGATCGAGGCCATCTCGGGGCGGCTGTAGCGGGGGATCATCAAGGGCTCCAGACGAGTTGGGCAGGGCACGTCGGACTGCTCCGGCCGAATGCTTTTTACGCCGCGCTTTACCAGATCGGTGCGCGGGAAACCACCCTTTCGGGACCGCCGATTTGAAGGTCCCAAAGGGTCTTGTCGCGCTGCGGTCGCGGCAGGCGCGGACAGGGCAAGCGCGATTACAGATTGGCCAGTCCACACTCCACGGCAAGGCGGACAGGCATGGCGTCGCTGCGCATGCCGGTCTTGGCCTTGATGCTTGGCCGGCCGCGCGGTTCTGGAAGATTTCCCAACGAATGGTGGGCAGATCTCTTTGGACTGCGGCAGCCGCGTCTGTTTAACTCTAGGCGGCGCAGCCTTGAGCCAGACGTCCCACAAGGAGGTGAGGCAACATGAGTTCCATCGATGGCACGGCTGCACTTCCCTTGAGAGAGGCCCCAGAACGAAGCGCGCTGCTGCAGTGGATGATCTTTACGGGTCTATCCATCTTTGCCGCGGTGCTGCTCTGGCACTACGGGTTGGTCCGCCTGATGGTCGTCTCTGACCGCACCTACATTTCGAGCCTGATCGCCGTCCTCTACATCGTCACATGCGGTCATTGCTTCTGGCGAACCCGAGCGATCGCGCGGGAAGCCGAGGCGGCAAAGCGTTGCCGCACAATCCTGTCGGCACCGGATGGTGCTAGGGCGCTCGATCAGGATGCGCGCCTGCTGCCGACAGGGCTTGTGAGCGATCACATTCGCGCTCTCACCATCAAGGCCAAGGCGCAACGCGAAGGCCGCATCGACCAGACGCTGCTGTTGCGGACCCTTGCCGATCGCTTGCGTGGATCCAACGGCTTCGGCGCCTTCTCCTCCGACACGCTGATGAAGCTCGGCCTGCTCGGCACCATCATCGGCTTCATCATCATGCTGGCGCCGATCGCCGGACTCGATGCCGCCGACAAGGTCGCCATGAAATCCTCGATGGGACTGATGAGCGACGGCATGGCGGTCGCCATGTACACGACGCTCGCGGGCCTCGTAGGGTCGATCCTCGTCAAGATCCAATACTACATGCTCGATGCGGCGACCCAGCGCGCGTTCTCCGATGCCGTCACGCTGACCGAGACGCGCGTGACTCCGGCTCTGGAGCGCCACCATGATGGATGAGTTCGGCCTTTATCCCCGCGAGGAGAATTTCGATCCGTTCAGCGTGATGCTGTTCAAGGCGCTGCAGATCGTCGCGTTCTTTTTCTTCATTGCGCTGCTTGCGATCTCGCTAGAATCGAAGGAGGGCAAGATCGACTCCAAGGCTGAGTTCATCATCACCATGGATTGGCCGGACAATCATCCCGACGACCTCGACCTCTTCGTGCAGGATCCGCTCGGCAATATCGCCTGGTATCGCCATCGCGAAGCGGGCTTCCTCACGCTCGACCGCGACGATCGCGGCGGCGCGAACGATTTCATCGTCGTCAATGGCCGGAAACTGACGTCGCCGATTCGCGAAGAGATCGTCACCGTGCGGGGCATCGTCGCCGGCGAATATACCGTCAACGTTTCGCATTTTCTGGCGACGACTGGGCAGCCGGTCGAGGCCACGGTGAAAGTCCAGAAGCTCAACCCGACCGCTCAGGTCGTGTTCGACGACAAGGTGATCGTCGACCACATCGGCGACGAGAAGACCGCGCTGCGTTTCAAGATCGACGCCGAGGGCAAGGTAATCGATGTGTTCCGGCGGCCGAAATCGCTGCTTGAGACGTTCCGCAACCCGTGGCGCAACGGCGCCGATGTCGACCCCAAGACCGGCGTCAGGATGTTGCGCCCGTGAACAGCTTGCAATCCGTCATTCTCGCCCTCGCCATCGGCTATGCGCTGATCGGCGCGCTGTTGCTCATTATCCTAGTCTATGCCCGCTTGCCCTGGCTGGCAAAGGCGATCGCCGTGGTGGTCACGAGCGCATTCTATATCGTCAGTTTCGCTGGAGCGCGCGGCTTGCTCGGCTGGGCCTCGACCGAGAGATTGCCCGCAACTTTCAAACTGCTGCAGGCGCGGATCGTGGACCCCCATACGCTTGAAGGCGATCCCGGTTCGGTTTATCTGTGGGTCGAGGCGCTCGACGAGGACAACCGGCCGAGCGGCGTGCCCAGGGCCTATCGCCTGCCATACAGCGATACGCTCGCTGAAAAGACCCATGAAGCCGAGCGGCAAATGGCGGCCGGGCGCGCCCAGGGCGGCCGCGCCGCCGATTTCGGTAATGGCGAAGGCGGTCTGATCCAGTCCGTGCGGGAGTACATCCTGCCGAAGGCGATCATCAACACGTCCGGCGGCGATCCCACGACGGGCGAATTCAAGGTCGGCGTTCAGGCCGGAGATGGCGTGTCGTTCACGCCGCTGCTGCCGCCACGAATGCCGCCCAAGGACGAACCACAATAGCCGTCGCTTCGTGGGCCGGGGTGGAAAACCGGCCACTGCTGGCGCATGCTATTGATGCCCCTCAAAACCGGCCTCACGAGCGGCCCTAATCTGGGGGAGGGAGGAACGCGTGCTGCTGGGCTTTTTTGCGGATATTCACGCCAACCGGCCGGCGTTTGCCGCGTGCCTTGGGGTCGCGCGTGCGCGTGGGGTGGAGCGCATCATCCTGATCGGCGACTATGTGGGTTATGGCGCCGATCCGGAGTGGACCGTCGACACCGTCATGGGGCTTGTGGAGACTGGCGCCTGGGCGGTACGCGGCAATCATGATCAGGCGATCAGCGCCCCCGGTGAGAGCATGAACGCAGAGGCGCAGGCCGCGATCGAATGGACGCGCGGGCGGCTCGATGGCGCACAGCGGCGGTTCCTCGCCGCTCTGCCGCTTACGCTTGCCGAGGATGATCGCCTCTACGTCCATTCGGAAGCTTCCCAGCCGCCGCGCTGGCGTTATATCCGCTCGACCGCGGATGCCGCGCGCAGCATGACCGCGACCGACGCCAGGATCACCTTCTGCGGCCACATTCACCGGCCCGCGCTCTATTCGATGTCGGTCTCGGCCAAGATGACGGATTTCGTGCCGACCACCGGCGTTCCCGTGGAGCTTTTGGGCAGCCGGCGCTGGCTTGCCGTGGTCGGCTCGGTCGGGCAGCCCCGCGACGGCGATCCGGCGGCCTCGTTCGTCACCTTCGACACCGCATCGCGCGAGATCACCTATTGCCGCGCGCCCTATGACATCGAGCAGGCGGCCCGACGCATCCGCGACAACGGGCTGCCGGTTGGGCTTGCCGAGCGCCTGTCAGTTGGAATGTGAGTGCGATGACGCCATCAAAGGTAGCAAGCGGCGCGGTCATCGACGGCTTCACCATCGGCGAGCGGGTCCATTCAGGCGGCATGGCAACGCTCTGGAGCGCGACGCACCCTGACATTGCCGGGCGGCTGTTGATGAAGATCCCGCGCGTTTCGGAAGGGGAGGATCCCGCCGCCATCGTCTCCTTCGAGATGGAACAGATGATCCTGCCCAAGCTCAGGGGGCCGCATGTGCCGGCCTGGTACGCCGGCGGTGACTTCGCCCGTCAGGCCTATGTGGTGATTGAGCGCATTCCGGGCGACACCCTTTATAAGCGCCTGCAAGAGCTGCCGCTCGCTTACGAGGAGGCGAGGGTGCTGGGCGGCAAGATCGCCGACGCACTCTGCGACCTGCACCGGCAGGACGTTATCCATCACGACATCAAGCCGTCGAGCATCATGTTCCGCGACAGCGGCGAGGCCGTACTGATCGATTACGGCTTGTCGCACCACAATCATCTGCCCGATCTGCTTCAGGAGGAATTCCGTTTGCCCTATGGCACCGCGCCCTATATGGCGCCGGAGCGGCTGTTGGGCGTGCGCGATGATCCGCGCAGCGACTTGTTTTCGCTGGGCGTGCTGCTGTACTTCTTTACCACGGGGGTGCGGCCATTCGGCGAGACTGAAACCTTGCGCGGCATGCGGCGGCGACTGTGGCGCGACGCTCATCCACCGCGCAAATTGCGGCCCGACTATCCGCCCTGGCTGCAGGAGGTGGTGCTGCGCTGCCTCGAGATCGAGCCGGTGTGGCGCTATCCGACCGCGTCGCAGCTCGCCTTCGACCTCTTGCATCCCGACCAGGTCAAGCTGACCGCGCGGTCGGAGCGGACACGGCGCGATCCGCTCTTTAGTGTCTGGCGCCGCCGCTTCAACCAGGGCCTGACCCAGCCAAAGCCGAAAGCCGATATGGCGGCGCAGCTTGCGGCAAGCCCGATTCTCGCGGTGGCGATCGACACTGCGGAAGGGTCGCAGGAGATCAACACTGCGCTGCTTCGGACCGCCGAGCGGATCCTTTTGACATGGCCATTGGCGCGGCTCGCCTGCGTGAATGTGCTAAAGCTTGGCCTCATCACCATCGACCGTACGCTCGACGAGCACGGTCGCAACAAGCATGTCGACCGGCTGGTCGCGCTGAAGCACTGGGCCTCGCCATTGAAGCTCGATGAGCAACGCCTAACCGTGCACGTGCTGGAAGCGATCGATCCGGCGTCTGCGATCGTCGAATTCGCGGCAGCCAATCACGTCGATCACATCGTCATCGGCGCGCGGCAGGATTCGATGTTGCGATCGCTGCTTGGAAGTGTCTCGGCCAAGGTCGCCTCAGAGGCGCCCTGTACGGTGACCGTGGTGCGGCCGCCGCGGTCGGGGACGCCGGCGTCGGCTGGTTCGGCCTGACTGTTGCCGGGGCGTTCTGGGGGTGCGGGCCGCGGCGATCCTTTTCGGTTGCGCGCTGCGTGTCGCGACATCCACTGGACGAGCCCGGCCGTGCTAGATCGCTTCGCCCCGCGCCTGCGCCGCAGCATCGCGGATCGCGGCGATATTCTTCTGATAGGCCTCCTGCGTGCCACCCTTGAAGACGGCGGAGCCGGCGACGAAGGCATTGGCTCCGGCCGCGGCGAGGGGACCTGCCACATCGGGACCAACGCCGCCGTCGACCACGATGTCGATCGGCCGGCCCGCAGTCATCGCGCGCAGATCGCCGATCTTGCCGAGCGCAGACGGGATGAAGGCCTGGCCGCCAAAACCGGGGTTGACCGACATGATGAGCACGAGATCGACCAAATCGATGACGTATTCGATCGCTGCGATCGGTGTTGCCGGATTGAGCGAGACTCCGGCTTTTTTGCCGAGCGCCTTGATCGCCTGCAGCGAGCGATGCAGATGGGGGCCTGCTTCGGCATGCACTGTGATGTGGTCGCAGCCGGCTTTTGCAAACGCGTCCAGATAGGGATCGCAGGGCGAGATCATCAGATGCGCATCGAAAATCCTCTGGCTGTGGGGGCGCAGCGCCTTGATGACATCGGGACCGTAGGAGATGTTCGGGACAAAGTGTCCGTCCATCACGTCGAGGTGGATCCAGTCGCAGCCTGCGGCATCGATCGCGCGGACCTCCTGGCCGAGCCTGGAAAAATCCGACGCCAGGATCGACGGCGCGATGACGAGCGGGCGGGGCGCAAACGAGCTGGGCATGAGCATTTTCCGAAACCGGCGCTCGGACCCGCCTAACACGGCGAGCGGACGCGGGCAATGTGGGCGGTTATTTCTGCTTTATTTCTCCTTGCGCGTTTTCGCAGCTGCTTTCGCAATCGTCTTCGGAACCCCCTTCTGTGCGGCTGCCGTCTTGGCAGCCGCTTTGGCGGCAGGCAAGCTGGCGGCTGAACACACGCCGGGAGGACATCGGCGCTACGACCTCGCCAAGCTGCGAGCTGAATTGTTCCGGGCCGCTGAGGCGGCAAGCGCAATACCGTAGTCTATGCGCGGATATCCTTGCACGACCAGAAGCAGGGTTTGCAGCGGCAGACGCTCGTGCTCTGCGGTGTCAGCCGGTCGAGAGGAAAGCTCGAGCGTTGCTCGCAAGAGCCCACGTGAAACGGACCTCGATGAAGCGGGAACCGAACGGCGAAGGTAAGCTTTGCGTGGCTTAGCTCAGATTTGCGTCGGTTTCGGAGAGCGGTGAGGAAAAATCTGCCGCGCGCGGCATCAATTGCCGGGTCGGAGGGCGAGAGCGTGCCGAAAACAGCTATGTTTCAGGGACTTCGTTGATGGCACGCCGCTTGCTCGGGCTTTCACGAATGTCGTGTCGGCCGTCATTGGCCTTGGTCGGAGTTTGATCATGTTGCTTGCCCTCGGCGCTGCGTCAACACTTTGGGACGCCTTGCAGTCGTTGACCTCATCTTCGAAGGCTTCGTCCGTGCAGACGGCTAGTCAGCAGAACACCTCCACCCCGTTCGAGATCGACGGCGGCGGCGCGAGCCTGTTGGGAAGCGCTGCGTCCGGCACCGGCGCGAGCGGGGGGGTGCAGATTTCGCCGCAAACCATGAGCGCTCTAATCGCGGCACAGAGCCAGTCGGGCGCGAGTGGCACTGCGCCCACTGACCCCTCGCAGGCGCTCAAGGACCTTTTCTCGCAGATCAACGTGACTGGCGACGGGGCGATCACCAAGCAGGAGTTCGAACAGGCGCTCGGCGCCGGCGGCACCAACATTGCCGCGGCCGACGACGTCTTCAACAAGCTCGATACCAACGGCGATGGCACCGTCAGCCTCGACGAATTGAAATCGGCGTTGCAGGGCGCGGGCCATCACGGCCACCATCACGTGCATGGCGCCGGCGGTGCCGGCGGCGCCGACGGCACCGGCTCGTCGAGCAGCGATCCCATGCTGGCGGCGATTGCGGGAGCATCCGAGACCTCGGTCACCAACGCCGACGGTTCGACCACGACCTCCATCACCTATGCGGACGGCTCGAAGGTGTCATTGACGACGCCTGCGGCTTCGTCGACATTGTCGGCTTCGAGCTCGGCGACCTCGTCCTACAATCTGATCGAGCAGTTGATCCAGCGCGAGGCGCAGGCGCTATTCGCATCAACTGGCGGCAGCGTCTCGGTCCACGCTTAGACTGATCAGCCGAAGCGATCCTTCCACGCCGGCGCGGCGCCTGCAAACGGCAGTGCGCTGGCATTGAATATGCCGCGCGCGATCGCGCGTGCCAGCACATTGGCCGCGACCAGTCCAAGCTCGGTGAGGCCGAACAGCGGATCGATCGGCGTCTCGCCGGTGGCGGCCGCAAACACCACGTCACCGTCGAGCGGCGCGTGCACCGGATAAATCGCGCGCGCCATGCCGGTCTGCGCGATAATCGCGAGCCGCTTGGCCTGCGGTTTGGTGAGCAGGGCGTTGGTTGCGACCACTGCAAGTGTGGTGCTTTCGGTGGCCGTTGCCGCAGGGCCGCCCTTGATGCGCATCGCCAGCATGTCAGGTGAAAACGTCGGCGGCAGCCCCTGGCCGCCGAACTCGTCGTGCTGTTCAAACGGGGCCGCCCAAAACCATGGTCCGTCGCCGATGGTGACGCTGCCGACTGCGTTGACCACCGCGAGCGCGCCGACCGTGATGCCGCTTGGTGTCTTCGCCGAGGCTGAGCCCAGTCCGCCCTTCAATGTCGCGGTGGTTGCACCCATCCCCGCGCCGGCACTGCCGAGCGCGAAATCCGCCACGGCGGCTGTCGCCGCGCGATAGCCGAGATCGCGGTAGGGCGAAAAGCGGCCCCACGCCTTGTCGCCGCCGTTCAACAGATCAAACAAGATCGCAGCTGGCACGATCGGGATCACGGCGCCGCGCACAACAAAGCCGCGGCCCTGCTCGGCGAAAAATGCCTGCACGCCGCCGCCGGCTTCCAGCCCGAACGCCGAGCCGCCGGAGAGCGCAATGCCATCGATCCGCTCCATGGTATTGGCGAGGTCGAGCGCGGCCTCCTCGCGGGTGCCGGGTCCGCCGCCGCGCACATCGATTGCGGCAACCGCCGGTTTGTCGAAGACAATGGCGGTGACGCCGGAGGCAAGTCGTGCATCGTCGGCATGACCGACGCGGATGCCGGCGATATCGGTAATGAGGTTTTTCACGGGTGGTACGCCGCCTCGAGGGGTGTGATGCACCCTTAGCGCGGCGCGGTTTCTGATTCAAATGTCAAACAGCGCTCGTGTGGATTCCGAGGCAGGTGGTGAGCGTGGCCTTTTGCCACCGCCAAGACGATGACAAGTGCGCGCAATTCGAGCTCGCTCACCCAGCAGTGATCGACCGCTGAAGCGAAGGCCATCCAGCGCGGTCGTTGATTGGGGGAGATCGCTGCGGGCCCGTTCACCGCAAGGTCCGCGCCGCCTCATCGCAGTTGCAGGAAGCCATGAAAACTCATCTGATTTGGCCGGTGGTGCAAATCCTGTACATGGAAATCAAAAGACAGTGTAGGCCCATACAATTGCCAATTCGGTGGCGGTGATCATGACTGCTGCCAGCAGCGAGTAGACCAATACGGCGGCGGTCGCGGCCTTCCACGATATTTTGGGTCGGACCGGAATTTGTGTTGGCATGGATACCTCCGTGGCATCCCCAAATCACAAATCTCTTGCAGTTCACGTCCCGACGGACGATCGGGAGAATTGCGAGGCCCGCTCGGGCCCCGCATGGCTTTGTTTTGGCCTATGCCGCCTGGCCTTCATGTTCCCAAATGCTCATTTTGCGGGTCTCGGGCATCAGGAACAAGCTCAGGACGAAGCACACCGCCGGAACGGCGATCGGGTAGATCAGCGCATAAGCGAGACTGCCCGTCGACTGATACGCCGCTGTGGTGATGAATGGCACCAAGCCGCCACCCCAACCGTTGCCGATCATATACGGCATGGATACTGCTGTGTAACGGATCCTGCTGGGGAAGAATTCGGCAAGGAACGCGCCGATCGGCCCGTACACCATTCCGACGTAACAAACCAGAATGACAACGACGAGGATGGCGATCGGCATGTTGATGGCGCCGGGCTGCGTTGCCGCCCCAAGCCATGTATACAGCGGATAGTAAGTCAGCGCCGCGAGCAGGAAACCGCCCAGGATAACTGGCTTGCGGCCGATGATG
>Ga0306921_10008908_pt1 | contig 10620 bp, 10 predicted proteins | sample sta12Cox44000080_FD_203760 | JGI IMG/M metagenome (GOLD analysis project Ga0306921, IMG submission 203760) | Lab enrichment of tropical soil microbial communities from Luquillo Experimental Forest, Puerto Rico - statoxic.12C.oxic.44.000.080 (v2)... | ecosystem: Environmental > Terrestrial >...
TGTGTTCTGTCTTTCACCATTTGGGTGACTCCTGGAAATCGGCTCACGAAGCGGCTAACCTCGCGGCCTTTCTGTTTTACGACAGGATTTCCAGGGTCCCCAAAGGGTTCTTCCCTTCAGTTGTTCCCACTCAACTCAAAATCTGTGCATAGGACAGGGATCACGAATGCCAGGGCGAGCCAGACGCCGAGCAACCCGTGCGGCAAGAATCCTCCATAATTGCGAAAATTCTCCAGCCCCAGTGGCCGGTCCTGACGAACGCCGAAAATCATCGCTGCGCCCACGAGGATAAAAACCAGGATGGCACAAACCTTGATCATCGAGAACCAGTACTCAAATGTACCGAAGGCTCCAACACTTCGCGCATTGACGAAGATGAGAGCCCCGGAATAGAACAACACCCAGACCCATGCCGGCGAGTATGGAAACCACCACCGCGTGTAGATGGCCGCGGCGACGGCCTCGCCACCGATGGCGATGGACTGAGCCGCCCAGTAGGTGTAACGGATTACGAAACCCGACCACCGCGAGAGATACAGTTCGGCATAAACGCCGAACGAACCGGCGGTGGGATGCGCAACCGCCATCTCGGCCAGGGCACCCCATCAAGAGTAGTGTTATACTTGCAGCGAAGACGTAGCTGAGAATCACTCCCGGGCCCGCTGTACGTACGGCAAGCACGCTACCCAGAAAGAGCCGGTACCAATCGCCCCGCCGATCGCAATCATGCCAAGCTGTCCCTGGGAAAGTTGGCGGGCCAGCCCCTGCTCGCGGGCGACTACCTGATGGTGCTCCTCCGCTATCGGCTTGGGATTGGCACTCATGCGGTCTCCGCCGTTGCACGTGCCGTTCCGATGCCCGATACTTGCAGCCCAAGCGGTCGCATGCGTAAGGATCGGTGATCAACCAGGTGTCTGATTCCCATGGGATTCCGGTGCCACCAGTTACCGGTCGTGTTAAATTACCACGCATTGGCCGAAGAGGCTTTTGTCCACTGTCCAACCGAACATGCCCACGCGCACGTGTAACCCGTGAGCCGCGCTGAATTATGCGGATTATCCGGGGGTTTCCCGTTCCCGCTTCTGCTAGGTTGGATTTCCGGCGTCGATGGAACGCCACTGATGAAACGAGTGCTCGTGGCTACTTCGAACGCAGGCAAGATCCGCGATCTGGTGGGCGCCGCTGCTGCGCATGACTTGCAGATCGCCATCCTACCCAACTTCGCCGCACTGCCCAGCGTAATCGAGGACGGTCCTACTTTCGAGGCCAACGCTCGCAAGAAGGCCGAACACTACAGCCACTACACCCAAGGCGAGCTGGTGATTGCTGACGACTCCGGTCTGGAGGTGGATGCTCTGAAGGGCGCGCCTGGCGTGCGTTCCGCCCGCTATGCTGCCGATGCGCACAACGCACCCGACGATTCCGGCAACTCCAACGACGAGGCTAACAACGCACGGCTGCTGCGCGAGCTGCACGACGTCCCCGAAGAGTTTCGCACCGGGCGCTTCGTATGCGTGATAGCGGTGGCTCGCAACGGACACACGCTCGCGACATTTCACGGCCAGGCCGAAGGCATCCTTTTGCACGCGCCTCGCGGCTCTAACGGCTTCGGCTACGACCCGCTCTTCTTCTTTCCTCAGATCGAAAAGACCTTCGCGGAGCTGACGGCCGAGGAGAAGGCTAAATACAGCCACCGCGGCGCCGCCTTCCGCCAGTTTCTGGAGTGGGCGGACCATTGGAGCGACCTGCATCCTCACAGCGCTCGGTGAGGTTGGTCACCATGTGCCCGCCGACCCGCTCCGCTATCCTGAACAGGCAATTCAGTAGTGTCTCAGTTGGATTGGTTGCTGTGAGGGGAGTGTCGTTATGCCTGATGAGGTAAGCCGTGAGCCCGCACGTGATCCTCAGGATTTGGAGCGGCTGTTGGTTTCCCGAGAGAGGGCGGGAGATGTCGAGGGAATGGCGGCCCTTTATGAGCCCCATGCCGTTCTTGACTGTGGTGGGGGGCGGTTGACGCTAGGTAGGGAAGCAATCCGGGCGTTCTACGCCGGAATGGTGGCAATGGGTCGGAAGTTTGACTTCGGAGAGCAACGCCCGGCCATTATCAGCGGAGACTTGGCGCTCACTTCAACTCGACTTCCCGATGGCAGCGTGACCGCTGAGGTCGCCCGCCGACAGGGCGACGGGACATGGCTATGGGTGATCGATCAGTTCTCCATTGCGTAGCGCTTCGGGCCCGGTGGTCTGTGCCATTAGCGGAATCCAAACTGAGGCACTACCGGTAATTCCTTCACAGCTTTGGGTGGGAACAGCAAACCGAGTTGTTCAGTTTCTTGACTTGCACAGTTTGCGAAATTGATAATGCAAGGTTCGCGTCCTCACGCCGCGAATCATAAGGAGTCGGCGTCGTGGCTTCATCCGCCAGTTCTCTTGACAAGGGCACTATTGAAGTCCCCAAAGGCGTTCCCTCGCTGCGCGCAGGCCAAGGCAACTCGTTCCTGCTGCGCAGGTTACACTCCCTTACCGGCATCATTCCCATCGGCGCATTTCTGCTGGAACACTTCATTTCGAACTCCGAGGCAATCAAAGGGGCGCTGGCCTATAACGATCAAGTCAAGTTCCTGACTAGCCTGCCCTTTGTGGCAGTGTTGGAGTGGGGCTTCATCTTTCTCCCCCTGCTCTACCACTCACTGTACGGTTTCTACATTTGGTATCGTGGCGAGTCGAATGTCAGCGAGTATCCCTGGGCCGGCAACTGGCTGTACACTGCGCAGCGTTGGACCGGGGCCCTCGCCTTTGTTTACATCGTCTACCACACCTATACCATGCGCTTCACCGGAGTGCACCTGATGAACGGTGGATACGAGAATGCGTTTTGGAAGGTACAGCATGAATTGCAAAATCCGTGGGCGGTTGCGGCTTACGTCATCGGCATCATCTCCGCATCGTGGCATTTTTCCTACGGAGTCTGGCTGTTCGCCGCCAAGTGGGGCATTACGGTTGGCGAGCGTGCACGCAAGCGCTTCGGCTATGTCTGCACCGCCCTGGCGATTGCGCTGATTGCGATCGGACTAATCACGATCCGCGCATTTGTGAGCGCTCCGCTGGTTCCCGGTCCAAGCCCGGCGCAGCCTTTTGAAAGCACCCAGTTGCATTGATTCCGGCGGTCGCGCCGCTTTACATACGCTGCATAACGATAATCATGGCTCATCCTAAGATCATTGTTGTTGGTGGTGGACTGGCAGGACTTTCGGCCACCATCAAGATTGCCGAGATGGGAGGTCACGTTGATCTGTTCTCCATCGTCCCGGTCAAGCGGTCTCACTCAGTCTGCGCTCAGGGCGGCATCAACGCCGCCAAGAACTTGAAAGGCGAGGGCGACTCCACCTGGCAGCACTTCGACGATACGGTGTATGGCGGCGACTTCCTCGCCAACCAGCCGCCCGTCAAGACCATGTGCGACATGGCGCCAGGCATCATCGATCTGCTCGACCGCATGGGCGTCCCCTTCAACCGCACCCCGGAAGGCGTGCTCGACTTCCGGCGTTTTGGTGGGACGCTCTACAACCGCACGGCGTTCGCAGGAGCCACCACGGGCCAGCAGCTGCTTTACGCGCTCGATGAGCAGGTGCGCCGTTACGAGGCCGAGGGCAAAGTCACCAAGTATGAGGGCTGGGAATTTCTGTCGGCGGTGCTGGATGAGAACCGCGTCTGCCGCGGCATCTGTGCCATGGACCTGCGCGGCATGCAAGTCGTCACTTTCCCTGCCGACGCGGTGATCATCGCTACCGGTGGTATCGGAGCGATCTTCGGCAAATCCACCAATTCCGTGGTCTGCACCGGTTCGGCCCAATCGGCACTCTATCAGCAGGGCGCGTACTACGCCAACGGCGAGTTCATCCAGGTACACCCGACGTCGATCCCCGGCGAGGATAAGTTACGCCTGATGTCGGAGTCGGCCCGCGGCGAAGGCGGACGCGTGTGGGTACCGCGCAACCCAGACGACAAGCGGGATGTCAAGAGCATTCCCGATAGCGACCGCTGGTATTTCCTCGAAGAGTGGTATCCCAAGTACGGCAACCTCGTCCCGCGCGACGTGGCCACCCGCGCTATCCACAAGGTAGTTTACGAACATCACCTCGGCATCGACGGCCAGCCGATGGTCTATCTCGACCTGACACACATCGATCGCGCCACTCTCGACCGCAAGCTCGAAGGCATCCTGGAAATCTACGAGAAGTTCGTCGGCGAGGATCCCCGCGACGTGCCCATGAAGATCTTCCCCGGCATGCACTACACCATGGGCGGTCTGTGGGTTGACTTCGATCAGAAGACGAACATCGAAGGCCTATACGCCTGCGGCGAGGCCGACTACTCCATCCACGGTGCCAACCGTCTTGGAGCGAACTCGCTCATGTCGTGCATCTATGGCGGCTTTATCGCCGGTCCGGGCGCGGCACAGTACGCCCGCAACGTGATCAAGAGCGGCCACACACCGGGACATCACGTGTATGAATCGGAGAAGAAACGCCAGGAAGATATCAACAAACGCCTCATGAACAACGACGGCACAGAAAATCCGTTCCTGCTGTGGCGCGAGTTGGGCGATATGATGACCAAGAACTGCACGGTCATCCGTTACAACAAGAATTTGCAGGAAACCGACGCGAAGCTGGTCGAGTTGCTGGAGCGCTATCGTCATCTCAACCTGGGCGACCGCACCATGTGGGCCAACACGTCGTTCGTCTTTGCCCGGCAGCTCTACAACATGCTGCAACTGGCGCGCGTCATCGCGCAGGGCGCGGCCTGGCGCAACGAGTCACGCGGCGCGCACTACAAGCCTGACTATCCCGACCGTGACGATGCCAACTTCCTGAAAACAACCAAGGCGTACTTCGCGGCTGATGCCGACGAACCGCGCTTCGAGTTCGATGCAGTTGACACGTCGTTGATTGTGCCTCGTCCGCGGCGGTATGACGTAGCGTCATAAGACGGTGGCTAGTGGTTTCGTCGGTGTCTGATGACTAGTGTGGATAGTGCGGCCCTTTAGGGTTGCATCTGCACGTTGATTTTGTATAAGGGCACGGCTTTAGCCGTGCCGCTTAAGGCGGATTTAATACATGGGCCCGAGCCCCTGTTGACGACAGAGTTTTTCGAGTCGAATAAAGATGGCAACTAACAGCAAAACCGTCCTCATCAAGATCAAGCGCCAGGATAACCCCAACACCAAGCCCTACTGGGAAGAGTTCGAGCTTGCCTATCGCCCCGGCATGAATGTCACCTCGTCGCTGATGGACATTGCCGCCAAGCCGGTGACCAAACAAGGCAAAGCGACCACACCGGTAACCTATGACTCCAATTGTCTGGAAGAGGTCTGCGGCTCTTGCGCCATGCTGATCAATGGACGCGCCTGCATGGCGTGCTCGGCGCTGATCGATAAGTTGGAGCAGCCCGTGCGCTTGGAGCCTTTCTCCAAATTCCCCGTGGTGCGCGACCTTTCGGTCGATCGCAGCGTGCTCTTCGAGAACCTCAAGAAGGTGAAAGCGTGGGTACCAACGGATGGCACTTATGACCTTGGTCCTGGCCCGCGTCAGACAGCCGAGCAACAGGAAGTCGCCTATCCTCTGTCGCGCTGTATCTCGTGCTGCTGTTGCATGGAAGCCTGCCCGCAGTTCAACGACCATACCGGCTTTGTCGGCGCCGCTGCCATTTCGCAGGTGCGCCTGTTCAACACCCATCCCACCGGACAGGCATTAAAGGCCGACCGCTTGAAAGCTCTCATGGGCGATGGGGGAATCCAGGAGTGCGGCTATGCGCAGAACTGCGTCGAAGTCTGCCCCAAAGACATTCCGCTGACCAAGTCGATCGCCGACGTCGGCGGGCAGGTCATGTGGCAGGCGGTGAAAGACTTGTTCCGGACCTAGACCATCAACGACGAGGCTACCTCACCCTTATCGTCCGCTGCTGCGGACGATAGGCTGGAATCGCCCTATTTGGGTGCTCCACATACATTCCATACGATGCGATCATCGATGTCGGCATATCCGTGAGCCAGTATGTTCCGAAAGGCGATGATTCGGCTTTGTTCGCTGATCCGGGACGCGCTTGCCGCATCGGTTTTCGATGTTTGCGCCAACGCTTCGCCCGCGGTTCGCAACTGTCGTTCCACCGCCGAGCGCAACCGAGGATCCGAGACGTAGTCCGACAAACTCTTGCCCTCGACGAATTGCAGGCGCCAATTCAGCGGCATGCGCGATGTCGTACAGGTACTTCTTCGACTCAAGCCGCATAAACCAGGGTGCGTGTAGCTTCAACTGCCGGGCGAAAATAAGGGTTCGGGATGGAGGATTCCACTACCAAATCCACCGGTCGCTTTCTGCAAGTCCTGCAGGAGACCAAAGTGGGTGTCTGCGTAGCGATTGCGATCGAGGTCCTCAAAGCTGACAAGGAAGTCGAGGTCGCTGCTCGCCGGATCGAAATCCGGTCTGGTGGCAGATCCGAATAACTCGATCCGGCGCACGTGGCGCCGGGGACAGACGCGTTCAAGCTCACGTCGCTTTTCTTCAATCACCCGGTTCATGCTCCCATTGTCCTATCGCTCGTGCGGTCTCTCAAGGAATACTTGGGCGCGCACAGTCTCGACCACCACTTGAAGACACGCATTCGGCATCATTTACAATCACGGCGACAGACTTTCATCGGAGCCCGCTGACCTTCATGCCCTGTATCCGGGTTGTTGCACCCGTCCTGTTGCTGTCCGGACTCTCAATTGCTCAAACTGGCTCCACGAAACAGGCGCCCGCAGTTGGTGTGGTCGGCAATTGCCCCAGCGGCTTCAATTGCGGCGGTAAGCAGCAAACGGCAGCACTGACCGTGACGGCATCGCATACCTCCAAAGCGTCCTGGCAATCCATCCACAATTCGGCGCTAGTCGTTGATACCCACGCCGACACACCCGGGCGTTTCGTGGACGAGAACTTCGACCTATCGCAGGACGCCGGCAAAGGCCACATCGACTTCGCCAAGATCAAGGCCGGAAACTTGAGGGCAGAGTTCTTCTCCATATGGGTGGACCCCAAAACGTTCAAGGGACAAGAAATTAAGCGCGCGCTCGACATGATTGACTCGGTCTACGAGCAGGCGCGCCTGCATCCCGAGAAGATGATGATGGCCTTCAGCACTCAGGACATCTACGCCGCGCACCGCCAGCACAAGCTGGCGGCTCTGATGGGCGTCGAGGGCGGCCACGCCATCAACGGCGACATCCGTGTGCTGCGCGACTACTACCGCCTGGGCGTGCGCTACATGACGCTGACATGGTCGAACACCAACGAGCTCGGCGACTCCAGCGGCGACCTCGACGATAAGGACATCGTGCACCACGACGGCATCACCGATTTCGGCCGCCAGGTGGTGCGCGAAATGAACCGCATGGGCATGATTGTTGACATCTCGCACGTCGCCGACCGCACGTTTTTTCAGGCGCTCACCACCAGCCGCGCCCCCGTCATCGCCTCGCACTCGTCGTCACGCGCGCTGACCAACGTCCCTCGCAACATGACCGACGACATGCTGGTTGCGCTTGCGCGCAACGGCGGGGTCGCACAGGTGAATTTCTATTGCGGCTTCATCTCGCAGAAGTGGGTCGATGGCGCTAACAAACTCAAAGCGGACAAAGACCCTGACCTCGAAAAGGTACAATCGCTGGGCCTAAGCGAGCGCACAGCGCAGATGGCCCAGCAGCTTTACGAGGCCGAGGCTGTGCTGGAGAAGAAGCTGCCGCGTCCGCCGCTCAGGGACCTCATCGACCACATCGACCACATGGTGAAGATCGCGGGCGTCGATCACGTCGGTATCGGCTCTGACTTCGACGGCATCGACTGCTCGCCCCAGGGAATCGACTCGGTCGCCGACCTGCCCAAGATCACGGAAGCGCTCTATCAGCGTGGCTACAAAGCAGCGGACCTCCAGAAGATACTCGGCGGCAACTTAATGCGCGTTTTCGCTGAAATAGAGAAGACCGCGAGAGTGATTCAAGCGGAAGAAGCCCATCAGGACACGCGCCGCGAAGTCGCGCCCGAGGCGCCGGCGCAACCTTAGCGAGGATTCGCGAGACTGCGATTGATGGTAGAACTCGCCTTCACAGCCTGTCCTGAGCAAAGCCCAAAGGCCGGTGTCCAGGCGGTTGTAAATGTTGAGGGGCGTTAGCCCCGGGCGGAAGGCCGGTTTCCTGACGGCTATCCGAATGCATAATTTCCATTGGGAGGAACCATGCGTAACTTTCTAATTGCAATCCTTTGTCTGACTCTGGTGGGATTCGCGATCGCGCAGACAGCCACGAGCACGACACAGAAACCCGCAGCCACGAAACCTGCCGCCTCAGCCACCACGGCTCCGCAGCCCGTGCAGGCCATCTTCGAAACCACCATGGGTAACATCACTTGCACCCTTTTCCCCGACAAGGCGCCCGTCACCGTGGACAACTTTATCGGCCTGGCGACAGGCACCAAGGACTGGAAGAACCCCGCCAGCGGCGCGACCATGCATAAAAAACCGCTCTACGACGGCACGGTTTTCCATCGCGTGATTCCGAACTTCATGATTCAGGGCGGCGACCCCCTCGGCAACGGCACTGGAGGCCCGGGCTATAGCTTCAAGGATGAGTTCAGCGACCTGACCTTCGACCAGCCCGGACGCCTGGCCATGGCCAACAGCGGCCCGGCCACCAACGGCTCGCAGTTCTTCATCACCGAGGTTCCGACGCCACACTTGAACGGCAAGCACACCATCTTCGGACAGTGCGACAATATCGATCTGATCAAACAAATTACCCGGCTCGCTACCGATCCACGCAACGACCGGCCGTTCAATCCGCCCAAGATCGTCCACTTGAAGATCATTGATCCGCGACATCCAGCGGCAGCGCCCGCGCACAAGACGACGACCACGCCAAAAGGCACCCCAGGAACGACGAAGAAGTCCACCACGCCCCCAGCCAAACCGCAGTAGAGACGCTGCATTCGCTGAGAATGCCGGGCCTCGCGCCCGGCTCGTTCGTGAGTGCGCGAACGGGCGGTAGAGCATCGCTGTCGCTGTACGGCTCGAACATTTTCATCGCAGGCATATTGGGTGGAGTACGGATTTAGTGGTGCAGGCAGGACTTGATTCAGACCCCGGCTTTAGCCGCTGAGGTAAAACAGCCTTACCTCAGTGCTAGCTATAGCTAGGGCGCGGGGCAGAAATAGCAACTCTTAATGCACGCCCCAAGGCGTGCTCCGCCCGTCGCCTATACACCACCGTTGAAATCGCTCTATTTGTCGGGCTGGTTTCCAGCTTGCCGAAATTTAGCGGGTGAAACTCCGAACCAACGGCGAAATGTACGGCTGAAGTTCGAGGTGTCCATATATCCGAGGCGTTCCGCAATAGCCTCCACCGGCTCAGAGGATTTCAGCAGGTACCACTCCGCCAATTCCTTGCGCACTTCGTCCACCAGCCCGTGATAGCTTGTGCCTTCCCGCTTGAGCCTCCGGATCAAGGTGCGCGGCGAAACCTTCAAATCACCCGCCAGCGATTCCAGCGTTGGATAATCACCTTCTCGCTCGCGCAGGCGGTTGCGGATGGTCTGCCCGAGACTATGATCGCCCCGCAGGACTGCAAGTTTCTGTTCGCATTCGCGGCAGGCCGAAGCGTACGCCACTGGGTCGGCGCTCAAGCAGGGGGTAGAAAGAATGTCATTGGGAACTCTGATACGCAGGCAGTTTGTTCTGAACCGAAGCCGGCCCTTCAACACCCGAGCATACTTCTCCACCCACGGTGGAGGCGCATAGGGGAGCTGGTACTCCGCTCGCTCCATGGCCTGCCCCGACAGGGTTTCGATCATGCGCACCACCATCACGAGGACGGCCTCAAGAATGAATACCCGCGCGTCGCCAAAATCAAAGCGCTCCCGAATCACGATGTCAGTGCTGCCCTCATGCGGCGACAGCCGGAATTCCATGGTGCGCGTTCGCAGGCCAGCGAACCGCGAGACCACCTCCAGCGCCTGCATGACGTCCCGGCTGGATGCGATCGCGTATCCCATGGGACCATGCGCGGACACTTGGGTCGTGGCTCCCAATTCCATGCCCAGCCAGGGACGGCCACTCCGTCGGACGGTTTCGAGAATCAACCTGCTACTCACCTCGAAAGAGACGAACGACTACTGCCTCGACAGTTCAGAGAGGTTCAACCCGCAAGTACTAAGGGTCGCCGAGGCGTCCGGAAGTGAGTTGCGCAACACCGTACACAGCAGCCGCGTGTAGGTCGGATGAAACGCAGGTTCATGCCATTGCAAAGGTATCGCGATGGAAGCTCTTGTCAACGGATCGCTCCGCCCGCTTGCTTTGGGCAGATAATGAAGATTGTCACCAAAAGACGATTAATTGTCACACCAGTCGGTGTCCAAAAACCCCGAAGTCGTGCATCATCTTCAGACATCGTATTGGGGTGAGATTATGAGTTCCGTAAGTTCATCGATCGGCGTGGTTCAGTATCGCGACCGCAAGCGCTATCTCTGGCTGCTTTCGATCTTCGTACCGGCACTGATGAACGTCGGCCTGCTGCTGTATCTGCTCTCCCCCA
>Ga0306921_10008909_pt1 | contig 10620 bp, 12 predicted proteins | sample sta12Cox44000080_FD_203760 | JGI IMG/M metagenome (GOLD analysis project Ga0306921, IMG submission 203760) | Lab enrichment of tropical soil microbial communities from Luquillo Experimental Forest, Puerto Rico - statoxic.12C.oxic.44.000.080 (v2)... | ecosystem: Environmental > Terrestrial >...
ATCGGCGGCATCACGATGCGGTTGCGGATCTCCACATGGCCGATCCGCGCCGGCGTCAGCAGCACGTTCGTGCTCATGCCGTCATGCTCACAAGACTTGTGCGCAAATCATCGCTTCAATGCGCATGGTCGAACGGCCTTTACTCCCTCTCCCGCTTGCGGGGGAGGGTTGGGGAGGGGGCGCGCGCCGTGGGGAAGGCACGTGCTCACAGCGTCGGCACCTCGCCGCCGTCCATGTCGATGGTGGCGCCGTGCAGCCAGCGCCCGCGCGGCGACACCATGAAGGCGATCATGCTGCCGATGTCCTGCGGCGTGCCGAACCGGGTGACGTTGATGTCCTGGCGGTGCCATTCGCGCACCTCAGCCTCGCTCTTGCCGGTGCGTTCCATGTCGGCGTTGATGCGCCGCCAGAACCGCTCCGTCTCCACATAGCTCGGATGGATGGTGTTGACCTGCACGCCGTCGGTCTTGCCGAGATCGGCGAGTGCCTTGGCGAAGGCCGCACAGGCGGCGTTCACCGAACTGCCGATGGTGAAGGCGGCAATCGGAATGCGGCCGCTGGTGCCGCCGATGGTGACCACCGCGCCCTTGGCGTCCTTGAGCAGCGGCCAGGCGGCGCGCGACAGGCGCACATGGGCGAAGAATTTCAGGGCATAGCCGTCCTGCCAGTCGGCATCGGTGAGCGCGAGGAAGTCGCCGCGCTTGGTGGTGCCGGCATTGTTGACGAGAATGTCGAGCCGCCCATAGCGGCGCTTGGCGGCATCGACCAGCGCCGCCGCGGCGCCGTCGGCGCGCAGGTCGGTGGTCTCGAAGGCGGCCTTGCGGCCGCGTTTTTCGACCTCGCCGACCACCTCGCGCAGCGCCGCTTCGTCGCGCCCGGTGAGCATCAGGTCGCAACCCTCTTCGGCGAGCGTGAGCGCGACGCCGCGGCCGATGCCCCGGCTCGATCCCGTCACCAGCGCAACCTTTCCAGTCAATCCCAGGTCCATTGAGCTTTTCACTCCGCGCCGGCGATGTCGGAAACTTCTTCCGCGATCGGCGCCGGCAATGCAAGCCTCGGCGCCGAACGGTGAGCGCCCCCTCCCTAGCCCTCCCCTGCAAGCGGGAAAGGGGACGACCGAAGGAGGCGCGCGTTGACCGTCTCGCCCTGGGCAAGAATCGCTCGGCGCGCTCCGGCCGGCTCCCTCTCCCGCTTGCAGGGGAGGGGTGGGGAGGGGGCTCGGCCGCGCGTGATCTCAAGTTGACGCTACGGACCGCCATCCCTATCGTTTTTTCACGCGCACCCGTTGGGCGAGCCGACATGGATGCTAACGAACAGATACACGCCCAGCTGGTCAAAGCCGGCGTCACCCTGGCGGCGAGCCTGCCCGATGATTGGGTCAACGGCCTGATCCGCCGCGTCACCGCGGGCAATCAGATCAGGCACATTCCGGTCGGGCGCGAGGCCGAGACCATCGCGATCTGCGCCGGCGCGTTCTTCGGCGGCGTGCGCTCCGTCGCCATCATGGGCAATACGGGGCTCTTCACCTGCACCGGCGAGATGGCGACGCTGTGCCTGCGCCACATGATTCCGGTGTTCTGCATCGTCAGCGCGCGCGGCTCCATCGACGACCACAAGGTCTATCAGGAGGTGCAGGGGCGGCGCACCGTGCCGCTGCTGCAGGCCTATGACTTTCCCTATCAGGTGATCGACAAGCCCGAAGAGATCGAGCGCATTCCCGATGCCTATGAGTGGCACCGGCTGCAGAAGCGCCCGTTCGTCCTGTTCCTCACCAAACGCCTGCTCGGAGTGAAGAACGCATGAAGACGCGGGAGGCCCTGACGGTGTTGGCGAAGCACCGCGGCGACGCGATCGTCGTCTGCGCCCTCGGCATGGCGGCGAATGAATGGTGGGCCGTCACCAAGAGCGAGGACAGCTTCTACATGCATGGCGGCATGGGCTTCGCCGCGAGCTTCGCGCTCGGCCTCGCGACCGCGCTGCCGACTGCGCGAGTGTGGGTGCTCAACAGCGACGGCTCGCTGTCGATGAATCTCGGCTGCCTGCTCACCGAGGCGGGCCAGCAGCCGGCGAACCTGAAGCATTTCGTGGTCGACAACCAGAGCTATCAGACCGTCGACACGATGCCCATGGTCAACCAGGACAATGCCGATTACGCCGCGATCGCCAAGGGCGCCGGCATCCGCCAAGTCGCGACCATCGACAACCTCGCCGACCTCGAAAAGAAGACGCCGGAAATCGTCGCCGCACCGGGCCCCTATTTCATCCGCCTGCGCGTCGAGTCCGAACCCGACTACCAGCGCGCCCCGCCCGCGACCTATGAAGGCCCGGAGATGAAGTACCGCTTCGGCCGCGCGCTGGAGAAGAAGCTCGGCATCAAGGTGTTCGGGCCGCGGGGGTTTTAGCACCTGAGCTCCCTCTCCCGCTTGCGACCGCCTGCGGGGGAGGGACCGCAGGCGCTGCGATCGATCGCCGCAGGGGTGGTGTTCCTGCGACCAAATCCGACGAGATCGCGTTGAGGTCGTGCCTGCACGCGAGGGCAATTGCGCGGTGGGGCAACAGGACATGCGCAACAAATAAATTTCAACGCCGAGAGAGGCCCGATGACCGAGGCCACCGTGAACAGGCCTGCCCGATCTCCCGACAGGGTGTCGGATCAGCTCCATCCGTCGGTCCATAAGGCCGCGGCGGGGTTGTTGATCTGGTTCGTGGTCGCGGCGTGGCTGCTGTTCGGCGGTGCAGGCTATATCGATCTCGCTCTCGTCATCGTCAGCGTGCTCGTGTTCATGGCGCTCGCCATCCCGGCGGCGTTGCGGCGCGCCTACGTCGTGGCGCAACGGGGAGAGCCCGCTGATCCGGCCAAGGAGTCTTCCGAGACCTTCGGCGCCTGGCTGCAGGGCCGCTTTGCGACCTGGACGGACCAGGAGGAAAGTTCGACCGCCGCCATGGAGGTCCTGCTGCCGCTCGCGGCGGTCGCGTTCGGCATCACGGCTTTGGGCATCGTGTTTCAAGTGACTCGTGCCGTCGGCTAGGCGTCGGCGCCACGTTGGACGGAGGCAGCCATGCGCAAGCGCAGACCGGAAGCGATCCTCGACGTTTACAACCTCGTGCTCGGAGCCGCGCTGTTCGTGTCGCCCTGGCTGTTCGCGTTCTCGCAGGGCGCAGCCAGCATCGATGCGCGCCTGGGCGGCGCAGCGATCGTGACGGCGTCGATTGCGGCTCTACTGGTGTTCGCCGAATGGGAGGAGTGGATCGAGCTCCTGGCGGGACTTTGGATGGTGGCGTCACCCTTCGTGCTCGGGTTCCAGCACACGACCGCAATGCATGTCAGCATCGCGATCGGCCTCGTCGTTGCATATATCGCAGCGCTCGATCTCTGGCTCATTCACTATGGTCCGAAGCCGGTCGAGGGCTGAGCAGCCTGGGTGGGCGATTGGACCGCGGGCGGCGATGGCGCGCACGTCATTGGTGGTGAAGGCCATGTGATCGATCTGGGAGGGTTCGCCGGGGGCCGCCGGATGTGAGTGCGATGCCCCTGCGCACGATGGCGCCCCTGTCCGGACTATTGGTGCTCGACACCAGCGTAGATTTCAGCAAGCAACACGTCGATGCCCAGCGAACCGATTTCGATTACGGCATCGTGCCCATCGAGGACTTTCGGCTCCGGCGAAAATCCCCCGGCGCCGCGCCGCCAAACACGCGCTCTTGGCTCGTCCTGCGCGAGCACGAGGTACGCCGACAGGCTCGGCAATCGAAGGTATTCTTCCGCCTTTGCGCCAAGATCGTCCTTGGCCGAGGATGGCGAGATGATCTCCGCAATTAGTACTGGAGCCGTGGCGGTCAAGTCCTTGAACCGACCGCCGGCAACGTCAACCACGACGTCGGGATAGCGAACCGTCGAGGGCCCGACATCCACCCCGAAATCGGACGTGAGCACGGTCCATCGACTGCTGTCGAGGCGCTTCTCCAAGGCCGCAGCGAGCCGGCGCACGAGGATGGCGTGACCGCGCGAGCCTCCGGTCATCATGACGACACGGTTCCCGACGAGCTCATAGCGTCCCTCGTGCGCCTGCACCCACGCGAGGAACTCGGGTTTGTCCATACGCGGCTCGAGCTGAACATTCATCGCTGCCTCACTCGTCCCGCAATCTAGCAACGGTAAGCGTGGAAAAAAAGGCTCCGTTCGCGTGGCGCTTCTCGGCCGTTTTCCTCACATCTTCGCATCCGCCTCGTAGAGTTCGATCATGTTGCCGTCGGGATCGGCGATGTAGATCGTCAGCCCGTAGATGCCGTCATGCAGGTCGCGGAAGAATTTCACGTCGGCTTGCTTGAGGCGGGCGGCGATGGCGCGCACGTCGGATGCGGTGAAGGCAATGTGATCGATCTGGGTCGGTTCGCCCGGTCCGCCCGAGGTGAGCGCGATGCCCTGGTGGAACGGCACGAAGGGTCGCCCGTCCGGCAATGGCTTGGCCGCGCGCACGGTGAAGCCGAGGAGGTCGACATAGAAGCGCTCGGAGCGCGTGATGTCGCTGACCTTCAGCAGCATGTGCGCGAAGCCGGTGGGGCCGGCGCCCGGTGTGTCCGACATGTTCACACGTCCTTGCGTTCGTCGCCGAGGACGCCGGCGAGTGCCCAATCCTCCTTCGGCACCTCCTGCAGGATGACGTGCAGATGGGTCGGCTTGGCGCCTGCATGCTGCACCATTGCGTCGGTGATGGCGCGCACGAGGTTGCGCTTCTGCTCGCGCGAGCGTCCGGTCCACATCTGCACCGTCACGACAGGCATATTCGTCCTCCCTGGTTTGTTACGTGCGCGGCGCGCTGACCGAACGGGCCCTAACCCGGTGCGCGCAGGATCGCCTCGATGCGTTCGCGGATGCCGCCCCATTGGCTGCTGCCCACGGTGATGGGCGCACGGCTGCCGAGACCGCGACCCCAGATCGCCTTGAGGCCGAGCCGTTGCGCCGCCTCGAAATCGATGCCGCCCGGAGGCGCGGCGAGGTCGACCAGGAGGACGGTTTTCGGCAGGCGTTCCAGGATGTCGGCGCCGACGACCCGAGACGGCACCGTGGAAAACACCATGTCGAGATGGGGCGCCAAGGCCGGCAATTGGTCGAGCGTGTGCGGGGTCGCGCCCGCTACATAGGCCGCCGCGCGCTGCTCGGGATTGCGCGCCGCCACATGGGTGCGGGCGCCGAGCGCGACCATGTAGCGCGCCAGCACGGCGCCGATGGTGCCCTGGCCGACCACGCAAACATTGGCGTCGTGGATGGTGATGGCGGTGTTCTCGATCACGATCCGCAGCAGGCCCTCGATGATCGCGGGGGTGCGGCGAAGCATCAGCCCTCGGTCCCACTCGTATTCGTGAATGGCAATACCGAGGGCTTCCGCATGGGCCTTCAGGTTCTTGTCGGCCCAGCCCAGGATGATGTGGGCGGGCGCGGTCATGCCGGCGAGCATTTCGCGGGTCGGCACGATCGGAGCCGGCGCCGCCGGCGCGAACAGCGCCCCGCTCGCGGCGATGCCGGGGATCGGGAACAGCGCGAAGTGCGCGCCCGCGAGAACGGCGGCGGGATCGTCGAGATGGCGCACCCCGGCGATGCCGCCTTCCGGCCACGGGAAGCCATGGGCGCGGACCTGCGCGCCGGTGGAAGCGGCGAGACGTGCGATCTCCTGCTCGCGCCGATCGCCGCCGAGCATTCCGATCACGAGTCTGGACCAGTCGATGTCTGTCATGGCTGGGGTGCATCGCCCGCCGGGACGGCAGGGCCATAGTCGATAGGATCGAACGAACGTTGGTTGCTTTAGCCCGTCGCCATCGGCCTTGGCAAATCCGCGGGAAGTGCAGCGCGGTCGACTACAAGGTCGATGGCGGGGTGCACCAAATCCCGATAATCTCCATAGCAGGCGGCGCACACGCACTTCGGGTTCGCACGACTCGGGGATTGATCAAAAAGGGGATTGTCGTCATGAACATCACTCCGGCCGGGGCGGTAGCGTCGCGCCGCATGTCGCCCAATTACTTCACGGGAACCGTGTGGCAGGACCCGATCATCGAGGCGCCGGCGCCAGCGCGCATCCGGGCGGCGCTCGTCACTTTCGAGCCCGGCGCCCGCACCGCATGGCACACCCATCCGCTCGGCCAGACGCTCCATGTGACGCGCGGGACCGGCCGCGTCCAGACCTGGGGCGGCCCGATCCGCGAAATCCGCGCCGGCGACACCGTGTGGTTTCCGCCCGGCGAGAAGCACTGGCACGGCGCGAGCCCGACTTCGGCGATGTCGCACATCGCCATGCAGGAGGCGCTCGACGGTGCCCATGTGGCGTGGCTGGAGCACGTCACCGACGAACAATACGAGGGCAAGGGCGGGTGAGAACCGTAGGGGTGGGCACGGCGCGAAGAGCGCCTTTGCCCACCCTACGCGTCGCTGCCTAAATCCCCGGCGTGAGCACCCTGATCTTGTAGATGCCGGTGCGCGCGGCGATGTAGAGCGTCTTCTTGTCGGCGTCGCCGAAGCCCACATTGGTGGACTGCTCCGGCGCACGGATGGTGCCGAGGTGCTTGCCTTCCGGCGAGATGATCCAGACGCCGCCGGGGCCGGTCTCGTAGAGATTGCCCTTGGTGTCGACCCGCAACCCGTCGGTGATGCCGCGCTCGGTCTCCTTGCTCAGGTCGATGAACAGCTTGCCGTTGGCGAGCGTGCCGTCGGGCAAAACCTCGTAGCGGTTGACGTAGTTTTCGCGGCTGCCGTTGACGTAGAGATATTTTTCGTCAGGTGAGAAGGCGAGGCCGTTGACCATCGGCATGTCCTTGACCAGCAGCGAGAGCTTGCCGTCCTTCCACATGTACACCCCGGTGAAATCGAGCTCCTTGCGGGGATCCTTCTCGCGCTGGCGGAACGAGCCATAGGTGTCAGTGAAATAGATGGCGCCGTTGCTCTTGACCACGACGTCGTTGGGGCCGCCGAAGCGGTGGCCCTGGTAATTGTCGGCGAGCACCGTGCGCTTGCCGTTCTTCTCGATCCGCATCAGCGAGCGGCCCGCGAAGGTGGCGAGGATCAGGCGGCCCTGGCGGTCGACGGTGAGGCCGTCTGCCCCGATCATGGCGAATTCCTCGAACCGCGGATCGGTGCGTTCGAAGCCGTTGTTCTGGATGCCGCCCCAGCGCCACACCTCGGGGCCCTGGTAGCCGGTGTTGTCGAGATAGACCGACGCCTTGCCGTCCGGCGTGAGCTTCCACACCACGGCGCCGGGGATGTCGGTGAACAGGAGAAAGCCCGTCTTGCCCTGCTGCATCCATACCGGGCCTTCGGTGAAGCCGAACCCGCCCTTGACGAGTTCAACCTTGGCGTCGGGCGCGACCAGCGCGTCGAGCGCAGGGTCGAGCCGCACCACCGCGTTGTCGCCCGGGGTTTGGGCGCTTGCAAACCCTGTCATGAGCAGGCACGCGAATGCAGCCAGCGAGAGCCTCGTCATGGCGTCTTCTCCCCAATGTGCGGCCCAGTAGGGGCCGTTCTTATGTTGTCCGACCCTATGTCCGTCCGGAGGGTCGTACTGGCGACGGTGCTTCCGACGTGATTCGGCGCAAAGCTATTCGCGCCTCCTCGCTGCCGGGCCGGATGCTGAGGGCGGCCTGAAGGTCTGCGATCGCCTGGTCGCGCTGGCCGATGGCCTCGTTGAGCCGGGCGCGGTCGACCAAAGCGGAGAAGCCGCGATCCGCGCTCAGCGGCACGGCGGCGCTAAGATCGGCGCGCGCCAGTTCCGGTTTCGATTGCCGGATATAGGCGTTGGCGCGCTCGCGGTAGACCGTGGCGATCAGGTTGGCCGCGCCTTCGGGTTGGTAGACGCCAACCAGCGCGATGTTCAGCGTCTTGTCGCGCTTATAGGCCTCGATGATCGCGCTGCAATCGGCGATCTCGCCGTCATGCTGCATCTTGTTGCCGTAGATCGTCGCACGGCTGCGTCGGGCGTAGAACAATTCCAGCGGCGACAGGCGGTTCGGATCGATCTCCGCCACCTGGATCGCCCGCGAAAGGTCGGCGAGGGCGAGTTCGGTCGCGCCGCGGTAGAGATTGGCCATGGCGCGGCCCCGCAGCGCCGGACCGAAATTGGGATCGCGCTTGAGCGCAGCCGTATACTCGGCAATGGCGCGCTCGGTCTCCCCCAGCTTGAACAGGGCCTGGCCGCGCTCGGAGTAGCCCCCGGGATAATTGGGGTCGATGCGGACCGCCTCGCCGAAATCGCGCACCGCCTTTTCGAGGTCATCGGAGGTCGCCGCCTTCTTGCCCGCCTCGATCAGCGCGGCGACCTTTGCAGAGGGCATGCGGAGCGGCGGTAGCGAGATGGTCGGCGAGGATGGCCTCAGCGGCACATCGTCCGGGATCGCTGCCATGGAATTGGCGGCGGCCAATTCATATGGCGCCGGAGCCGATTCCGCCGGTGGTGCTTCTGGTGCCGGTGGCGGGACTTCGAGCGCCGCCGACGACGTCGGAGCGGCCTCGGTGACGTTCGCGTAACTGGCGAACCACTTGGGCAAGGCATTGGGATTGCTCGTGGCCAGCGAGGGCGAAGCCGCGGCCCTCGGGGCCGGTGGTTGGGCCTCATCCCCGACCACATCGGCCTCGGAGGGCGGTGCGTAGCCCGCATTGTGGCCACGCGACGCCGTGACGCGCGCCCGCGCCGGCACGGCATGGGCCGGCGCGGTTCCCGACCGCGATTCGCCGCGGCCGGCGATCCGCTCTTCGTCCTTGCCCGCGAGCGCGGGCGGCGGCTTGTTCAGCCAGGCGTCGACACGCTCGAGGAATTGCGCCGCCCGCGCAGTGAGCGCGTTCTGGAAGCCGGTGTCGGTGTCGAGCAGATAGATCGTAATGCCGAGCATCGCGGCGATCGGCAGGCCGGCGGCGAGCCCGACCGGAGAAAACACCGCGCGGCCGATGAACCGAAGCGGAGCGGCGATGATCCATAGAGCATAGAAGACCGGCCGCAAGCCGAGCACGATCATCAGCGAGGTGAACGCTTGACCCAATTCGCTGAGCGCCGAGCCGAACGAGTGCACGGCATCCCCGACGGTCGGCGCCGTCGCTTGTTCTGTGGGCTCTTCCTCTTCTTCAGGGACGGCCTGCGCCGCGCGAGCTTGCCGCTCGACTTTCCGGATGGTCAGATCGAGCGCGAGCTTTTCCAGTTCGACGATGGGCTCGGGCAACCGCATGAGTTGGAGATGCCGATGCACCACCCCGCGCGCCTGCGCATAGACATCGCGCCGGGCGTCGGGCGTGTTGTCCGCAAGCCCCGCGACGGCGTTCGCCACGATGGAACGATAGTCGATCGAAACCCATCGCGCCGCAGGAACGATCTTGCTCCTGCGCTGCTCCGGGCCCTCAGGCCGATCAACCATCATTGTCGTATTGAGGGCGTCCATTGCCCCACACCGTTTGCGCCCGGCCGATCTTGTCTAGGCCTTAACCCCATCCTTAACCGAAAGCTTACTCCAACGGCCAGGGAAAATCACCTGATTTGACGATTTGAAGGCGCCCGAATGGAGACCAGTAAAGGCCGCAAAAACGTCTAGATTACAGGAGGGTAGGAGTTGGCCATTAAAGCCTCGCGCAAGCCGTTCGCGCTGGCACAAGGGCGTCGCCGGTGGAGTTGTTCCGTGCGTTATCGAGGTCGCCACGGACCTACCGACACCGCCGGTCGCCTCCACCGCGCAAGCCGTCGCATTTAATTCGGCGAATCGGTGTTTCTGGCTTGGAACACGAGGAGACCCATGCTGATCGAGGGAAAGCATAGGCGCAGCATCTGGCTCGAGGCCGACGGCAGGTCAGTCGGAATCATCGACCAGACCAGGCTGCCCCACGCCATCGTCACCCTGCGCCTCGAAACGCTCGCCGATGCCGCCCATGCCATTTCGTCGATGCAGACGCGGGGCGCGCCGCTGATCGGCGCCGTCGCGGCTTACGGAATGTGCCTTGCTTTGCAAGATGATACATCAGACGAGTCGTTGGAACTGGCGTACCGGCGGCTGGTGGGGACGCGGCCGACCGCGGTCAACCTGAAATGGGCGCTAGACGAGATCATGGCGGCGGTGCGCAACCGCCCGCGCGGCGAGCGCATGGCCGCGGCCTATGCCCGCGCCGCAGAGATCTGCGAGGAGGACATCGCCATCAATCGCGCCATCGGCCACCATGGCCTCGCCTTGATCGAGGCCATCGCCGCGGCTAAGCCGCTCGGCACCCCCGTCAACGTGCTCACCCATTGCAATGCCGGGTGGCTCGCCGCCGTCGATCTGGGCCCGGCCACCGCGCCGATCTACCTCGCCCACGAGAAGGGCGTGCCGCTCCATGTGTGGGTCGACGAGACGCGGCCGCGCAACCAGGGCGCTGCGCTCACCGCCTTCGAGCTCAACCACCAAGGCGTTCCCCATGCGGTGATCTCCGACAACACCGGCGGGCACCTGATGCAGCGTGGGCTGGTCGATCTCGTCATCACCGGCGCCGATCGCGTCACCGCGAAGGGCGATGTCTGCAACAAGATCGGCACCTACCTCAAGGCGCTCGCGGCCGGCGACACCGGTGTGCCGTTCTATGTCGCAGTGCCGTCGCCGACCATCGACTTCGCACTCGCG
>Ga0306921_10008913_pt1 | contig 10616 bp, 3 predicted proteins | sample sta12Cox44000080_FD_203760 | JGI IMG/M metagenome (GOLD analysis project Ga0306921, IMG submission 203760) | Lab enrichment of tropical soil microbial communities from Luquillo Experimental Forest, Puerto Rico - statoxic.12C.oxic.44.000.080 (v2)... | ecosystem: Environmental > Terrestrial > Soil...
CAGAGCAACCGTTCGCGTTGTAACGCGGTCCGAGACCAGGTAGGGGGTTGGTCGGCGTGACCGGCCCGGGGACAGTCCACGGCTGCTGAAACCAAAACATAGCGGCAGTGGCGAATTGCTGCTCGGCTGTACTGAGGCCTGGGAGCAGACCACCGGACCCCGCCGCTCCGGTCCTCACGCCAGGGTCGACGCCGGGAGGATTCGAAGTTAGCGGCGGCCCGCTAGCAATATTATGCAGGAATGGGAAGGTCTGTTGTTTGGGGATCTCACCCGGACGCAGTGTGACATCGACGACTTGCGTCGATGAGCTCGCCGCAAGCAAAAACACCGCTATTGTCAGAATCGTTCTCAGAGCTACCTTACCGTGAAGTCGGCTGACACATTCCAGTTACCCGCCTTGTCTTTGACTAGGATAGCGATATGAGTGGGCGAATTGCCGGGGACGGAGGCGTCGGGGAGGCCGCTGATCGTCATCGCGTGTGTTGTGCCAAAACCCACCTCTAAATCTGACCAAAGATTATAGGGATATGGCCCGAACGAACTCGGGTTTTGCGAATAGGGCGATCCCGCGCAGATGAGGCCAATCGTCTGCTTGTCGGTCGTCCAATGCACGGCGATGCTGGTGCTGTTCACCCGCTGCGGATAGCCGGAGGTAATAGCGATCTGCGGTCGGATATAGTCTAAATTCGCGGGCGGTGCCGCTACGATCGTCGGGTAGCTTCCGATAAGAGACTGCCGGCGGATAAAGTAGACGATCTTTTGCAGATCGCGGCCCATGACCGGTCCGGGCGGGAGCAGCGTACCTGCTGGTGGGTTGTCGTCGATGCTGAATTCCGGCCGCGGGACCTGGCCGCCCAGCCCACTCTGGATGAACTGTACCAGGCCGTTCGGGGCACCGGACACCCACGGTACTAAACCAGAGCTCGACGCATCGTTTGGGTAGAGAACCGGGAAGTCGTCGAGTACCGGCAGGACGTTGTAGCCATAGTGGTGCGTCCCACCGGAACCGTACAAAGCTCTGAAGGACGGTCGCAGCCCGAAGGGGAAGCAGACGGCGGTTCCCAGATTCCAGGTTATATAGCACAGGCCCCCGTCGCCCGTCTCCGTAACCCCCGCGTCGGTAATATATACCGGGTCAATTCCTTGTCTAAACGGTCGCCAGTCGAACAGTCCAGTGTTACTCAAACCGACCGATAAAACTCTGGCCTGCGTTTTGCTAATAGCAACAGCCCACGGGTAGTGCCCCACCCCGCCCGTTCCCTCCGAGGCGAAAAGGTTACCCCCGTCACTCGGGCAAATGTCGAAATAGTCTCCAGCGAGCGACCAACGAGCCGCCGACGTGTCCCCATTCGTTTTGAACATAAGAATATCGTCTACTGGACCAATGGCACCGACATCGTCCGTATCGTGCCAGCCGAAAATTTCGTCCGCACTGGCACTCGCTTGAGGGTGGTTCATGAATGCCCCGATGCGCCGAATAGTACGGGTCTGCAGGTTAATTTCGCGCAGCATCTGATTGTACCACGCCTCCCCGAGCACCAGATTACCCGCCGAGGTCATCCTCAGAGTCTGTGGGTAAGCCGTGTACGCCGTTGCGAACGGCACGGTACCTGGGGAGCTGTAGATATCGGCGTTGGGGATGTTTGCCGTCAGTATCAACGGGCTGTCGCTCGGCACCGGGTTCATGGGAACCTGGAAGTGCGTATTGTCGGTAAATCCCGTTACGTAATAGGTGCCTATGTCCACCCCACCGCCCGGATCACCCGGCCGCGATCCGCCGAACGGCGACCCGTTGACCAGTATCTGTATTTTCCACCCAATGCTGTTGACCGGCGTGGGGTTTGCCATGACGATGTCGGCGTGAACACCGTCCGCGTTCTGCGTAATTGAGGTTATGGCGTAGTTGACGAGCCCCGGACCCGATCCGGCGGGCGGTAGAGCACAGAGGAGGGTCTGGGTAGCAAACGTCGAGTTGTAAGTGTTTATTGCCGAGTCCGCGGGGGGGATACCCGGCTGCCGCCCGACCAGTGTGCTGACCGTCGTACCGTCCGCCGAGATCATCCGGATCAGGCAGTTATAATTGTCAGCGACGTACATCGTGCCCTGCGGGTGGTCCGGCACGTCGGTGCGCTTCTGCGTGACGATGCTGTAGGGCCCGTTGAACTGCGCCCCGTTGCCGGGCGAGGTCTCGATCGCCGGTCCATCGTGGTAACCTCCTAAACCATCCCCGTGGACGCCCTTATAGTATCCAGCGTACCGCGAGCACAGCGGGTTGTTCGGCCCATGGGCGATGCCCCCGACCGTCTGGACTGTGAAGTCGATCTTTAGGATGCAGTGACAGATCGTATTGGCAGCGTACAGGACATTGGGATTGCGCGGGTCCCAGCAGATATCTCCCGTGCCGCCAAAGTTGGCGAAGGTCCGTGTCGGGTCGGTCGTGATAGTTCCGTGAATAGTGCTCGAACAGAACTCGGGAGTCGTGCTGTCTGCCCAGTCGAACGGCAGTATCCCGGTGTTGCGCTTGGTGCCCGCGATAGTGGTCATCGTGCCGTCGTCGGCGATAGTAAAGAGGCGTCCGTCGATTTGCACAGCGGTCCAATGTGCCGAGAATAACGGCGTGAGCCCTAACCCCTGATCCGTCGCGATAAAGATGGCGGACGTCGATAGCATATTGCTGTTGCGGCCCCCGTCCAGGAACCCAGTGCGGATATTAACGGGTAAGAGAAGTTCGAAAGCAGCTGAGTTGCCGGCCGCTTTCGCGTCCCACTCGATTGAGGCGACCCCGCCGCGCTTCGTTTGCCAGAACTGCGGCTCCCGCTGGTACTCGCCCAGACGGATCTGCGCGGGGCTCTCGAAGTACCACGGGAGCGATCCGCCCGTCCCGAACCCGCTGGGGGAAAGGGGTTGGCGCATTCCTATGGGTCCCGGCGAGTTGCCCACCTGCCACGGCCAGATGCCAGGCTTAAAACACGGGTCCGCGTACACTACAGTTTGTCCTGGGCCCGGGTAGGGGGCGGTGTTGGACGGCTGGATGGGGAGACCCTGGTAATTTACATAGTCCACACCGGTCGGTTGTGTGCGGACGTTGCCGAAGAAATAGGCTACGGGAATTGTCCGGGGAGTTGTAAAGTCGTTGAGACCCTTAGGGGCGTTCGGATCGCCGTTCGCTATAACCAGATTGGTTGGTAAGACCACGATCTGATACGCGTTCCATTTGTACCCTCCGTCGTGGACGATGTCATTCAGATCTATAATCTTGGCGCTGATGATGTACGTACCGTCCGGGTACTGCGTCGTATCTAGGGTCTGCGTGATAGGGTTGGCGCCAGATTGCACTATCGGAGAGCCGATCGATATGGTCTGTGGGATTTCATTGGGCGCGCCGGACAATGTAAACTGTACGGTAACGTTCTGCGGGTGTTGTGCGCTAGAGTAATTGGACATATAAGTGTTGCCGAGCACTATTGTGCCCCGCGCGACCACCGCTGCTGACGTGCCGCCTAGTACAGTACCCCCAACCACTTCGACAATGAAAACCACGTTGCTGTTCGCCGCGCCAGCGGGGGTGGCGAACAGCAGGAAAGGCGGCGACACGGCGTCACTAATGCTGAGTAGCACGCTCGCTAGAACCTTCCCCTCACCGTAAGCGTACAGTATTACCTCGTAGAGCCCAGGTGTGACACCCACAAACTGCCCATATTGATTTGCCTCGGTTGTTGGAATGACGAGATCGATGTTAGCCGCGCCTCCGAAAACGGTACGCTGAATACTGCCATCCGTCCCTTGTAGCCGAAAGGCCACGAATGTGTTCACGTTGTTGTCGGGGTTATTGCGGACAGCAATCCACATGCTATCGCCCGAGGGAACCGGCGCCGGCGAGGTGCTGCCGTTGACCGTAACGGCCAGCGAACCGGCCGTTAGCGTCGGGTCAATCGTCAAGGTGCTTATGCCCTGCGTCGCGCGGATTACCACGTCTGTGTAGGACCCGGCCGGCAGTCCGCCTGTTGGCGCCAAGAGGTTTGACCCGAGGGTGCTGCCGATTAAGTGGAATCCTTCGGTGTTAATCCCGTGTCCAGTGTCCAGCGAGATCATGCCGTTAAAGATTGATTGGTCGGACATGACGACTTTGACCGACCCGACCACCGCGTTTCCTGTGTTCTGAAGAAAGGAGGTATTGCTGATCGTTATCGAGACGATCGTAGGCGGCGGTGGTGGAGTAAAGGCTGACCCGCCACCGACATTCAGCGAGCGCGCTCGCGCCTTCGCTGCTGCCGCCGCGGCGCCGCTGCTCGCAAGGATAAGACGACGAGTGATTTTCATGTCAGAGTTGCCAACAGTCTATACCCTACGCCGACCCTGTTGGCGGGGGATGGCCTGAGGCGGACATTCCTGGATGACCAGCCCATCTGGCCGTCTGAAAGGCACCGTACCCGCCCTCTGAGGCGTTTTGCAACGGTGGCAGCGCCGGGATGACGCCCGCAGCGGGACCGATTGGTTGGTGATTGCTGTCTGACCGAAAATCCGGCCCTGTTAGGCACGTCTGAACGCAGTTCTCCTGCGGCAACCTGCGCGGCCAAGACCGGCGGCTGCGCTCAACATCAGACCAACGGCGATGGGCGCAGCGCGGCGATGGCAGCCAGGACTTGCTGGAACAGAGAGAGGCACCATGACCTCGGCCATCTGGAAGATCACTGAACGGCCGTGCCGGACAATCTTGGCGCCGATCTTCACCAATCGGTCATGCAGCGTAGTCAGCGACCAATGCTTCACCGAGATTGTAGGCCAGCGCATGCGGTTGCAGCTGAACGGCGTTGGCCGCGAAGCGATGGTACGACAGTGCGTCCGTATGACTGCGTTCTTACCTTCCTTGATCCACTGTTCGGCCGTCCCGCGCTGATTGTAAAGCGCCACCACCCGTTCGGCCGGGCAGGTCAGGTTGGTCACTATGAAGCCGGGGCGCGGGTAGAGTTTGCCGACGTCGGCGTCAGGAGAAGTGGCACGACCGGGCTAGGCTCAAGGAGCCTGAGCGTCGGCAAAGTCGCTATAAGGTTGTGAACTTTAGATCTAATTTCTTGATATTGTTGGTGCGGACGGCGGGACTCGAACCCGCACCCTCTGGCGAGGAGCAGATTTTAAGTCTGCTTCCTTACCCTTCAAAAGACCTCACGCGTCGTCACAAACTTTGCTTGCAGTCTAGCAATCCTGCGCCTATGTTTTTCACTAGGCGTCACACGTCCCTAACGCGCTTCATCGCAATTCTAGGGACAACCTAGGGACAGAGCGAGGGAGCAGAGTTCCATGGCAACCAAATGGATCGCCGCGGCGCCGGGCATCCGGTATCGGACCCATGCCACCCGCAAGCACGGCGCCAAGCTCGATCGCTACTACACGCTGCGCTTCTCCGTCGCCGGCAAGCAGGTCGAGGAAGCCCTCGGCTGGGCCTCGGAAGGCTGGACCGTGAAGCTGGCGCAAGAAAAACTCGCCGAGCGGCGCAAGGCCCAGCGCACCGGCGAGGGGCACGCTACCTTGCGCGAAGCTGCTGAGGCCAACCGCTGGGCAAAGCGCGAGAAGGCCGAGGCCGAGGCGGCATTCGCCCGGCGCCAGCGCACCGTTTGTGATTTATGGGATTGCTACAGCAAAGAAATAGTGGCGATCGAGAACAAGCCTTCCACGGTCGCTGAGAAAACCCGCATGTGGACCCGGCGCATCGAGCCCGCGATCGGTCACCTGAAGATCAACGAGGTAAGCGAGGAAGATGCGGGGGCGGTGGTGCGGGCGCCGTTGCGGCTCGACGCTACCGGTCAAGTTATCGGCGGCAAGGCCGAAGCTGGCAACCTGTATCGCCTACTCCACCACATGTTTCGCAAGGCGCTGTTATGGAAGCTGCGCCACAACGACGCGGGCAACCCGCTGGAGAGCGTGACTGAGCCGAAGGTTGCTCGCCGCGAACGGCTGCTCGGTGGTAGCGAAATCGGTGCCCTGATGAAAGCGCTCGACGCAGCCGAGATTGACGGCAGGGAACACTCTCAGGCCGTAGCTGCGATCCGCGCCAGCATTCTCACCGGGGCACGAATCTCGGAGTTGTTGAAGTTGCGTTGGCAGGACATCCGTCGCGACGAGATGGAGCTCCATCTGCCTGACACGAAAACCGGCTTCTCGAGGAGGCCGATCTCGACGGCCGCGCTCGCCGTCCTGGACGCCGTCAAGCGGATGCCCGGGGTCGAATTCGTTTTTCGTGCGATCAACACTCCGACGGCGCCGCTCGCCTACAACACCGTGGAGAAGGCTTTTCGCCGCATCGTGCAGAGGGCAGGGGTCGAGCGGTGCACGCTGCATACCATCCGGCACTGGTTCGCCACCATGACCGCGAACAGCGTCAACAACGCGCGCGTCGGCATGGCATTGACCGGCCACAAATCGCAGGCCGCCTACATGAACTATATCCACGGTGACAAATGGCAGGCCCAGGCGCTCGCCGACCAACTCGCCGCGCTCGCCACCGGGCTAGCGAAGGCCGACCCGAACGTCGTCGCCATAGCGCCAGGCGCTGCGGCAAAGTAGGCTCCCCTCGCGCCGGATGGGCCGATCATCTCACGGCGTCAGAAATCCAAACGTTCGCCCCGGAGAGTGGCGCCAAGATGGTTAGAAAAGGGTCAGGGTTCGACCCTTGGTATCTCGCTCATTTCGGTCGCAGGCGACGGCAGGTTATGCCCAAACTGCGGCCATTGACCAAAGGCCGATGCGAGGTCTCAGTCGGGTGGTTTGCGGAACTTCCCGATCTGTGTGACCGTTTCGGCCTCTGCGCCGATTCCGGACGTTCCGACAACCACAACCCGTTGAAGCGGAATCTGGCTGGCCGCATCCAATTGCGAAGGCAGCGCTGAACTTCTTGCGTGCAACCGCTGGAAGGTCGAAGGGTAGCAGGATATTTTCGTCCATCCGTTCGCGGCCACGCAGTGATCGCATGAGGCGACGCGATTTTTCCGCCGGTCTGGTGCTCGTAGTTGCGGCAGGATTAGCGCGGGCGCGCGCGCAAGCGCGCAAGCGCCGCCAACGCAGCCGCGAATCGCGCTCGTTCATACCGGCATTCCCGCCGATCAGCTCATCGAGACCGGAGGGGTCATCCGGGTACGTTAGTTCTTGCAAGAGCTGCGCCGGCTCGGCTATGCCGACGGACGAAACTTAATGGTTGAGCGGTATTCCGCGGAGGGACACCTCGATCGACTTGCCGATCTGGCTCGTACGGTCGTCGGCCGCCATCCCGACGCGATCGTGACGCATGGTTCCTTCCTCCTGACATTCAAGGCGGCCACCACGACGAGACCCATCGTCGCAATTATGGGTGATCCAATCAGCGAGGGCATCGCCACCAACCTCGCACGACCGCCCGCCAACATTACTGGGGTGACTGTCGACGCGGGGTTCGAACTCTTGGGCAAGCAACTGCAGATCCTGAAAGAGGCGGTCCCTGCTGCGTCAAAAATCGCCTTCCTCTGCTCGCAAGCCGGCTGGGATGGGCCTCTGGGGCAGGCGCTCCGCGACTCGGGCCAACGCCTTGGGATCGCTGTGATCGGCATGCTGGTGGAGGAGGCTACCCCATCACAGTTTCGGCGCGCGTTTGCGCAGATGGCGCAGCAACGGCTGGATGCGTTAATGGTGATCGGGGCGGGCGAGTTTTTGGCGAACCGTCAGCTGATCGTGGATTTGGCCGCGAGCAGCCGATTGATGGGCATGTACCCCTATCGGGATTTCGTCGAAGCGGGCGGGCTAATGGCCTATGCGCCGGATCTAGGGGAACAGGGGCGACGGCTTGCGGATCAGGTGCGCCAGGTGCTCGGCGGAACCAAACCAAGCGACATCCCGATCTATCAACCCACCACGTTCAAGCTCATCGTCAATTTGCAAGCCGCGAAGGCGCAAGGCCTGACGGTGCCGCGATTGGTGCTAGAGCTGGCCGACGAGGTGATCGAGTGAGCAGCCGGCGAATGACCGGTTCTGACACCGGACGAGGTTAGGTCGAGCTTCCGCTCAGGGTCGACGGCGGTACATCCTGAATCGTGCGGAGATCGGCCGCAGTGGGTGGTGAGCTGCCCTTCCCGATTTGCTCGGCCCTGATGCCCGTGGCTTAAAAGCGGTCATTTACTGCTATCATGGTCCATGAGGGGTGCCGCTCCTCGGAGGCGAGGATCACCGCATGGATGTAGCGGCGTGGTTGCGCGGGCTGGGCCTCGAACAATACGCCCAGCTTTTTCGCGACAATGACATCGATGGCGAGATCCTGTGCGGGGTAACCGCAGAGGACCTGAAGGAGCTGGGCATTAGCTCCTTCGGCCACCGCCGCAGGCTCCTCAACGCTATCGCCGCCCTGGGGGGAGAGCCCCCGACGCGTGATGTGGCTCAATCAGCAACGAGCGCGACATCTGCTCCCATCTCTCCTCCGCCAATCGACGCCGAACGCCGGCAGCTCACCGTCATGTTCTGCGATCTGGTTGGCTCGACGGCGCTGTCGACGCAGTTCGACCCGGAAGATTTGCGGGAGCTGATCGGCGACTACCACCGGGCCGTGGCCGCCACGGTCGGCCGCTTCGACGGGTTTGTCGCCAAGTATATGGGCGACGGAGTGCTGATCTATTTCGGCTATCCGCAGGCGCATGAGGACGATGCCGAGCGGGCGGTGCGCGCTGGGCTTGCGGTGATCGAGGCGGTCGGCCAATTGCCGGCGCGGGAGGATCTGCGCGTGCGGCTCGGCATCGCCACCGGGCTCGCCGTGGTCGGCGATCTGATCGGCAAGGGTGCCGCGCAGGAGCGCGGGGTCGTCGGCGAGACCCCGAACCTCGCCGCCCGGGTGCAAGCCCTGGCCGCGCCGAACACGCTCGTCATTGCCGAAGCGACGCGCCGGCAGATCGGCGGGCTGTTCGATCTCGCCGATCTCGGGCCGCAAGCGTTTGCCGGGTTTGCCGAGCCGCAGCCGGCTTGGCAGGTCCTTGGCGAGAGCGGCGTGTTGAGCCGCTTCGAGGCATTGCGCTCGGGGACGATGCCGCTCGTCGGCCGCGCCGAGGAGCTGGAACTGCTGATCCGTCGCTGGCAACAAGCGAAGACCGGCGAGGGACGGGTGGTGCTGATCTCCGGCGAGCCGGGCATCGGCAAGTCGCGGCTCACGGCGGCGCTTTCCGCTCATATCGAAAGCGAGCCGCATACCCGGCTGCGCTATTTCTGTTCGCCGCATCATCAGGACAGCGCGCTCTATCCGTTCATCGCCCAGCTCGAACGCGCCGCCGGTTTCGCCCGCGACGACACGGTCGAAGTCAGGCTCGGCAAACTGCGGGCATTGCTCGGCCCGGGGACGCGGGATGACGACGATATCGCGCTCTTGACCGAGCTGCTGTCGCTGCCGGGTTCCGCCGCCCACCGCAACCTCAGCCCGCAGCGCAAACGGGAGAAGCTGTTCGACGCGCTGCTCGGCCAGCTCGAAGCCGAGGCGCGGCACCGGCCGGTGCTGATGGTGTTCGAGGACGCCCACTGGATCGATCCGACCTCGCACGAGCTGCTGGATCTCACCGTCGACCGGGTACGGCGGCTGCCGGTGCTGCTGGTGATCACCTTTCGCCCCGAATTTCAGCCGCCTTGGGCCGGGCGCGCCCACGTGATGAGTTTGGCGCTCAATCGGCTCGGCGAACGCGACGGCGAGGCGCTGGTGCAAACTCTGGCCGGCAATGCTGCGCTCACCGCCGATATCGTCGCGGAGATCATCGAGCGCACCGACGGGGTGCCGCTCTTTGTCGAGGAGCTGACCAAGGCGGTGCTGGAAAGCGTCGCGCAGGGAGATCGGGTTGCCGCGGTGCTGGCGACGACATCGCTTGCTGCGCTGTCGGTGCCGACGACCTTGCATGCCTCGCTGATGGCGCGGCTCGATCGGCTCGGGCCGGCACCCAAGGAGATCGCCCAGATCGGCGCGGTGCTCGGCCGCGAATTTGCCTATGAACTGATCGAGCCGGTGGCGCAGCGTCCCGAGGGGGGATTGCAAGCCGCATTGGATCAGCTCGGAGAGGCCGGGCTGCTATTCCGCCGCGGCATTGCTCCGCACGCCTCCTACCTGTTCAAACACGCGCTGGTGCAGGACGCTGCCTACTCGACCCTGTTGCGCGGGCGGCGCCAGGAATTGCACGCGCGCGTTGTCGCCGTGCTGGAGCAGCGTTTCGCCGATCTCGTCGAGCGCCAGCCGGAATTGCTCGCCCATCACCTGATGGCTGCGGGCAACACCGAACGCGGGGTCGAGCAATGGCTGAGGGCGGGGCAGCATGCCGCAGCGCAATTCGCTTACCTCGAAGCGATTGCCCATCTGGAGCGGGGTCTTGGCCTCTTGCATTCCTTGCCGGAGAGCCCGATCCGGGACGGCCGCGAAATCGAGCTTCAACTGGCGTTGGGGCTCTGTCTGTTTACGGCCAAAGGCGCCGTCGCAGCGAAGCCGGCTTATACACGGGCGCTCGAGCTCGCCGAGAGCAGCGGCGAGCCGCAACAACGGTTCGAGGCGCTTTATGGGGTGTGGCAGTCAACTCGCGATAACGTGTCCGGTGGAATAGCCGCCGCCGTGCCGCTCTCAGAGAGGTTGCTGCGGA
>Ga0306921_10008920_pt1 | contig 10612 bp, 10 predicted proteins | sample sta12Cox44000080_FD_203760 | JGI IMG/M metagenome (GOLD analysis project Ga0306921, IMG submission 203760) | Lab enrichment of tropical soil microbial communities from Luquillo Experimental Forest, Puerto Rico - statoxic.12C.oxic.44.000.080 (v2)... | ecosystem: Environmental > Terrestrial >...
CTTCGTTGCGAAAATTCCGATTGATCTCGAACACTTTGTCAGCAAGGCCACCGACCAGGAGCCGCTTCAGGTGCAGCTCGGGTGCGATCCTCAAATAAAGGTCGATGTCGAGCGCATTGTGATGCGTGATGAAAGGTTTCGCCGAGGCGCCGCCTGGGATCGTGTGCAGCATCGGCGTCTCGACCTCGAGATATCCGCGGTCCGTGAGATGGCTCCGGATGGCCGCAACGATCCTGCTGCGCCGGCGCAAGGTTTCCCGACTCTGCGGGTTAATGATCAGGTCGAGGTAGCGCTGCCGGTAGCGCAGCTCGATGTCTGCCAGACCGTGATATTTCTCGGGCAGGGGACGCAGCGTCTTGGCCAGCACCACGACCGCGACGGCGTTGACTGTAAGCTCGCCGCGTGCGGTGCGGCGCACCGTTCCCTCCACGCCGATCAGGTCGCCGATGTCGAGCAGCCGTACCACCGCGAGCCCCTCCGGCGGCAGGTTGTCCCGGTGACAAAAGATTTGGATCTTGCCGGAAGCATCGTGCAGGTCGATGAACATGCCGTTGTTGCGGATCGCCCGAATGCGGCCCGCCACCCGCGCGGGCTCTCCGGTTTCGGCGCCTGCCGCCAGCCCGGCATAGTGTCGTTCGAGATCGGCCGCCTCTTGGGTGCGGGCAAAGCCGTAGGGATAAGGATCGATCCCTTGCGTCCTGAGGCTTTCGAGCTTGCCGCGCCGCGCCGCACGCAGCGGATCGTCTGCGTCATTCATTTCGCTGCCCCTACACCCTGTTAGCCGGCCGCTGCCTCGGCGACAGGCGGGCGGGCAAGATCGACGACCGTGTCGTGAACGCGCTGCAACGTTCCGTGATGGCCGATGCTGACGATCGTTGGCCGCCAGGGCGCCTCGCGCAACAGCCGGTAGAGCGACATTTCCGCCGCCTCGTCGAGAGCCGAAGTCGCCTCGTCGAGAAAGACGATTTCCGGCCGCGCCAGCAGCACCCGGGCAAACGCCACGCGTTGTTGCTCGCCGATCGATAGGCGTTGGGCCCAGTTACCCTCCTCGTCAAGGCGCTCGCCGAGCTGCGGCAGGCCGACGGCGCACAACGCCTCGACGAGGCGCTCTCGGGGCAGCTCAGCAGCCGCTCGGGGATAAACGAGCGCATCCGCCAGCGTGCCGAGCGGCAGGTAAGGGCGCTGCGGCAGAAACAGAGCCCGGCCATCCGCCACCCGGATATGGCCTCGCCCGAACGGCCACAGCCCGGCGATTGCGCGCAACAGCGTGCTCTTGCCCACTCCGGAGGGACCGGTGATCAGCACCGGCTTGCCGGGGCGCGCCGCCAGAGCAATGTCTTGCCGAAGCGGACGCCCGTCCGGCAGATCAAGGTCAAGCGCATCGACGGCAACGCCGGCGCCAGCCCGCTCGATCTCGATCGGCTGGACCGCAGCGCGATCGGCGGCGATCTCGTCCATCCTGGCCCGGAACCCCGAAAGACGCTGCACCACCGCCTGGTATTCGGCGATCTCGGTGTACGAGCTAACGATAAAGGACAGCGACTCCTGCACCTGGCGAAACGCCGAGGCGATCTGCATCAGGCCGCCGAGCTGGATCGACTTGTTGAAATACCGGGGTGCGGCGACCAAAAACGGAAAGACGATCGCGAGCTGGTCGTAGCCATAGGTGAACCAGCTGAGCTTCTTGCGGCGTTTGATGATCCCCCACCAATTCCCGACGACCCGGGCGAAGCGGCTCAAAAATGTATCGAGCTCGCGCGCCTCGCCGCCGTAAAATGCGATATTCTCCGCGTTCTCCCGCAATCTGACCATGCTGAAGCGAAAATCCGCCTCAAAACGCTGCTGGTCAAAATTGAGCCTGACCAGGGGTTGACCGATCAACCGGGTCAAGACGGTGCCGAGGACGGCGTAGATCAGCGCCGCCAAGACCATGTATCCCGGAATGGCGATCGATGCGCCGCCGCCGAGCGGGATCGTCAGCGCGCCCGACAGGGTCCACAGGATCGACAGGAACGAGACCAGAGTAACGATCGCACTCAGCAAGCCGAGCGACAATCCCAGAGTTATGGTCGCAAACCGGTCCAGATCCTCCTGGATCCGCTGATCCGGATTATCGGTCGCCGACTGGTTGAACTGCATCCGATAATAGGCCTGGCCGTCGAGCCAATCGCGTAGAAACCGCTCGGTCAGCCATCGCCGCCAGCGGATGTGCAAGATCCGCTGCAGATAAGCGGAGTAGACGCCGACCAGCATGAACGCCAGCGCGAGGCCGCCGAAAATCGCAAACTGCCGCCAGAACTCCGCCCAATCGTACTGCTGGAGGGCGTTATAGAAGTTGTTGTTCCAGTAGTTGAAGCGAACATTGAGCCACACGGTGATCAGGTTGGCCGCGACGACCGCGGTGAGCAGCCCGATCGCCGGCCATTTCTCGTCGGACTTCCAATAGGGCCAGGCCAGGTTCCAGGCCTCACCCAGAAAGCCCCGCTCAGTCGCTGCCGCCATCCTGAAACTCCGTCGATCTCGCCCAGCCCATTTATACGACCTATGATGCGTGGCCCGTCATGTCAGCCCCGTCGGCCCCCCAATCCTTAGCGACAGCCCCCCTTCTCGCGCGCGGCATCTGCCGCGCCCTCGACCAGCTCGGCTATGCCAGCCTCGTCGAATTCCCGCTCATCAACGGGCGACGCGCCGATATCTTCGGGCTTGGCAAGGCTGGCGACCTCGTGATTGTCGAAATCAAGACGTCGGTCGCCGATTTCCGCGGTGATCGCAAATGGGCGAGTTATCCCGATTTCGCGGATCGTTTTTATTTCGCGGTCCCGAACCACTTTCCCCAAGGGTTGATCCCTGAGGAATGTGGCCTGATGGTGGCGGACCCATTTGGTGCCGCCATTCTGCGCGACGGCCGCACGACACCGCTCAATCCCGGTCGGCGCCGTGCATTGACCTTGCGCTTTGCGCGCATCGCGGCGGCGCGGCTATATCGATCTGTCGATCCCGAGGCGGGTCGTATCGACGTGTTGTGACGCGACGGGTTGCGAGTCAGCGCCCGCGCTCGGCACGCTGCCGACGCAGCAGCAGGTAGAGCGCGCCAGCCCCCCCGTCGCGCGGTTGCGCCGGTGCAATCGCCAGGATCTTTCGTCGCAGCTCCACTTCTTCGAGCCATCGCGGAACGGCGCTTTTGAGCACCCCCGGCCCAGTTGGACCGAGACCTCGGCCGGTAATGACGAGCACGCACCGCCGCCCTGCTTCAGAGGAGCTGCGGATGAACGCGGCGAGCGCGAGATGCGCTTCAGCTTGTGTTTTTCCGTGGAGATCGAGACGGGCCTCGATCGGGTGGAGGCCGCGCCTGAGACGCTCGGCATTCGCCCGGTCGATCCCGGAGAAATGCCCGATGGCCGTGGGCCGAGCCTGCCGACCTGCGAGCTTTTCCTCGGCTGTCACCGGCGGCATCGAGACCGATGGCAGAGGAACCGCCGCGGCACGCCTGTGCAGCGGCGTCACACTCCGCACGGCCTCGCGCCACAGCAAGCGGTCGCTCCGGCCAGGCACCGGGTTATTCGTCTTCGCCATCGCCTGCTTTCTGGCGGTCGTCCACGAGAATGATGTGGAGCCGCCTCGGCCCGTGGGCACCGAGCTCGATGCGCTGCTCGATGTCTCCGGTCCGCGAGGGACCGGTGATGAAATTAACCGCCCGCGGCATCGCGCCAGCCGAGCGCAACCGATCCCAGCCATCCTCATAAGTGGCAACAACCTGGCGGATATTCACCACGACCATATGGGTGTCGGGTAGAAAATTCAGGGTTTTCGGAGTGCCTGGCCCGGAAACCAGCATCAAGGTCCCCGTCTCGCCGATTGCGGCGAAGCACGGCGTCAGGCTGACTGCATCTCCTGCCTCTGCCCGTCCGCGTCGGATGCGCAACAAGGGTCGAGCATCCCAAGGGAAGTCATCGAGGCTCGGGTCGGGGGCCAGGACCAGATCAGCCGGGAGGTTTTCGGCCGCGAGATAGCGTGCAACCTCTTCAGGCACCGCGGCCGGCGAAGCCACGCGAGCCACGGTCGCCTGGACCTCCTCGGCCATCGCGACAAACAGGTCGATCCGGCCGGCGTCATCGAGCGCTGTGGCCCGCGCCGGGACTAAATTCCGCCGGTGCGCGGCAACTCGCTCCCGCAGCGCCGTTTCGCGCGCCGCGTCAAGCCGCCCGCGTTTGAGCGCGCGACGGATGCCAGCGAGGATCTGCTCGCGCCCCTCGCTCACTTCCCCGTACGGTCCTTTTGCTGCTCGGACCACAAGCTGTGGAAGCTGCGGCCCTCGGGCGCCGGCATGTCGCGCACCGCGGTCCAGCCATTGGCCAACGGCAGGGTGCGAAAACGAGCGCGGTCCCGGCCCGCCCATCCAAGCGCGCGGCTGAAGAGCTCGACGATCGCATGATAGAGGATCGGCCGACGGGCCATCCAAGCCCACAAGGATAGCGCGGCACGATACACCGGCGGGTTTAGCTTCTCGGCAAATTGCCGCTCTCGCCAGTACCGCATCATTTTCGGCAACGGGATCTTGACCGGACACACGCTCTCGCACCGTCCGCAAAATGTCGAAGCGTTTGGCAGATGCCCGGCTTCCGCGATTCCGATCAGGCTTGGTGTCAGCACCGCTCCCATCGGACCGGAATAGACCCAGCCATAAGCGTGCCCGCCGACGGCGGCGTAAACCGGACAATGGTTCATGCACGCCGAGCAGCGGATGCACCGAAGCATGTCCTGGAACTCGCCGCCGAGCAGCGCACTGCGGCCGTTGTCGAGCAGCACGACATGATATTGTTCCGGTCCGTCGAGATCGCCGGCGCGCCGCGGGCCGGTCGACATCGTCGTGTAGGCCGAGAACTCCTGGCCGGTGGCGGAGCGTGCCAGGAGGCGCAGCAAGGTTGCTGCATCCTCCAAGGTCGGCACGAGCTTTTCGAGGCTCGTCATGACAATGTGGACGCGCGGCAAGGTCTGGGTCAGATCGCCGTTGCCCTCATTAGTGACGATGATGCTCGACCCGGTCTCGGCCACCAGAAAATTGGCGCCGGTAATCCCGACATCAGCGGCGAGAAATTGCGGGCGCAGCACCGCGCGCGCCTCATCGCAGAGCTGGCGTGCCTCGGCGAGCGATCGCGCCGGATCGAGCGAACGATGCTGGGCACGGAACGTGTCGGCGACCTGCTCCTTCATCAGATGGATCGCCGGCGCGATCAGATGGCTCGGCGGTTCGTGTCGCAGCTGGATGATGTACTCGCCGAGGTCGGTCTCGACCGGCGTAATCCCATTTTGCTCGAGGTATCCGTTGAGCCCGATTTCCTCGGCGATCATCGACTTGCCCTTGGTGACGACCTTGGCGTCGACCGAACGGCAGATCTGCAGCACGGCGGCGCGCGCCTCATCGGCTGTGCTCGCCCAGTGAACCTGGCCGCCCGAAGCGATGACGTTGGCCTCGAAGAGCTCGAGATAGAAGTCGAGATGCTTGAGGGTGTGGTCCTTGATCGATTTGCCAATGTCGCGCAGCGCCTCGAACTCGGGGAGCCGCTCGACGGCGAGCCGGCGACGCTCGGGAAACCCGCTTTGCATCAACGCCAATGCCCGTTGCAGGATCGGGTTGGCAAGGCCGGCGCGGGCGTTTGCCTCGAAGGTGCTACTGGTGGCGAGCATATCCTTACCGCGGAACGCCGATCGGTGGGGCTTCTTCGGTCATGCCAGCGAGCACCTCGGCGACATGGCGGACCTCAATCCGCCGGCCATGGCGATGGAGCTTGCCCGCGATGTTCAACAAGCAACCGAGGTCCCCGGCCAAGACCGCCGCGGCGCGGGTCTTGACGATTTCGGCCTCTTTGTCGCTGACCATCTTGTCCGAAATGTCCGGATATTTGACGCAAAACGCGCCGCCAAAGCCGCAGCATGTCTCGGCTCCGGGCAATTCCTTGAGCGTCAGCCCGGCGACCGAGCCAAGCAGCCGGCGCGGCTGGTCCTTAACCCCGAGCTCGCGCAGTCCGGAGCAGGCGTCATGATAGGTGACCTTACGGTCCCAGTGGGCGGCAACCGCCCGCATCCCGCAGATGTCGACGAGAAACGAGACGAGCTCCCAGCTGCGTGCGGCGAGACGCTGGGCCCCCGGCAAAACCGCCGGATCATTGGCGAAAAGCTCCGGGTAATGAACGCGGAGCATCCCGGCACAGGAGCCCGACGGTGCGACGACATGATCGTAGCCCTCGAAGATGTCGAGCACCTGCTGCGCGATCGCCTTAGCGTTGGCGCGGTCGCCCGAATTGTAGGCGGGTTGACCGCAGCAGGTCTGGGCGCGCGGCACCTCGACCGTGCAGCCCGCCGCCTCGAGCAATCTGACAGCAGCAAAGCCGACCGTCGGCCGAAAGAGATCTACCAAACAGGTCACGAAAAGCGCTACACGCATGGGGCCCGGCCATCACCGACTGTCTCAGGCCTTCGGAGATCAGGAAATTAGGGGTTGCGCGGGTCGAATCAACCGGTGGCGGCCCCGGCTTTCCTCTCATTCGATAATCTCGTCGGCGAGGGCGAGGATACGATGCGGGATCGTCAATCCGAGCGCGGCGGCGGTCTTCACGTTGGCCACCAGCTCGAACCGGGTCGGCTGCTCGACCGGCAGGTCCGCGGATTTAGCGCTTTCAGGATCTTGTCGACGAGGGCGGCGGGTGCGCTCGGAATTCTCTCGCCGCAACTAGCCATACGACAATAAACCACCCTCCTCAACGGACTCCCGCCGCTCGTCGATGGCCGGCAAAGCGGTACCGGACGGCACGATTCGGAGCCGGTTCTCGTCTGTCAGCTGGCTCGCGGCACTGGCGGCAAAGGCGTCGTTCAATTCATTTGGCTTGCTCACCAGTCGCGGCGCGGCGTGCAGCCCGAGTTGGGGCGCCAGAGCCTCAATGGCGGCGATGCGAGGAATGCCCCTCGGGCTTCCCGCATAATCCAGAACCGAGATCCGCATTATCGCCGGTACTAGTTCGCGCAACAGCTCGAGCGTTTTGCCGTCGAGCTCTCCGCCGAGCAGGCCGCGCACCACAATCCCAGTTACATTGCCGCCCGGGGGGCCCAGGCTGTTGGCGAGCCCGGCCTCGACGAGATCTAGTTTTTCGATCACGACAATCGGTATCGCGCGGGTAAGGGCATGCACCGGCAGCGCATCGATCATGCCGGCGACGATGAAACCGATGCGCGCACTCTTCAACGTATCCTGAGCACCGGCGCGCCAGGCGACCGTGGCAACCGCCCTGCCGTATCTTAAATCACGGCGGCTCATCCGATAACCACCCTGTTCGACGTCTTCATCGCTGTCCCCGCGACCTGCCAGGCACGTGCGAGTTCCCCAGGGCTGGCGGCTGACCTGCCGCGGATGAAACCATGCGCGGGCGCTATCCGCAGGCCTTCAGCCGACGGGCTAGTTCCGTGGGGAAAGCCGGGACCAATCTACCCGCCGCTCGCGCCGTCAGAGGCGAACCCAATTTTCGCCGCGGAGGCATACGATATTGTCTGTCGTCACGAACCGGGTTGTTTTTTGCTAGTTCAGGAAAACTCCAAATTTTTCTTCAGCGTTTACGACTTGGTTTACCTCCCCGGAACGAGACGGCCGGCGATATCACGCGGCAGCAAGAGGTAGTAGCGGCCGCGCGCGTTCATCACGCCGGCACGGGAGGCCGCCACACGCCCGGTGCCCCAGAAGAGATCGCCGCGCACGGGACCCTTTATGGCGCCCCCGACATCCTGTGCCACGACAAGACGCCGCACACCGTCGGCTGGCGCAAAACGCTCATCGGCTTCGAGCCAGATCGGGATGCCCAGCGCGATGAAAGCTCGGTCCACCGCGAGGCTTCGCTCCGCCGTCAGCACACCTCCTTCAGCGCCGATCGGTCCATCGCCCGACAGCTCGCGAAAGAACACATAGGAGGGATTTTCGCGGCGCAGCGCGGTTCCAGCCGCCGGGTACCGGCTCATCCAGTCGCGGATCGCCATCATCGTCGTCTGGGAACGCGGCATGATACCGCGCTCGACCAGCAGCCGTCCGACCGGCACATAGGGTTGCCCATTCTGCCCGTCATAGCCGACCCTGACCGTCCCCCGACCCTTGAGCCGAACCCTGCCCGAGCCTTGGATCTCAAGAAAAAACGCGTCGATCGGATCGTCGACCCAGAGGAGTTCGAGCCCGTGTCCGGCGAGCGCGCCATCCTCGATCTCGGCTCGGGAATAGCGAGTGGCTATGCCAGGCTCGGACGGGCGACGGTAGATCGGCGTCTGGTAACGCCCCTGACGCTCCCGCGACCCGTTAAGCTCGATCTCATAATATCCAGTGAACAGCCCCTCGCCCGCGCCGTCATCGGCAACAGCGAGCGGGATGAACGACGTCTCGAAGAACCGGCGCGTCGCGGCATCGTCCTCGGGCGGCAGCGCTACGGCGGCCTCGCACAGCGCGCGCCATGCGCTGACGCTCCCGTAATCCGCGATATTCGGCCTGGCATCGAGCGGCGCCGCATCCGGCAGCGTCAAAAACCGGCTGCACGATTTGAGAAACGCCGGGATTGCCGCCGAAAGCCTATCCTTAGTCCATCCCTGAAGCTCGGAGAAGGCGACCGGTTTTAGCGCGAAGCGAGCGGGGCCAGCGTCGTGGCCGAGGCTAGCCGCCAGAAGTGCCAGAACGGCAAGTGTTGCGGCGCGTCGGACTCGCCATCGTCCGGCGCGCGGTCGGCGTTCAATCGCTGCTGGTCGCGACGAGGACCCAATTCGGGTCGGTGGATCGAGTATCGCGCGCAAAGGTCCAGTAATCGGTCTTCTCGACCGGCTGCCCGGGAGAGCCCTCGACGATACTTCCATCCATCGCGCGCGTCACATTGACCTGGTGCGAAACCAGCTTGAGCGTCACCTGCGCGGTGCGGGCGACAAGCTCGGCCTCGACGATGTCTACGCTGTCGAGCCTCTCGATTTGTGTCTCGAGTGCTTCCTTGGCGGCGACGCGCTCGTCGATCGCCATGGCGAAACGGCGAAAGACCTCATCGCTCAGCAACGGCCGTAGCTCTGCCTTGTCGCCCTTTGCAAAGGCCGCGACAATCATCTCGAAAGCGGTGCGCGCACCCTCGATAAACTGCGTAGGATCAAAGCTCGGATCGGCCCGCCGAATGCGGTTCAACCCTTCGGCAACCACATCGGCCGGAGCGGCATCGCCCGCAGATCTGGCGACGCGCTTGTCCGGTTCAACCAGCGTCGCCACCTTATCGGCGGCAGGCGTTGCACGCCGCGGGAACAGATCGCGCCGTCGCTCGTTTCCGGTTCGCCGACCGAGAACGCTGCGCAGCCGCAGCACCAGGAACCCGGCGACCATCGCGAACAAAATTATGTCGAAATACTGAAACTCGCCCATTGCCTTCCGTGCCCCGTCGCTGTCCTGGGAGCACCGGGACCCGGCCCTCACATCGACTTCAGGTCAGATAGGACGCCGGTAGCGCTACGACAAGCGCGGTCTGCATGGGGCGTATCGGACCAAGGACCCGGATCATCCGGGCTCTTTATGGGCAAACCGAAACGCGAAGGCTTGGTGTGGGACCACGTTGGTCACACATTGGGGGCGCATCAAGGCGGTTACCAGGCTCAAGCTGTCGAGTGGCGCGGTGTTGCGAATCGATCCCGCTCGGGCTAACCGCGGAGCGAAGCGGCTTTGTTCGCCGGTTACGGGATATGCCCGCGGGCACAGGAGATCTATATGGCGGTAGAGACCACAGGTAACGGTGCCGGCGGTGCACAGACGACGAACCCCGCCGAGCCACAGCAGCTGATCCTGAACGCCCAATACATCAAGGATCTGTCGTTTGAAAACCCGCGAGCGCCGCAGAGCCTGATCCAGCAGACCACCCAGCCGGAGGTCGAAATCAACGTCGATGTAAAGGCGAACAACCTCGGTCCCGAAGTTTTCGAAGTGGTCTTAACCATCAATGCTACGGCGCGGGCGCAGGGCGACACAGTGTTTCTGGTCGAGCTCGCCTACGGATCCGTCGTCACGATCAAGAACGCGAGAGCAGAGTTGCTGCCAGCCCTGGTCTTGGTCGAGACCCCGCGAATTGTCTTCCCTTTCGCGCGCGCGATTATCGCCAATGCGACGCGCGACGGTGGTTTTCCACCTTTGATGATCAACCCGATCGATTTCGCCGAGTTGTTGCGCCGGCAACAAGCGAACACGCAAGCCGTCGGGTCGGCCAGCACCGCACTCGCTTGAGGCTTACGCTTCGGCGAGCCAGAGGGGCTCGCTAATCGTTTTAAGCATCGCCAAGTGAGCGACAAGTTCTTCTGCCGAGGGCGCGTGCGGTCGCGGTGGACGCGCAACCCGCGCGACGTCAATCGTGAGCACCGCTGGTAGCGCAAAATCGAGCCCCGGCTGTCGCCCGCCGAGCAGCTCAAGATAAACCGCCGCTAGGAGATTACAGTCGATCTGTGCGCCATGCTCGACACGACCCGAGAGGTCGATGGCAAAACGGCGGCACAACGCGTCGAGGCTCGCGGGCGATCCTGGGAAGCGGCGGCGCGCCATCGCCAACGTATCGATATAACCCGATGTGATCGG
>Ga0306921_10008922_pt1 | contig 10611 bp, 6 predicted proteins | sample sta12Cox44000080_FD_203760 | JGI IMG/M metagenome (GOLD analysis project Ga0306921, IMG submission 203760) | Lab enrichment of tropical soil microbial communities from Luquillo Experimental Forest, Puerto Rico - statoxic.12C.oxic.44.000.080 (v2)... | ecosystem: Environmental > Terrestrial > Soil...
ATTGCCGTCGGCGCGGGATTATACAATAAGCTCGATGTGACGCCTTGCAGAAAAGTCTGCAGGCTAGCAAACGTGGCCTGGCCAAACTGGCTGAGTGCGAGAGTTTCGTTACTTTGAAACTGTTGCAGCCATACGCCGAAATCGAGCTGGTGCCTGCCGCGCGTCGGGCCCACGGGGTCTTCGTAGGTGAACAGGTTGCGTGCCAGCTTCAGGTTACTGGCATTGTTGCTGCCGGCCAGCCCGATTTGCTCCTGCGGATTGGAGGCCGCGCTTCCGCCGACTACCACTGCGCCGACCTGGTGTCCGATCAGGAATCCCGGGACGCTTCCAGCGGGCGTGCCGGGTGTGGGCTCGCCAGTGAAGAAGTATCCCGCGCGCGAAAAGCCGAAGCGCTCAGTGTTCAACAACGTCGGCGAAAAGACGTGCGTCCACTCCAGACTGAACACCTGCTCGCGCTGCGTCAATACGTCCGTGCTGTAAGGGTTGATGGTGGTTGGCGTGAGATCATTGCCGTCGTCGATGGTATAGACCGCCGAGAAGTTGTCTTTTGCGGAGAACACGTGGTCAAGCCGGGCATTTCCAAAATACTCGCGAATTGTCTGCAGCGGGCTGCTGAACACCTGGGCGATTCCATTGAAGTCAGGAGCGTTGGCCGCAGGGGTTGGCCACGGATTGAGCAGCGGCTGAACGCTGGGGACTGCAGCCGCGCGCGACGCAAGATCGGGCACGAACGCCACCGAGGTTTGATGCAGGTTCTGCACGAACCCCTCGAAGTTCGCAAAGAAGAAGGTTTTGTCCTTCTGGATCGGCCCGCCCAGGGCGGCGCCAAATTGATTGCGCTGGAACAGTGGAGCGGAGCCCTGGTCGAAGTAGTTGGGAGCATCCAGGGCATTGTTGCGCAAATACTCATACACCGAACCATGCAATTGGTTGGTGCCAGACTGGGTCACGATGATCACTTGAGCCCCAGGCCGTTTGCCGTACTCGGCGCCGTAGGAGTCGCGCAGCACGTTGAACTCGCGCACTGCTTCGACACCGATCAAGTCCCCGCTCGGAACACCCGGCTGCATGTTGTTTTCCGCCGCGCCGGTGAACTCCACGCCATTGAGCAGGAAAAGGTTCTGCTGTGGGCGATTGCCCGAGACCGAGAAATTGTTGCCGGTCGTGGAATTCGAAACTCCGATGCCGCCGGTTTTCTCCCAGGTGAAATTCACGATGCCCGGATTGAGCGTAAGCAGAAGATCATAGCTCCTGCCATTCAGAGGCAGGGCTTTTACTTCTTTCTCTCCGACCAGACCCGAGATGTCCTGCGTGGTCGCGTGGACGAGTGCAACGTCCGACTCCACCTTCACCTGCTCGGTGACCTAGCCGACTTTCAGGCTGAAGTCGGCCGTGGCATCCTGGCCCACGACTAGCAGAATTCCCGTGCGGACCTGTTCGGAAAAACCTGCCTTTTTGGCGCGCAGCTCGTAATGACCAATAGGAAGAGCCAGCAGTTCGTACATGCCCGCCTGGTTCGTGACTGTGGCACGAGCGATACCGGTTTCCTGGCTGGTCGCAGTGACAGTTGCCCCTGAAACCACTGCGCCGGTTTGGTCGGTGACGCGTCCGGATAGAACGGCCGAGACCTGCGCTGCAGCTATATGGGGAAGGCAGCAGAGGCATAAAAGCGAGAGGGTGGCAGTCCACGAACGCAGCCTAATCGACACTAAGATCTCCATTCATTGCCGTAACGGCGGTCCCGGCAAGCGGACGGTGATTGCTGCGGGCAGTTCGGGAAAGAGAACCAGTCAACCAACGGCGCTCAAAGGCATAGATCTGAACGCACGCGCCCTTCCCCAAAACAGGCGCGCGCCCGGTCAAGTCAGTCGATTTAATCGACTTAGACCACCATAGTCAAACGTTTCAGGTCGGTATGATGATCATCACTTCAGTGGACTTGATGAGAGCGGCGGCAATCTGGCCTTTTTTCAGGCGCAATTCCCGCACGGCGTCGGCGGTAATGATGGAGGTGATGTACTGCTCGCCGATGGACAGGGTGACCTGGGCGAGGAGGCCGCTGATCTTTATGTCTGTGATTCGACCAATGAGCTGGTTTCGTCCACTGATTCGCCGGAAAGTGCGACGGCGTTTGTCGGGGGTACCGGAAGCTGTGATGGGTGGGAGCAGCCGGTAGACTTCCGCCTCGGGTATGCGGTGATGGCCGCCAGCGGTTTGAACGCTTTTCAGTTTGCCCTGGTAGATCCATTGCTTGATGGACGAATAGCTGATTCCCAGGACTTGCGCGGCATCACGCGGTGTGTAGAGCTTCGGCATAGGCGTCGATCGTTGTTACGCAAGCATAGCGAGGTTCTGAATGAAGGCGCAATTCCAATCGAGTCGCAGGAGGAGTCGAATGAGATCTCGTTTTCTGTGCAGCGTTTTCGGTCTGCTGTTTATCAGCCTCGACTCAGTGCACAAAGCTTGCAGGTCGTCGATGCGGAGGGCCACTCTAACACCTTGAGTGCTGCGCAGTTTGCCGAAAGGCCGCGGGTGACAATTAACGTGCGAGAGCACGATACGCCAGTACAATTTGAAGGCGGACCGCTCGCCACCCTGCTCTCGTCCATAGGCATTCAATTGGGCGACAAATTAAGAGGACCGCGGCTGACTGAGGCGCTGCTGGTCGAGGCGAGTGATGGCTACAAGGTCGTCTTTGCGTTAGCGGAATTTGACAAGGCATTCGCCACGCGGGAAATCATTTTGGCTGACAAGCGGACGGCAAGGCCCTAGACGCCAAAGAAGGTCCGTTCCGGATCGTTGCGCCAGGCGACAAACGGCCGGCACGCTGGATTCGTCAGGTCACCACGTTGAGGATCGTTGTAGTGAAATAAAGCTCTCTTAGTTGCTTCCGGATTATTCATGAGCTTGTGTTGCCGCACAGCTACGAGACGGGTGGCATGGGACGTACTTATTCGCGTGGACACTAGAACACCTGAAACACAGCGGCTTGCGCGAGGGCTTTCGGGTTGTATAGTCTTTGCACTAACTATGGCAAGTGCTTTTTGTTGAGCGCGACGCTAGGTGTCTCGATTATGCTCTGCGTGCTGTTGCAGGCACCCATATCGACTGCGTCTGACTATTCACTGCAAGGGATTGTGTGAAAGACCGATCGGGCGCCGTGGTCGTCAATGCCGACGTCACACTTCGCACGGCGACGCAGGAATTCACACAGACGACAAGATCGGATGGCACATTCAGTTTCACCGGACTCGACGTGAGTAGTGGGACATTGGCCATTTCGGCGAAGGGCTTTGCGGTCAGTATGACCGAGTGGCGTGCCGGCGATAACGATCTGGCGATCACGCTGCAGCCCGCGATGGTGGAGCAAAGCCTCGATATAACGGCGACGCGGACCGCTATTCTTCCGGCCGGCATTGACGATTTCCAGTCCCAGCCCGACGCGGTGAGCGTCCGCCAGGAGCAGCATCAACAAGGGGGAGCGCTGGCGACCGATGATAAGCTGCGCAACGTGGCAGAATTCTCGTTACTGCGCCGTTCCGGCAGCCAGACGGCCAATCCCACATCACAGAGTGTCTCTCCGCGGTTTTGGAGCAAACGGAGCCAGCCGCGCGCGTTGGTATTGGCTGATGGCATTCCGCTTAACGATCCCTTTGGCGGTTGGATCTACTGGGCCCGCGTACCTCAATCGACTCTCAGCCAAGTGCAACTGGTTCCGGGAGGCGTATCGGCTCTCCACGGTAATGACGCGGTGGGCGGGGTGATTGACCTCGAAACCAAATCGGCGATACAGACCGATGGGTTTGTTGAAGGATCGTACGGCAACGAGAACTCGACTTCGGCTCAGGGTGGGGAGCACTTCGCTTCGGCAAATGGGCGCTCGTCGGCAGTGGTGAAGGCTTTCGAACCGATGGCTACATTGCTGTTCCAGCAGACCTACGTGGCCCAGTCGATACGCAGGTGAATTCACAGTACGGCTCAGGGACGGTGCGCTTGAAACGCATTTTCAGTGACCGCGGCCGTATGTTTCTTAACGGTTCGCTCTATGGCGAAGACCGTAACAACGGGACTCCATTACAAGTAAACAACACGACTGTGCGCCAACTTGCGTTGGGCACTGATTGGAACAGCCGGGAAGTCGGTCTGTTTACGCTACGCCTGTATGGCGGGACGCAGAACTACCACCAAACATTTTTGTCGATCGCAGCTGACCGCAATAGCGAATCTCTGACGAATATCCAATACGTCCCTGTGCAGCAAATGGGCTTTATGGGACAGTGGTCAAAGCAACTCGCTGCTCGATTCACACTGCTGGCTGGCCTTGACGGAGTGTACGTCGAAGGGTTCCGCAACGAGACCAGGTTTTCTCTGGGCAAGCCCAGAGCGCATCTCTCGAATGGAGGTACGCAGGAGTCGCTTGGTGCCTTCCTTGAAGGTATCGTGCAACTGGCGCGAAGATGGTCGCTGACGCTGTCAGGCCGCGAGGACCTGTGGAGCAACCTCGATGCCAGTGCCACGCGCGTGCCGGTGAAGGGCAACACAACCGTCATCAATTACGGGGACCGTGGACAGAACGCGTTCAACCCGCGACTAAGCACGTCCTACCCCATGAACAATGGCATCACTGTCTACGCCGCTGTGTACCGTCCCTTTCGGGCGCCAACGCTCAACGAACTCTATTTCAGTTTTCGAGTGGGTAACGTGCAGACGCAAGCCAATCCATATCTAAAGGCTGAGCACGTTTCTGGCGCAGAGGGCGGCGTCAAAGCCACGCTGAGCCGTCGCGTTACAGTCCGTGGGAGCTTCTGCTGGGGATATACGACAGACCCAGTCGAAAACGTGACCATCAGTAGCACACCGCAATTAATTACGCGAGTACGTCAGAACCTTGGCGAAACACGGTCCTGGGGATTCCAGGCCGGAACGGACCTGCAACTCACGTTCGCGGTTCAGCTGAGCGCTACGTATCAGTTCACTCAATCAACAGTGGTCAGTTATCCGGGCCATCCAGCGCTCGTCGGAAATCGGGTGCCGCTCGTGCCACCGAACGAATTTGTGTTTCAGGGAACGTGGGCTGCTCCATTCCGAGGAAACCCTGAAGGTTGTGGCCGATCAGCGTGCAGTGCCGGGTGCGGGTGAGTGGTTAGGAATGCCCGCGCTTTGCAAGCAAGTGTTTGGCTGATGCTGTCATGTATCGAACGAACGCCTGTGCTTGACAACGCATTTTAGAAACGGATTGCGGTTATCACTAAGGGCTTCCGGCGGACTTCACTTCGGCTGGGCGGACGTCAAAAGGTACGCCAAGAGCGACTCGGCGGCGTTGCTCTCCTCGGCCGATGCGCGCGCATCATACTTTCTCAGTACGAACCGCGCCGTGTCGTACACGGAAGACCACATCCATGGCGCACTCACGCGTCTGTATAGATCTTGATATCCCTTTTCGAGCGATGCCCGTCTGCTCGCGAGTTTACCGGCTGCGACGGCTTTGTACAGCTGCAATTCCGTTTGGCCGACGACACTCCAGAAATCCGGATCGCCCAGGCTCTTGGCTTCAAGACTCGCGCATGTGGCCTCGACGACGGATTCATCAAAACCCTTCCACCCACGCCGGCCCGCGTTCAATGCTGCTTCAGCTGCCAAGTAATTCAGCGTCGGGTAGAATACATCAGATGCCCCAGTATCTCGTCCGATGGAAGCGGCTCGTTGATAGTGCAGTTTCATAGCTTCGATGGCTTTCTGTTCCTCCATTCGGCGCCCGGTCGCCGCTTCAATCAGAGCCAGTCGTTTGCAGGCTGAGCCGTACATGCTCTCCCTCTCCATTGTTGGATGAACAGCAACCAACTTCTCGAGCAGGTGCAATGCTTCTTTCACTGCCTTGCGTGCCGAACTCCGGGACATCTGGAGCTTACGATCGGAAGCCGCCAGCGATCGTCTTGCAGCCTTTCGGCTCCTGGCATCCGCCAGCCGCTTGCCGTTACCCCCCTCTTTCTGCTGCAGGGCCATCTGGTCACGCTCTTTCTGCGCCGCCTCAACTGTCTCCCAAGCCAAGCGCACGCGGATGTTGGCGAGCTGCTCGGCCGCCTTGAGCGAGGCTGTACCATCCTCCGCGTTCACCGCTTGTTCGTACCAGCGGATCGCACCTTCAAGATCGCGCGCTGCCGCGTGCGCTACTCCGAACAACTCGGCGACAGAACCATTCTTTCCCCATTTCGGTCCAAATTGTTTTTCCAGCGAGAACACCCGCTCGAGCTGCGCCTGCGGTTTGAAGTGCTGGAACTTTGTTTGAACGGCGATCGTTTCCAGCGCGAGTTTAAGAGCGGTCTCAGATGCAACTCCCGCGAACTCGTCTGCAGATACTCTCGTGGAGAATGTTACTTCGGCACCGTCGCGCCGCAAGACCCAATTCGGGTCTCCGTAGCACTGATACGCCGCCCAGGTATTATCCTCTTTCTTGTAGGCTGATTCGCGTGCCTCGGCCACCGCATCGATGAAACGATTTCCGCGCAACAACGCCGTGTAGAAGGTCGTCGCGAAGGTGCTTGCTCCCTCGTCGTCCACTGCCCATCCTGCGGCAATGACGCATCGTACGCCGATTCCAATCAACCGTTCCGCGACCCCGGCAGCAAAGCGCACGCGATCGGAAATTTGTCGCGTATTCGCTCCGAGCAGCTGATCAATGTTGCGTGCCGCCAGGTGGCAGCAGTTCACGAATACCAACTCGGGCACGGTTCGCATGGTAGCAATCTCGGCGGGACCGAGAAATGTTCCGTTGGACAACACGACACCTCCCAGCCCCCCGTCGTTGGCGAACAGCTCCCCATGGCCCGATATATGTACGATGCGCCATGGGCGTTCCAGCAGCGTGTTGATTACTGTACGCGCGTCAGGTCCAGGCTTAGCGGCATCGTCGCTGACAAGGCCTTTGACTCGCTCACCCAGCGCATCGGGACTTTCCAGACGCTTCAACACGGCAAACGCTTCGTCGCGCGCGCCAGCGAGGCGGGGGTAATCGGCTGGGCATTCGGGTTCCCCGATCACTAACGCGCTCGCACCAACATCGGCGTCACGTACCCGCTGACGGAAATCAGTGGCGCGCAACTTACGGAGCAGCTTCGTGCGAATGGCCCATGGCGTTCTTTCGGCATCACTGTCGTTGTCGTCTGTGTCGAGCAGTTCCCATGGAATTCCGGCAGTTCCTGAGTCGAGTTCAATCTGCAACTCTCCGGTGCCTGAAAAGAAGGCTTCCATCTCCACGGGAACCAAAAGCTTGAATAGCGTGCGACCGATCTGCCGATCCTGATTCTGGGCGCTCGCAGCAGTGGACACCAGATCTCTCAACAATTGACCTTGCGTTTGTTGTGCACGCACTTCACTGCGTGCGCGTTTCGTGTCCAGGGTGTAGTTGATTGAGGTCTGTCCGTTTCCCACCTGCACGGATTCGGCGGTAATGAAGTCGTAGTCTACACCGCGATATCCAAAATCCAACGGTCGTGGAAGCGGTCCCGTACCAACCCTCACCTCGTCGGCGATTTCATAGCGTTCTGGAGCGGCCGCAGCCTCGATCTTTAACGCGCGCCAAGCTTCAGTGGCGCGGTCCAGGTACAGTTCGATCAGGCGCAGTTGGCGCACGCGCGGCCAACTCTTGCCGTCGCCTCCCCGACCTCCTCCCAACAGTTGGTTGGCCTGGTAGACAGCTTCCGCGATCCGTTGCGCGGCCTGCCCCGCGCTAACACCGATGCCGCCGCTACCCAGAAGAGTGGCCGAGAGATCGAAGAACACCGGCGCTTTTTTCTCTAATTCAGTTGTGCGCTGTGACCATGCGATCACCGCTTGTCGAACCGTGTGTACTAAGTCAGCAGCGTTTAGTTTGCCCTCTTCACCTAGCCCGGCTACGATAACGGCCTTCGGACGCGGCATTCGCTTGGGGCTTTCTGGACTGATCTGCGTGTTCAAGAAGACTTGGTATGTGCCGGGCCCCAGAGGATAGATCCCAAGAGCAAGCGAATGCTTCATCGAGCCACCAATCAGGTTATCCATGACCGCCTCGGTGCCGGTCAGACGCGTCGAGCGATAATGCCCAATCAGAAGAGGCTCTTTTTCGAAGGTCAGATCACCATTGACAACGGTGATTTTCAAAGGTGGCTGGGAGGGTCGCGGTGCAGCCGATCCTGGAGCAGCCTTCGCACGAACTCGTGTCTGTGCCGGTTGCACTTGTGTGCCTCCGGACGCGGCAGGCGCCAGGCCCGTCACTCCTTCACGCACCAACCTCCGATCGGGGAGGGGAGCGAGCGGGTCTATACGCTTTAATGGTTGTTGTATGCCTGACAGTGCTCGTACGAGGAAATCCACCGTCTCGGGCCGAGTGAAGAAGTTAACATGGGTGACTGAATCGACCCGTAAATTTCCTCCGGGACCGTAGCATCCGATGCGAGTCGCCGGAAGGAAAGTCCCGCCGAGCTGAGCCACGCGCCAGCCCCCCTCTGAGGGCACAACTAGGTCGTTGGCCGATCCAAAGAACTGGTCGATCCCGGTGTCCAACATTCGCAGCAACACGTCTCCGGTCGGGTTGTAGTTGGCTACCAGCGCTGAGTACGCGTCCGGCGGTGGTCCTGGTGGACGCTCTAGTTCAGCAATCAGGTTTCCCGCTCCATCCATCGAGTGCAACCCCGGGAGATCACCGGAAGCATGCCGCGCAATCCAGACTAGACCATTGGCGACGAACGCCGCACCGGTCGTAAATGGATTGTCTGGAAATAATTCGAGCAGATTTGCGACCCACCCGACTGTGTCTCCCCAGCGCTGGGGTGTCGCAAGAGGCGTCCCTTGGTTGGGCGAAGCTACCAACACGGCGCGCCCAAGCTTAAATCGCTGTGCCAGTGGTCCAAACACCTGGGCACGCTCCACGAGATTGCGCAGGACTAGCCCGCCTCGCGAGTGCGTGACCACATCAAACGTGGTGGTATGGTCGGGCAGGCCCTCGAGCAGCATTCGGGCATTCTCTTCGGGAGTGCGGCTAATCGTGAAGTGATCGAAGGCGAAGATGCGGTCGCCGTAAAATGGCTTCACGCGATCAAAGAAATCAGACGCTGCGAGTCCTTTGTACGCAGATGCCGCGTTCGAGAGTGTACCGTGAACGAAGAGAAGCGACCGATCAGCCACAGTGGGTGTTCCCGCTTCAAGCGCCCCCTTGGCCAGCGTCTCTCTCGTAACTTTCAGCCAACCTTCCTTTAGCCTAGCGTTGCTCCAGGCAGACCTCTCAAAGCTTGTTGCCAGTTTGGGAAGCAGGAAGCTCACTGCTTTGTCGGCCGGAGCTTTGCCTACCTTGATAAGAACCGCCTTGATGACCTTACTTCCTAGTCCTCGCTTACCTGTCGCGACGTCTCTGGACCGCACTGTAACGACGAAACGGACCTGATTGGGTTGCCTTGCGCCGCGACTCGTAGATTGAGTCGGCAGGTGAAAGGTCAGCGCACCCGACGAATGCCGAATGGCCAGAATCGCTGTTTCCCCAGCGTCAAGGTCGCAAGAAAAGTCGAGCGCGCCGGGCGTTGCCGATTGACCGCGGATTGCTGTAGACGGTTGCGCGGCGAATTCCTCCGCGACTTCCGACTCCTCTGTCAGAAATTCTGTCGGGAAAGCCGACGTGGTCGCGGCAGCCACCGATCGCGATCCCCGAGACACAGCGGCCTCTCGGATGGACCAATCGGGAGAATTGAGCTGAATCGGCATGGGACGATACCTGCCTTTGGTGGGATCACTTGTCCACTCGAATTTCCGTAACCCCACGCATCGACTGCAGTCGTTGGGCTCAGAGAACTTCCGCTTTGCTAGCCGATGAGGACCCCGGATTCCTCAGCCCTTGGCGTAAAGAACACCCAATTATGCTTGCGCAAGGCTTGCAAGCCAAGCACATTCTGGCTTTCTCTAAGTAAGCCAACGGACGTCTGCTGGACCCGTGAAACTGGATGGGAAAGCAGAATTGACGGTCATTCACGACACGGTTCAGAAGCTGGTTTAGGGGAAACCGTTCACAAAAGATCGCAGGGTGTGGAGAATTCGAAGCCTACCGCGACTTCTGCCCTCGTTAGCGCTGAATCTGCGATCTATCTGCGCTCTGTTTGCCGGATCACCACTGCCTTTCATGGTCTTAGATGTCATCCGCTGACCTGTATGTTGTTGAATTTATGCTTAAGGAGGATTCGATTCCTTCCGCGCTCACCATTTCTTCAATGATTTACCCCGGAAAAAGGCCGCACGGAAGCACTTTGTTTTGGGCGACGAAGGAATAGATTTACAGTGTGGTTTAGAATCAATCGATTAATAAAGGGCCGGGATGGCGGAACTGGCAGACGCAGCGAACCCAAAAGCCTATCATCATTGTCATTGTAAGTCATAGTGCTTAAAAGACTATTGCCATTCCGCCGCAGATCGCATATCTTACACATTCCTTACACAGCTTCCACATTTGGTCACATAGACTTACACAGTTTCCACGTTTTGCATATATAGAAGATACCGATGCCCGAACAGCATACCGTCCTCGGTGGCAAAGTTTACGTCTACAAGCGTCCCAAAAGCAGCTCGTGCCAGTGCTCAACCTATCTGGCGGCC
>Ga0306921_10008925_pt1 | contig 10609 bp, 10 predicted proteins | sample sta12Cox44000080_FD_203760 | JGI IMG/M metagenome (GOLD analysis project Ga0306921, IMG submission 203760) | Lab enrichment of tropical soil microbial communities from Luquillo Experimental Forest, Puerto Rico - statoxic.12C.oxic.44.000.080 (v2)... | ecosystem: Environmental > Terrestrial >...
CGATATGGGACCGCCGATCTACTCGTCGGCCCGCCCCATAGCCGGTTAGAGATACCAGTGTGGGTGCCAACGTCATCCTCAACTACTGTTTCGGCTTCGCTGCCGGTGACGCGCCCTCGTTCGATAATGGCTAGCCGGATGACTGTGGCGCTAGGTCGGATCGATGACCAGGAGTGCAGCGATCTCTTTGTCGAACTTAAGATCCGCCATCTGATTCCCTCCAATCCGGACGGGGAGACAGCGATATTAGCGCAGTTGAAAGTTCACGGGCATTACCTCCCGGCAGGTCGGCGAGATCCTAGACCCAGCAAGACTCTCGATTTTCGGCGGCTGCCTGCGTGCTTGCGACGAAATCGCACACGAGGAAATTTCAAGCCGTCTGCGAAGCTGCCACTTGCGATTCGGTGGCATGGCGACGAGAGAACCGTAGCGTCAGTATTTACGCGCTCTTTTCCGGATACAGCCGCGCGAACTCCGGGTCATCGTGCAGCAAAGCAAGATCGGGATCGCGCCGCGCCCAAACTGCGTCTCTGAATCCCGCCTCCCAGGCTCTGCGTAACGCACCCAGCGCCTCCGGCTTCTTCTTCAAGGTGCAGTAAACACACGCGGCATTATAGAGAATGGTGGTTTCGTTGGCCCGCAGGGTCATGGCCAAATTGAGTTCGCGTTCGGCATCTTGCACTCGTCCTAGCTCTGCATAGTACCCGCTCGATAGGACCCGAGCGCGAGCGTCCTCCGGGACCTCCTTCAGGTAGTTCTCGATCGCAACCGTGCATCTCTGCAACACGTTGCTGCGGGCCTCCTTCTTGCCCGTGGCGCCGAGAGCATTCATGATTGGCACATACACGTTGTAGTCTTCGCCGCTGGCTGCGATTGCTGTTTCTGCAATGTCCGCAACCTCCTGATAGCGACCGGCTGAAAACAGAGCTCGGCAGAGGAGGTAATAAGCTCCTTCGCAGTCCTCCTTTCGCTCGATCGCCTTCTTGACCTTTCGCACCGCTTCGTCATGCAATTCCGCCGCGTGGAGTACCCATGCTTGACTGATAAGCGTCTCGGGCATGTCCCACCGCAGCGCCACCGCCTTGCTGGATGCCTCTCTCGCGCGCTCAACCCATATCTGATCGCGGGTGAAGTTGCAGTAGAACATCGCACACGCATTGGCGATGGCGGCATAAGCAAGCGCAAAGCTCGGGTCAAGGCCCACCGCGTTCTCGAACATTTGCAGCGCGAATTCAAAGTCTTGTCGCGTAAGCCGCCGCGCGTAGCGCTTTCCGCGCAAATAAAGATCGTAGGCTTGCAAATTTTCAGTCGGTTTGTCCGCGAGGGCCTCGAGTTCTTGGGGCGAAAGCGTCACACGCAAAGCTTCCGCAATCTTCCGCGCCATTTCGTCCTGTATTTCGAAAACGTCCTTCATCTCGCGGTCGAAACGCTCCGACCAGAGTGGAAAATCCGTACGCGTATCGACGAGTTGCGCGCTTATGCGTAGACGCGCGCCGGAACGGCGCAAGGTACCGGTGAGCACGTAAGCTGCGCCCAATTGTTGCCCGATCTGAGCGGGAGTCACGGGCTTGTCGCGATACGCCAAAACCGTAGGCCGCGAAAACGTGTTCAGCCCTCGAAATTTCGACAACTCGGTGATCACATCTTCGGTAATTCCGTCGCGCAAATACTCATCTTCTTTTGCTCCGCTCAAATTTTCAAAATAGAGGACAGCGACGGACTTGCCAGTCTGTTTCGGGATGCCGGGATCAGACTCAGTTTTTTCCTTTGCGCGACGTTTCCCTGATTCCAGATCGCGTCTCAGACGCGCCAAATCGGTTTTCAATTCCGTGGCCGTTTGGCAGCGCAGATTGCGGTCCTTCTCAAGCGTCTTATCGAGAATTCGAACGAAATCCGGCGGCAGCGCTGGATTCAGTTCGTTGGCCGGCCGAGGATCACGATTCAGAATCGCATCAAAGATGGTCGCCGAAGTTTCTCCCGGAAAAGGAAGCTGGCCGGTGGCCACCTATAGAGGACCGTGCCCGTCGAAAACAGATCCGTGCGAGCATCAACAAGTGCGCCGCGAGCCTGCTCAGGCGACATGTAAGAGATGGTGCCCACGGTCAACCCGGGCGAAGTTAGCTCCGCGCCAACCGTTTCTGCGCGGCCCACTGTTGCTCCGAGTCCCCGCTCTTCCTGGCTGACTTTGGCCAAGCCAAAATCGAGAATCTTCATTTGGCCGCGCTCTGTGAGAAACAGATTCGCAGGCTTGATATCGCGATGAACGATTCCCTTGGCGTGAGCCGATTCGAGGGCGTCGGCAATCTCGATGGCGAGCGGCAAAAGCCGGTCGATCTCGATCGGCTTTCCGTTCATTTTTTTGGCGAGCGTCTCACCATCGAGCAATTCCATAACGATGAAATGCCTGCCTTCGTGCTGCTCGATCGCATGGATCGTGCAAATATTCGGGTGATTCAGGGATGAGGCGGCGCGAGCCTCGCGTTGAAAGCGCTCGAGCAACTGGCCGTCTTGCGCCATTTCCGGCGGCAAAAATTTCAATGCGACGCGGCGGACAAGCTGGGAATCCTCCGCCTCGTACACGATACCCATACCGCCCGCGCCGACCTGCTTCAGAATTTTGTAGTGGGACAGCGTTTGACCGACCAGGGTGGGGGAGTCCATGAGCGCCACATTTTAGATGCTCGCCAGAGGGCAGTCAACGAAAGGGAGGCCGCGGCGGCCTTAGCAAGCCGCTACTTCTCATCTGCCGCGTGTACTCGTGGGCCTCGCGAAGTTGCTCGAAGGTCGCTACCTCGTAGCCGCTTTCACGCTCTTCTCTTAACATCGTCGCCGGGTTGCTCATAATTTCCGCACGAGTTTTTGAACGTGGCGATGATGCACAGCGAGCCGACGCGCTAGAGCACGAGCAGACCACTTTCGCCCATGGTAGGTGAACCATTGCCAAACCAAATGCCGAATTACGTAGCTCTCTCGCGAGCTGCGCCACGGCCGCCAAGGACAATGCCTGACTCGGTCCTGATAAACGCATTATAAAAGGCTGTCTCGACGTCAGCGTACGACTTGCAGCCGTCAAAATTGCGGTGTCATCGTGGATGCGAACCTTCACATCCGGGACCTCAATCTCTTTGAATTCAAGACGGAGGTCGTTTAGCACGCCCTCCTTCGACAACACAGAACCGTCCGGACGAACGAGCATGTAGTCATCGGAATAGATCGCTGCTAATTCATCCCGCCTGGCTCTTCAGAGCGCCGTTGAAAAGGTCTACGTGCGTCCTGAGCACCTCCGCCTCGGTCATTTTGCGTTCTCCGCCGTCTGACTCAACGGCTGGACGGCGCGTACCGAACTCCAGAGCGCCCACCCGGGATTAACCCGGTTCGGATAGAGCTGCAGCATTTTTGTCGTATAGCTCTTGAGCAGTTTTAGTTGTTGCCTAATCGGTCGAAATCGCGGATGTACTGCCGAGTTTCTTCGATGACCCTTGGATTGTCGTCGTTTTCGGGTCGCTTATGCGCGGCGACTACTGCCCGTGGGTTGAGCGACTCAATCTTGTCGAGCGCGGCAATCCACTCACGTCGCGTTTGCGGATCCAACTCGACCAGATACAAATGGACATCGTTGTAGGCAGCGTCTCCAGCAACGACGAGCCCAATCGAAGGGACATGCAAACAGGTCGTGGAAGCCGTGTCGGTATGGCCGAGTTCCAAGGCAACCAATTCGTTTCCTCCAGATCGATCTCGTTCGCCTTGAGTTCCTCCGCGATTACTAGTTTCTTTGGGATCTGGCCCGGGAATGCCGCGTTCCAGATGGCGAGGTATTCGGGCGAGGCATTCAGGTGCATAACCTTCACAACGTTCGGCGTGGCGACCACGCTGGCTTTTGGAAATCGTTCCAGAATTGTGCCGACTCCAAACCAACTGATTTTTCGCTTTCGACGATCCAACCGGAGCATCAGGACCTCCGTTGAGCTGAGCGTCTTGAGGGGAGGGCGACCAAGGCGGATACCTTTCGCTTTGGCAGTAGCAAGGCCACTTCGGACCCGCGAGCGAATAATTCGCGTTCAAATTCCGCAATGGTTGAGAAGACACCAAACACCAGTCGCCGTTCGGCATGCTGGTGTCTACACCCTCGTGCAGCCCGTGTTTACACTCACGGACCGTGAGAACGAAACTAAGATCGAACGGCAAGCCGGACAAGTGCTTCGACGATCGGGATTTCCGAGTCTAGTTCTTCTGAGGTTCGCCGCCGCGCTGCTCGCGCAGCGCCCCAGAGATAACCGGGAGCCATGTTTCAGGGCCGTCTAACTTGACGTTATAGTCGGCACCATCAAGCTCCAGAATGTTTGGAGGATTTAAGGCGAGAATTTGAACGCTGGGAAACTTCATCTTCAACCACGCGACCATCTCTTTTCGAACTTCCTCAGAAGCCGCGTGCCCAACGATGAAGAGGTCAATGTGCAGCGGCAAGTTTAATAGACCCTTCGCCGAGTCGTTGCCGACGACAGAAACTACTTCGAATCCATGTTTTCTCAATACCTCAGTGCGGTCCGGAGCCAGCCTTTCGTCGTAGGAGATTAGGAAAACCACTGGCTTCGTTTTGTGAGACACGCCAACATTTAGGCGGATGATCACTTCCCTTGTTTGGAGATTTATCATGAAACATTCATTGTCCGTGCTTTTCACTAATTCGTGTAACTTGAGCCGGGCATTCTCCAAACCCGACACGCGGCCCCGCCACAGCAGCGTACCCTCGGAGACCTCGAACAGGTCATATTCCCGTTCCATAGAAGGCTCCCACCTTCTGAAAGGCTTTGCGGCGAGAAGAGGACTCCTGGTCTTATACATCCCTCGACATCAGGCAGTAAAGGCACGAGTTCTTATAGGTAACCGGTTCTCTCCGCGCGTCATTCCCGTACGGATCAACTGCTGCACGTCCGGCTTGAATATGCGGCTTCTACTGATTCGTTCGCTTCTGTAGAGATTCGTTCTGCGCCACATCGACGAGACGCTGCCAACTGACATGCCCAGGGCGATTGTTTGTCTTTGGAAAGTTCGAAGTCAATCTCGCGGATTTCCGGTGGCGCGTCACAAACGATGCATTTTCGGCTTAAGGGGAAGTGCATGACGGCGAGTGTACCGAAGAAAGATTTTGGAGTGTACAGATACGTCACATCCCTTACGGCGATTCCGGTGCCCCGACAAACTCTAGGAATATGCTACACAAAGCGACTTCGATTCGACGCCCAAGCCCTCCATGCCAATTCTCACGTTCCTCGCCGAACGTCTGCTGGCAACCGATAACGTTGCCGAAGCGCAAGCCATTGCTGAAGAGCTCCAAGTAGCAGTACGGGATCACCTCGAACGCGTGCGTCAAGAGGCACGCCTCCTCGATCGCTACATTTACCCGTCAGCCCGCGACGATTCTTCTCAGTAAAAACTGAGACTCCGATGCTGATTCAGTAGATTCCGCTCAGCGCAAAAAAAAAGGACAAGAAACCACTTTGGCTTAGCGGTTGCGCTCCCGAGAATGTTGCGCAACGTGGTGACCGGCAACGGATGTTCCCGGGAACTTGGGATACTCCTGATTTTTAGCCACAGAATCCGATTGATGTGTCGATTGCGCCGGCCACTTCCCAACTCAACGGAATTCGAGCACACCTGGACTCGCTTGTAAGGTTAGGTGAGGGCTTCGCAGAAAGATCAGCAGCAAAAACGCCTTCCGATAGCGACGGGACACCAGGTTTCGGCGAACACATGCCGAAAGTTGTCAGCGTTTTCAAACCGGACGACTCGCATAAAAACTACAATGAAGCGAGCTGTCGAACCCGGCGGCGACCTGAATCACCAAATCAACGTGCCGTAAGTCACAGGGGCGGCGTCCTCCTTCTTATTTTCGGAAACGTTTGCAGTCGCGTTCCCTTGGTTTGGGATTCCCGGTTAATTGGGCCTCCCTAACCAAGAATACTGCCAGCCCAAAGAGACGCTTTGATAGTTCCCGCCGTATCTGATGTAAGCACCATTGCTATAGCTGAGTTTCAGCGATTGGTGCGCCGTTAGGGGCACTGAGCCGGTGGCCCCTAGGCGAGAATTTCGCTGGAGCGTAGCGGGGTTCCGAACCCCATTAAGGTTCGTAGTTCCGCCAAACCAAAAGTTGCCGTCAAGCGAGAGCCACAAACGCGGCCTGACGTCATAGCTTAGATGCCCTTCGAAGGAGCCAACCGGACTCTCCGTTTGGGTGTTCGCTCCCGGCGAAAACGCGTTGTGTGAGAAAAACTCGGGATTCTTAGTAAAGAACCAAGCCCCTCCATAGGCATCGACGATCCAATGGCCCCAGCGTCGGGAATAGCCAAGCTCGGGCCTAAAAGCCCAGCGGTTCGTCCCGAGATTGATGAGCTTCGTCGGATCATATTGACCGGCCGAAGGCACAAACCTGAAGCTCACTCCCAAGAGCGTCTTCTGTCGCCATTCCATGAAGGCCTTTTGGTCCATGGCTGGGCCCCCGATGAGATTTACCGAGACTCTGAAGACGGGGGCCAAAAGACCGGAACGGTGTCCGAATGTTTCCGCCTCAGCTACTGTTCCGTGAAAATCCGCAACGCTGTAGGGCAAGAATGCAGCGAAATTAGCGCTCCGCCCAAACAAACGAAATGAATGGTAGTAACTGAGTGTTGAAAGGTGAACTCTCGCCGTTGCGCCGGTAATCGGGAGATTTCCTTCAAATTCAATGCCGCCGTCAAGAAAAGCGTAGGTTAACGTGATGGCATTCGAGTGGTTGGGCGTGATCAGATACGCGCGAGGGGCCAAATCCTGCGCATGGCACTTGCCAGGCCAGAGGCAGGTAGCTAACAGGAGCAGCGCAGACGAGATTGCGAACCTTAGTCCCACCTAGCAGGCACCACCTTACTCGCACAGCTATCGATATTTGCCGATGAAAGTTCCGACTGCCGAACTGTCAGTTCTACCAGTATCAGCATCGCACCGATCTGCTCGATTCGAGCAAGCAGTCACCATTACACCGAGGTGTCTTACGAAGGACATAACAGAGGGACTCATGAGTTCGAAGGCCTTTGCCAGTCGTCCCAAGGTCGGATTGCAGGCGTCGGCACAGCGCCCCCGCAAGCGTCATGCGCCAACCCCAGGCTTGATTTCAGGCAGGCTATTGCTCAGACCTGCTGCGAAAATCGAAGGGAGCAGTTCCGCGTTGCGGTTGACCCCTGATCGACGATCCGGGAGAGCACGTCGCGCAAATAGCTTTCAGGATCCCGACCATTTGGTTTCACCGCTTTAGCTAGGCTGTAAGTCGCAACCGTGCTCGTTCGCCACCTGCATCGGAGCGAGGGAACCAGTAATTCTTGCGATTCAGAGCTACCGCACGACGCTTTTGGTCTGCGGTTGTCCTCGATTTCCAGTCGACCGTTTCATCCTGTGTAGCGAACGGCTGTGGCGTATAGGATTTCCTCGGCAGCTTGCCCAACGTCTGTTTCAGCCGTTGTCTCCGTGAGTCCGCAGGTTTCGAACATCTCGGCCCATCCAGCAATCGCCGCACGCCTGGCTCAAGCAAGACACCGATCCGAGAGTGCAAGCTGCTCACCACCGAGATAAGCCAGCAGCATCCCGACCCCCTCTACACGTTTAAGGGGACCAAAACGGTGAGTCGAACCGCCCGCCTTACGGGCTGGCCCGCCGGCGGGCTGAACCTCGCGCTTAGGAACTAATCCGCATCTTCCTTCGTATTATTCATGATTTCTCCTTTTGAGAGGCTAGCCGCCGTAGATATCGCTCCTGCAACAAATGTAACAAAGAACGTCTATGACGTTAGATCCCAAGGTGCCTCTTGTGACACCATGGAAATTGAGGTGCAACCGTGGTTAAGGATAAGAAGGTTCGACCATTCAATTTGCGCGACTTCCCCGATGAGCTCTATTGGCGTATCAAGGAGTGCGCTGCTCGACGCCACATGCGCACGAAAGCCTACGTTGTCGCGGCACTGGAGGAAGCCACTGCGCGTGACTCCACAAAAGTTGACTCAGCGCAGTTAGGCCCGCTACCCGTCTATAGTCTAGCTAAACCGACTGCCCACCCCTAAAACGTGCTTTGATATGCCAGGATAAGGCGAGACTAGAGCCATCTAAATCTAGCTAAGTCTATATTGTTCTGGCTCTTACATGTATCGAAGCCTATACTTTTGCCCGCCTAGGGTTCGGCCACGAGCCGACTCGCGCCGTGGATCTTTCCTGCGAGACGATGGTAATCTCTCGCCCCGCGCGGGAGTTTTGTAAGAGACGAAGCTCTTCGAGCCCTTACAGGAACATGAACGATGGCGCCTGATCCTATCAACGCTCGGCCCCCGGCTGGCACCGTTGTTTCGCAGGTCGTTTCCTCTCCACTCAGCCGCGCCGCCATTTTCCTGGTGGTCACCATCAACGCCGCGGACGAAAATCGCGGCGTTGTTCTCTCCCTCTGCGCTGATCTCGCTGCGCTTTTGCGCGCTGTCGGCTTTCGCGAGCTCGAAGCCGCTCTCTCCTGCATCATGGGGTTCGGTTCTAGCGCCTGGGACCGCCTTTTCGGCTCGCCGCGGCCCGCGGAGCTCCGTCCTTTTCATGAGATTCGTTCCGGCGCGCGCCACGCGGTCTCCACCCCCGGCGACCTGCTGTTCCATATCCGCGCCAAGCGTATGGATCTCTGCTTCGAACTCGCCGCGCTAATCATGGCCCGCCTGGCGGGCGCTGTGTCCACGGTCGACGAAGTCCACGCTTTCCGCTACTTCGACGATCGCGATCTGCTCGGCTTCGTGGATGGCACCGAGAATCCTACTGGCATGGCGGCGGCAGACGCGGTCTTCATCGGCGAAGAAGACTCTGCTTTCTCGGGCGGCAGCTACGTCATCGTCCAAAAATATCTTCACAATCTTGACGCCTGGAACAAGCTGTCCACCGAGGTCCAGGAAAAAATCATCGGCCGCACGAAGGTCTCCGACATCGAACTCGACGATTCCGTCAAGCCTACCTACGCGCACAACGCGCTCACCGTCATCGAGGAGAACGGCAAAGAAATCAAAATTCTTCGCGACAATATGCCCTTCGGCCGCCCCGGACAAGGAGAGTTCGGCACTTACTTTATCGGCTACTGCCGTTCACCTCGCACCATCGAGCAGATGCTTGAAAACATGTTTATCGGGCGACCGCCCGGCAATTACGACCGCATCCTCGACTTCAGCACCGCCGTCACTGGAAGTCTGTTTTTCATCCCGACGGCAACCTTCCTTGACAGCGTCACTCCCGACCAACCCGCGTCCTCCGACGCGCCGTCGCCGGCGACGGCCTCTACGCCAGTTAAGACTTCTAACTTTGTGGTATCAAAAGATGGATCGCTCGGCATCGGTTCCTTAAAAGGAGAAAATTCCGATGAATAATCTGCACCGCGAGCTCGCTCCGATTTCCGATGCCGCATGGGCTCAAATCGAGGCAGAAACTTCGCGCACGCTCAAGCGCTATCTCGCTGGCCGCCGCGTTGTGGACGTCCACGGGCCGGCGGGCTCCGCTCTCTCCGCCGTGGGCACCGGCCACCTACGCACAATCGCAGCTGCCGGAGAGGGCGTAACCTCCCGACAGCGCGAAGTCAAAGCACTCGTCGAACTGCGTGTCCTATTCGATCTCGAGCGCCAGATGATTGACGATGTGGAACGCGGCGCCAATGATTCCGACTGGCAACCCGCGAAGGACGCCGCGCGCAAGCTCGCGTTCGCCGAAGACCGTGCGATTTTCGAAGGCTACGCCGCCGCAGGAATCATTGGCTTGCGCCAGGGCACTAGCAACCCCCAAAAGTCTCTCCCCGCCGATGTTCGCAAGTACCCGGAAGCTTTTGCCCAGGCCCTAGGTCAGTTGCGTCTGGTCGGCGTCAACGGTCCGTATTCCGTCGTGCTCAGTGCAGACGCCTACACCGAGCTCGCCGAAACCAGCGATTACGGCTATCCGGTCCTCGAGCACGTCAAGCGCCTCGTCGAAGGCAAAATCATTTGGGCGCCGGCCATCGACGGCGCCTTCGTGGTCACAACCCGCGGCGGCGACCTCGATCTTCACGTCGGCCAAGACGCCTCCATCGGCTACTTGAGCCACACCGACACACAGGTCCGCCTGTATTTGCAGGAAACGTTCACCTTTCTCTACCTCACCTCCGAATCCTCGGTCGCCCTTGCGCCTCCCGCTAAGCCTCGCTCATCCTGACACGCTCGGTGCGACGCCTGCCGCCGTGTTACTCGCTATCGACTTCACTTTGACGCTTCATCGTGGCGTCTCTAAAGTGAAATCGACACTCGTCCGGCTGGCTCTCGAAAACAGAATCTCGTCTCTGGCAACTTGCTGTCGCAATTGTGTTTGGCTGAGGTCAGGCGATCTGCGGGAGGTAGGAAAAGTGGATTCGGTGCCCGATCGCACGTCCCTGTTTGTTAGAAGAAATAGGCTCGGGTGGCCGCTGGTTTTGGAATGTCTCCTGATCGCATCGTCTGGCGAGCAGGGCACTGGCCGCAACGTGTTTCGTCTAGTCGTGGGGCATTCAACAGGCCCCACAGTGTGGATATGGTTTCCTCGCCCGCAGCTAGGTCTACACTGAGCAG
>Ga0306921_10008927_pt1 | contig 10608 bp, 8 predicted proteins | sample sta12Cox44000080_FD_203760 | JGI IMG/M metagenome (GOLD analysis project Ga0306921, IMG submission 203760) | Lab enrichment of tropical soil microbial communities from Luquillo Experimental Forest, Puerto Rico - statoxic.12C.oxic.44.000.080 (v2)... | ecosystem: Environmental > Terrestrial > Soil...
GACGAGGTAGATGAACTCGGCCGTTGCCTCTTCGCCAAACAGGCCGATGGCTTGCCGATAGGTCAGCGCGGGAAGAACGCCGCCCGAAACCAGAGCCGACGCCAAATCGTAGGCCACGGCCTCTTCGCGCGTGAGATCGCCCGGTCGTTGACCGGCGACGATCGTTGCAATCTTGTCGTCAGAAATGCCGCGCAGTTCGGCAACCAGCACATGCGCATAGATCTCATAAGCGGAATAAAAGTGCGCGCCGGTGACGAGGATCGCGATTTCGCGTACCGGCCGCGGCAATTTTGGGGAACTGGATAAGGCTTTGACCAGCTCCCAAACCGGCCCGCCGAATTGCGGAAAATGGAGCCAGGGATTCCAGGGCCCGATCAATCGGCCGCTGTCGTCGATCGCGGTGAAGCCCTTGAAATTGGCTTCGATACCCTTGCGCATGTCGTCATAGAGCTGCCGCTGTTGCGGCTTCAACGCGGTGGGCGATGTGAGCGGTAATCGCATGTCGCTTTTCCCGATGGTTTGTAGCTTCCACCAAGATGCCAGAGCCGCCCGAGCGAAATGATGACAATCACGTAACTGCCACAGTGACCAGCTGTTGATGGCTGTCACCGTTTAGGTTGCACACCGGCGCCGCATCGCCTCGACATGGTGACGATTTCTGACAGTGGCTTGCCATAGCTCGGATGCGAAGGCGCATCGCGAGAACGAGATTTTATGCCGCCGCACGGGCGCTTTCGCCGCGCTCGAGCGATTGCAGCACCTGGTCGGTGGTCTGCACGTCGCCGAATTGTCCGTAGAATGCCGAGAGCGTCGCGTTGTGTTCTTCGTCGCTATGGGTGGCAAGGGCGTCCGAAACCATCACGACCTTGAAATTGAGCATCATGGCGTCGCGCGCCGAACTTTCGCAGCAGACATTGGTCGCGGTGCCGGTGATCAAAAGTGCGTCGATGCCGCGGTCGCGCAAATATTGCTCGGCGTTCGAAGCGCCCTGGATGAAAGCGCTATAGCGCGTCTTGGTGATCTGCGCATCTTCGGGATGAATGTCATTGAGGTGCCAGTATGCATAGCCGTCGCCGTCGATATCCATCTCCGTCATGCGCCGTTCCACGCGCTCCGGCGTCATCAGGCAGTCGTGCAATGTCGACCAGCTTTCCCGCGTGTCCCTGGTACCGTTGCGAATCCACACGACATGGCCGCCGCGCCGACGCAACCCGGCGGCGAGCCGATTGATATTCGGCACGATTTCACGGGCCGTCGGTATCTCGCCCTGATGCCCCGGCTTGACGAAGTAATTCTGCATGTCGATGACCAACAAGCCGGTCTTGCGGGGCGCCATGGTGTCGAACGGATGCAACTTGCCCATGTGCCGCGTCATGCGGTCCAGAGCGGCCGGGGAGAGTGCAATCTTGTGCATCGTTGCATCCTCTAATAGTGCAATCGTCGAAAGGATCGCGGGTGTGCTTGGTGGTGGGCTTCTTGGCGAGGCGAGTGTCTCATAAAAACGCGGCTGGATCGAGCGCGGAAGCGACTAACATGTCTGACAGCATAACCGGCGCTTGGGAATTCTGGATCGATCGCGGCGGCACCTTTACCGACGTGATCGGCAGAAGGCCGGATGGCGCGCTCGTCACCCACAAGCTGCTATCGGAAAATCCCGAGGCCTACCGCGATGCGGCGGTTCACGGCATCCGCCACTTGCTTGGATTGCCGCCGGGCGCCGCGATTCCAAGCCAGCGCATCAGCGCCGTCAAAATGGGCACCACGGTCGCGACCAACGCGCTGCTCGAACGCAAGGGCGACCGCACCCTCCTTTTGGCGACCAAGGGGTTTCGCGACGCCTTGCGTATCGGTTACCAGGCGCGGCCGAAAATCTTCGCCAAGCACATCGTCAAACCGGACATGTTGTATGAGCGCGTGGTGGAGGTCGATGAACGCGTGCGCGCGGACGGCACGATCGAGCGCGAGCTCGACCTTGAAGCCGCGCGGTGTGAGCTCGAACGCGCCAAGGCCGAGGGCATTGGCGCGGTCGCGATCGTGCTGATGCACGCCTACCGTTATCATGCGCACGAGCAGCGGCTCGCGGCGCTGGCGCGCGATCTCGGTTTTCCGCAAGTGTCGGCCAGTCACGAAGTGTCGCCGCTGATCAAGCTTGTCGGCCGCGGCGATACAACCGTGGTGGACAGCTATCTGTCGCCGATTCTGCGCCGTTATGTGGCGCAGGTGGCAGGCGACTTGCAGGGGCACGTCGCAGAATCCTCATCCTCCCCTGGACCAGCCCCTCAAGGGCAAGGCGAGGTTCTGCACAGTCCCCGCCTCATGTTCATGATGTCGTCGGGTGGGCTCACCGCAGCCGATCTGTTTCGTGGTAAAGACGCGATCCTGTCCGGCCCGGCCGCCGGCGTCGTCGGCATGGCGGAGACCGGACGTGCGGCCGGCTTCTGGCGGCTGATCGGCTTCGACATGGGCGGCACCTCGACCGACGTGTCGCACTTCGCCGGCGAATACGAGCGGACGTTCGAAACCGAGGTCGCCGGCGTGCGCATGCGCGCGCCGATGATGCTCATTCACACGGTGGCGGCAGGCGGCGGATCGATCCTGCACTACGACGGCGCGCGCTTTCGGGTCGGTCCGGATTCGGCCGGAGCCAATCCCGGACCGAAATGCTACCGGCGCGGCGGTCCGCTGGCGGTGACCGACGCCAACGTGATGGTGGGCAAGCTGATCCCGGAATTTTTTCCGCAAATCTTCGGACCAAAGCAGAATGCGCCGCTCGACGCCGAGGCGGTTCGCATTGCTTTTGCCGCGCTTTCGAAACAGATCGGCGATGGGCGCAGCCCCGAAGACGTGGCCGACGGTTTTATCAAGATCGCGGTCGAAAACATGGCCAATGCGATCAAAAAAATATCGGTGCAGCGCGGTTATGATGTGACGCGTTATGCGCTCAATTGTTTCGGCGGCGCCGGCGGTCAGCACGCCTGCCTGGTCGCCGATGCGCTCGGCATGACCAACGTGCTAATTCACCCATTATCTTCGCTGCTTTCGGCTTATGGCATGGGCTTGGCCGATATCCGCAGCGTGCGGCAGCAGGCAATCGAGGAGCCGTTCGGGAAAAAGGCGCATGCCACGCTCGAAAAAGTGGCCGGGCGGCTCGCCGAAACGGTGATTGGCGAAGTCGCGGCACAAGGCGTCGAAGCAAAAAAGATCAAGTTGCATGTGCGTGCGCACATTCGCTACGCGGGAACCGACACGCCGCTGATCGTCGGTGCTGGAAGCTTCACGTCCCCGGCGGATAAAAAGCGCGGTCGAGCGCTGACCCCGCTTGCGAAAATGAAAGCCGCGTTCGAACGCGCGCATAAGGCGCAATTCGGGTTCATCGACCGCAGCAAGGATCTGGTGATCGAGGCGGTCTCTGTGGAGGCGATCGGTGGCGGTGCGCGATTCAAAGAAAAAATGCGCAAGACCAGACAACGCAAACCGCCGGCGCCGGCGCAACGGACGCGCTTCTTCTCCGGTGGCAAATGGCAGCGCGCAAGCGTCTACCTGCGCGCCGCGCTGACCCCGGGCGACAAGATCAAAGGCCCGGCCATTGTCGTCGAGCCGCACCAGACCGTGATCGTCGAGAACGGCTGGCAGGCCGAACTTACCGGGCGCGATCATCTGGTGCTGCGGCGGGTACAGAAGCTCGCCCGCGCCCGCGCCATCGGCACTCACGCCGATCCGGTGATGCTCGAAGTGTTCAACAATCTATTCATGTCGATCGCGGAGCAGATGGGCGTGGCGCTGCAGAACACCGCCTATTCGGTGAACATCAAGGAGCGTCTCGATTTTTCCTGCGCGGTGTTCAACAGCGACGGCTCGCTCGTCGCCAACGCGCCGCACATACCGGTGCATCTCGGCTCGATGGACCGCACCGTTGAAACGATTATCCGCGAGAACCAAGGCGAGATCCGGCCTGGCGATGCCTACGCCATCAACGCGCCCTATAACGGCGGCACGCATTTGCCGGACATCACGGTCTGCACGCCCGTCTTCGAGGGCCGCAAAATCCTGTTCTGGGTCGCTTCCCGCGGTCATCACGCCGACGTCGGCGGTATTTCGCCCGGTTCAATGTCGCCGAACGCGACTACGATCGAGCAGGAAGGAATTTACATCGACAATCTCAAATTGGTCGATCGTGGCCGGTTTCGCGAGAAGGAATTATATGCGCTGCTGCGCCGCGCGAAGTATCCGGCGCGCAATCCGTTGCAGAATGTCAACGACATCAAAGCGCAGATCGCCGCCAACGAGATGGGCGCGGGCGAACTGCGCAAGATGGTGCGACACTTCACGCTGCCGGTGGTCCGCGCCTATATGCGGCACGTGCAGGACAATGCGGCGGAAAGCGTGCGCCGCGTCATCGATCGCCTGCACGACAGCGCTTTTGCGGTCGAGACCGACCAGGGCAACACGATCAAGGTACAGATTGCCGTGGACAAGAAGCGCCGCGAAGCCATCGTCGACTTCACCGGTACCAGCCCGCAGCAACCCAATAATTTCAACGCCCCCGGACCGGTGACGCGCGCCGCCGTGCTCTACGTGTTTCGCGTCATGGTCGACGACGATATCCCGATGAATGCCGGTTGCTTGCGTCCGATCCGCATCATTATTCCAAAGACCTCGCTGCTGTCACCCGAATTTCCCGCCGCGGTTGTCGCCGGCAATGTCGAGACCTCGCAGGAGGTGACGAACTGCCTGTTCGGCGCGCTCGATACCATGGCGGCGGCGCAAGGGACGATGAACAATCTCAATTTCGGCAATGCGCAATACCAGTACTACGAGACGATCTGCTCGGGCTCGCCGGCGGGTCCTGGTTTCGCCGGCACCGACGCCGTCCATACCCACATGACCAACACACGGCTTACGGATCCGGAAGTGCTGGAATTCCGCTATCCGGTTCTCCTCGAAGACTTTCACATCCGAAAAGATTCCGGCGGCCGCGGACGGTGGAAAGCCGGCGACGGCATTCGCCGCACGATCCGGTTCTTGGAAAAGATGGAGTGCACCATTCTCTCCGGCCATCGACGCGTGCCGCCATTCGGACTTGCTGGCGGTGGCGACGGGCAAGTCGGCGAGAACTGGGTGCGGCGCCAGGACGGCCGCATGGAACGATTGCAGGGCTGCGATGCAACCGTTATCGATGCCGGTGAGGCGATCATCATCCAGGCGCCGACCGCGGGAGGATATGGCAAGCCAGTTTCCTGATTGCGCGGCAGCCTGCGTCTTTTACTTCCGCGTCACCGAATATCGGATATTGGCTTGGCTGCCCTGCCAGTAAAAAGTGTAGTCAATATCAACATTGCCGCCATCCGGCAGCGGCAAAGTTGCCTTGCACACGACCTGGGTTTTGCTGCTCGACACGGTTGTAAGCGGTTCGTAGCGGCTGGGCTCAAGCTTGAGCTGTTTGAGGATGTCGCCCAGCGTGCGCTTGGCACGATCCGAATCGCATTCGGGTAGAAAAAAGCGGTCGTGCAGGCCGTAGTAAAGCAAGCCGGCGACCAGCCCGATAAGCGGAATCGCGATCAGGCGCGCCGCCGAGCGTGAGCGCCTGGGGCCGGGCGGCAATTGCGGAGATGGAACGCTACTCCGTTCCGCAGAACCTTCTTGCGGCGAAGCGTATTGCGGCATGTTTCCGACTGCCCCGGACGCGCCGGGCTTAAATCGCCTTGACGATCTCTTCGGTCATTTTCTTGGCGTCGCCGAGCAACATCATGGTGTTGTCGCGATAAAACAGCGGATTGTCGATACCCGCATAGCCCGACGCGAGCGAACGCTTGTTGAACATGACAGTGCCACCTTTCCACACTTGCAGCACCGGCATGCCATAGATCGGCGATTTCGGATCCTCTTCGGCGGCCGGGTTGGTGACGTCATTGGCGCCAATCACATAGGCGACGTCGGCCTGGGGAAATTCCGAATTGATGTTTTCCAGTTCGAACACTTCGTCGTAAGGGACATTCGCTTCGGCCAACAGCACGTTCATGTGACCCGGCATGCGGCCAGCGACCGGATGAATGGCGTACTTCACCTCGACACCTTCGGCCTTGAGCTTATCGGCCATTTCGCGCAGCGCATGCTGCGCCTGCGCCACCGCCATACCGTAACCCGGTACGATGATGACTTTGCCGGCATTCTTGAGGATGAAAGCCGCATCCTCCGCCGATCCGATCTTGACCGGCCGGTCGGTTGCATGCGCGGCCGGTCCCGCGACCTCGCCGCCGAAGCCGCCGAGAATGACCGAAATGAACGAGCGGTTCATGCCCTTGCACATGATGTAGGACAGGATCGCGCCCGAAGAGCCGACCAGCGCGCCGGTGACGATCAATGCCGGATTGCCGAGCGTGAAGCCGATGCCGGCCGCCGCCCAGCCGGAATACGAATTGAGCATCGAGATCACGACCGGCATGTCGGCGCCGCCGATCGGAACGATGATCAAGACCCCAAGCAGGAACGACACGGCGGCGATTAGCCAGAATGCGAGATGTTGCTGCGCTTCGAAAAACCAGACGATCAAGGCGATCAGGCCGAGCCCAAGCGCGATATTGATCGCATGGCGCGCCGGCAGAATGATCGGCGCGCCGCTCATCCGCCCCGACAGCTTGAGAAAGGCGATGACCGACCCGGTAAAGGTGATGGCGCCGATCGCCGCGCCGAGCGACATCTCAATGAGGCTTTGGCCGTGGATGGCGCCTTCGCTGCCGATACCAAAGGCGGACGGTGCGTAGAGCGCGCCGGCCGCGACCAGCACCGCCGCCATGCCGACCAGCGAGTGGAAGGCGGCGACCAGTTCCGGCATCGAGGTCATCGGCACGCGCCGCGCAATCACCGCGCCAGTGCCGCCGCCGAGCGCCATGCCGAGCGCCACCAGGCCCCAAGCCGAATAGCTCGCCGGCGGATGCAGCCCAAGCGTGGTGGCGATAGCGATCGCCATGCCGAGCATGCCGAAGAAATTGCCGCGCCGGCTGGTTTCCGGATTCGACAGGCCGCGCAACGCCAAAATGAAAAGCGCGGCGGCGACCAGATAGCAAAGCGCGGCGAGATTGGCGCTCATGCCGTCACTTCTTTTTTCTTTGGAACATGCCGAGCATGCGCTGCGTCACCAGAAAACCGCCGAAAATGTTGACCGAGGCGAAGCTCAAGGCGACGAAACCGAGCGCACGCGCCCACAGCGGGCCGGAATCGTTGACAACAAGCGCGACGCCGACGGCAAGCAGCGCGCCAACGACAATCACCGAGGAAATCGCATTGGTCACCGACATCAATGGCGTGTGCAGCGCCGGCGTCACGGACCAGACCACGTAATAGCCGACGAACACCGCGAGCACGAAAATCGAAAGGCGGAACACGAACGGGTCGGGAATGTCGCTTGCAGCGACGGGCGCGTTGCCGGTTGCGGCGGCAATCAGATCGAGCTGGCCCAGAAGCGAAAGCGTGATCATGACCGCATGCCGTTCCTTCGATTTAAGCCGCGCTCTTTGATTTAAAACCTGGATGCACGACCGCGCCATCGCGCGTCAAAGCCGTGGCTTTGATAATCTCGTCGTCCCAGTTAACGGCCAATGCTTTGCTCTTTTTGTCGATCAGGAGTTCCAGGAAAGCAAAGACGTTCTTGGCGTAGAGGCTCGAGGCCGTCGCCGCGAGCCGACCCGGAACGTTGCGATAGCCAACGATCTTGACGCCGTTGATCTCGGTCACGGCGTCGGGGCCCACGCCCTCGACATTGCCGCCACGTTCGACGGCGAGATCGACCACAACCGAGCCGGGCCGCATCGAGGCGACCATCTCTTTGCTGATCAGCCGCGGCGCCGGCCGGCCGGGAATGAGCGCGGTCGTGATCACGACATCCTGCTTCTTGATGTGTTCGGCGACCAGCGCGGCCTGCTTGGCTTGATACTCTTTTGACATTTCCTTGGCGTAGCCGCCGGCTGTCTCGGCGGCTTTGAATTCGTCGTCCTCCACCGCGATAAATTTCGCACCGAGGCTTTCCACTTGCTCCTTGGCGGCCGGCCGCACGTCGGTCGCGGTGACGATGGCGCCGAGCCGGCGCGCAGTCGCGATCGCCTGCAGTCCGGCGACGCCCGCGCCCATCACGAAAACCCGGGTGGCGGGAACAGTCCCGGCGGCGGTCATCATCATCGGCAGTGCGCGGCCGAACGCGGCGGCGGCGTCGATCACCGCGCGATAGCCTGCCAGATTGGCTTGGCTCGACAGCACATCCATCACTTGCGCCCGCGTGATGCGCGGCAACAGCTCCAGCGCGAACGCGACGACGCCGGCCTCCGCCATGGCACGAACCGCATTCTCATGACCGTACGGATCCATCATGCCGATGACGATGGCGCCTTTTTTCAGATGCGACAGTTCGGGCGCTTCTGGCCGCCGCACTTGAAGCACGATGTCGGCGTCGTTCAACGGGTCGGCGGCGATGGCGGCGCCTGCAGCGGTATAATCAGAGTCGAGGATGCCGGAATGAACGCCCGCGCCCGCTTGCACGGCGACGCTGGCCCCAAGCGCGACCATTTTCTTGACGGTTTCAGGCGTTGCGGCAACGCGCGGCTCGCCCGCATCGGTCTCGGCAATCACCGCAACCTTCATAAATCCTCCGCCGGCGCGCCGAGTCAGATCACGCCAGGAAATATGCCATGAGTATGAGGATCACGACGATGACTGCCAGCGATACTTTCACCAGCGTGACGAAATTGCGGTACGTCTGTTCGTGAGCGGGATAATCGTTGCCCGGCGCGTTCGCGTATTGGACCTCAGCGTGATCGGCCATTTCCATCTCTCCAAACGGCAGAGGTGCTTCGAGTGTGATGTTCCCACTGATTTCCGGCCTGCCTTGGCCCGCCAAAGCGTGACGCGAGAATAGAGGCGGTTGGCATAGCTTCGCGCAGGCGGAAAACCGGGTACCCGTTTTTCGGGGTCATGCTTTGGTGGTGGACGTAGCGTAATTGCGGTGGCAGAGCAACCGCCGTCCGGCATGCGATTTCGCCTGCTGCTCATGCCGGCGAGCGGGCCCGCCGCGGCTTGCTCGGCTGGCATCGAATCCCTACTCTTCCTCTTAAACGAGGGCCGTCAAGGACGAGCCATGCTCAGAAAAGAACAAAATGATCTTCTGACGCAGACCGGTTCCGGTACCCCGATGGGTAGGCTGTTTCGCTGCTATTGGCTGCCGGCGCTCTTGGCCGAGGAACTACCTGAAAACGATTGCCCACCGGTGCGGGTAAAATTGCTCTCGGAGCGGCTTCTCGCGTTTCGCGATTCCGAAGGCCGCTATGGCTTGATCGATGAGTTTTGCGCCCATCGCGGCGTGTCGCTCTGGTTCGGCCGCAACGAGGACGGCGGCCTGCGCTGCCCCTATCATGGCTGGAAATACGACGTGACCGGCCAGTGCATCGAAGTGCCGTCCGAGCCGGTCGAGAGCGGCTTCTGCAAGAAGATCAAGCTTGCGTCCTACCCGCTGGTGAAGCGCGGCGACGTGCTGTGGACCTATATGGGTCCGCCGGAGCAAAAGCCGCCCTTGCCGGAGTGGGAATTCGCGCTCGTCCCACCGGAGCAGACCTTCGTCTCCAAACGCTTGCAGGAATGCAATTGGCTCCAAGCCATGGAAGGCGGAATCGACTCGAGCCACGTTTCATTCCTGCATCGCGGCGATTTGGGCTCCGACCCGCTGTTCAAGGGCGCCAAAGGCAATCAATACAATCTCGCCGACATGCAGCCGCATTTTGAAGTGGTCGAGCAGCCGGGCGGGTTGTTCATTGGTGCGCGGCGCAACGCCGAGAATGGAAAATATTATTGGCGCATCACGCCATGGGTCATGCCGTGCTTCACGATGATTCCGCCGCGCGGCGATCACCCGATCCATGGCCATTTCTGGGTACCGATCGACGACGAGAATTGCTGGGCCTGGTCTTACGATTTCCATCCCGTGCGGGCCCTGACGAAGACTGAGGTCGACGCCATGAAGGACGGTGCCGGCGTCCATTGCAAATACGTTGCGGGCACATACCGGCCGCTCGCCAACAAAGACAATGACTACCTGATCGACCGCGCCGCGCAGAAGGCCGGCAAAACCTTCAGCGGGATTGCGGGCTTTGCCATGCAGGATGCCTCATTGCAGGAAAGCATGGGTCCGATCTGCGACCGCACGAAAGAGAACCTGGTCTCGACCGACAACGGCATCATCATGGCGCGCCATCGGCTGATGCGCGCCGCCAGGGCGCTGGCGGATAAGGGCGTCATGCCACCCGGCGTCGATCCGGTGCATCACAAGGTGCGTTCCTGCTCGGTGGTTCTGCCCCCCGAGGTGGCGTTCAAGGAGGGCGCCAAGGAAGCCCTGCATGCCGAGCGCGGCGTGGCTCAGACCACCGTGTAACTGGCGATATTTGTCGAACGACCGGAACGGATGAAGCAAAAGCGCTCCTATCTGTCTTCCGTCGTCTGTCCTTTGTCCTCCGGTTCAGCCGCCGCATTCCGTCCCGCGATAAAGCCTTGGCAAATTGCACGCGGTAGGCCGTGCATGGAAAACCCGCCGGCCGATTCGCCACCGCAATAGAGGCCCGGAATCGGCAC